>SAMEA3663273__coassemble_238_pt1 | contig 13850 bp, 15 predicted proteins | sample SAMEA3663273__metabat2_low_PE_019 | metagenome-assembled genome bin SAMEA3663273 (sample SAMEA3663273) | pig gut metagenome | biome: pig gut; feature: pig-associated habitat; material: faeces | place: China | collected 2013
TTAAAATATTAAATTAAAAGTATTTAACAATAAGCATGATATAAATAATGGTACAAAAAACAAGCAGGTGAAAAAGAAGGAGAGAATGTAATCATGTGTAAACTGGGAAAAAAGGAACTGACCAAACCGATTATTCAGGGGGGAATGGGAGTTGGTGTTTCGCTCGGACATTTGGCAGGAGCAGTTGCAAAGGAAGGCGGAATGGGTGTTATCAGTACGGTGAATGCGGGATATCGTGAGCCGGATTTTGAGCAGCATCCTTTTGAAGCGAATCTGAGAGCGCTTAGAAATGAAATTGTCTCTGCCAAAAGGGCTGCCGGGGGAAACGGTATGGTAGCCATCAACGCAATGGTTGCGGTAAATCATTATGAAGAGACCATGAAAGAGGCAATAGCTGCCGGTGTGGACGCTGTCATCTCCGGCGCAGGACTTCCGGTGCAACTTCCGGAGCTGGTAAAGGGGACCGGGGTATTGGCAGCACCGATTGTCTCCAGCGCAAAATCAGCACGTATCATTCTGAAAATCTGGGATAAGAAATTTCAGGTGATTCCGGATTTTCTGATAATTGAAGGACCGAAGGCGGGGGGACATCTTGGCTTTTCGAGAGAAGAGCTGGAGAATGGGACTGCTCAGAATACAGATGAAATATTGGAAGAGGTTTTGCGGGAAATATTGCCCTACGAACAAAAATATGGTAGAAGGATTCCTGTTTTTGTGGCAGGCGGAGTTTACGACGGGAAAGATATGGCTCGTCTGATTACGGAAGGGGCAAGCGGCGTACAGATTGCAACACGGTTTATTGCGACGGAAGAATGTGATGCAAGTGATACCTATAAACAGATGATGGTAAATGCGAAGGAAGAAGACATCACCCTTGTGAAAAGTCCTGTGGGTCTTCCGGGGAGGGCGCTCAGAACGCCCATGATTAAGCGGTTGGAAGAAGGGATTAAGCTGAGTCCGGAGCGTTGTAATCTGTGTCTGAAAGCTTGTCCGCATGGAAGTGAAACACCATATTGCATCAGCAGAGCCCTGATTGAAGCAGTGAAAGGCAATGTGGAAGATGGGCTGTTCTTTTGCGGTGCAAATGTGGGCAGAATCAATAAAATAGTTACCGTAAAAGCGCTGATGCAGGAGCTGATGCAGGATTATGAAACTGAAATGAAAGGCATATTGGCAGAAAGAGGAGTGGTATGAGAAGAGTCGTTGTAACCGGAGTGGGTATGTTAAGTCCCATTGGAAATTCCGTAGAGGAGAATTTTGCTGCATTGCTTGAAGGAAAATGCGGGGTCGCCCCTATTCGTTATTATGATACCGAAGGGCGAAGAGTCAAAGTGGCTGCTGAGCTCAAAAATTTAGATTTGGAAGAACATTTTTCTGTGAAAGAACTCAGGCGCAGGGATCGATTTGTAACCCTTGCATTGTTGGCTGCAAAGGAAGCGATGGCGGACTCAGGGATAACGGAAAACGAGATGTTTGATGCAAAACGTGTCGGCTGTGTACTGTCTACAGGTGTAGGCGGACTGGGAACCATTGAAAAAGAATACGCAAAAGGCGAAACGAAGGGCTTTGACCGCATCTCGCCTTATTTTGTCCCGGGAGCGATTACGAATATTGCAGCGGCAGAGATTGCGATTGCCTATGGGCTGAAGGGCTTTTGCAATACTGTGGTTACGGCCTGTGCCGGTGGAACCAATGCGATTGGAGAGGCGTATCGCAGCATCAAGGACGGGTATCAGGATGCTGTGGTCTGCGGAGGAAGTGAGAGCTGTATCTCGGAATTCGGAATCGGCGGCTTCACGGTAATAAATGCGTTGTCGGATACCGGGAATCCCAATCGCGCCTCCATTCCCTTTGATGCCGGGAGAAACGGTTTTGTAATGGGAGAAGGAGCCGGAATTCTTGTACTGGAAGAATTTGAGCATGCCAAAAGGCGTGGTGCAAAAATCTATGCGGAAGTAACCGGTTATGCTGCAAATTGTGATGCGCACCATGTGACCTCACCGTTGCCGGACGGAGAGGGAGCAGCAGACTGTATGCTGGAAGCCATGAAAAGCGCGAACCTTTGTCCGGAACAGATTAATTATATCAACGCACATGGAACCTCCACCAAAATGAATGACAGCAGTGAAACGCGTGCGGTAAAGAAAGCCTTCGGAGAAGCAGCCTATACAGTACCTATGAGTTCTACAAAATCCATGACGGGACATCTGTTGGGAGCCAGCGGAGCCGTCGAAGCAATCTACACGGTTCTGGCGGTAAACAGAGATTATATTCCGCCCACCATACATTTTGAGAATCCTGACCCTGAGTGCGATCTGGATATTGTGCCAAATGAGGGAAGAAAGGCAACAGTTCAGCATGCAATGACAAACTCTCTTGGCTTTGGGGGACATAATGCCAGTCTTATTTTTTCAAAATATCCGCGATAGATATGCGGAATAGGATTGATTTTGCTATAGAATCTTGTTATAAATGAGATGTGAATGCTTGAGGCTAAGTGCATTTTGGTCTGGACAGTTACTTTCTGTACGGTTAAGATAGAGAGAAGCGAAAATGTATAAGCAAAGGAATGCAGGAATCATGATTGAAGATTTGTTTGGTAAAATCTATGAAAAATTTAAGATTCATTTTTATCGAAGCGTGTTTGAAAGAATACAAAACAGGGAATTGACACTTACAGCAGTGGAAACGTTTTGTATTGAGATTATTTATGCGTTAGATCATCCTACGGTCAGTGAGTTTGCCTCTTATGTCCGGATTTCGCTCCCGAATGCAACTTATAAGGTGAATTCCCTTGTAAAGAAGGGATATCTCCGTAAGCTTCAGTCCGCTGAGGATAAAAGAGAATTTTATCTGGAAGTAACGGAAAAATATATGACATACTATAATATCAGTTCAACCTATATGAAGGAAGTCATGAGAAGGGTGGAGGAGCGATTCAGCAGGGAAGAGCTGGAAGTTCTGGGCAAAATAATGCGTGTTATGGATGAAGAACTGATGCCGGAGGTTGAGATAAAACAGGAAAATAGGTAAAAATTCAGGATGATATGATATCAGGATGGAAATCCCCGGGAAGTGCCCGGGGATTTTTCTGACATAGGAAGTTCTGAATATTTGTCCATGACACGAGCCGGATGCGCTATTCCCGGGATATTAAAGGTAGCAGAAAGTGGAATAATGTGTTAGTATATAGCAGAGAAGGTGGCGTAATGAGTGAGAGATTAACGGTTATATATGGAGGACAGCGGGTCTGTGCCTTTGAACTGACGGATTCCGCAGGACAGTATGACAGTGATACTATATAGAATAGAAAACGGGAAAGGTGAGGCTGAAAGCAGATGCTGGAAATGTTTTATCCGGATTTTACCCGGGAAAGTGCCTACGCAATTGAGTATGAAGCACTATACGAGAAGGGGTGCAGAGGAATTATTTTTGACATAGACAATACACTGGTGCCTCATGGCGTGGAGGCGGATGAGAGAGCCATTGCTTTGTTTGAACGACTTCGAAGCATTGGTTATCAGACGGTACTCCTGTCCAACAATAAGGAGCCCAGAGTCAGACCTTTTAGTGAGCAGGTGGGCTCTGACTTCCTGTGTAATGCAGGGAAACCCGGCAGGGCAGGCTATGAGAAGGCGATGGAAATGATGAAGACCACCACAGAGAATACAATCTTTGTGGGCGACCAGCTTTTTACGGATGTATGGGGAGCCAAGAAAGCGGGGATTCCGGCTTATCTGGTGAATCCCATCCACCCAAAGGAAGAGATCCAGATCGTGCTCAAACGCAAGCTGGAACATATTGTACTGTATTTTTATCATAGGAAATGTAAGAAACAGGAAAGTGGAGAAAACTGAGATGGAAATCAACGGATACACAAGAATTTGCGGCGTCATGGGTAATCCGGTGGAACACACCATGTCCCCGGCGATTCACAATACTCTGGCGGAAGCCACCGGGGAGAATCTGGTCTATGTTCCCTTTCATGTGCCCACAGGACATGTGAAGGAGGCAGTAGAGGGAGCTTTTGCGTTGAATGTATTGGGATGCAATGTCACCATTCCCTATAAGAGTGAGGTGATTCCTTATCTGAAGGAGATAGATGGACTGGCAGAGAAAATCGGTGCAGTTAATACCCTGGTGCGCCTGGAGGATGGTTTTAAGGGATATAATACGGATATGCCGGGGCTGTATCGCGCCATGTGTGAGGATGGTGTGGAGCTTGCCGGGGAGGAAGTCATTATTCTGGGGGCCGGAGGCGTGGCGAGAGCCGTTGCCATGCTCTTGGCTGAGAAGAAGACAAAGCATATCATCGTGATGAACCGCACGCCTCAAAAAGCGGAACAGATTGCGGCGGAGGTAAACCGGCTGACAGGGACTGACCTGGTGGAAGCTATGGCACTGGCAGATTATACGAAACTGTCGGAGGACAGGAACTATCTCTGCATTCAGGCTACCAACGTGGGCATGTTTCCGAAGACAGAGGAAGCCGTGATGGAAGAGGAAAGCTTTTATCGGAGAATACATACCGGTTACGACCTTATCTATAATCCTATTGAGACCAGGTTCATGAAGCTGGTAAAGCAGTCCGGCGGAAGAGCATTTAACGGTCTGAAGATGCTTCTGTGGCAGGGGGTCATTGCCTATGAGCTCTGGACGGGAAAAGAGATTGGAAAAGAGCAGGCTGATCTGGCATATGTGTCCATGAAGAAGGCCATGGGAATAGTGGAGTAATGCCGGAGAAGTGCTTGGGAAAGACATTTGACATATGAGGAGGAAGAACATGAAGCAGGGACAGAATATCGTGCTGATCGGCTTTATGGGAAGCGGTAAGACTACCGTAGGCGTGAAGCTTTCTTATCGCCTGAGAATGACGGTGGAGGATACGGACAAGCTGATCGAGCGAAGGGAAGGCAGAAGTATCAGTGAGATTTTTGCCGATGACGGAGAAGAATATTTCAGAGAATTGGAGACGAATCTGCTGGAAGAACTGGGAGAAAGAAGCGGAAGGCGAATCTACTCCGTAGGCGGCGGGACTCCGGTGAGAAGCGAGAACAGGGAGCTGCTGAAGAAGCTGGGAAAGGTAATATATCTCAGGGTGAAGCCGGAGACGGTTTATGAAAGACTGAAGGAAGACAGTACCCGCCCTCTTTTGCAGTGTGAGGATCCCCTGGGGCGTATTCGCAGTCTCCTTGAGGCGCGCAAGGAAGCCTATGAGAGCTGTGCGGATGTGATTCTGGACGCGGATGAGCTGAGTACGGATGAGATCATTAAAAAAATTGAGGAGGAGACAGAGAAAATGAAGCTGCTTGTCATCAACGGACCAAACATTAATTTTCTGGGAATCAGGGAGAAATCTGTCTATGGTACCCAGGATTATCAGTATCTCCTGGGGCTGATTCAGAAGAAGGCAGAGGAGACCGGGTGCGAGATTCCTGTTTTTCAGAGCAATCACGAGGGCGCTATCATTGACCGGATTCAGGAAGCTTATTTTGACGGTACTGAAGGTATTGTCATCAATCCCGGCGCCTATACCCATTACAGCTATGCCATCAGGGATGCCCTCGCCAGTGTGCCCATTCCCAAGGTCGAGATCCATATTTCGGATATAACGAAGAGAGAGGAATTCCGCAAGATATCCGTGACCGCACCGGTCTGTGACAAGCAGATCTACGGTCAGGGGCTGGATGGCTATCTTCAGGCGATAGATTTTCTGTTGCGAAAATAAGATAAAAATGAAAAAAACAGTTGAAATCAAACCGGTTTTATATTAGAATTAGAAAGAATTATTTTGTGAAGACGATTAGGAGGAATAGAATATGATTTCTGCAGGTGATTTCAGAAATGGTATTACCATTGAGTTTGATAACAATGTATACCAGATTATTGAATTCCAGCATGTTAAGCCTGGAAAGGGTGCAGCGTTCGTTAGAACAAAGCTGAAGAACATCAAGAGTGGCGGTGTAGTGGAGAAGACCTTCCGCCCTACTGAGAAGTGCCCTCAGGCGCGTATTGATAGAAAAGATATGCAGTATCTCTACAGCGACGGCGACCTCTATACCTTTATGGATATGGAGAATTATGAGCAGATTTCTCTGAACAAGGAGACTGTAGGTGACGCATTGAAGTTCGTAAAAGAGAACGAGATGTGTAAAGTTTGCTCTCACAATGGTAACGTATTCTCTGTTGAACCTCCTCTTTTTGTTGAGCTGGAGATCACTGAGACAGAGCCCGGCTTCAAGGGTGATACAGCTACCGGTGCTTCCAAGCCCGCTACCGTAGAGACAGGAGCACAGGTTCAGGTTCCTCTGTTCGTGGAGCAGGGTGATGTGATTAAGATTGACACCAGAACCGGTGAATATCTGTCCCGTGCATAAGCTGACTGCATAATCTTCAAACTGTCGGAGACTTGTAAGGCAATGATACATTCGATGTATCGTTGCCTTTCTTTGTGTCTGCAGATATTGCACTGCATGTCTGCGATACTTCTATTTCAACTAAAATCATGTCTATGGCAAATCTAAGCCCGCAGTGCAGAAAGAGGAAAAATGGAAATTATGGAGTTTTCACAAAAAATACGTACCCGTGTGGAGAGGGAGCTGGGAAGTGAGTATCAGGTACAGCTTCGCGAGGTACATAAGAACAATGGCGTTGTATTACACGGATTAATCATTATGGCAAAATCGGGCAATGTGACGCCGACTATTTACCTGGAGTCCTTTCATCAGGCCTATGAAAAAGGGCATACGTTAGGCGAAGTGTTGAGACAGATATTAGATATTTATCGAGAGGAATCACCAGCGAAGAATATCGATATGGGTTTTTTCAGGGATTTTGACAGGGTGAAGGATCGAATCTGTTACCGGCTGATTAACAGAGAACGAAATGAGGAATTGCTACAGACCATTCCTTATGTGGAATTCATGGATCTGGCAATCTGTTTTTTCTATGCATACAATGGAAGGGAACTGGGAGAAGGTTCGATACTGATTCATAATTCTCACTGTGAAATGTGGAATGTGAAGCTGAAGGATCTGATGCGTTATGCGGGAGAGAATACCTCCAGGCTGTTCCCCGGATGTTGTCGTAATATGCTGGATATATTAAGGAGCATGGGGATGGATCTGGGGCTTGATCCGAGACACGGTCTGAAGGATACCGTTCCGATGAAAGTATTGACAAACGATAAAAGAATCCAGGGAGCAGCCTGTGTGCTGTATCCGGGAATCTTGGAGAAAATATCGGAGGAGAGCAGGAAGAACCTGTTCGTACTGCCCAGCTCCGTACACGAGGTAATCCTGTTGGAGGATACAGGAGAAGAGAATCCGGAGGATCTTAAGAGGATGATTTATGAGGTGAACCGAACCAATGTGGCAGCGGAGGAAGTACTTTCGGACAGCCTGTATTACTATGACCGGAAACAGAAGAATCTGAGAATTATTTCATAAAAATAGCCATGCAGAGCATAAATTATCAACTTTAGCTGGACATAAACCAAAAATTATGCTATTATATTGCGAGGTGATGTAATAAATTTGTAACAATTATCCGCATCCGTAGTCTAACGGATAGAACGAAGGCCTCCGACGCCTTTAATGCAGGTTCGATTCCTGTCGGATGCATTTTACATCACCTCGTATTTTTTTGGTGGTTTAGAGGGATAATGTATGAGCAATCGTTTTTTTCGTAAGATCGGCGACAAGCTGGTCAGACACGGCAAGTATTTTTTCCCGGCAGTTGTTATCATGGTTGTTGCACTGACTGTTTTGGTGTCGCTGAATGCAATCAGGGCAAAAGCAGAAGCAGAAGAGATGCTGGCGAAGAATAACAGCGCTTCTGATATTCCGGCAACTCCGGAATCCATGGCTGCAAATGTTGAGCCTATGGCAGTGAGCGAAGAGCCGGAAGTGAGAGCGTTAATTGAAGCATATGTGACTGCGGAAGGTGTCGGTGATGTGGCGGCCATTTCTGCTATTTGCGATGAATTACCTTTGCTGGAAGCGATTAAGATTGAGGAAATAGCAAAGTTTAAGACATCCAATACTTTGTTGGAGGTCTATACCAAAAAGGGCTTCAGAGAGGGAACCTACGTAGCTTTTGCGTACTATACAAGCACATTCAGCAAGTTTGATTCTGTGGAGGTACCGGGATATCAGTATTTTTACCTTGACAGAAATGAGGATGGGGCGCTGTATATAAAGCTGAATAGCGACAATTTCAGTGCAGAGGAGAACGAATATATTCAAAGCGTTATTCAACAGGTGGATGTCATTGAGCTGAATAATCGTGTAAATGTGGAATATGCCGAGGTTGGAGAAGCAAATCCGGAATTGTTTGATTATATTGAAGCGTTAAGGGGATATGTAAACGAAGAGGTTGGCGTACGATATGCAGCAATGATGGTGCCGACGGAGCCGGATGAACCTGATGAACCTGAAGTGACTCCCACAACCGTTGATGTTGACGAACCGGAAGAAGAGGAACCGCAGTATGCAAAAGCATTGGAGACTGTCAATGTAAGAAACTCAGACAGTATTCAGGCAGACAGACTGGGGCAGGTCAGCGCCGGAGAGAGAGTCCTTGTACAGGAAGTGAGAGTTAACGGCTGGACCAGGATTTTGTATGAAGGCAAAGACGGTTTTATAAAGTCTGAGTTTTTACAATTGGAAGAGAATGCCAACAAAATGGAAGTGATTGGCAAGGTAACTGCGATTGATGATGTCAATGTCCGTGCGGGAGCGGCGCCTTCTGCAATGAAAATCGGAGGGCTTGCAAACGGCTCCTCGCTGGATTTGTTAGGGGAAGAGAATGGTTGGTGTAAGGTCAACTATAACGGTACTGTTGGTTATGTTAAGACGGAATACACGAAGGTAGAATACACGAGCAATCATTAAGAATAAAAATGATACAAAATGGGAAGTCTTCTGTATGAAACAGAAGGCTTCTTTTTTGTTGCATATTTTGCCGTACCAAGGGAGATGAAAGTATGACGTCACAGGAAATAACGGTTTACAGGGAGATTCAAAAGAATGCAGACAATATCATAAAGGCAATTGATATAGTATCTGACAAGGTGTATGATGATGCACTCTACATGCAGCTGACCAGGCAATCGCTGAAGTGTGCTCAACTATATAACAAAGCTTCGGAAAAACTGTTGGAAGGAAAAGCGGATTATTTTCGAAGCGGAGCATTAAAGGACATAAAGTTAAAAACAGGATTGCAATATCAGACTTTACTGAACACAAGCACCGGGCATATTGCCGATCTTTTGCTCAGGGGATGTACAAATGAAATACTGGATATGGAGAGGACAATTAAGAAGAATCCTGATGTGGGAGAGGAATGCAGGGCTTTGGCGAAGCAGATGAAGGAAATCCAGGAAAACTATGTCAGGCGATTGAAGCACTATTTATAGTTAATTTGTACAAATTTAATAAAAATAGGCGAAAAACTTTTACGATTTAATGGAATAAAGCATATTGTGAAATTGAAAAAGAGGATTTATAATGTATACATGTATTCATACATTATATAAGGAGGGCACTTAAGATGTCTTATGTTGATGAGGTTTATGATTTAGTTGTTGCGAAGAACCCTGCTCAGCCCGAGTTTCATCAGGCAGTAAAAGAGGTTCTGGAGTCTCTGCGTGTGGTAATTGAGGCCAATGAAGAGAAGTATCGCAAGGATGCTTTGCTTGAGAGACTGGTTACTCCTGAGAGACAGATTCTGTTCCGCGTTCCCTGGGTTGACGATAAGGGACAGGTTCAGGTAAACAATGGTTTCCGCGTACAGTTTAACAATGCTATCGGACCTTACAAGGGAGGTTTAAGACTTCATCCCAGCGTAAATCTTGGCATTATTAAGTTCCTTGGTTTTGAGCAGATTTTCAAAAACTCCCTGACCGGTCTGCCTATCGGTGGAGGTAAGGGTGGTTCTGACTTTGATCCTAAGGGCAAATCCGACAGAGAGGTTATGGCATTCTGCCAGAGCTTTATCACAGAGCTTTATAAGTATATCGGAGCAGATACTGATGTACCTGCAGGGGATATCGGAACCGGTGCAAGAGAAATCGGCTATATGTATGGTCAGTACAAGAGACTGACAGGTCTGTATGAGGGCGTTCTTACCGGTAAGGGACTTTCCTATGGCGGCTCTCTTGCAAGAACAGAAGCTACCGGATACGGTCTGCTTTATCTGGTTGAGGAGATGCTTAAGTGCAACGGCAAGAGCATTGAGGGCAAGACCATCGCTGTTTCCGGTGCCGGAAACGTTGCGATTTACGCAATCCAGAAGGCTCAGCAGCTGGGTGCAAAGCCTGTAACCTGTTCTGATTCCACCGGATGGATTTACGATCCCGAAGGAATCGATGTAGCACTTCTGAAAGAGATTAAGGAGGTTAAGCGTGCAAGACTGACCGAGTATGCAGCAGCAAGACCTTCTGCACAGTATCATGACAAGGCAGCTGAGGGAACCAATCAGTGGTCTGTAAAGGTTGACATCGCACTTCCCTGCGCAACCCAGAACGAGCTGAATCTGGAAGATGCCAAGACTCTGGTTGCAAACGGTGTATTTGCAGTAGCTGAGGGCGCTAACATGCCTACTACCATGGATGCTACCGAGTACTTCCAGAAGAACGGCGTACTGTTCTGCCCCGGCAAGGCTTCCAACGCAGGTGGCGTAGCTACCTCTGCTCTTGAGATGAGCCAGAACAGCGAGAGACTTTCCTGGACCTTCGAAGAGGTTGACGCAAAGCTGAAGAACATCATGGTAAACATTTTCCACAACCTGGATGACGCAGCAAAGAAGTATGGCATGGAGGGTAACTATGTTGCCGGTGCCAACATTGCAGGCTTCCTGAAGGTTGCAGATGCTATGACCGCTCAGGGAATCGTATAACGAGGAAAGAAAACAAGAGTATACAAGAAAGATAAGTCCCGGAAATGCTGAATTTCCGGGACTTTTTTTGTGCAATGATGAAGTATAAGCTATCCTTTTGCCGTTGAATAGCGTTATAGTATATAGAAAGCGCTTTTATAACAAACAGAAGGGAGGAAAATGATGAGCATAGAGTTGGATACGGACTTTCTGTTAGTGCAGAATATGCGTACAGGAGATGAAAAGGCATTTGAAATTTTTGTAAAAAAATACTATCCCGCAATATTGAAATATTGTCAGGTAGATATGCACTGAAATGCTTTAATCTGTATTCCATTGGGGGAAATGTAATTGGGAAAGTGCCGGTTAATAATTACTCCCTTTTCGAAATTGGAAATGTTGGAGCTTGAAACTTCATATGTAACTACGGCATATGAAGCAAAACAGGAGGTGCTAAATATTGTAAACAGAGGGTGCCCGGTATATCCGGGCACCCTCTGTTTATACAATCCTGGTAGTCCATTGGGAGAGATCCCATACATCGGTTGCCAGACCTTCGTAAAACTCCGGCTCATGACATACCATCAGGATGCTTCCCCTGTATTCCTTCAGGGCACGTTTGAGTTCCTCCTTGGCATCTACATCCAGATGGTTGGTGGGCTCGTCCAGAATCAGTACGTTGGTGTCCCGGTTGATCAGTTTACAGAGACGCACCTTCGCCTGTTCGCCACCGCTTAAGACACGCACCTTGCTCTCGATATGCTTGGTTGTAAGACCGCATTTGGCAAGGGCGGAGCGTACCTCGTACTGGGAGAATCCGGGGAAGGTCTGCCAGATTTCTTCGATGCAGCTGTTGTCCTTGTCACCTGTCATTTCCTGTTCGAAATATCCCAGCTCCAGATAATCGCCCTGTTCCACAGCGCCGGATACAGGCTTGATGTATCCCAGAAGGCTCTTGAGAAGTGTAGTCTTACCGATACCGTTGGCACCGATTAGGGCAATCTTCTGATTGCGTTCCATGGTCAGGTTCAGCGGTCTGGAAAGGGGCTCGTCATAGCCGATTACCAGATCCCTGGTCTCAAAAATGATACGACCGGGAGTGCGTGCCTCACGGAAATTGAATTCGGGCTTGGGCTTTTCGGAAGCGAGCTCGATGACATCCATTTTGTCCAGCTTTTTCTGGCGTGACATGGCCATGTTTCGGGTAGAAACACGAGCCTTGTTGCGGGCAACGAAGTCCTTCAGGTCGGCGATTTCCTTCTGCTGCTTATTGTAGGCGGCTTCCAGTTGAGATTTTTTCATGGCATAGACTTCCCGGAACTTGTCGTAATCGCCCACATAGCGGTTCAACTCCTGATTGTCCATGTGATAAATCAGGTTGATGACACTGTTGAGAAAAGGGATATCATGGCTGATCAGAAGGAAGGCATTTTCATAATCATTCAGGTAACGCTTCAACCATTCAATGTGTTCCGCATCCAAATAGTTGGTGGGCTCATCCAGAAGCAGGATGTCAGGCTTTTCCAGCAAAAGCTTACCCAGAAGCACCTTGGTGCGTTGCCCGCCGGAGAGCTCCGTGACATCTTTTTCCAGGCCGATCTCGGTCAGACCCAGGGCGTTAGCTACTTCGTCCACCTTGGCGTCTATCATATAGAAGTCATGCATGGTGAGAAGATCCTGAATAGTGCCCAGCTCTTCCATGTATTGTTCCAGTTCTTCAGGGCTTGCATCCCCCATCTTATCACAAATCTCGTTCATGCGTTCTTCCATCTGGAACAGGAAATCAAAGGCAGAGGCCAGTACATCGCGGATAGTCATGCCTGCATTGAGAACAGTATGCTGGTCCAAATAGCCCACACGGACATTCTTTGCCCATTCTATTTTGCCTTCATCGGGCTGAAGCTTTCCGGTTATGATATTCATAAAGGTTGATTTCCCTTCGCCATTGGCGCCGATAAGGCCGATGTGTTCTCCGGGCAGTAGGCGGAAGGACACATCATTAAAGATTGCACGGTCTCCAAAACCGTGAGTCAGATGTTCAACATTCAGTATACTCATAAATTCCTCCGTATAAAGTCAATGTCCTTATTCTACACTATTTCTATGATTTTGGCTATAGCTGAAAAAGATTCCGAAAAGAACATGAGAGCCGAAAATGCTTGAATATCCAGAAAAAAGTGGTAACATATATTATATGCTGTTTGCATTTTGCGGGTGGAAATCTGAGCTGCCCGGAAGGAGAAGGTATGGCTTCCAAGAAATTCTATGCCGTAAAAAAAGGGAAGGTAACAGGGCTTTTTCGAACCTGGGATGAGTGTAAGGCTTCGGTAGACGGATACCCCGGTGCTGAGTACAAAGGATTTACATCGGAACAGGAAGCGAGAGAATATCTGGGAATGGAGAGTCGGAAGGAAGACAGGGAAGACCTGCCGCGCCCCGGCTGTTTGCTTGCTTATGTGGATGGAAGCTATGAGCATTCCCTGAAAAAATATGCCTTTGGGTGCGTGTTTATCCTGCCGAATGGTAAGATTTACACTCAGTACGGTAATGGGGATAATGAGAAGTATCTTCAGCACCGAAACGTGATGGGAGAGATGCTGGGGGCTCTCTATGCAACCAAAGCCGCTATGTTAAACGGTTACAGAGAAATAGAAATCAGATATGATTATCAGGGAATCGAGAAGTGGGCGACGGGAGAATGGCGTGCCAGGAATGATGAGACCATCACCTATGCCGGGACCATGCGGGAGTGGGGCAGGATGCTGAAGATCACCTTTACGAAGGTAGCCGCCCACACGAATGTGAAATATAACGAGCTTGCAGACCAGACTGCCAAGAGGGGGCTGACGGAGGGGAATGGTATTCCCAAAGTATGCAAGCTGGAAGAAATGGAAGAATATGTTGGTGAATAATCATTGGGAGTGATGTAAGATGAAGAATACTATGTCAGCGGAAACAGGTTCCATGAGAAT
>SAMEA3663273__coassemble_255_pt1 | contig 13586 bp, 10 predicted proteins | sample SAMEA3663273__metabat2_low_PE_019 | metagenome-assembled genome bin SAMEA3663273 (sample SAMEA3663273) | pig gut metagenome | biome: pig gut; feature: pig-associated habitat; material: faeces | place: China | collected 2013
AAAATGAAGAATTCCGGAATAATGACGAAAAGGGAGCGCAAGATTTCGTGAAAAACCGAGGAATTTCGGAATTATAACGAAAAGGTGGCGCAAGATTTCGTGAAAAACCGAGAAATCCAGGAATTATAACGTAAAGGAAGCGCAAGATTTCGTGAAAAAATGAAGAATTCCAGAAATATAACGTAAAAGGAACGCAAAATTTCGTGAAAAACCGAGAAAACCCAGGAATTATAACGTAAAAGGAGCGTATAATTTCGTGAAAAACTGAGGAATTTCGGAATTATAACGAAAAGGTGGCGCAAGATTTCGTGAAAAAATGAAGAATTCCGGAATAATGACGAAAAGGGAGCGCAAGATTTCGTGAAAAAATGAAGAATTCCAGAAATATAACGTAAAGTGAGCGCAAGATTTCGTGAAAAACCGAGAAAACCCAGAATTTTGTTGTATAGTTAACAATAATAGTATTTCTGATATACAACAAAATAAGGGAAATAGGAGCTACATGCTCTTCTGTTTTCTAATTGTCTATGAATATATATCTTGGAATTTCCTGGGAGGATTCTTGTATTTTTGATATTGAACACATGCGATAAACCAGGGTTATAAATCAGGGTAGACAAACGAAGTGAAACCAAGACAGGAAACCAAGACAGGAAACCAAGACAGGAAAACAGGGCAGAAAACCAAGGCAGGAAAATCAAGGCAGGAAAATCAAGGCAGGAAAATCAAGGCTGGATCCGAGACCGGCAACTAAAAATGATACTCAAAAGGGATTCATACCGGTTATACGATTTTAAAGTGAAAAGTATTATGAGGGAAACATGCAGGAAACACATTGAAATCTGACTATTCTCATTTGAAAAAAATTGTGCTATAGTATAAAGGTATCTAGTAGTTTCAATGATTGGGTGAATCCTACGTCTATGGTACGTTTCATACCGCAGGGGGAAGCTGATTATTGAGATTAGCTTATTAAGATTAGAATATTTAGATTAGAATATTTAGATTAGAATATTTAGATTAGGATATTAAGATTAGGACATTAAGATTAGAATATTGAGGTTAGTTTACTGATTGAAAACGAGCATGGTTCGTAGGTATTTCAAATAAACATATAAGAAGGGGAAAGCGATGATTTTTAAGTGTAAGAACTGTGGGGGCAATGCAATCTACAGCCCTGAGAAGAACACAATGTTCTGTCCGTACTGTGAAAGTGTGAACAGTGAAGAACGGACAGATGTTTCGTCACCGGATATTACCATATGTCCCAGTTGTGGTGGTGAGATAAATATTCAGGAGCACACTTCTGCAACACAGTGTCCTTATTGTGAGAGCTATCTCATATTAAATGAGAGAGTGGAGGGACAGTATGCACCGAAGGTGCTGATTCCTTTTCAGATGGGAAAGGAGAACTGCAAGAAGCTTCTCCGCAATAAGTTCAAAAAGAATCTATTTGCGCCTACGGATTTTCTGTCAGAAGCAAGGCTGAACGGTATGCGCGGTGATTATGTGCCTTACTGGTTCTACAATTATGACACTAACTGTGTGTTTCATGGAGAGGGGACCAAGATAAGGGTATGGAGAAGCGGAAATACTGAATATACAGAGACTTCCGTATATAGAATTGACAGAGATATGGACGTTGCATTTGACAAAATCCCGGCGGATGCTTCTTTGGCGATGCCGGATGAGATCATGGATCTGATGGAGCCATATGACTATTCCAAAATGATTGATTTTACGCCTGAATACATGTCCGGTTTCAATGGTGAAAAGTATAATATGCCTGCGGAACAGCTGGAGGACAGAGCCAGGAAGAAAATGAACGACGATGCCGTAGGACTGTTGAAGCAGAGTTATGCGGGGTATGGTACAGTTCGTACTCTGAGCCAGAATGTGAACGTGAAAAACAGCAGTAACTGCTATGGACTTCTGCCGGTCTGGAAATATATTTATACTTACAACGGGCAGGATTATCCCTTCTATGTCAACGGACAGACGGGCAAGATTGTAGGTGAGCCGCCTGTATCCAGGAAGAAGGTATTTGCATATACGGGAACTCTCTGGGCATGCCTGATGGCGATATTGCTGCTGGTGCCCCGGATTCTCGGATAAACAGAAGAAAGCTTGTATGAAACCTGAGGCAGCGAAGGAGAGGACAATATGGAAGACGAAATGAAGGATGTAAAAAAGATAGCCAGACAGCAGTATCTTAAATATTTCAGTGTCTGGTTTATAGGAATTCTTGTTCTGGCGGGTGTGGCTATCGCCAGTGCGATTTTCCTGAAAAAGCCAAAGGATGGCGCAGAGAGGAAAAATGACAAGGCGCCCGAGGAAAGAGTGTACGATTATGCCGGTATTCTGGACGATGAGGAAGAGGATAAGCTCCGGGATTACATAGCTGAGAAGGAAGAGAAGTATCAGGCAGACTTTGTTATTGTGACTCTGTATGAGCCGGTGGTGGGAGAAGAGGCTTATGAATACGGTCATCATTCCAAGGGCTGGCTGAAGGAGGATGACCTGAATGACTGGGAAGCTGCCATGATGGACATTGCAGACTATTTCTGGGATGAGAACAAATACGGATATAACAAAGGGTTTGAAGGAGATGGCTCTATTCTTGTAGATAATCGTTATCCGGAGAAGGATGCACGTGGCGAAAGCCAGCGCGGAGAGTGGCTTTCCACCAGCGGTAAGGTGGAGGATGCCCTGGGATATTATGACGTTGAGAGCGTTTTGTATGCCGTGGATGACTATTATGAAACGGATCCCTATAAGGCTTACAAGAGCTATATCGACAAGGTTTGTTATTACTTGGACAAAGGCGAAGGGAAAATGCAATTCGGCACCGGATATTATATCGGTGGCTTTTTCGTGATAACACTCATCTGTATCTTTTACTGTACCGGTCATCTGAAGGAAAATAAGTCAAAGGATACCACAACTGCAAGTACTTATGTAGTGGGCGGTAAGCCTCAGATGCGGAATGCGAATGACGCCTTGCTTCGAAAATCTGTTACCAAGAGAAGAATTGAGACCAGCAGCGGTTCCCATGGTGGCGGTGGCGGACATCATACCAGCCACAGTGGTGCAAGTCATGGCGGTGGCGGACACAGACATTAATAAGGTGTCGTATAGAGGGCAACAAGAGCATAAAAAGTGTTAAAAAAAGAGTACCCACATGACGGTATGGGTACTCTTTTTATGTGGCGCATAATGCGCATTGCTTCTATAAACTCAAGAATTCTATAATCTCAAGAAACTTAAGCCATCTCGTTCACAGCCTTGCTCAGACGGGAAACCTTACGGGCAACGTTGTTCTTGTGATAAACGCCCTTGCTTCCGGCCATCTCGATGGTCTTGGTAGCAGCAGCAAGCTCTGCGGTAGCAGCAGCCTTGTCACCGGACTCGATTGCAGCAAATACCTTCTTCATTGCAGTCTTAACGCCGGATTTAATAGACTTGTTTCTGTCAGCTCTCTGACGATTTACCTGAATTCTCTTCTTAGCGGATTTAATGTTAGCCAAGTTAAACACCTCCATTTATATACTGTGATTCATAACAATGATTATTTGCTTTAACCTGACACGGCGATTAACGCAAACATACTCTAGTAGTTTAGATGATGTGGGAATGTTTGTCAATACATAATTTCGAATATTTTGGCAAAAATGATAGAAACAAAATCTATAAAGAAAGAGAAGAGGTTATGGGAAGTTTTCAGGTGAGAACGGATCTTGCACTGGAGGCCAGAGAGAGCATACATGATGCAGACGGAGAGCTGAGAGGAGTGCAGGTGGAAGAGTACTATCTTGAAAAGGAGGATGTCAGGGTTACGAAGGTTTCCATTGATACGAAGAATGCCGCTAAGGCAATGGGGAAGCCTATGGGAATCTATGTAACCATGGAGGCACCCGCCATGGTGGAGCCGGATGAGGCCTGCCACAGGGAAATCTCTGCCTGTTTTGCGGAGGAGCTGCTAAAGCTGTTGCCGGGAGAAGGACAGGAGAAAAATGTGCTGGTGGTGGGACTCGGGAACAGAGAGGTGACGGCTGATGCGCTGGGACCTCAGGCGGTGGACAATCTGCTCATCACCAGGCATATCGTGAAGGAGTATGGTACTGCGGCATATAATTGCAGCAAAATGAACCTCCTGAGTGCTCTGGAGCCGGGAGTGATGGCCAAGACAGGGATGGAGACTGCAGAGATTGTCAAGGGCGTGGTGAGGGAGACGTCGCCGGATGTGCTGATTGTCATAGATGCCCTGGCTGCCCGCAGCACAAAGCGCCTGAACCGTACCATACAGATAACCAATACGGGCATACAGCCGGGATCCGGTGTGGGCAACCACCGGAATGCTTTGACCAGAGATACCCTTGGGGTGCCGGTGATTGCGGTGGGAATTCCTACGGTAGTGGACGCGGCGACCATTGTAATGGATGCCATGGAAAAGCTGCTGGAGGAGGAAAAGGAAAGTGCGGGGACAGAAGGAATGCACTATTTCAGCAGGCAGAATCAGCTTTTTTCGGAGCTCAACAACATGTATATGACAGGGAAAGACATTGATGCTGTCATCAAAAGAATCAGCTATACCATTTCCGAAGGAATCAACATGGCGATGGAGAAGGAGATGGCATAGAGCGATGAAATGCATGGATTGTGTGCCGGAATAAGAATCGGATAGCGAATGGATTGCCTGCCGGAATAAAAAACGGATAGCGAATGGAATAACCACACAGGACATATACTGGTATGACAAAGTAGCCGGGAGAGTGTGGTGGCAAAGAGAAACAAGCTGTGGGCGGGAGCGATGGTAGTGGTACTTTTTTGGATAGTCGTGAAGTCAGGAGGCTCAGGAGAAAAAGGGGGACTGGCAAAGGCTTTCCGGGCAGAGCTGGGGGACATTCTTAAGGAAAGTGTTTATGCAACCTTCTGTCCTGGTTTATTGATAGCGGAAGAGGGCTCTCAGGGCAATCTTCTGCTGCAGACTCAGATAGATACGGTCTTTCCGCTCTATGGCTATGTCTCCGCAGACATGGCAGAGGGGTGGGAAGACCGGTCCGGTTATGAAGTCTGTGTGGATGGTGTATATGGACAGTCGGGGAATTCCGGTCAGAGAGAAGGGCATGTGGGAGCGGGGAATATTGCCCCCGGGCATGGCACCGGGAGTTCCGGAAGCATCAGACAGGAGGACTATGCAGGCACCGGGAGTTCCGGAAGCATCAGACAGAAGGACGATGAAGGCTCCGGGAGCCTCGGGCAGAATGGAACGGACCCGCAGCAGACTGACGGAAGCGGAATCACAGATAACCGGTATGATACGGTCCGGCAGGAGAATGCGGAAGAGAAGGCACTGCAGGAGCTTCTTCGGGAGGAAAATGAAGCGGTGATAAATCACGGAAATTCCGGCACCGGTTTTATCCCTCATGAGAGACAGGCGCAGGTGTCTCTGGGGGCAATGGAGGATTTCGACACTCTGGTAAACTCTTTTTATATCGTGGATGCCAATACCATGGTGGGAAGCAATCAGTTGGACATCCATCGTTTCCTGGAAAAGGATATGAGGGTGGATCAAAATGTCCCGGGGCCACAGATTTTGATTTTTCATACTCATTCCAGAGAGACCTTCGCAGACTCCCGGTCGGGGGAGGAGGCAGATACCATTGTAGGCGTGGGAGAGCAGCTGGCAGAGATCCTGCGCAGGGACTATGGATATACGGTGCTGCACCATACGGTCAGTTATGACGCTGAAGGGCAGGATGACGCCTACACAAGGGCTTTGCCGGAGGTGGAACAGCTTCTGAAGGATAACCCGTCGATACAGGTTGTGATTGATTTACATAGAGATGAGATGCCGGAGGGGAAGCGGCTGGTTATGGATCTGGACGGCAGACCCACCGCCAGGTTCATGTTTTTTAATGGTTTGTCCCGCACCAAAAAAACAGGGAATATTTCCTATCTGTATAATGAAAACCTTGAGGCTAACCTGGCGTTTTCTTTTCAGATGCAGCTCAAGGCGGCGGAGTATTATCCGGGACTGACCAGAAAAATCTACCTCAAGGGATACCGGTACAATATGCACCTGAAGGATAAATATCTGCTGATTGAGCTGGGAGCGCAGAACAATACCCTGGAGGAGGTCATGAATGCCTGCGACCCTCTGGCACATATCCTTGATCTGGTGCTGTCCGGGGAGAGCGCCACGGGAAAGTATTCCACCTATGGACAGTGAGGGGGGATATGTGTTAAAATATTACCAAATTTGCACAAATCAAGCGATGTAAAGTGAGGAAAAGGATTCATGGCAGCAGTAGACCGGAGCAAAATCAGGAATTTTTGTATCGTTGCTCATATAGATCACGGTAAGTCAACCCTGGCAGACCGTATTATCGAGAAGACAGGACTTCTGACCAGCAGGGAGATGCAGGATCAGGTATTGGATAACATGGAGCTGGAGAGGGAGAGAGGTATCACCATCAAGGCTCAGACGGTACGGACCGTATATAAGGCAAAGGACGGGGAGGAGTACATTTTTAATCTGATCGATACCCCCGGCCATGTGGACTTCAACTATGAGGTAAGCCGTTCCCTGGCGGCCTGCGACGGTGCCATACTGGTGGTGGACGCCGCCCAGGGGATAGAGGCCCAGACCCTGGCAAACGTATATCTGGCGCTGGATCATGACCTGGATGTATTTCCGGTCATCAATAAGATTGACCTGCCCAGCGCAGAGCCCCAGAGGGTCATCGAGGAGATTGAGGATGTGATCGGTATTGAGGCTCAGGACGCCCCTCTGATCTCTGCGAAAAACGGCATCGGTATTGATGAGGTGCTGGAACAGGTGGTGACGAAGATTCCCGCCCCCAAGGGAGACCCGGAGGCGCCCCTGAAGGCTTTGATCTTTGATTCCCTGTATGACTCCTACAAGGGGGTTATCATTTTCTGCCGTATCGTGGAGGGTACGGTAAAGAAAGGTACCAATATCCGTATGATGGCTACCGGAGCCAGGGAAGAGGTGGTGGAGGTAGGATATTTCGGCGCAGGCCAGTTCATCCCCTGTGAGGAGCTGTCTGCGGGGATGGTAGGTTATATCACGGCATCCATCAAAAATGTGAAGGATACGGCAGTAGGCGATACCGTAACGGATGCGGACAGGCCCTGTGCGGAGCCCCTGCCCGGTTATAAAAAGGTGCTGTCCATGGTGTATTGCGGACTCTATCCTGCAGACGGCGCAAAATATCCGGACCTGAGGGATGCCCTGGAAAAGCTGCAGCTCAATGATGCATCCCTGAATTTTGAACCTGAGACCTCCATTGCCCTGGGCTTTGGCTTCCGTTGCGGATTCCTGGGACTGTTGCATCTGGATGTGATTCAGGAGCGGCTGGAGAGAGAGTACAATCTGGATCTGGTGACCACGGCGCCCGGCGTAGTATATAAGGTGTTTAAGACCAACGGCGAGGTGATTGAGCTCACCAACCCCTCCAATCTGCCGGATGCTGCGGAGATTGAGCATATGGAGGAGCCCATTGTGACGGCGGAGATTATGGTGACCTCTGAGTTCATCGGATCCATCATGGAGCTGTGCCAGGAGAGGAGAGGCCGTTATCTGGGAATGGAATACATTGAGGGAACCAGAGCACTGTTGAAGTATGAGCTTCCCCTGAATGAGATCATCTATGATTTCTTTGATGCCCTGAAGTCGCGCTCCAGAGGCTATGCCTCCTTCGACTATGACATCAAGGGCTACGAGCCCTCCAAGCTGGTGAAGCTGGATATTCTCATTAACCATGAAGAGGTGGATGCCCTGTCCTTCATCGTCCACGGAGATTCTGCTTACGAGCGTGGAAGAAAAATGTGCGAGAAGCTGAAGGAAGAGATTCCCAGACATCTGTTTGAGATTCCTATCCAGGCGGCCGTGGGCGGCAAGGTCATTGCCAGAGAGACGGTAAAGGCAATGCGCAAGGATGTGCTGGCTAAGTGCTACGGCGGTGATATTACCCGTAAGAAGAAACTGTTGGAGAAGCAGAAGGAGGGAAAGAAGCGTATGCGCCAGGTAGGCAACGTGGAGATCCCCCAGAAGGCATTTATGAGTGTGTTGAAGCTGGATGACAAGTAAGAAAAAAGAACTGGAGCTATATATTCATATTCCCTTTTGCATCAGAAAGTGTCTCTACTGTGACTTTTTGTCCGGACCGGCTGATGAGAGCCGCAAGACAGCCTATATGGAGGCTCTTGCAAGGGAAATCGAGGGACGTGCCGGGGAACTTGCAGAGTATCAGGTGAGCTCTGTGTTTGTCGGAGGCGGCACGCCTTCTGTGGCGGAGGTCGGGCAGCTTGCCCGGCTTCTTTGGGTGGTGCGGGAAAAATATCAGCTGACAGAGGATGTTGAGATCACCGTGGAGGTGAACCCCGGCACGGTAGACAGGGAGAAGCTGGAGGTCTACCGGGCAGCAGGCGTCAACCGTCTCAGCATAGGTCTCCAGTCGGCGGATGACGGGGAGCTGGCTTCCATCGGAAGAATCCATACAGTGAAGCAGTTCGAGGAAGCTTACGGGGCAGCGGTGGCAGCAGGCTTTGAGAATATCAATGTGGACGTGATGAGCGCCCTGCCCGGGCAGAACAGAGAGAATTACAGGCGTACCCTGGAATATGTGACCGGATTGCAGCCGAAGCCTGCGCATATCTCTGCCTACAGCCTGATTTTGGAGGAAGGAACACCCCTGTATGAGAGGGTACAGACGGGAGAAATAGAGCTTGTGGAGGAAGAGACAGACCGCCTGATGTATGCGGATACGAAGGAACTCCTGAAGAAAGCGGGGTATGAGCGCTATGAGATTTCCAATTATGCGCTTCCCGGACGGGAGTGCCGCCACAACTGCGGATATTGGACCAGGAAGAATTATGTGGGCTTCGGAATCGGTGCAGCTTCCCTGCTGGAAAATGTGAGATTTCGAAACACAGATGATATGAGGCAATACCTGAAAAGTCCGCTGGAGTGTCGGAGGGATTGGCAGCAGCTGACCCCGGGGGAGCGACAGGAGGAATTCATGTTTCTGGGACTGCGGCTTACGGCAGGGATTTCTACGGACGCTTTTGCAGCGGAATTCGGTGTTACCATGGAGCAGGTGTACGGTGACGTGATTCGAAAAAATCTGCAGGATGGGCTGCTGGTCTGTGCGGAGAATGGAGCAAGGATTGCCCTGACGGAAAGGGGACTGGATCTGGCCAACTATGTGATGTCACAGTTTTTGCAGGACTAGGGATGTGGTGTCAGGAGTTTTTGCGGGAATAGAGGAAAGTAACATAGTGACAGGCACTGCGGACAAAAATGGCACATAAACTATTGTTAAGACCAAAATCCGCGGGGGAACGTTTTGAGGACTTTTCAAAAACCGCTGACCCAGGGAGAGGAAGCAGAATATATCCGGTTGCTGCATGAAGGAAATGAAGAGCAGGTGAAGCAGGCGAAGGATATTTTGATAGAACGCAATATGAGACTGGTGGCACATATCGCCAGAAAATATCAGAATACGGATGAGGATATGGAGGATCTGATTTCTATCGGCTGTATCGGTCTGATCAAGGCGGTTGACAGCTTTGACAATCGCAAGGGCAGGCTTGCCACCTATGCCTGCAGGTGTATTGACAATGAATTGCTGATGCTGATGCGGGGGAAAAAGAAGACCTCCAGGGAAGTTTCCCTGTTTGAACCTATCGGACAGGATAAAGAGGGAAATGAGATTCAGCTGGTGGATGTGATTGAGCAACAACAGACGGATGCACTGGAGGAAATGGAGCGAAAGGAGAACATAAAGCGGCTTGCGGTTTATTTTGAAGAGTGTCTGACTCCCCGGGAGAGAACCATACTGATGATGAGATACGGTCTGAACGGAACTCCGGAGATTACGCAGAATGAAATCGGCAGGTCCATGGGGATCTCCAGAAGCTATGTGTCCCGGATTGAGCGGAAGGCCCTGAATAAGCTAAAAACAAGATTTATGCAGAATAGTTAGATTTATGTTTGTCTTTTCAGACAATTTCGTATATAATACAAAAGAGAGTTACCAGAGAAGAGGGAGACTGTTTATGGAGTTTGTTAGGATGGAGGATCTCAGGGTAGGTATGAGACTTGCCAGCCCTATCTACAACAAAAAGGGCGTTATGCTGTTTGAACGCGATACCAGGCTTACGGTTCAGGGTATTGAAAGCGTAAAGAATTTCGGACTGCTTGGAATGTACATTCTTGATCCGTCGGAGCCTCTGCCGCCCATGTCGGAGGAGGATCTGGAGTCCGAGCGTTTCCAGATTATTACCGGTTCGTCGATTCAGGAAGAATTGGATAGGCTGGTCAATACGAAAAAGCAGACGAAGATTGAAAATATTGCCTCCATGATTATCCGCAAATACGGCTATCTGGAGGGCAAGGTTACTATTTATCAGAATCTCCGCAGCCAGGATGATTTCATCAGCAGACATTCTTTAAATGTAGCAACCTTATGTGCCATGATCACCCATGTCATGAATGTACGTGTGGATGAAAAGCTGCTGATTGTGCAGGCGGCACTGGTACATGACATCGGGAAACAGTCCGTTCCCAATCAGTTTTTATATGCGAAGGAGCAGACGGAGGATATCAAGAAAGATATTTACCAGAAGCATTTGGAAGGCCTGGACCTGGTGGAACAGGCTTTTGGAAACGGTAAGGTCATTAAGCGCATGTGCAGTCAGGCGGCCAGAGTGCAACATGACTGGGAAAATGGTATAGAATCTTCCCTGAGCGGCAAGCTGGTTCTGGGAGCCAGGATTCTGCTGGTGGCAAACCGCTATGATGAAATGACGGCCATGAACCTGCAGGGAGAAGCGCAATCAGAAGTTCAGGCACTTCGGGAATTTGAAAAGTATCCGGAGATCTATGATCCGGAAGTGGTTGCGGCTCTGATCAGGTCGGTGAACATACTGTTCCCGGGAAACATTGTAGAGCTGAATACCGGGGAAAAAGCCCTGGTGCTCTCGGAGAATTCAGGAGATGTATTGAGACCAACCGTGCTGATCTTCAGCGATAACAGTATTATGGATCTGTCGCTGGCTGAGAATAGGGATTTCAGCGTGGTGGATATTGTAAAGACTCTGGATAACAGGCACGTTATGAGCAGTATTGAATGACAGACCTGTCTGTGGCAGGTGATACACATACCGGAAGTGTTGGAGACTGAGAAATGCTTCCGGTGTGTGGAAGCGGAAATATAAATCCTAAAACAAATCATAAAACGAATCATAAAACAAATCATCAGACAAATCAAAAAACGATTCCTAAAATCAATCAAAAAATCAGGAAACATTTCAATTCACAAATCCAAGCAAGATTTATTCATCAAATTTCATAAGGAGGTATTTTATGTTTAGCACAGTTCTTTCAGGTGCTCTGATAGGAGTATCTGCATATCTTGTGTCTGCGGAGGTGGACATTGCACAGGGGCTGCCATGTTTTTCTATGGTGGGCTCGCTGGGCGGCGAGGAAAAGGAGTCCAGGGAGCGGGTGTCGGTCGCACTGAAAAATGCGGGGTTCGAACTGCCGCCCAAGAGGATTACCGTCAATCTGTCGCCGGCTGACAAAAGGAAGGATGGTACAGCCTTTGATTTGGCTATTGCCATTGGAATCCTGGAGGCCTTGGGGTATTTTGAAGCTGACGCCTCAAAGGACATTCTGTTTCTGGGAGAGCTTGGTCTGGATGGAGAAGTCAAGAAAGTCAGAGGTGTCCTGCCCATTGTGAGAGAGGCTGCAAAGAGAGGAATCAGGCAGTGTATTGTTCCCGCGGTAAATGCCGGGGAGGGCGCTGTTATCCCGGGGATCCGGGTGAGAGGAGCGGCACATATCAGTGAGGTCTTTGCATTCCTGAGGGAGCGGGAGGAAAGCATGCGTGAACTGATACTGCCGGCCAAAGGTGGGGGAAGGGGGGAAGAGTTTTCGGAAGAGAGGGAAAAACAGTTGGATTTTGCGGATGTCTACGGACAGGAGGGGGCAAAACGGGCAGCAGAGATCGCGGCTGCAGGTTTTCACAATCTGCTTATGGTAGGACCTCCGGGAGCAGGAAAATCCATGATAGCCAAACGGATTCCGGGAATCATGCCGCCGCTGACCCTGGAGGAAAGTCTGGAAGTCACTACGGTGGCAAGTGTGGCAGGTATCCTGGAGGAAGGTAGCGGTCTGGTCACGAAGCGCCCGTTCTGCAGTCCCCATCATACCATTTCCCAACCGGCTCTTGTGGGAGGAAGCATCAATCCCAGACCCGGCGTGATATCCCTGGCTCACAGAGGTGTGCTTTTCCTTGACGAGCTTCCGGAATTTCAAAGGGCTTCGCTGGACGCCATGCGGCAGCCCCTGGAGGAGCGGAAGGTCTATGTCTCCAGGATGGGAGCAAGCGTTGTATTTCCAAGTGAATTTATGCTGGTGTGTGCGATGAATCCCTGCCCGTGCGGATATTATCCGGACAGAAACAGGTGTAAATGTACGGAATCTCAGATTAAAAGGTATATGGGGAAAGTGTCGGGACCTATTTTAGACCGGATTGACCTCTGTGTTGAGCTGCAACCTGTGGCAATCTCCGGATTACATATGGGAAGCGGGGAGGAAAGCAGCGAAGCGATCAGAAAGAGGGTTTTGCGGGCGAGAGAGCGGCAGGCGGAAAGGTTTCAGGGGAGTCACTGCAGGTTCAATGCGGACATTGACGTCACAAATATCGGTGAATTCTGTGCACTGGGAGCGGAAGAGAAGGCTTTTGCGGAGAAGCTATACGATTCTCTGCAGCTTAGTGCCAGAGCCTATCACAGAATCATCAAGGTAGCAAGAACCATAGCAGATCTGGAGGGGGCTGAGAGAATCGGGACAGAGCATCTCATGGAGGCTTCCTTTTACAGACCTTCTCTGGAATATTGGATATAAAGAAGGGAAGAGAGGTAAGAAAATTGCAGATAAAAGAGAACAAGCAGGAAATATGGCGCCTGGATCAAGGTGATGCGGAATATCCGGACAGATTGCGGGAGATTCCGTCTTCTCCAAAGAGATTGTTTGGCATCGGCCGGTTGCCGGACGAGAATCTTCCTTCGGTTGCGATGATTGGGGCAAGAGATTGTTCGGAATACGGAAAGTATGTGGCAAAGGGATTGGGAACGCTTCTCGGCAGAGAGGGAATCCAGGTCATCAGCGGGATGGCAAGGGGAATTGACGGAATCGGTCAGCGTGCGGCGCTGGAGGCCGGGGGAAGTTCCTTTGGAATCCTGGGAAGCGGAGTGGATATCTGTTATCCGGCGGAGAACAGGGATCTGTATGAGCGCCTCATGATATGCGGAGGCATCGTGTCGGAATATGAACCGGGGACGCCTGCCAGACCTCAGAATTTTGCGGCCAGAAACCGAATCGTCAGCGGTCTGGCGGATGTGGTGGTCGTGGTGGAGGCAAGGATGAAAAGCGGAACGCTGATCACCGTGGATATGGCATTGGAACAGGGGAGAGAGGTCTATGCGGTACCCGGAAGAATCACGGATCGACTCAGCGACGGCTGCAACAGCCTGATCCGATTCGGGGCGGG
>SAMEA3663273__coassemble_261_pt1 | contig 13454 bp, 10 predicted proteins | sample SAMEA3663273__metabat2_low_PE_019 | metagenome-assembled genome bin SAMEA3663273 (sample SAMEA3663273) | pig gut metagenome | biome: pig gut; feature: pig-associated habitat; material: faeces | place: China | collected 2013
TCAGTCCCACCACCGTACCTCTGGCAAACTGATTCCAATAGGGTGCTCCCATACCCGCAAAGGCAGGCACGACATAGACACCTGCGGTATCCTCCACCGCATGACAGGACTCTTCGGACTGCGCAGCCGTCCGAAGGACACGCATGCTGTCCCGCAGCCACTGGACTCCCGCTCCTGCCACAAACACGCTTCCCTCCAGGGCATACTGTACCTCGTCGGTTAACCCGGCAGCAATGGTAGTCAGCAGTCCTGATCCGGAGGTAATGGCCTCCCTGCCGGTATTCATCAACAGGAAACATCCTGTCCCGTAGGTATTCTTGACTTCTCCCCGCTCAAAGCAGCACTGTCCGAAAAGCGCCGCCTGCTGGTCACCTGCCACGCCGGCAATGGGAATCTCCCCACCCAGCAGCGACACATCAGTATGTCCGAAAATACTGCCCGAAGGCTGTACCTTCGGCAGGATACAGGCCGGAATTCCGAATCTCTCCAGGATCTCCTCATCCCAGCACAGCCTGTGAATGTCAAATAACATGGTTCGTGAGGCATTGGTATAGTCTGTCACATGAACAGCGCCTTTGGTCAGATTCCAGATCAGCCAGGTGTCTACCGTACCAAAAAGGAGCTCCCCGTTTCTCGCCTTCTCCAGGGCTCCCGGCACCTCTCTTAGGATCCAGGCGATCTTGGAGGCACTGAAATAGGCGTCCGGGATCAACCCCGTTTTCTCCCGAATAACCCGGTCATATCCATCCTTTTTTAATTCCTCAATGCTATCGGAGGTTCTTCGGCACTGCCATACAATGGCATTGTACACCGGTTCCCCGGTCCTTTTGTCCCAGAGAATAGTGGTTTCCCTCTGATTGGTAATCCCGATTGCCGCAATCTCACCGGCATTGGCACCTATCATTGCCATACATTCCGTAGCGACCGCCAGCTGGGAGGACCAAATCTCCCTGGGATTATGCTCTACCCAGCCGGGTCTGGGATAAATCTGTGTGAACTCTTTCTGTGCCATGGAACAGATATTTCCACCCTTGTCAAACAGAATGCATCTGGAGCTGGTAGTACCCTGATCCAGAGCCATAACATATTTTTTCATCCGCTTCCCCGTTCCCGCGCCGTCTTTCATTCTTTCATCATCCCGATAAATTACGGCACTTTAACTTAGTTATGATTCGATACCGATACCTCCTTATCATACCGCCCAACAGGGTACTTATGCAACGAAAATTTTTATGTTCGGGCAACCTTTCGCACCTTAATTCCCTCTATCGTGCAATTCTATACATTGCATTTTTATCCTTTCTCTTGTAATATGTGTTTTAAGTCCACAATCGGACAGAGCAATAGGGTGAACTATTTCGCCTTATACCAAAGAAAGGAGCTTATCATATTATGAGCAATGATTCATTTCGAAACAGAATGAATGGCTTTACTACCATGAACGGCGGCCAGGCAGGCGCCGACAAACAGGGAAAGAAAAAAACCGTGGGTATCGTTGCAATCATCGTGATCCTTCTGATCCTGTCATTTAATTCTGCCTATGAGATTAAGGAACAGGAGCAGGCTGTGCTGATTACCTTCGGTAAAGCCACCGCAGTCACAGACCCGGGACTTCACTTCAAGATTCCCTTTATCCAGCAGGTTAAGAAGGTAAACACCACGATTCAGGGCTTTTCCATCGGCTATAACCTGGAAACAAACGCGGTAAACATGGATGAGTCACTGATGATTACTTCCGATTTTAATTTTATTGATGTTGATTTCTATGTGGAATACCGCTTCAGTGATCCGGTGAAGGCGATATACGCTTCTATGGATCCGCTGTCAATTCTTCGAAATATCAGCCAGAGCTGTATCCGTACCGTGATCGGCAGCTACCCCGTAGATGATGTCCTAACCACCGGTAAAAACGAGATACAGGCCGCCATCAAGGAGATGATTCTGGAACGTCTGGAGGAGCAGGACATCGGTATTCAGCTTGTGAATATCACCATTCAGGATTCCGAACCTCCCACCACAGAGGTCATGGAAGCCTTTAAGGCCGTAGAAACAGCTAAGCAGGGCAAGGAGACAGCGCTGAACAACGCCAACAAGTACCGCAACGAACAGCTTCCTTCCGCCCAGGCCCGGGCAGACGGTATCCTGAAGGATGCAGAAGCCCGCAAAACAGAGCGTATCAACGAAGCGACGGCACAGGTTGCCAGATTTAACGCAATGTACGAGGAATATATCAAGAATCCCGTTGTGACCAGGCAGAGAATGTTCTATGAAACCATGGAAAAGGTGATGCCCGGACTGAAAATCGTCATTGACACTCCGGACGGCGACCTGCAGACCATTTACCCCATAGAGTCCTTTACCGGTAATATTTCCACAGGCACCGGTACTGCAACTACTGAGAATTAAGGAGGTCGAAGAGTATGAAAAAGATAAAAAAATTTACACTGATTGCTATTCTGCTGCTCCTTGTCATCACCGGTGCGTCCTCGATTGTTATCACCAGGGAAAATGAATACAGCCTGATCTGGCAGTTCGGTAAGATAGACTACGTCGTTTCCACCCCCGGTATCAGCTTTAAGATACCCTTTGTACAGACCACAGACAAGCTTCCCAAGCAGACACTGATCTACGACCTGTCACCCTCCGATGTCATTACCAGCGACAAGAAGACCATGATCTGCGACAGCTACATCCTCTGGAGAATCACAGATCCCATTAAGTTTTCCCAGACCCTGAATTCCTCTATCATGAATGCAGAGAGCCGTCTGGATGCCATTGTATACAACTCTACCAAAAATGTCATCAGCCGTACCCCCCAGGATGAGGTAATCTCCGGTCGAAACGGCGCCCTGTCACAGGCAGTTATCGACAATATCGGTACTTCTCTGGACCAATACGGAATCGAGCTTCTGGCCTTCGAAACCAAGAAGCTGGATCTTCCCAGCGACAACAAGGCTGCTGTCTATGAACGTATGATTTCCGAACGAGACAATATTGCAGCCACCTACACCGCAGAGGGAAGCTCCGAAGCCCAGAAGATCCGCAACACCACCGACATGGAAATCACCGTGCTGCTCTCTGAGGCAGAGAAGGAAGCGGAGATCCTGATTGCCGAGGGCGAGGCAGAGTACATGAGAATCCTGTCCGAGGCTTACAATGACGAGTCCAAGCAGGAGTTTTACTCCTTTGTGAGAAGCCTTGACGCACTGGAAGTTTCCATGAAGGGCGGCAACAAAACCGTTATCCTCACTCCCGACTCACCCATTGCACAGGTCTTCTACGGACATTGAGATATTTCGTTCCGTAATAACAGACAACCGGAAGGGGCTGTACGTTTACAGCCCCTTCTGTTCTTTTTACTTACTCCCATTTCGGAATTATTTTAAAATGTGTAACCTGCACCCCATAAATGGTGCTTATTAAGGTGAAGGCCTTCCAATACGAAGAGAAAGGAGATGAACGACTTGGATGATAAGCAAATCGTTGCATTGTTTTTACTCCGTGACGAGACAGCAATCAGGCATACTACGGACAAATTCGGAAGCCGGTTGCGCTCACTGGCTTTGGGGATAGTCAATGACCCTCAGACTGCCGAGGAATGCGAGAATGACACCTACATGGAAGCATGGAGCACCATTCCGCCACATGAGCCGAGTAACTATTTATATGCTTTTCTGGCCCGGATTACCCGTCACATATCCTTGAATTGCTGTCGCAACCGCAGTCGCCTGAAACGCAGTGCATTTATATGTGAACTCAGCACAGAGCTGGAGCAGTGCATCCCGGCACCGGATGATACCCTGTGCCGCATAGAGGACATTGCGCTCGGTGAAGCAATCAACGGATTTCTCAGTACACTGGATATTGAGAAAAGAAATATTTTCATTCGCCGGTATTGGTATCTGGATTCCATAACCGACATCTCCAAGCGCTACTCTCTTTCTGAAAGCAAAGTAAAAACCACACTCTACCGATGCCGCAACCGGTTTCGGGAGCATCTCGAGAAGGAGGGCTATGTTTTATGAGAGGTAATGATTTTTTAGACAAAATGGAACTGATTGACCCTGCTTATGTAGAAGCCGCGGACGGGAAAACGCAAAGCAGAAAGTACAGCCGGGTAAAATGGGGGACAATAGCGGCCTGTCTGTGCCTTGCAACAATCGGAACTCTAACTCTTAGGCAGCAAAATAATTCCCGACAGGAGGTACCGCTGCAGCAAAGCATTCCACAGCAAAGCATTTCCCAACAGGACACTCCGCAGAGTGTGCCGCAAGATTCCGATTTCACAAATGCGGACACCACAACAATTCCGGAACTAAACTATGGCGGCATGGGATTCGAGGGATATATGTGCCATGACATCTCGGAACTGCACAACAGCAATCCCTGGACTGAGAATATGAATATTTCGACCCTGCCTGTCTATCAGAATAATTCCTATGATCCCACCGGTGCCGGTGTCCCCAAAGGTCTGAGCAGGGAGAAAATGCTGGAACTGTTGTCCGTTGCCGCCTCTGCCCTTCATCTTGAGGTGCTTTCCACTGAAATAATTGCCGACGGAATGATGACAAAGGACGGTGAGTCGGTTCCCGACCCAACTCCAACCCGGGTTCATGCAGAAACCGATAACGGAACAATCAATATTTATGCTGACGGAGAAATAGAATACTACCTGCCGGGTGAGGGACTTGAGCTTCCGAAAGGGTACAGCTTCACACGCAGTGACACAACAGATGAGGAAGCGGAACGTGTCCTCTCCTACCTTATGGATGTTTACAATGAGCTTCTTGCTTTTACAGAGCCCCGGGCAGTAACTTCGGGAGACTATAATATCTATGATCACTTTAACCGACTTTATAAAGTTTACGATGCCTCCGGTGACGATTTAGAAGATATTCTAAACTATCATTTCTGCTACGCAAACTTTTATCCCGGTGATAACGGAAACCTGTATCTTATCAGAATATATAACAGTCTTCTCACTGCGGAAAAGCTTGGAGATTATCCCGTTATCACCGTTGAGGAGGCAACAAACCGTTTGCTTGCAGGTAACTACCAAACCAGTGTTCCCGAGGCATTTCCCGGCAAAGAATATATCGGAAAGGTCGAGCTTATGTATCGCACCGGACCTCTGACAGAGGTGTTGCTGCCCTATTACCGTTTTTATGTACTGCTTCCCGATACCACGAATTCCACCTTTGCCGATTACGGTCTGAAAGACTACGGTGCCTACTATGTTCCGGCGATTGCGGATTGACATTTCGCATTTGTGTTCCCGTCAAGTTCTGTGTGTCTGCAATCAGACATGCGGAACATTAGACCAAGGAACACAATTCTGAAAAGGGAGTTATTTATATCATTTCCTGTCATCACATATTTTCACAAGAAACAGACCGTCTCCAAACCTCACCTGAAGGCTGTATCCCTGCAATTCACATATATTTTTCACGATTGCAAGGCCCATGCCGGTTCCCGTTTTCCCGCTGCGGCTCTTACTTCCCACCACAAAGGGCTCGCAAAGTCTGTCCGCCACATCGGACAAATCAGTATCACAGGGATTGTTTATCTCAACTTCTTTTTCACTTAACAACACCCTCACAGTGCTGCCCGGCGTAGCGTACTTTACAGCATTTTCCAGCAAGTTATCCATGACCTGCAGCATCAGTCTCTGATCTGCCTTCCAGACAGCTCCGCCTTCTGTCACTACCTGCAGTTTCTTCTCTTCCAGTCTCTTTTCGTACCGTTCCCGGACATCACTTATCAGTTTTTCAAGGTCAACAGCTTCTGTGTTCAGCTGTAAATTACCGCTTTCCACCTTTGCCAGCTCCAATACAGACTCAACGACACGGTTCATGTATTTTACATTATCCTGAATCTCCTTCACATAATGAGACTGCTTCTCCGGTGCGATATTTGCCTCCAGATTCTCCGCATATCCCGAAATCGACATTAAAGGACTCTTCAAATCATGAGCCATGGTATTCATGAGATTCTTGCGATAATCCTCCATGTCATAGTGAGCCTTCAGACCGGCATAAGTAACCTTTGCAAGCACAAAGGCAATCAGGCTTCCCAGAGCACATACAATCACAGCAGCAATGACAATGATGCTCCCCCATATTTTCCAGACATCATAGTACAGGCAGCTTAACAGCGTCACTTTGCGTCCATCGGCTGACTCCGCAGATCGAAAAGAAATCTCTGTAAAGGTAAAAGCAGTATCCGTCATCTCGCCGGTTTCTTCCCCGGTACCCTTGGTCTTTTCATAGTATTCTGTCAGTAAACGGTAGGAATCGTCGATGTCGGGATATCTCTTAAGCTCCGGACTCTGAACATCATATCCCATGATAAGAGGCGACATATAATCCTGTTCCCAGATCAGCTTTTCGTATCCTTCCGGTACTTCCTCCGTGCCGTCAAAGGTTTGAACCAATACCGGTTCCTCCTCCCACTCGTCGGTTATTCTGTAAAAATCAGAGATGCTATGTTCCGTTACCTTTATAGTAATAGGGCCCGGCAGAAGCTGATCGCCATTCACATAACAATAGGGCATACTGATTTCTTCGGCATAAAACATACCTTTTTTCTCCATGGTCGCAACCGTCCTGCGATATTCCTCCCAGCCCGGGATCTGATGTAACGGGTAGGGATAGATATTTCGGGGCTGTTCCTCCGTTCTCCTTTGAATCACGAATAATTGCTCTTCGCAGCCCGCAATCCTTTCTTTGGTCTCCGACTCGTACAGCACGCTGACGATTCCAAAGGATTCGGTTTCCACTGCACCGCGAAAAGACAGGTTATCGGCAAAATCAAACAGCTCCTCTTCCTTCATGTTTTTGATCAGGTTGATATGTCCATTCTCATAACTGTAAAATGTCTCAAGCTGCCGGGCTTTCATGTCATTCGCAAAATACATCATAAAGTAAACGACAAAAATTGTACAAATCACCATGGCGCCGATCCATTTTCCCAAAAACACCCGGACAAAGGACTTTCGTTTCCACACTTTGAAAGCATAAGATTTTTTCTTTTTCATCACATTCTCCCACTTTCTTCCATTATCTTATACCCTCTTGTAATCACCGTTTTAATCTGACTGCCCGCGGTTCCCAGCGCTTTCCGAAGCTTTTTGATATGATTATCCAACACTCTCTCATTCCCTTCATAATCATATCCCCAGATACGTGTGAGTAAAAGCTCCCTCTCAATCACATGATTTTTGTTTTCCATGAGATACTTTAGAAGTGCATACTGCTTCGGCGGCAATTCCACAGCCTCCCCCCGAACTTTCACGGTAAAGTTCGCCGGATTCAGGGCAATCTCTCCGCAGACCATGTCCACGGAGACCACCATCCCCTTTGCTCTCCTCAGAAGAGCCTGTGTTTTGGCGTACAGCTCCGCCAGGGAAAACGGTTTTACAAGGTAGTCGTCACAACCCAGATGATATCCGTAGAGGATATCTTCCTCCTGACTTCTCGCCGTGAGAAAAATAATGGGTACAATACTCTTCCGGCGGATCGTCCTGCAGATTTCAAAGCCATCGGCCCCGGGAAGCATTACATCCAGCATACACAGGTCATATTCCCGTTCGTACACCGCCTCCAGACCCCTGAGTCCGTCTTCCGCGATATGAATCTGAAACTCCCCATTGCTCCTGGATGTAAAATAATCTTCAATGACCTCTCTGATCTGAGCATCATCCTCCACCAACAGAATATGATACACTGTCCTCTCCTCCATTCATCGGTTATGACAATTACAGAATAAAAGCGAAATCTATCCTTCGTGTATCCTTACAAAAATAAATGACAAAAATATCCAAAATAAAAATGCAACCCTTCAGGCTCCTCCGGGTCTATCGCATTTCAGCAGAAGGTACGCCTTATTCTCCATAGTGACCTCCCGCTCTCTGCGAAATCCCAAGCCATCACACAATCTCAGGGACGCCTGGTTTTCCGGTTCCACCAGTGCCTGCACCTCCGTAAATCCAAGCTCCTCCCATCCGTATTGCAAGATGGCGGAGCACACCTCGCGGGCGTACCCCTTTCTCTGCCGGGGAACGCCTATCACAAAACCAAGCTCCGGAATCTCACACCCCTCACGATAGGATAAACCTGCTCTCCCGATGACCATCCCGGAAGCCTTCTCCACCACGGTCCACACCCCAAATCCATAGAATTCATAAACATTCTTTCTGTAATCCCGGATATAGGCCTTCTCCTGCTCCGGGTCCGGATAGAGGTTCTCCATAAACTCCGTGATTGACGGTTCGCTGTAGATTTGAAAAAAAGCCTCCGCGTCCTCCGGCGTCGTCTCCCTGACCAGGCACCGCTCAGTCTCCAGAATGTTCCACGGCATGCCCTTGGACCTGCGATACACCTTCTCCGCATACTCCCCGTCCACATCCTCCGGCGCCTCCACCGCATAGAGAACCCCCGGAAAGCTTTGTTCCCGATTCTCATCGTGAAGATAGACGACCACTGCTTCCCCTCTGTCCTGCAGCCTTGCCGCCTCCTCCGCATCATCCGTAATATATACGCTTCCGGACAATTCCCGCCCGCCAAACTCTACCTTCCTTAAATAACTCACAGCCCGTTACTTCCTCTTTCCACATGAAGTCACACACGCAATCCTGCCTGAATACTACTTTACGCACACCTGTCTTTACGATATAATACTACTGGTATTTTACATGAATCCAATTTAAAAAGAAAGGACAACTTCTATGGCACAAAATCCTATTGTAACAATTAAAATGAAGGACGGCTCCGAGATACGCGCAGAGCTGTATCCCGAAATCGCTCCTGTTTCCGTCAACAACTTTATCAGTCTGATCAACAAAAAATTCTATGACGGATTGATTTTCCACCGCGTCATCAAGGGCTTTATGATTCAGGGCGGCTGCCCTGACGGCAACGGTATGGGAGGTCCCGGCTATCACATCAAGGGAGAATTCTCCATGAACGGATTTGAAAACAATCTCAAGCACACCGAGGGCGTTCTCTCTATGGCGAGAGCCATGGATCCCAATTCTGCGGGAAGCCAGTTTTTCATCATGCACAAGACCAGTCCTCATCTGGACGGCTCCTACGCTGCCTTCGGTAAAGTGATCGAGGGTATGGAGGTAGTAAACAAAATTGCAGAGACAAGAACCGACTGGAACGACAGACCTGTAGAGCCCCAGATTATGGAAACCGTGACCGTCGATACCTTTGGCACAGACTATCCCGAACCGGAGCATGCATAAGTTATTTTTTGCATCATTCGTTCTGATGTTCATATTTTGTTTACAAATCATTCAAGATTTTTTCATTCCGAAAACATTCTTTGGACATTTCTATCGCCTATACTATGAACATAGACCGATGAGAAGCTGTACAGCAAATCACAGCTTATTGTTTACTAAATAACTTTTTCATAATAAATGCCAGGGAACCATATTCCCTGGCATCCTCCCTTTTATGGGATAATTTCTTTTCTCTGCAATACAACGTACAATAAACTCGAGTTACATTTTTCTTGACCGATGGCTATTTATGTATTATTCTATTGATGTGTTAATGTTACAAGGGCGTAATGATAAAGTCATTACGCCTTTTTTGCAGCAAACTATTACGAAGAGGGAGAAAGTATGGGAGAGAAACTATTAGAAACAGTAACAAAAGTCAACGATTGTCTGAACGGATTTATCTGGGGTCCTGTCATGCTGGTATTTTTCCTGCTGGTCGGTCTGATGTTCACCTTGAGAACCGGAGTGTTCCAGATTACCCACATAAAACAGTGGCTGGATGTCACCTTCCTGTCCCTGTTCAAAAAGGGAAATAAAAAAATCCTTCGCACAGACGACAAGCATTCCATTTCACAGTTCCAGTCTCTGTGTACCGCTCTTGCGGCAACCATCGGCGTAGGTAATATCTCCGGCGTGGCGGTAGCTCTGGCCATGGGCGGTCCCGGCGCCATCTTCTGGATGTGGCTGTCCGCCTTCCTTGGCATGATGACAAACTACGCGGAGAATACACTTGGCATCAAGTACCGCTACCGCAACGAAAAAGGCAACTGGATCGGCGGCGCCATGATTTACATAGAGAAGGGACTTGGCTGGAAATGGCTGGCTGTCATCTTTTCCGTGTTCTGTGCACTGGCATCCTTCGGTATCGGTAACATCTCTCAGGGAAACGAAATCGCCAACGGTCTCAAGAATTCCTTCGGCATTCCCAACTGGGTAACCGCACTGTTCATCATGCTCTTTGTGGGTCTGGTAATCGTGGGCGGCATCAAGCGTATCGCTTCCGTGACCGAGAAGGTGGTTCCCTTTATGGCAATCACCTATATCATCGGTGCTCTGGTAGTTATATTTTCAAATGTCACTGAAGTACCCGCAGCCTTTGGTGCTATTTTCAGCAATGCCTTCCGTTTCAAATCCATGGGCGGCGGTGTTGCAGGCTTTACCATCATGGTAGCCATGAAGAGAGGCATCTCCAGAGGCGTCTTTTCCAACGAGGCAGGTCTTGGTTCCTCCGTTATGGTTCATTCTGCTTCGGATGTAAAAGAACCCGTAATTCAGGGTATGTGGGGTATCTTCGAGGTGTTTGCGGACACCATTGTAGTCTGCACCATGACCGCTCTTACCATCCTGACCTCCGGCGTCTATAATCTGGACGCCTATGAGGCTTGTGCAGTCAACGGCACCGAGCTTGCAGAAGCCGGACTTCTCTCCGGCGTAGCCCTGACCAGCTCCGCCCTCGAAACAGTCTTATCTCCATTGCCGTTATGCTGTTTGCCTTCTCCACCATTCTGGGCTGGTCCTACTACGGTGAAAGAGCCATTGAATACCTCTTCGGTGTCAAAGCGATTCCGATATACAAGGTATTCTTCCTGGTGGTTATCTTCATCGGATGCCGTATCTCCCTGGATCTGGTAGTAAATATCTCCGATACCTTTAACGGCTTCATGGCTCTGCCCAACCTGATTGCCATCACCCTGCTCTCCGGTCAGGTAGTTCAGATGACAAAGGACTATATCAAGAGAGTAAAAGAGGGAAAAGAAACGGTAAGCGGCGACGATGTGAATGAGTCCTAAGATGCATTGGCAAATTGCAGTTCCATACTCTCTCCTGCCTTCAGAGAAACCTCCTTTTTCTCTGTGCCATATATGACATATGCGTCATAATCACTATGAGCCATAATCACAGCCCCGGTCAGCTTTCCTTCCCTCCAGGTCATGGAAAGCTCTGCATTTCCCACCAGACAAAGCCCCTTGACAGAGCCCGTCTTCCAGGCATCGGGCAGGGCCGGCAGCAATACCGTCCGCTCCTCATTGCTCTGGGCCAGCATACCGCTCATAGCCGCACAGGCGCCGAAGTTACCGTCGATCTGGAAGGGCGGATGCCGGTCAAACAGATTGGGATAGGTGGACTGCTCCAGCATTTTTTCGATATTTTCGTATGCTGTCTCTCCATCCCGGAGACTGGCATAATGATTCATGATCCAGGCGCGGCTCCAGCCTGTATGACCGCCGCCGTGTGACAGCCTGTACTCCAGCGTGCGCCTCGCCGCTTCCGCAAGCTCCGGCGTACCGTCCACCGTAATCTCTCCTCCCGGATACAGACCATAGAGATGCGAAATATGCCGGTGTCCCGGCTCTACCTCCTCATAGTCCTGCTGCCACTCCATAATCCTGCCGCTTTCACTGATTCTGTTGGGAATCAGCCTGCTCCTGCAATCCTCAATCTGCCTGATCAGCTCCGGGATACTCTCCACGCCTTCCACTTCACACCCTTCGGGAACCTGCTCTCCCAGTGCCCTCCAGGCCTTCAGACAGTCTGTAAACAGATGTCTGAGAATCTGATTGTCCATGGTAGCTCCGATGCAGCAGGCTCCGCTCTCTCCATTGGGAAGTCGATAGGAATTCTCAGGTGACACCGAGGGGCTGGTCACCAGGAATCCGTCTCTTTCTATGAGAAAATCTACAAAGAACAGGGCGCTCTCCAACAGTACCGGAAAAGCCTTCTTCAGGAACTTCTCATCCTTTGTATACAAATAATGTGTCCACAGATGGGTGGAAAGCCATGCACCACCCATAGTCCAGTAGGATCCGGGATACCAGATATCCTGAGGCGCAGAATCCCCGTTGATATCCGTATTGTGATGAGCCACAAACCCCCGGCAGCCATACATATCCCGTGCCGTGCGTCTGCCTGTCTTGCGCACCTTGTCCAACAGTCCAAACAGCGGCAGATGGCATTCTGACAGATGGCAGCTCTCCACATGCCAATAGTTCATCTCTGTATTGATATTGATGGTATACTTGCTGTCCCAGGCCGGAGTGAAATCCTTGTTCCACAGTCCCTGCAGGGTGGATGGCAGACCGTCCTCCCTGCTGCAGGCGATGGTGAGATATCTGCCAAAATCAAAGAGAAGCTTGCTCAGCCCCACATCCGGCTTACCTGTCTTTGCCTGTTCCAGTCTTTGATCCGTGGGCATACAGTCAAAAGCCTCTGCCCCCTCCAGTTCAAATACGAAACGGTTGTAGAGCCCCCCATAATCCGCAATATGCTCCCGCAACAGTTCACTGTAGCCCTTTTCTTCACATTTCCTGACATTGCTGTCATTTTTCTCATGTAGAAGAGCCTGCAGAGCCGCCTGATGTAAATAGTCTGCTCTCTCATATTCCGGAAGCTCCCTGTCGCCGGCACAGTCCAGGAAATTCTTCTCCCCGGGGCACAGAGTATCGTCGCAGAAGCGGGCGCTCTCGTCGCCGGAGTATAACAGATTGTCGCCGGAGCAGGCGCTCCCGTCGCCGGTCATGACAGCACTATGGGCATTACTATAGGACTGCACCCGGGCGTCTAGTTCTTCCTTTGTGTAATGATAGGTAGTATCCGCAGAAAAATAGAGAAGTACTTCCTTTGCCCCCTCCGCATTCAGTGTCTCTCCCAGAGTAGTCACTTTCCCGCTGCCTTTCACCTCGGCCCGCAGAAGCATGGAAAAATCGATGCCTCCTTTGCCCAGATTGCCATACAGCTCAATGCCGTCATCCCCGCAGCTTCCGACTCCGTCAAAGAACTTTCCCCGTCTCATTCTGGCGGTAAAATCCACAGTTCCCTCTCCTTCCGCCGTAAAACGCATCACAATGCAGTCCCCCGGCCTGGTGGCAAACACCTCTCTCCGGTATACCGTCCCGCGACAGGTAAACTCTGTCGTGACCACTGCCCGGTCCAAATCCAGAGTGCGCTTGTAATCCGTTACCTCATCCCTCTGAATTCCTCCAAAATAAAAGCTGATATCCCCCAATACCTGATAGGGATGCATACTGTCAGGACAGCCCGACATGGCTTTGTCCATCAGCCTCTCCGCCTTGGAAATCTCCCCTGCATCCAGGTACGCCCTGACCTTAGGCAGATTTTCCCGAAAATCCGGATTGATACGGTTTACATTTCCCCCGTACCACATACT
>SAMEA3663273__coassemble_262_pt1 | contig 13424 bp, 12 predicted proteins | sample SAMEA3663273__metabat2_low_PE_019 | metagenome-assembled genome bin SAMEA3663273 (sample SAMEA3663273) | pig gut metagenome | biome: pig gut; feature: pig-associated habitat; material: faeces | place: China | collected 2013
TCCCAGGGTTGATTGTATTCTTTGAAGTAAGTGTTCCGGAGAGTCAAAACGCCATCAAAGGTTATGACCCCGAAGAACCTATGGATAATCAGCCGATAAAAGATGTTCTTTGGATGGAATTAAGTGAATTGTCAGAAAAGGATAGGGTATTTCTGTGGAGATACGGATTGTTGGAAATAGAGGGTTACATATGAAAATCTGGGTTGACGATATTAGGCCAGTTCCAGATGGCTACATAGGAACAAAATCGGTAAACGAAACAATTACGTTGATTGAAAAAGTCGAATCTGAAGGCGGTGAGATTGAGGTGCTTGATCTTGATCATGATTTGGGTGATTATGCGAATGATGGAGGGGATGCAATTAAAATTCTGGATTTCCTTGTTGAACGAGGAACTTTGTATCCAATTAGTATTCACACCGCAAATCCTGTAGGTAGAGCCAATATGGAGCGAATGATAGGAAGATATTGGCAATGATGTGTATTATAGGTGTGTTTCATCTAAGGAAAAAGAAGAGAGTGTAAATAATTTTGTGTAAACCTCTTACATATGAGGTTGCTGTTGTAAATCGAAAGGAAGCACCAAATGATTTGTGGCGTCATTTGGTGCTTGTTTTACAGATTCCGACCCTGATACTGTATTGTTACCACATAAACGGTTTTGAGTGGCTCATCAATGCGAAAAATAGCGATATAGTTATCAATCAGTATCTGTCTGTAACCTTTTCCGGCATATCTGCCTTCGTTTCGTTCTTGGTGGGACTGGGGAAAGGTATCTAAGTTAAAAATGGCTTTCTTAATTCGGTCAACTTGCCCCTTGGCATTTTCAGGAACCAATTTCTCATTTGCGATATATTCGTAAATGTGGTCTAATTCACGGATTGCTCTGGGATTGACTTTTACCTTGTATTTATCCAAAATGTTTTTTCTCCAATTCTGCAAAAACGATTTCTGCATCAACGGCTTCTGCTCCGTTAGCAATTTCCTGCTCGGATTCGAAGATTGCTTGGTCGATGCGATTCATTCTGGCGAATTTATCATATAATTCACTACTCATTACAACCAAGTCGCTATATCCGTTTTTAGTGATAAAAATAGGCTCCTGTTCCTTGTGTGCAATATTTGAAATCTCGGTTGTATTGCGCAAATCCTTAATAGGCATAATAAGTGGCATGATAATTCACTCCTTTCTTTGGCATAATTATAGCATAATTATGCCCTTGGTGGCAACATAAAATTCGGTAAGATAAAATTTTTCCCGTATTACCGCTATTATGTGGAGGGTTTGGAACATTTCCACTTCCACTTATTAAGACACACATTTACCAGTAATCTTCCAGTTTTACAGCAAAATTAGGTCTTAATCTCTCCGAATTAGTCAATTTTCATTTTGAGGTATTGACCTTATAGTTAACTGTAATGATAGTATACCTTTGCAAGGAGGTATTAGATATGACAATCAAAGAGTTTTCCCTGCTATGCAGCTGTACCACGCAGACATTGAGGTACTATGATAGTATCAATCTGCTCAAGCCGGCAAGAGTAGATCAGTTTTCGGGGTACAGATATTATGACAGTGAACAGGCATTGGATTATGTCAAAATCAAAAATCTTCAAGAGGCTATGTTTTCAATCGAGGAAATAAAAGAACTTCTTGAGTGCGATGATGATGAAATTGTCAAAGCCTTTGATGTGAAAATTGCAGAGCAGGAAGCCAGATTAAAAAAAATAATACAGATTCAAATGTCATATCGAAATGATTATATGAAGATGCAGGAAATGATTAAAAAGACCCGGGATCAGATTAACGAAAGTGTTGGCAACTATGATGCCGCCAAGGAGTATGGGATATCAAATGAGTATTATAGAACAATTATTGAAAAAATGAATGCCCAATACGAACAGGCAATGTCAGCGCAAAAAGACAAAAACTTCAGATTTGATGAACTGAGTGGTAATAGTATGAAGGAACCTGAGGCTGAGAATCCATTGAGAGAAGGAAATCATACAGTTGTATTTGAGGAGAGCGGATGGGAAAATACTTCAGAGATTCTGGAAAAACTTCCTACGTTGGAAGGCAAGTACATTCTTTACTTTGAACTCAACGATGAAAAGTGGACTTATAATGACTTCTGTGTTGTTGTAATAAGTATTGTGCAGGATAGAAACAGAGATAGAAACATAAATATTAATTGTACACGTCGTAGAAGCAAGGATGGTAAGAATCACTTTTGGCTGCTCAGGCAATAATCTTCAACAAAATGATTGAGGGCACATCGTTTTTATCTACCGATGTGCCCTTTCAGACTGCATTCTCCATTGGACTGCCCTCCATATTCTATTTTAATGGTTTACGGTTACTTCAGTTTCATCCATTCCTTCTTGAGATTCTCTTCCACTTTTCCTTGTACTGATTGTACTGCGATGTGAGCCTATATCCTGCTTCCACTCATCGCTCTGTTCGTGTACTGTTCTCCTATCCCCCTTATAATCATTTACTGCTATTCAATTGTAAGGCTATGGATGTTTTGAGGTGTTACATTAGTAGTAAGGTGGTCCGTACCTCTCTTTCTTTAAATTTTATATAGCCATTGCTTCTTTTTGTTTGACTATTATTTGTCTCTCTCTTTGTTTATGAGTTAATTATATCACTATATTTCTATTTGTCAATACATAAATTAAAAATAATTTTATTTTCTGATAATTAAAAGCATATAATGATCAAACACTGTAAATTCCGAAACGTAAAATAGGACTCATTTTCTATGAGACCTAATCAATCGCATTATCAAATGCCATATTCCCCTGATCACTGCAAACACCAAAAACATTGCCAGAAATCCAACAATACCAAACATGATGTCCGCAAATTCCATCTGACCTGTGTTTGTTATTTTCTGGCCAATCTCAATTGCAAAGGTAATCACAACAATCAGTGTAAAAGCATAAATCCATGCAATTACCATAATGTGATCGTTCTTGGCAAGCCATTTGAACAAGGGATACACCAGGAAGATCAATCCCAGACCAAGTGCCCCGATTACCAGAAAATGGAGCTCCTTGTCTGAGAATTGACGTTCAAAGGTATCATTCCAGCCAAGAATATAATTATGAATCTTTGCAATATACTCAACAAACTTATATAAAATCTTACTCATCATTTCCTTACTGCTTTTTACTTAATTATTATCCGCTTCCTGTTATCTGTTTGCCTTCTCCCTGGCACGAATCTTTTCCTCGTGAGACTCGGACATGACAATCTTAACATCCTTTAATTCCATACCGCTGATACCGAAGAACAGCTTCGCATAGAAGGTATAGCTGAACAAAGGATTGGGAAAATCCACCACCCTCTTCTGCCATTCCTTGTCAGCGCCGGAAAGGGTTACGGTTGCTGCCAGCTGCTTGTCCTGGAAGACAGACATGGACAGCTGCGCCAGCTCGGATGCCTCTGCAGAAGCACGACACAGGAACTCCATACGGAACAGACCCCTCTCCTGAGCGGTAATCTGCAGGGTGGTAGACTTACCCCTGCCGGTATCGATAGCTGCTGCATCCACTTCCACCTCGTGGAAGACCTCTGTTTTCACGATAGCGCCGGTTGCGGATACTTCTTCTTCAGCACATTTTCTCAGCTCCTGATCCAGCTCTGTCTCCTTTCCGATTTTTCTCAGATATGCCGGTGAAGCAAGCAGGAATCTGCAGATATTTGCAGCGCTGCGCTGATATTCTCCTCTGGTGACGGTTCCCTTCTGCAGCTCCTCCATAGAGTTATCCTCATTGGAGTTACTCAGGGCGTCACCGACTACCATGTAGAGATCATTCTGGCTTCGTACCATGGCTGCAGTGTTGCGCATGGAAGCTTCCTGACCCTCATCATTGGCCTTTGCCCACCAGTCAGTCATCACAATACCCTGATAGCCCCACTCGTCACGGAGAATCGTGGTCAGCAAATCATAATTTCCGGCAGTCCACAAACCATTTACCGGTCCATAGGTACTCATGATGGAACGGGCTTCGCCCTCCTTAACCGCAATTTCAAAGCTCTTCAGATAAATCTCACGAAGTGCTCTCTCGGATACAACGCTCTCTGCAGCGTTGCGCTTATATTCCTGATTGTTGCAGGCAAAATGCTTGATTGTACCGGTTACACCATATTTGTGCATGGCTCTGAGCTGTACCGCAGCCATTCTGCCGGTGAGCAGGGGATCCTCGGAAAAATACTCAAAATTACGTCCATTCAAAGGATTTCTGTGCAGGTTAATTCCCGGTCCCAGAAGGGTATCCACCTGGTTTTTCCGAAGCTCCAGTCCCTCCCATTCATATAGTTCACCGTTCAGCTCTTCATTGTAGGTACATGCCAGACAGGTACCGTTTGGCATGGCAAAGGCGATGGTTCCGCAGTCCATTCGGATTCCGCTGGGACCGTCTGCACAGCAGCCTGCAGGAATACCGTAATTCTGCAGACTCTCCGTTACGCCGCCGAAAGCACCTGCGGTGCCGGCTGTTACCTTGGGGGAGCACATACCTTCACCACGGATCATACAGCAGAGCTCCTCATCGGAAAGCTGTGCCACGAATTGCTCCATGGTCACATTTCCACTTTCCACATCGGAAAGCTTATATCCCCGGTCTCCCGTATAGGCATATTCTTCCGGAAGTCTCTCCTGTCTTCTCACCTTGGGATCCATGGTGCGAACGGACACCTGCTGCCGGACAGCCTCGTAGGTGTCGTCTGCCTTTTTGGTACCCGGTCTCAAAATATCAAATGCAAGTGTAGGAGCAAGGGCCTCCTCCAGCTTTTCCGTCACAATCAGTTCTGCACAGGTAATACTTCCTGCCTCTTTCGCATCCCTGACATTTTCTCCCACATAAAAACGATACTCGCCGGCTTCCAGTACAAAGCAGGACTTATGTCCGGTAAGCCCGCCGTCGTCATAGGACGCAAGATATGCTGCAGGAACCCGCACCACCAGCTCTTTCGTCTCTCCGGGCTGCAGAACCTCTGTCTTGGCATAGCCGCAAAGTACTCTTGCTGCTTTTCCCAATACTCCCTGAGGTGCCTCACAATATACCTGAACCACTTCTTTTCCCGCACAGCTTCCGGTATTCTTCACCCGGACGTTTACCATGATTGAACCCACACCGGACTCCCCGGCACTCCTGCCCTGTGCACCCTCCGGGCTTCCCTCTGCACATTCCTGGCTTCCCTCTATCTGCGCCTGTATCTCGAATTCGGTGTAGGACAGACCGAAACCGAAGGGATACAGCACCTTTTCCGGAGCAAAGGTAGAAAAATAGCGATATCCCACATAAATATCTTCCGCATAGATATTTCTCTTCTCATCTCCAAAATGTTCTGTAGAGGGATAATCATGGATGCCGTGAGCAATGGTATCTGCCAATCTGCCGGAAGGATTCACATCGCCGCTCAATACATCCAGCACGCCGTTGCCGCCTTCCTGACCTCCCTGCCATACATAAAGCACTGCAGAGGGCTTGTACTTCCGCTGCCAGCTCATGTCAATAATATTTCCCACATTGAGGAGAACCACGGTACGTTCAAATACGCTGCACACGGTCTCCAGCAGCTCCTCCTCTGTCTCCGTCAGCAGATAGCTTCCTGCCGCTACCTGATTGTCCTTATCCTCGCCGGCCGTACGACCGATGATAATCACTGCCGTATCGGAAGTCTCTCTGATTTTTTCCGCCAGCTGTCTTGAAATGGGCATTTCTTCCTGAAACCAGGGCTCCTGAGCCCAGCCGTTGCCCAGGTCAAAGGGATGGTCCTCCAACCAGGTCTCATAGCACTTTTCCAGCTCCTCGTTCAGAACAAATCTCCCATCAGCCTTCAGGGCCTCCCTGATTCCGGTCACATAAGCAGTATTCACCATACCTCCGGAACCGGTACCGCTCTTGTAATAACAGAACTGACTTCTGCCAAACAGCGCAATCCTGCTTCCCACAGGCAGAGGCAGAACCCTGTTCTCATTGCTCAGCATTACGATTCCCTCTGCAACAGCCTGTCTTGCTGTCTTTGCGTATTTTTCAACGGAAAAAATAGAATCCTTCATTGTTAACTCCTTTTTCTTCATTCTCCTGTATACTCTGTCAAATAAACTTGTCGGTACTTTATGGATTAGTCTTGCTCTGCAGCCTTCCAAAGGCCTCCACGTCGATTGTCACGGCAGGTCTGATTCCAAAGCCTTCCGTTCCCACAATCCGTGTCGACAGGACATCTCCTTTGTATCCGTTTGTCACGATATAGCATTGGCTTACGCAGTCCTCCGCTGTATCCCGCAGCCACCAGTAATATGTGTCCACCCCATACTCCCGAGAATAAATCTGATACCAATGAGTAGCATCCTGCGCCACCGCCGCCTCGGTGGGGGTAGCATAAAAGCTTACATCCGCCTCTTCCAGCCATTTCAGTTCCTCCCGGCTGAGCAGAAAGACTCTGTCTGCAGTCACCTGATTCTGATCCTGTACCAGCAGATTTCCCCAGGTCTCCACTTCGGTTTCCAGAATAACCGACCGCTCTTCCTCCGTAAATCCGTTCAAAAACCCGGCTTCATTCTCATATCCGTTTTTCTGTTCTGACATGACACGGTTAGAGGGTTTATCCCCTTCATAGGACACAATTTCCCTGTCAGAATTCAGCCAGGTGCGGATATTCGAGGTCTTCCAGTCACTGTTTCCCCTTACCCTGGCCTCTAATTCTCTGTCCTCAAAGTCCTCACTTTGACAGGACCAGTACTCCTTACCATTTTCTTCGTTAAATTTTTCGCTTCCTGCTGCATCATATGCCTTCATGGTAACAATATGCTCCGAAATCAGGACAGCCCTTGTACCGTCCTCTGACAGATGTATCACCCGCCATGTTACAGGCTCCTGGTTGTATGCTCCCAGTGTCACCGTCTCTCCCGGACTTAGGGTATAGGTCGGCTGAGATGTCTTATCCCGATACTTCTGCCAAAGGAAAATCCCGGCTGCCAACACTACAAGCATCAGTACTGCTGCCAGGCTCACTATCATTTTTTGCCTTTTGTTGTCGATACTATATTTTTTGCCGGTAGCTGCCCGGAACTTTTTTCCAGATGATTCACACAATCCACAATCACCCTGAGGTCCTCACCAGGCTTTTGATTCAGCCACTGATGGGTCATGATGAAATATTCCATGGATTTATTCAGTTGAACCTCTTCCAGCTTATACACTGCAATGGGAACGGATTTGCTTACTGCATGCTCCACCTCCCGCAGTACATGGGGCGATTGATTGGAATGGTTGGAAAGAAGCAATACCAAAACATCACTGTCCTCAATGCCCCGCATGATTTCTCCCGCATACTCTCTGCCTGCAGGAATATCTCTGGGCGCAATAAAACAATGATGTCCTGCCTGTTCCAAAAGCCCGCACACCTTCCGACCACAGTCTGCATCCATGGAAGAATGTGAAATAAATATTTTCATACCTTTACACCTGTATCTTTACTCTTTATCGATACCTGCCCCTGCACCTTACCTGACTATCGGGTGATAATCTCCTTGTATGCGCGGTAATACACATCCTGTCGTCCATATTGAGTCAGGTATTCCAAATCATAGTATAAATCTTCATTTTTTTCAATAAATTCCACAATTTTGGGGTTATATTTTGTACCGGCACCGTCCTTCAGCTCTCCGACAAGAGTTGCAAAATTCTTGCCCTTGGCATAATTACGACCCAGCATGTCAGTAGCAGCATCCATGCTGTCCGCTATGGTAATCAGGTCGATGACCGGCTTAACCTTCGATTTTGTATTGTCAAAATCTGCAGGATATCCCTGTTTTCCATCATAGGACCTGTGATGTCCCAGCATCACATCATAAAAAATCCCGAAGGAATCATCCCTGCGAAGCAGCGATACAGCCTGTTGGGGATGACATTTAATCACGGAAAACTCCGTATCCGACAACCTGCGGCTCTGACGGTTAATCACCTCCGTAAGCTGACATTTTCCCACATCGTGAAGCAGAGCACATTCATTGACATATTCCAACAGTGCCCCCTTCTTCGCCAATACTTCGGAAGCGTTATCAAAGCCCGGAATACCCGTAAAATATTCGGGCATTTTCCTGACCATTGCAGCAGCAATACGAACCGCAATTTCACTCACCATGAGAGAGTGAATATAGGTAATGGGCTGGCGGCTGATAATCAGCTTCAACAGCATATCCCTCTTCTGTTCCTTTGTATCCAGATATTTTTCCGTCTCATGAAACCACTCCGTACAGACATTGTTCATGACACTTGTCCAGAAACCAAAGGGAATGTGCATGTGGATATCCGTAACCAGAGGTACGAATTCCTGCAGATACCTCCTCCGCTCCTCCTTTTCTACCTTTCCGTATTCAAACATGTCAAAAATAGTACATGCGGAGTTATGATAATCCAGCACACGAAGCATGGCCTCCCATTCATCTCCGGTGTAATCCGGCAGAGAAAGCCCCTGAATATAGGCAATTATTTGTTCTATCAGAAGCTTCGGTTCCTTACCGTTCAGCAGTTCACATTTTGCCTCAGCCCGAAACAGACAGCCTTCCTCGTCCGTCTTTCCCTGCTGCAGAAATATTTCCTTCATTTCTGCAACCAGTTTGATAAATCTTTGCCTAAACTCCTCCGGCATCTCCAGTACATAGTCTTCCGTAAACAGAATGTCCTCCTGTATCTGCCGGATACAGCTGATTATTTCTTCGTTTTCCCCGTCAAGCTCCTATACCTTGGGAGAATTCCACAGCTCCATTGCCCCATCATATACTTGAAATACCTTCTTTTTCATGTCCTCACTTACCTGTCCCACAGGGGAAATCAGGTTGTCGTAGGCCGTAAAAAAGCATCTTCTTATCTTCGGATTCTGTATTGTCGCATAATGTTCCTGAAAAGAAAGCACCTTGTTAAAATACTCTACTGTTTTGGAGACTTCATTGTTACCATAAATACGCTCATAAAATTCAAAATTCTCAAAGGCAAGCATGTGATACAGGAAAATCTGTCTCTCAATGTTACCTGCTTTCTCATAATAGGAAAGCAACGGAGTTGCCATGGTCTCCATCACATACATATCGTCGTAGCCACCGTAATACAGCTTCTCCAGGGCAGAATAGGCTTCCTCTGCCAGCTCCTCTGTCATAGGTGCTTCCAGAAGCTTCCTGACTTCACAGAAGCTTCCTTCATTCTCTTCAAAAACCTCTCGTATTTTACGGGAACGCTCCAAAAGAATCTCCTTCCATTCCAGAAAAGATTTCTCCTGCATGATGGCCTCGTCCAATTCCCAGCCAAGCTCGCAGTTTTTCATATACAATTTCACAAATTCCGTAATCGCTCCCATCTTTTGTCCACCCCTTATTTCTCGAGCTTAGCTTCCTCAAGATAAATAGAACCGTCCCTGCCACTCATGCCGATGGCCTTCAGCTTTCTCTCGCCTTTTTCATCCACATAGGAAATACCCACACTTGGCATGTCTCCCACAAATTCCATGGTAATCCGAAGAGGAGTCCCGGGTATCAGCTCCTCAAAGACATCCATATCGGTTCCCGAATATACTATCTGACCATTCTCATCCATGTCCACATAGGTCAGTGACAGGACATGAACATCCGTAACCTTTTTGTTTGAAGAGACCACCACATCCACAGCATAATCACTGTCACTGCACACACTGTATAAATATGTCTCCGGCTGACCATAATAGAAATCTTCGGACACTGCCTTAAGGATTGTACATTTTTCCTCCCAGTCAATCCATGTTACCTCAGAACCTGTCTCTACATTACAGAGCTTCTCCATTTCTTCCTGAGAAACCAGCTCCGCACCCAGTGAGATCAGATCGTTGATCAGTTTCTCTTCGTCGGCCCTAACCTCCGGATCCGAGCTGTAACCGCTGACGGAAATCTTGACTTCCTTCCCCTCTTTTCCGATAGTATAATACTCCGTAACCTCCATCTCCGAGTCTCCGTTCATGAGACTCCCATAATCCTCCATATTCGGCAGATTGCTGTAATCCTCCTTGAGATCGTATGCAATCTGGGTTGCGAAGGAGCCATAAAAGAAATTGCAGGTAGACAACCTGTTTTCTTTATAGTTTTCATCAAATCCTATGTAATCCACTCCATGGGCACCGGCACCAAAAGAACCTCCGATAGACAGATGTCCCGATTCATACAGGTTAGAAAAAGTCCTATAACCGTCCTCATAGGCATATACCAGCTCCAGTCCCTCACCGTTATACCGGATGATCCCGGTCCAATTCATGTAAGGATTGTCTGTTCCCTCGAACCTCAGGGCTATCTCCTCTTTCCCGTCTCCGTTGATATCAACAAAAGCGTATTTGGTTGAAGTATCATTATCTTCATGTAGTTCCATTGCTACCTTCAATTCCGGATAGGTATACTCACCGTAAAACAAACCATCAAAATTATAGTCTTCATCATCCTCCGCAAAAAGAGGTGCCGTCATCAGAGAGCTGCTTCCACTCAGAAACTCCAGGAAGGCATCCTTTCCGGGTTCCTCACTCTCCTCACTGACGATGCTTTCCTCGTCACCGGGTTCCTTACTCTCCTCAATGACAGCACTTTCCTCGTCACCGGGTTCCTTACTCTCCTCAATGACGGTGCTTTCCTCGTCACCGTCCTCCTCTGCCCCACAGGCAGTCAGCATGCCTACTGCCATCGTGATTCCCAACCATACTGCCAACAGCTTTTTTCTCATACATTTTCTCCTCTTTTTGCCTATTGATCTCGTCCCGATATCATCGCTACACTATTCTTCCATCTATGAATATGGCGATATCTGCTTTCTTACCTCTTCCAGAAGTTTCAGACCCTGATACATATCCTGTCCCAGGACCTCCTGTGTCTTGGAAAAATCCTGCGTCTCATGCAGCCTATCGTGTACCTTCAGGAATTCTTCTTTTCCATACTTGCAAATAAACATAGCCTGAGCCTTTGCCGCATTGGCACCGTCATTCTCAGGAACATAAAAACCCTTCTCACACTTTTCCAGCTCCCCGCATTCATAACATCCGTCGATTCCCTTTTCCTGACAACAGGATGCATTGGGACACTTTTTATCCGGAAAGCAAGTGGCAAAGGAGCAGGTATTATACTCTGTCCTGCAGGACCCACACCATTGACTAAGGAAACAATGGTTGCAGGAGAATCCGCAATATGCTATGGGGTCTACTCCCTTGCGTGCTATCCTGCAAAGCTTGTTCTTGATGCGGAACATTGCTTCAATATGCATGATCCAATGCCTGGAAAATGGCATTTTCAAAAGTCCTCTCACATCCTTACCACACCAATAATCTACCAGCCAGGCTGCATTCTCATCCGTTGACACACAACCTGTCCCTCGAAGCTTCTCCTTATCCTCTTCCCCGAATCTGTGTTTTAAATCGGAGTACTCCAGACCAGATATAATCTCATTGGTAGATTCCATCACAGCTTTTGCGTAACGATAAAGTGCCTGCACATCCAAAGCCTCTGAAAAACTTCTGATTTCCTCCCCGGTAAGCTCATTACCCGTAGTAATAACGGGCGCATGAACTGCTTCCTTGTGCCCATCCCGGAATAAAATCTGCCGGTCTCCTGCAAACAACTCATGGGAAACAATATCTTCTATGCGGAAAATGTGCCAGATGGAATAGCTCAATGTCTTGCTGTGGTAGCCCTTTGCGCCTGCGAAAGGCATCCGGGAAAAGGCCTCCTCCGGAAAACTGCTGACAATCTGAGTAATGGCGGTAAATAATTCCTCGCGCAACAAAAGAAGCTTCTCAATTCCCTCTTTGTATGTGGCTTCTTTCCCCAGAAGTGCCTGAACTTCCTTCATTTTATCCGACCACTCTTTTTCCATGGCATATCTCCCCTTACATTACAACCTAAGCTCTCGCAAATTCGCGCTGTCGCGCTCTCCATGCTGCTTCGCAGCATTTTCGTTCGCTTACAATGTCTTACACTCGCAAATTCGCGCTGTCGCGCTCTCCATGCTGCTTCGCAGCATATTTGCTCGTTAATGGCGCAGGAAAACCAAATGCCGCCTCCGGCGTCGCTTGGTTTTCCTATGCGCTCATTATATCAAATCTGTGTTTTAAGTGCAATAATAGGGAGGTTGTCATATGAGTTGCAAAGGATTATAATGAATTTGGTCATAATATTTGCAGATACGGAGGACGTCAAAATGAATATAAAGCAACCCCAATGGCTCGACAATGCCATCTTCTATGAGATTTATCCCCAGTCCTTTAAGGATTCCAACGGGGATGGTATCGGTGATTTCCGCGGAATCATGGAGAAACTGGACTATATTCGCGGACTTGGATGTAACGCGATCTGGATGAACCCCTGCTTTGCCTCTCCCTTTGGAGATGCGGGATATGATGTTTCCGATTACTATCTTGCAGCACCCCGCTACGGAACCAACGAGGATCTGAAGCAGCTTTTCAAGGAAGTGCACAAACGCGGTATGCACATCCTGCTGGACCTGGTGCCCGGACATACCTCCGTGCAGCATCCCTGGTTCAAGGAGTCCATGAAGGCGGAGAAAAACGAATACACCAACCGTTATGTGTGGACCGACTGTATCTGGGAGGAGCCCCAGGGAATGGCTACCATCCGCGGCATTTCCGACCGCGACGGCTCCTGTGTCGTTAACTTCTTCTCCCACCAGCCGGCGCTGAATTATGGCTTCTATTCCCCGGATCCGGAGAAAAAATGGCAGCAGTCCACAGAGGATGACGGTCCCCGTGCCACCCTGGAGGAAATGAAAAATGTCATGCGTTTCTGGCTCAAGATGGGCTGCGACGGCTTCCGTGTGGATATGGCGGGCTCCCTCGTCAAACAGGATCCGGAAAGCAAAGGAACCATCCGTCTGTGGCAGAACGTACGCGAATTTCTGGACAAAGAATTTCCGGAGGCTGCCATGATTTCCGAATGGGGAGAACCCGACAAATCTATCCAAGGAGGCTTCCACATGGATTTCCTGCTCCATTTCGGACCCTCCCACTACAACGACCTCTTCCGCTGTGAGCATCCCTACTTTGCTTCCGAGGGAAAGGGCGATGTATCCAAATTCGTGGCTAAATATCTGGAAAACTATGAAAAAGCCGGAGAAAACGGTCTCATCTGTATCCCCTCCGGCAATCACGATATGGACCGCCTGGCCCGCAGCATCCATGGAGAAAACTTAAAAATAGCCTTCGCCTTCCTTCTTTCCATGCCCGGAGCTCCCTTCATTTACTATGGAGATGAGATCGGTATGCGCTACGTGGAAGGCCTCACCTCCGTGGAGGGCGGATACTCCCGCACCGGCTCCCGCTCTCCCATGCAGTGGGACAGCTCTGTCAAGGCCGGCTTTAGTACCGCTCCCGCAGACAGACTGTATACACC
>SAMEA3663273__coassemble_269_pt1 | contig 13176 bp, 15 predicted proteins | sample SAMEA3663273__metabat2_low_PE_019 | metagenome-assembled genome bin SAMEA3663273 (sample SAMEA3663273) | pig gut metagenome | biome: pig gut; feature: pig-associated habitat; material: faeces | place: China | collected 2013
GAAAGATTCTTATGCTGGCACATTACAGCAAGCCATAGAACAGAACGATACTGATATTGTAAAGCATATTCGTTCCAATATGAGAATTGTAGCTGCTATGCCTGCCTATCAATTTGATATAAATAAGTTTAGCTGTGGTAATACACATGGAGATTATATGATATCGCAATTGATTTGGAAGAACGAAAAAATAGGTGGTATTATTGATTGGACCTGTATCTGCCAACACCCATACATATGGGAAATTGTTCGTTCGTATGTATTTATGGCGCCTGAGATAAAACAAGGTGAAATTGATATAAAATCATTGATTGACTATATTTCTGAATACATGAAATGTAGTTCATTAAATTCTTATGATATAGAAAATGCAGGAAAACTATTTTTCTATTTTTTAGCTGTATGTAATTTCTATGAACAGTATTATGATTCTATTTCCAAGAACAGATATATTTATTTGCAACAGGCAAATATGGCATCACGGCTTCTGGTGTGGTTTGAGAATCATATTGATGAATTGAATGATAAATTGCGTGAATTGAGTATGCAGGTTACTTATCGAAAGAAAATGGCTAATTATTACGATTCGCAAGGGCGTTTGTCACAGTACCCAACGAAGAGACCGATGAGAGTGATAGCACTTACAAAGATTGCTGATTGTTTTGAGTTTGAGAGGAAATATACAGAAAAAGAAGTAAACGCAATCATAAAACAGAATATATCATTTTCAGATGTTGAACTTGTCCGTAGGGAAATGTTCCAGTTAAAACTAATTGGAAGATTAAAAGATGGATCTGCTTATTGGAGAGAATCATAACTAAGAATCTGTATACTTCACAAATCAACAAAAATTACCCGATGTGTTGTTCCGCTTGCCAGATTACCTTCGTTATAATTTATTGGTATAAAAGGATAGTTAGTAGGTGCGATATCCTTAGGAATTCCTTATGAAATGCCTAATCAAAGACCAAGAAAACCATTTGCAGATGTCGTCGATTTTAGATAACAAATATAAAGTACGGCAAGGATTTCTCCTTGCCGTCGTTTCTGTGATCCTAACGTCATTCTTTACTTAAGGAATCCGTTCACAATCTGGGCTTCAGCCTCGGCTTCCGTGAGTCCCAGAGTCATGAGCTTAATAATCTGTTCACCGGCAATCTTACCAATGGCAGCTTCGTGAATCAGCTCGGCATCCAGACTGTTGGCAGTTATCTCCGGAATGGCGCTGATCTTTGCGTTGTCCATGATGATGCCGTCGCATTCCGAATGACCGGCGCAGCGATTGTTGCCGTTTATCTTGGAAAGGAAAAGCTGACGGGAATTATCTCTTGCCACGGAGCGGGAGATGATGTTCGCACTGGAGCCTTCCCCGTCCAGGTCAACACAGAAGGAGGTCTCAGCTGTCTGTGTTCCGTGGGTCATAAGCTTTTCGGTGACAATCAGCTTTGCACCATCTGCCAGTTTGGCAGAGGTAGAGCGCTTAGTGGAGTCTACTCCCTTAATCTGAACGGTTTCCATCTCCATAAAGCTGTTTTCACCCAGCTCCACCACGGTTTCGGGATTCATAATCCGTTCCCCTTTACCATCGCCGCTTCCGTAATGCTTTTCTACATATTTGATGTGGGAATTCCTGCCTATGTAGAAAGAATGAATGCCGTCGTGTTTGCTGTCTTTATCGCCACCATTGTGAATGCCGCAGCCCGCAACAATGGTAACGTCGCAATCATCACCTACATAAAAGTCATTGTACACCATCTCTGTCAGACCGCTCTGACTGAGAACTACCGGAATGTGTACACTTTCGTTTTTGGTACCGGGCTTTATTACGATATCGATGCCCTGTTTGTCTGTCTTTGTTACGATATCTATGTGAGCAGTGGTGGCCCTGTCCACACTGGCGCCGTTTGCACGAATGTTATAGGCACCTGTCGGCATCTCGTGTAAGCCGGCAACCTGCTCCAATAAATTTTTCTGTATCTCGTCCATATCCTGCCTCCTATTTATGCCTGCTGATAGAATCGGCAGCCTTCGGTTCCCTTTAAAAGCTCAGGAAGAATATTTTCCCGTTTTCCTCTGGCTTGTACCTGTCCGTCTGCTAACACTACGATTTCATCTGCAATATTCAGAATACGTTCCTGATGGGAAATGATAATCAGGGAATTGTCGCTGGATTCATGCATCTCCTCGAACACCTTAATCAGGTTGTTGAAGCTCCACAGGTCGATTCCGGCTTCCGGCTCGTCAAATACGGAAAGCGGCGTGTTGCGCGCCATGATGGAAGCAATCTCGATTCTTTTCAGCTCTCCGCCGGAGAGGGAGGAGTCAATATCGCGGTTGACATAGTCCCTTGCGCACAGTCCCACTTTAGAGAGATAATCGCATACATTGGGCAGTTTTACCTGACTGCCCGCGGCTAAGGTAATCAGATCCTTTACCTTGATGCCCTTAAAGCGGACAGGCTGTTGGAAAGCAAAGCTGATTCCGGCTTTAGCACGATCACTAATGCTGAGATTTGTGATATCCGTTCCGTTGAAAAGAATCCTGCCGGAAGTGGGCTGTTCGATACCCATGATCAACTTGGCAAGGGTGGATTTACCGCCGCCGTTAGGACCGGTGATGGCAATGAAGGTGTGATCCTCAAAGGTGAGATTAACATTTTTTATGATTTCTTTTCGGGAATCAGATGCATCCGAAACCTGAAAAGACAGATTCTGCAATTCAAGCATAATATCCTCCTGAGACTCTGCAGCTGCAGTTTATGTATCGTGTTGCCCCTTGGATCGGGACAACAATCATATTATAGCACAGGAATGCCAAAAACTATACCTCTTTCCTTCATTTTGTTTTTGGGTGATAAGTATTTGTGTAATATTAGTAATATAAGAGAAGAATCTTGTGCTTTTTTGTACTATATGATAAAATAAATAAGAACTTTATGCATAAAGGAGGATCAGATGATTACAAAATTTTCTGAAAAAAAGTACATAAATGGAATAGCAATTCTGGGACATACCATCATTGATTCCATCATAGCTGTAGCATATCTGATTGAGGTATTCAAGGGGTCGAGCACCATTGGCTATTATCTTCCCTTTGCAGTACTTTGCATTCTGCCTGTTATCATAGAACGTGTTTTATTCAGCAATAACCCTGAAGATAACAAAATAAAGCACTTCATAGCTATTTCGTATTCATTATTGTATTTATATGCCATCTTTACTACTACCAGTGTGACTACCTTTACACTGGCATTTCCAATGTTTATGATAGTTGTTTTGTACATGGATACCAGGTACTGCCTCATCATTGCATCCGGCGGAGCCCTGGGTAATATTATAGCTGTGGCGTATCATGCGCTGACCACAGGATATGCGACTGAAGAACTGCCGGATGTGGAAATCCGCGTACTGGTGATGATCTTCGTGGGTATCTTCATGTCCTTTGTAACCGTTGCATTGAAAAAGGTTAACGGAGCAAAAATGTATCAGATTCAGAAGCAGACTGAAGAGGCTACGGAATTATCTGATACCGTTCTTGATATTTCCCGCGGTATGATTTCTGAGATTGAGACTGTATCCGGTAAGGTTTCCCAGCTGAGTGAATCCATGGATCGCATTCATTCCTATATGGGAGAGGTTTCTACTGGCAGTACGGAAACGGCAGAGTCTATCCAGCAACAGATGATTAAGACAGAGCAGATTCAGCAGCAGATTGCAAGAGTGAAGGCGGCAGCGGAAGGCATTGAAGGTGAGATGAAGAATACTTTCACCAGACTGGAGGACGGTCACAAGCAGATGTCAGCCTTGTCTGAACAGATGGAGAAGTCTGTCAGGGCGAACCGCCAGGTTCTGGACCAGATGAAGGTTTTGAATGAATATACCAGTCAGATGAACACGATTATTGAGACCATTACCAGTATTGCAAACAGCACAGGCATGCTTGCGTTGAACGCCAGCATTGAAGCAGCCAGAGCAGGAGAGGCGGGAAGAGGATTTGCGGTAGTTGCAAATCAGATCTCCGGTCTTGCAAGTCAGACAAAATCAGCAACCGTGAATATTACGGAACTGATTGAGCATATTAACAATGAGTTGGCTTCTGTGGAAACAGCGGTTGATGTGGTTACAGAGAGCAACAGGGCCAATGAAGAAAGCACACAGTCAGTAACAGAGAGCTTCCGGGGAATTGCAGATGGAACTGAGAGCGTTGGTCGGCAGACCAAGGAACTGATGAGTATTGTTGATGAACTGGAAAATGCTAACCATGAGATTGTGGAAAGTATTCAGACCATTTCTGCAATTACCGAAGAGGTATCTGCGCATGCCAGTGAGACATATACGGCATGTGAAGACAACAGCCTGCTGTTGAACTCTGCTACGGAAGCTGTTCAGAGCCTAAGTGCCGATGCTGAAAAGTTACAGCATTGCAAATAAGTTTAAAATAATACTTGACTTTTTTCATAGAAGAAGGTATTATATCTAATGTTGCAGGTAATAACTGTGATGTTAGTACGTGTGTTTAGCTCAGCTGGATAGAGCGTTTGGCTACGGACCAAAAGGTCGGGGGTTCGAATCCTCTAACACACGCGATTGTGTGTAAGCACAGAGGAAGAGCCTTGATATTCAAGGCTCTTTTTGTGTCTGCAACTTAATATTTTTATTGTTTCATACAAAATTATCTGAGATACTGAGAAAAAGAGAGTAAATCGGTAATGGATAATCAGCGTATCTGCAAGAGATGTCTGCTCAGAGAACTGGCAGACGGAGGAGAGACTTTTCAAAATATCCGGGAATATATCGAGAATATGGATGCGACACGGAAGGTTTCTGATGAGATATACGAGGAGAGACTAAGGGTATGCAAGGCATGTGATATGCTGTTAGCGGGAATGTGCAGGTCTTGCGGTTGCTATGTGGAAATGCGTGCTGTTGCAACGAAGAATAAGTGTCCTAAGAAAAAATGGTAGGAAACGGGAGTTACTATGGAAAAACAGGAATTTCTTGACAGGTTGAGTATGTCTTTGAATGGAAAAGTTGCCCCTGAAGTAGTGAGAGAAACATTGGAATATTATGAGGAATACATTAATAATCAGACTCGTTTGGGAATCCCCCGGAGTGAGGTCATGAAGTCGCTGGGAGATCCAAGACTGATTGCAAGAACCATTGTGGAGACGAAGGGGCAAGTCAGAAATGGGGATTTTAGAGCACAGGAATCCGAATACGGGGAAAACACGGAAGTGCGCAGGAGCTTCCGGGGGATTCCCGGCTGGATATGGCTTATCATTTTCTTTTTTATTTTGTTTGCAATATTGTCATTTGTTTTCAGAATGCTGATTAAGCTTGCTCCTTTGCTGATTTTGATTGCTGTTGTGATTTATATCAGTAAAAAAATGGATAACTGATTGGTTTACTTCTTTCAGATTTATGAATATTTTTTTATTTCCAAGCCATACTACATCCTGTAACAGTTAATCAGTGCAAGCCGTGATTACGGCAGGATGTGAGGAAAGCATGGAAAACTATAACAATAATAAGTTTAACAACGCAAACAATTCTGAGAACTGTAAGAACAGCCAGAACAACAATCAGAACAACAATCAGAACAACAATCAGAACAACAACCAGAAGAATAACCAGAAGAATAACCAGAACAATCAGAGCCAGAACAGCTACAATCAGAACAATAACCAGAACAATAATCAGAAGAACAACAACTTCTAAGCTGATAAGGCAGACAAATAGGGGCGCCCTCGGGTGTCTCTATTTACATAATCGTAATTTAATTGTATACTATTCGAGGTGAATTTATTAGGAAGAGAGGCTGTCTATGCGCAGATTCGAATTGATTGCTCCCTGTCATTTTGGAATGGAGTCGGTGTTAAAGAGAGAGATAACGGACCTTGGGTACGATATCACTGAGGTATCGGATGGCAGAGTTACGTTTTTCGGCGATGAGGAAGCTTTGTGCAGGGCAAATATTTTCCTGCGCACTGCAGAGAGAATTCTGATAAAGATCGGAAGTTTTCATGCGGAAACCTATGAAGAACTCTTCCAGGGAACCAAAGCACTTCCATGGGAGGAGTATATCCCGGCAGATGGAAAGTTTTGGGTTGCAAAGGCAGCAAGCATTAAGTCCAAGTTGTTCAGCCCGTCTGACATTCAGTCCATTATGAAAAAAGCGATGGTAGACAGACTTCGCGGCAAATACGGAATTGAGTGGTTCGCAGAGAGCGGAGAAAGCTTTCCGGTGAGAGTATTTCTGTTGAAGGATGAAGTGACGGTTGCACTGGATAGTACAGGAGAATCCTTACATAAGCGCGGTTATCGTAAGCTCACGGCCAAGGCACCCATCGCAGAGAATCTCGCAGCGGCACTGATTATGTTGACCCCATGGAATAAAGACAGAATCCTGGTAGACCCGTTTTGCGGCAGTGGAACATTTCCTATAGAAGCTGCAATGATGGCCGCAAATATGGCACCCGGCATGCAGCGAAGCTTTACGGCAGAGAATTGGTCCCACATTGTAGGGAAAAAAGTATGGTACGACGCTGTGGAAGAGGCTAACGACCTGGTGGATCTCTCCGTGAAGCCGGATATTCAGGGATATGATGTTGATGATCATATGGTGGCAATTGCCAGGGAAAATGCGAAGCTTGCAGGCGTAGACGGTATGATACATTTCCAGAGAAGGGATATGGCAGAGCTCAGCCATCCCAAGAAGTATGGCTTTATTATTACCAATCCGCCTTACGGAGAGCGTTTATCGGATAAGGAATCCATGCCGGTTCTGTATAGGACGTTGGGAGAGCGCTATCGTGGGCTTGATTCCTGGAGCATGTATCTGATAACCGCATATGAGAATGCGGAGCAGGATATTGGGCGTAAAGCGGACAAGAATCGAAAGATATACAATGGAATGATGAAGACCTATTATTATCAGTTTCTCGGTCCAAAGCCGCCAAAGGCAAAGAAACCGGAATAACATTGATCGCAGTGGAATGAGCAACGGATAGGAAGAAAGAGATTTCAGAACAGAGAAAGGAATGCCGCAAGACATGGGAATGCAATCTGAGGATAGCAAAATGAATAGGAAGAATACCTATGCGGTGTGGTTTCTTCTCTGTCTCGTTTGTCTGGCGGTTATGTTTGCATTCGTAGCTATTAAAGAGAGTAAGGGAACGCAAAATAACTCAGCAGCTCAGAATAACACTGTAGCTCAGAATAATTCCGATTCTCAAATGAAGATTGGGGAACAAAGGGTGCAGGTAAAAAATACTTCTGAAAAACCGGGCTTAATATATCTATCGTTGCCTCTTGATGTAAGTGCCGAACAGATGACCTTGGAAAACCGTTACCTGGAGAAAGAGCTTTTGATAACAATTGAAAATGCAAATGTAAGTATGGATTTTTTTGCACAGAATGCAATATGCGGTGATACATCTCAGGTACGTGCAGCTTCTGTCTGTGAACGGGATGGCAGGATTATTCTGACAATCAGCCTAAAGAGTATACTGGAATTCAAAAGTACCATTCAGGATAACACATTATTGATTGCCTGCGTTGATCCCCGCGACCTCTATGATTACATAGTGATTTTGGATCCGGCTTGTGGAGGAATGGTTACCTCAGCAGACGGCAGTACTGTTACGGAGGAGGAGATTACGCTGGAGATTGCAAAACAGGTTGTTAATAAATCGGAATTAGACAATGTTAGAATCTATCTTACAAGACTGGAGAATAATGGAAAGCTTACAGACAGTGCATGTCTGGAGCTATTGGAGGAAGTTGAGCCGGATTTCTATATTCGGTTAAGTGCATCCTTGGTGTCAGATCCGAGCATCTATGGAATTGTGGGGTATTACAATAAGGATTATTATATTCCACGGTTACAGAATGTGATGTTAGCAGATATGTTGACTAAATCAGTCACAATTGCAACAAGTAACCGGGCTGTTGGACTGAAAACGGTGGATGAGAAGCGTTACTTATATGAGCTGAAGCTTCCGGCGGCAGAGCTTTCCGTAGGGTATCTTTCCAATGAAGAGGAGCGAAAGCTACTAATACAAAAGGAATATCGTGAAAAAATAGCAGATGGTATTTTAAATGCAATTGTCACAGCTGTCCTACAGCTTGAGGCAGATGAAACATAAATTTCTCTAAATAGAAAGGTGTGACATACATTATGAAAAGAATTGTCTTTGCAACGGGAAACGCAGGCAAAATGAGAGAAATCAAGAGAATTCTGGGAGATCTTGGAGTGGAGATTGTTTCCATGAAGGAAGCCGGAATTGCAACAGACGCAGAGGAGAACGGTAAGACCTATGAGGAAAATGCCCTGATTAAGGCAAGAGCAGTTGCCGCGTTGACGGGAGATTGTGTCCTTGCGGACGATTCCGGACTTGAGATTGATTATCTCAACAAGGAACCCGGAATATATTCAGCCAGATACATGGGGGAGGATACCTCCTACAGAATCAAGAATGCCAATCTGATTGAACGACTGGAAGGAGTTCCGGATGAGAAGCGCACTGCACGATTTGTATGCGCGATTGCCGCTGTACTGCCAAATGGGAAGGAACTGACGGTACGTGCTGCCATAGAGGGCAGAATCGGATACGAAGAGAAGGGAGAGGGCGGATTTGGCTATGACCCCATTTTCTATGTACCTGAATTACAGAAGACAACGGCAGAGCTAACCGAGGATGAAAAAAACAGTGTCAGCCACAGAGGAAAGGCATTACGCCTGATGAAAGAGGAACTGAAACGGGATGAAAGTTTTAATTGTCAGTGATACTCACAAATAAAACAGAAATTTCTACGAAGCCCTGCGATTGGAAAATCCCGACCTGGTGATTCACTGTGGTGATGCGGAGGGTGCTGAGGATGAGTTTGCGGAGGCGGCCGCTTGTCCGGTCAAGGTAGTCCTTGGCAACAATGATTTCTTTTCCGATTTGCCAAGAGAGCTGATGCTGGATATCGGTCCCTATAAGGTATGGGTGGTACACGGACACAATTACCATGTATCCATGGGAAATGAGTTTATCAAAGGTGAGGCGATAGAGAGAGGTGTTGATATCGTGTTGTACGGACATACTCACAGACCGGTATTGGATGAGAGCGATTCTGTGATAGCGCTGAACCCCGGCAGCCTGTCCTATCCAAGGCAGGAGGGAAGGCTGCCGTCTTATGCAATCATGGAATTGAATGAAATGGAAGATGTACAATTCACCATCAAGTACTTGTCTTAATTTCTCCGGAGCTGAAATTATCAAAATGAAATTCACGCTGAAATTTTCTGCTGAAATTTTCCGTGCTGAAATTTTCCGGAGAAAAACCTTGACAGCCGGAAAACGGTATAATATAATACATGAATGTGTGACACTGTTTCTATGCGTTTTGCCAAAGCCCCGGCGAAGCGTTTATTCAATAGAAAGTGATCCGTTTCGAGGAGACAGTAACCCGTAGCCGGACATCTGCGGAACTGCCGGAGGCGAAACATAAATCCGGAACTGCTGAAACTGGACCGGTACAACAATTGAAGAATCGTAATACGGAGGGATTATCATGAAAACTTTTATGGCAAGTCCTGCAACCATTGAGAGAAAATGGTATGTAGTAGATGCTACTGATATGACTCTTGGACGCCTTGCTTCTGAGGTTGCCAAGGTTTTGAGAGGAAAGAATAAGCCTACTTTCACTCCTCACATCGATACCGGAGATTATGTTATCGTAATCAACGCTGAGAAGATTAAGGTAACCGGTAAGAAGATGGAGCAGAAGGTTTACCATCATCATTCCGATTACGTAGGTGGTATGAAAGAGACCACTCTGCGTGAGAAATTGAACAACAAGCCTGAGGAAGTTATCGAGCTCGCTGTTAAGGGTATGCTTCCCAAGGGACCTTTAGGAAACCAGATGTACACAAAGCTTCATGTATATGCAGGACCTGATCACAATCACGCTGCACAGAAGCCCGAAGTGCTGACATTCTAAAGGATAGGAGGAGAATAAATCATGGCTAAGACTGAAAAGTACTATGGTACAGGCAGAAGAAAGAAATCTATTGCCAGAGTATATCTGGTACCCGGTAAAGGTAATGTTACCATCAATAAGAGAAGCATGGATGACTATTTTGGACTGGAGACCCTGAAGGTTATCGTTCGTCAGCCCCTTGCAGCTACTGACAATATTGAGAAGTTCGATGTTATCGTTAATGTATGTGGCGGCGGATACACCGGTCAGGCCGGAGCAATCAGACACGGTATCGCAAGAGCTCTGCTTCAGGTAGACGCAGAGTACAGACCTGTTCTGAAGAAGGCAGGCTTCCTTACCAGAGACCCTCGTATGAAGGAAAGAAAGAAGTACGGCTTGAAGGCAGCAAGACGTGCACCTCAGTTCAGCAAGAGATAATATGTGCTATATGCACTTATGCGAAGAATCCCGTATTTATTGGGTTTCAAGACTTGTTGAGATGTGCTGTGATGTGTTGAGATTTGTTCAACAATGCACACACAATACACACATAATCAACAAAATTCTCAAATGAAGATTTTTAAGACACCATTTGGTTAATTACTGGATGGTGTCTTTTTTGTTGTGTCTTCTTGGTCTGGCATAATGCAGATCTTATTAATTGCATCTACTAATATTTGTACATCTAAGTGGGTGTAGACTCTTTCTGTTAAGGTCATTGCTCCTGAGTGGCCAACAATCTTTTTTATAGTTGTTTCTTGTACGCCAGCTTCTGATAGAAGAGATATGCAAGTATGTCTACAACAATGAGGAGTTTTATTGATGCCTATCTGTTCCATGATTGGTGTATAGTAACTGTCGTAGTAGTTTCTGTATTGGAAATGCTTTCCATCATTAGTGTGGAGCAGATATTCGCAGTTAGGATCTGAATGATACCATTCAGCGTAATATGGAAGCAGAAGATCAGGTATAGGAACCTTTCTGATACCATTTTCGGTTTTGCTGGAGACTACTTCAAAGTATTGCTCTTCTAAATGAACGTGTTCTTTTTTCAAATCAAGGAATTCAGATACTCTGGTGCCATTGTAGAGAAGCATTAGTACAATCTGATAGTATTTGTCATCCTTCATTGACCAGACTCGACTAATTTCATCCTTATCAAATTTATTTCTGTCATATTTATTAGGATTCTTATCCTTATATTGAATGATATCAACATATCTGAAGATAAGACGCAGGATGATCCGAAAGAAAAGGAAAGTGTTTTGTCCAAGCTTAAGGCTTATGAAGAGGAAGCAAAGCATAGACCAAGTAAATCAAAGAGTAAGCATAAAGACAGCCAGGAATTATAGAATCATATATTCCTAATAAAGTATTAGAACGGGAGTGTGACACACTTCCGTTTCTTAATATTTAAAGAAAAGATATAGGGTGAAGCAAGTTTTACTATGTTTACATAAGTTAATATGGTATGATAATTTTGTGGGAAATTTGACTCAGAGTTTTTAAAAGGAAAAGAGAAGATTACGGAGTAAGATATTCCACATGCTATTATAATTACTGTAATAGTTAGAGCGATATGATTTTGATTATATGGTTTAGCGATTTTTTATAATATCGTCTAGCGGGAATACATCTTACTGGAAAGGGAATGCTATGTATGCAATTGATGTGATCGTACATATTAGTAAATATCAAGCCGAAATAAAAGAAAAGGCATTAGTCGCCTATGATAAAAGGTCAGGTAAAATCCATGCATTTGGACAGGATGCAAAAAAATATGAAAATGTGGAAGGGATGATTGTTGCTACACCTTTTATATTGGGAAAGCTTACAGATTATAACATTGCTGTAGCTTTTTTTAAGTATCTTTTAAATAAGGCTTATACAGAGATAGGAGTTAAACCGATATTAAAAAAGAATATGGGTATATGTACTGGAATGAAGTTGAGCGAAGTCGACAGGACAGCTTGGACGGAATGTTTGCTGCAAAGCGGAAAGACAAAAGATGTGGTGATTTATGAAAAGAGCTATCAAAAAACACTTGAACAGATTCCACTATTTCCAGATGTAACTGTACCGGAGGTCATATTTGAAATCGGGCCAGTTGACCTTAATGAATTAGTTATGGGAACAATAAACGAAATCTACAATGTCGCAAGGGAACGAGATATACCGGTGGAAGATGTTACCAAAGGTATTAATGATTATATGAAGATAGTTGAATTTTGATTATATAGTTTATGTGGGATTTCTAATATAGGGGGAAACAATATGGCATTTATCAAGGTAGATAAAAAGAATATATATTATGAGGAATATGGAGACAGGGGCAAGCCAACGATTGTGTATTTGCATGGCGGGCCGGGAGAAAGTTGCCTGACATATTCTTATCAAGCAAAAGAACTTGGAAAAATATTTCATGTTATTAGTTTTGATCAATATGGTGTGTTTCGTTCGGATGCGATTCTGGAGGACGAAGTTGCAGGCGTGTTTTTCCATGTGGAGTTAATAGAAAAAATGAGGATAGCGCTTGATATTAAGAGCTGGATACCTCTTGGTCATTCTTTCGGTGGGATGCTTGCCCTCATATATGCTCACTGTTATCCGGACAGTATTGATGCAGTCATATATGATTGTCCGATGTGGAGTGCGTTTCATACTGCACGGGCAATTGCATTAGCGGTCAAGCCCTATTACGAGCAGAAAGAAATGAATGTACAATTGGAATTGGTTGAGGAAATTCTGAAAGATACGATTTCGCCTAGGGAAGCATTTATGAAGGCGATGACAATCGAGTTTGATAATGGTCTCGATCGCTTTTGTCATGTCATTGAATCGGATAGATATAATGCATATATCAATGAGCACATTTCTGACCCACAAGTATCAGATGAATGTTGGGGTAAATACATTTCTTTCCGACAGAAGATTTTTGAAGCAGAAGATTTTTACGGTGACTATCTGCAATATCTGTGTAAAATTGATAAACCACAATTACTAATTGTGGGAGAATACGATATGACTTGTGGAAGTTATGAGCAGGAATGGTTTAAGAAAAATGTACAAAACGGGACTGTGCAAATTCTGGAAAATAGTGCTCACCTATCATGGTTCGAGTATCCTGAGAAATATACAGAATTGGTAACTTGTTTTGTTGATGCGGTATGATGTTCATGGAATCAATAGTAAGTTGAATTTTGATTAT
>SAMEA3663273__coassemble_297_pt1 | contig 12583 bp, 9 predicted proteins | sample SAMEA3663273__metabat2_low_PE_019 | metagenome-assembled genome bin SAMEA3663273 (sample SAMEA3663273) | pig gut metagenome | biome: pig gut; feature: pig-associated habitat; material: faeces | place: China | collected 2013
TTAATATTTATATAAATATAAATATTAATTTTGTTGCTTTTTTCTATTTAAAATTAATTCTTTGTAATATAAGATTATGAATAGAATAAAACATTACAGAGAAGGAGGGGCATTGTGAATATTGTATTTGACGAGAGTATCGGAGTTTTTAAGCTTGATACATCCAATACCAGCTATCTCATCGGGATTGTAGATGAAGAGGGCTTTGTTGGACATTTGTATTATGGTCCATACATCAGCGATACGGATGTTGCTTATCTGGCAAGAATTAATGAGAATCCTTTTGTGCCTTCTGCAAACAACAGAGACAGAGGGTCATTTCTTGATACATTTCCCATGGAGATGCCGGGGAGTAATGTGGGTGACTACAGGGAAAGCGCCATAGAGATAGAGGATGTGAATGGACATACCGCGGTCAGCTTATTATATAAAGGGCACCGTATTCGCAATGGGAAACCCAAGCTTACAGGGCTTCCGGCAACCTTTGGAGCAGAAGAAGATTGCATGACACTGGAAATAGATACCATCGATAAAACTCTTGGTCTTGAAGTTACATTGCGATATTCGGTTTTCAAAGATGTGGATGTAATCACAAGAAGCTGTAGCGTTAAGAATGTCTCGGAAACAACTGTTTTTCTGACCAGAATTTCGTCCATGAGTCTTGATATGGATCAGGAAGATTACAGATTACTCACACTTCACGGTTCATGGGCCAGAGAAAGGCATATGGATTACAGAGAAATCGGCTATGGCAGAACCAATGTGGGATCCTTTAGAGGGGAATCTTCTCATCAGGAACATCCGTTTATGGCACTGGTATCGGAAAAGGCAACGCAGGAGACCGGTAGGGTATATGGTTTCAACTTTGTGTATTCCGGTAATTTTCTGGCACAGGTTGAAAAGAATCAGTTTGATAATCTGAGAGTTCAGATGGGAATTCACCCCAAAAACTTTAAGTTTGAAATATGTCCGGGGGAAGTATTCACGGCACCTGAGGTAACAATGGTCTGTTCCGATAAGGGACTTGGATACATGAGCAGAACTTATCATGATCTATATAGAAATCATTTGATTCGGAGCCCCTATAAAGAGAAAGAAAGACCTATTCTGATTAACAACTGGGAAGCAACCTATTTTGATTTTGATACAGATAAGCTGTTGGCCATTGCAAGAGAAGCAAAAGATGCAGGCATTGAGATGTTGGTAATGGATGATGGATGGTTCGGAAATCGAAATGATGACAACTCCGGTCTTGGCGACTGGTTTGTTAACGAAAAAAAGTTGCATGGCGGTTTGAAGTATCTGGTGGATGAAGTTAATAAGCTCGGGTTGAAATTTGGTATTTGGTTTGAACCGGAAATGATCTCACCGGATTCTGCACTATATAGGGCACATCCGGACTGGGCAATTGCCATTCCTGACAGGACTCCTTGCAGATTAAGAAACCAGTTCGTCCTTGATATTACCAGGGCTGAAGTCAGAGAGTATATATATCGTTCTGTTTCAGATATTTTACATAGTGCAAATATTGAGTATGTAAAGTGGGATATGAATCGTCAATTGACAGATCTTGGAAGTGTATCTCTTGGGAAGGAGAATCAGGGAGAACTCAGTCACAGATATGTCCTTGCAGTCTATGAATTACAGGAGCGTATCCTTTGTGAGTTCCCGAATCTGTTGTTGGAGAATTGTTCCGGAGGCGGTGCCAGATTTGATCCGGGAATGCTGTATTACAGCCCGCAGATTTGGTGTTCTGATGACACGGATGCCATAGAGAGACTTTCGATTCAGGAAGGTACAGCGCTGGTCTATCCGCTTTCCTCCATAGGTGCGCATGTATCTGTCTGCCCGAATCATACGGTTGGAAGAGTAACTCCTTTTGAAACAAGAGGAAATGTAGCGCTTGCCGGCACCTTTGGATATGAGCTTGACATCACAAAACTGCCAAAGGAAGAGAGAAAATTGATTCCCATACAAACTGCAATGTATCACAAATATAACAAACTGGTAAGGGAAGGGGACTATTACCGTATAGCTTCTTATGCGGAAAACCATTTATACGATTGTTATGAAGTGATTTCCAAAGATAAAAAGGAAGTGCTTGTAACCTATGTACAGGTTCTGAATCAACCAAATTCACACAGCAGAATAATTAAGCTTGCCGGTCTGGATCCGAATATGAGATATCGTGAGGAAGAAAGCGAAATAATCTATTATGGCGATACACTTATGCATGCCGGTATTCAGATTCAAAATATGTGGGGTGATTTTCAGTCAAAACTGATTCATTTTACGATGGTGGAGGGATAAATGGCTAAATCAGTAAAACTCGCAGACATTGCAGAAAAACTTGGAGTTAGTAATGTTACTGTCTCAAAAGCACTCTCCGGGAAAAAAGGAGTCAGCGAAGAAATGCGAACGCGAATTGTTAAATATGCGGAGGAGCTTGGTTATAAACAACCTTCGGTGGCAAGAAAAGAAGCGCTTTCCAGAAAGAGTTATCAGATTGGTGTGATTGTAAGAGAAGGGTTCCTGGATAAATATGAGTCCTTCTACTGGCAAATGTACAAGCATGTATGCGCGTGTGCTCTCGAGAACGGCAGTTTTGCAATGCTGGAGGTTATTTCAAATGATTCAGAAGCAAATCTCTTTTTGCCTGAGATTCTAAAGGAAAACAAAATACAGGGACTCATAGTAATCGGGGAAATGAATAAAGGATACCTTGCAGCATTGCGGGAAAAATGTTCCGTTCCTATAGTATATCTTGATTTTACTGAGGTGGATCAAAAAATTGACTCCGTTATGTCAGACGGATATTACGGTGCCTATTATCTGACAAATTATCTGATATCCCAGGGACATCTCAGAATTGCTTATGTCGGGTCCGTCTCGGCTACCGGTTCTATCATGGATCGATATCTTGGATATGTGAAGGCACTTACGGAACATGGACTTGAACCGAAAAAAGAATGGCAATTGGAGGATAGAGATAAGGAAACAGGTTTTATCGATGAAAATCTTATTCAATTACCGAAGGAGATGCCGGATGCTTTTTTGTGTAACTGCGATCTGACCGCCGGAAGGCTGATACACAAGATAAATGAAAACGGATTCATGGTTCCCGAGGATGTTTCCGTAGCCGGATTCGACAATTGCATTTATCCCGGTTTATCTAATGTGGAAATAACAACTTATGAAGTGGACAGAAAAGCTATGGCGAAGCAGGCAGTAGAGGTTCTGTTGAATAAGCTGGAAGATTCCACGGCTGCTTCGGGAACGCATATCATTTCGGGGAAACTGATAATTAGAGACAGTGTAAAAAGAATTGGATGACTATGATTTTATGTTTAGTCACAAAAAATGAACAACACGGAAAAGGAGAAAAAAGATGAAGGAATTGAAAATGATTGCACCGGTTGTTAAAAATGTACCTTGGCAGGAGAAGCCCGAGGGGTTAAAAGGAGCTCCCCTATGGAGATATACGGAGAATCCCATTATCGGAAGGAATCCCATTGACGGAGTAGCGCGGATCTTTAACAGTGCGGTTATGCCTTACGAGGGTAAATTCATCGGTGTTTTCCGCGGCGAGCAGACCAACGGAATCCCTTATATTTATCTTGGAAGAAGCGAAGATGCGATTCATTGGGAGTTTGATCCCAAGCCGATTCCGTTCAAGGATGAGAACGGTAATGATTTTATGCCCCGATATGCATATGATCCCAGACTGGTAAAAGTTGAGGACACATACTATTTAATCTGGTGTCAGGATTTCTACGGAGCTGCTATTGGTATGGCAAAAACCACAGACTTTCAGAGTTTTACCAGATTAGAAAACCCCTTCCTGCCTTTTAACAGAAATGCAGTGTTGTTCCCGAGAAAGATCAACGGTAACTTTATGATGTTGAGCAGACCCTCCGATTCCGGGCATACTCCTTTCGGAGATATCTTTGTCAGTGAGAGTCCTGATCTTGTTTTCTGGGGGAAGCACAGACATGTGATGAGCCGAGGCAATGAATGGTGGGAATCGTTAAAGATCGGCGGTGGTGCAGCACCGATCGAGACAACAGAGGGCTGGTTGCTGTTCTATCATGGTGTCAGCGGAACCTGTAACGGATATGTATATTCCATCGGCGGTGCTATTTTAGATCTTGAGAATCCCTCCAAGGTACTTTATCGCTGCGAGAATTTCCTGCTGACTCCCGAAGAGTGGTATGAGGAAAGAGGTTTTGTTCCCAATGTAACCTTCCCCTGTGCTACGATTCATGACTCCGAGACGGGAAAGATAGCAATCTATTACGGCTGCGCTGACAGTTACGTAGGGCTTGCTTTTACAAAGCTTGATGAGATTGTTGCCTATATCAAGGAGCATAGCGTGACCAATGAGACAGATACCGAAATCGGTATGAGATAACAAGCCGGAGGTGGAATATGAGCTTGGCTACAGAGTTTGTAAAACACATAAAAGCAGGTGTTAGTATCGGCGATACACTGGATTCTTTCAAGGATTTTATTACATATGAGGATGCTCCTGCGGTTTCGGAAACTGCATGGGGCAATCCGGAGATCAAAGAAGGGCTGATTGATACGATTCTAAGGAGCGGATTTAATCTTGTGCGTATCCCGGTTTCTTGGAGAGTACATATCGGTCCTGCACCGGATTTTCATATTGAAGACAGATGGATGAAGAGAATACAGGAAGTTGTGGATTATGCTTACAAAAAAGGTGCCTATGTAATTCTGAATCTTCATCACGAGGATTGGAATTATCCCTATTACACGAATAAAGAAGCTGCCTGTACCAAAATGAAGGCTGTATGGAAGCAGATTGCAGAAAGATTTGCGGAATATGACGAGCATTTGATCTTCGAAGGGCAGAATGAACCGAGAAAAATCGGTACGCCCCTGGAATGGAATGGCGGCGATGAAGAAGGCTGGAGAGTCGTGGATGCAACAAATCAGGCTTTTGTAGATGCAATCAGGGAATCGAAAGGATATAACGCAACCCGTTTCCTGATGGTTCCCGGATATGCCGCAAATTGTACCGTTGGCGTAAGAAATCTGACAGTGCCGCAAGACGAAAGAGTCATTGTATCAGTCCATGCCTATGAGCCCTATGAATTTGCTTTACAGTTACCGGGCAGAAAAACCTGGAATCATGATACTGAAATGATTGACAGTATTATGAAAGAGCTTAAGGAACGTTTTGTTTCAAAAGGCATTCCCGTAATCATGGGAGAATTCGGTGCCATGAACAGAGATGGCAATGAAGAGGAAAGAGCTGACTGGGTTGCTTATTATGTTTCAAAGGCGAAAGAAGCAGGAATTCCATGTGTATGGTGGGACAACGCACGCTTTTTCGGAGAAGGTGAATTGTTCGGGCTGTTTGACCGTAATAACTTTAACTGTGTATTTCCCAAGGTGCTGGATGGATTGATGAGAGGTTTGGGAAACTGAGAAACAAAGCGAGGAAAAGGTATGATACACGAAAAATATTATGAGCTTGCAGCAAAGCAGGAGAAGCTTTTAAACGAAACAAACAAAAAAGAGGAATATTTTTATAACGGAATTTACGACAGATATAGCAATCCCGTCTTGACAAGAGAACATATTCCGCTTACCTGGAAGTATGATCTGAACAAGGAAACGAATCCGTATTTTCAGGAGAGACTTGGGATCAATGCGGTTATGAATTCCGGTGCAATTTATTTAAACGGCAAGTATTATTTGGTCGCAAGAATAGAAGGAAATGACAGGAAGTCTTTTTTTGGAGTGGCAGAAAGCGATAACGGAATTGATCATTTCAGGTTCTGGGATTATCCCATTCTTTTAGAGGATAGCTGCCCTGAAGAGACCAATGTTTATGACATGCGTCTGACTCAGCACGAGGATGGATACATATACGGCGTATTCTGCTCGGAAAGCAAGGACAAAACAGTAAATGATTTGTCTGCTGCCGTAGCTGCTGCAGGAATTGTGCGTACAAAGGATCTGAAGCATTGGGAGAGACTTGATAATCTTGTGACTCTGCGTTCCCCTCAGCAGAGAAATGTAGTGCTGCATCCGGAATTTGTTGATGGAAAATACGCATTTTACACAAGACCTATGGACGATTTTATCGAAACAGGAAGTGGCGGAGGAATAGGCTTTGGTCTGTGTGAGGACATAACACATGCCGTGATTGATGAGGAGAAAATGACCAGCCTTCGTAAATATCATACGATTACCGAAGCTAAAAACGGTGCCGGCGCACCCCCCATCAAAACAGACAGGGGATGGATTCATATTGCCCACGGAGTACGTAATACCGCAGCCGGTCTTAGATATGTGATTTATGCTTTTGCCACTGATCTTAACGATCCGTCTAAGGTGATTGCCGAGCCGTCCGGACTCCTGATCGGACCCAGAGGAGAAGAACGTGTCGGCGATGTTTCAAACGTGGTGTTTACAAATGGTGCTATCGTGAACGAGAAAAATGAAGTATTTCTATATTATGCTTCCTCTGACACAAGAATGCATGTTGCAACGACTACAATCGATAAACTGATTGATTACGTTTTCAATACACCTGCAGATCCGGGCAGAAGTGTGGAATGTGTAGCACAAAGATGTGAATTGATTGAAAAGAATTTAAAGTTACTTCGTGAAAAGGACGCATAAAATGAGCTATCTGGTGGAAGCAGATCATAAATTGTTGCAGTACAGTGGAAGGATTGATTTTGATGCTCCTAAGGAACCGGTATTTGTGTATGCCGGTTCCTGGGTTAAAATCAGATTCCGTTCCGGGTATATCAGGGTATTGCTTGAAAATCATCACAGTTATTACTTAAACTACATGGGGTATATATTAGATGGTGTTCAGGGGAAATTCCTTCTGAATGACGACAAGAATACCAATACTTATAACATTAAGGAAAACCTGTCAGAGGGCGAACATGAATTATTGTTGTTCAAGCGCATGGATGCCTGCCATCATGTCGTTTTTCGAGGCTTTGAAATCGAGGACAATGGGGAAGTGCTGCCTGTCAGTAAGATGAGTAATCGCAGAATAGAGGTTTTTGGCGACAGTGTATCCTGCGGTGAAGTATCGGAAGCAATCGAATACACAGGTAAGGGTGATCCGGAGAATCACAATGGACTCTATTCAAACAGCTGGTATTCCTATTCCTGGATAGCTGCCAGAAAGTTAAATGCCGAATTGCATATCACTTCGCAGGGGGGAGCTGCTTTGTTGGATCAGACAGGGTGGTTTCATGGACCGGATTATCTTGGATTATACTCTATTTATGATAAAATAGAATACAATCCGGATATATGCCCGGTTAAATTATGGGATTTTCAAAAATGGATTCCCCAGGTTGTTGTATTTGCGTTTGGACAAAACGACAATCATCCCGATGATATCATGGCTAAGGATTATCATTCAGAAGCCTCGGTTAATTGGAGACACAGCTATCTTTCTTTTTTGGAAAAAATGATGCTGTTATATCCTAAGGCGCATTTTATTCTAACAACAACGATTCTGAATCATGATGTGATATGGGATAAGGCAATCAGTGAGGTGTGTGACACAATTGACAATAGCCGGGTACATCGATTCTTCTATGGGAAAAACGGCTGTGGGACACCGGGACATATCAGAATAGCGGAAGCCGAAGAAATGGCAGATGAGCTGGTTGGATTCATTGAGACCCTGGGAGATATCTGGAACGAATAATCAAAATCATGAATAAAGGATAAAAACATGAACAAATTCAGATTGGAAAAATTGTTTCAAAAGGCAAAAAATGGAGAAAAACTGAAAATAGGTTTTATTGGAGGCTCCATTACGCAAGGCTGCCTTGCTACAGAACCCTGTCTTTGCTATGCCTATCATGTATATGAGTGGTGGTGTCGTACCTTCCCGAAAGCTGATTTTGTATATTTAAATGCAGGAATCGGTGCGACAGATTCCCAGTTTGGGTGCGCCAGAGCAGAAAGTGATTTACTGGCAGAGAAACCGGACTTTGTCATAATTGAATTTTCCGTTAATGATGAAGACAATGAACATTATCTGGAAACCTACGAGGGATTGGTCAGAAAAATATACAGTTCAGCATGGAAGCCGGCAATTCTTCTGGTACACAATATTTTTTATGAAGACGGTCGCAATGCTGAGAATATCCATGGAAGAATTGCAAAGTATTACGGGTTACCGTCTGTCAGCATGAAAGATACGATTTATTCGGAGATTCTGGAAGGAAAGCTTCAAAGAGAAGAACTGACTGCAGACGGCTTACACCCAAATGACAAGGGGCATGCACTGGTAGCAGGAGTCATCACGGAATTTCTGAGTAACATCATGAAGCATGCTACAGGAACGAACGAAGCTTCCGATAATGTGAAGGTTCTTCCGAAGCCTCTTACCCGAAATAATTACGAAAATTCCATCCGTTACAGAAATGACAATTATCAGCCGGAAGTAAACGGCTTTGTAATAGATGATTCCAAACAGGTAAACATTACGGATGTCTTTAAAAAAGGATGGACTGCAAAACAAAAGGGAGATAGTATCAAGTTCCGGGTTAAGGGTAGTTGTATCGGTGTGCAATATAGAAAAACAATGCAATTACCGGCACCTGCTGCGGAGCTGATTCTGGATGGAGACAAAGAACATCCTTTTATTTTAGATGCAAATTTTAACGAAACCTGGGGGGATAAGCTGGTACTGGACACAGTTCTCGAGCATGGAGAAGAAAAGGAACATACTGTGGAAATCATTCTGAAAGAAACTCATCCTGAAGACAAGCTTCCTTTCTATTTGGTTTCCGTAATTGCCTGCAATGAAAGCTGTAATGAGTTTATCTGTAAGGAGGAAAACAGTATCCTGTTCTTCACTCCCTGTTTTACGCATAATATATGGGGCGGTATTAAGCTTCGGGAGGAATTTGGTTATCCTGTGGAAGGAGATGACATCGGTGAATGTTGGGGTATTTCAGCACATCCAAACGGTGAAAGTATTGTAAAGAATGGATGCTTTGCAGGAAGGAGATTGTCCGAACTATGGAAAAGTCAACCTGGTATTTTTGGCAAATGTAATACTGAGCGATTCCCACTTCTGGTAAAGATCATAGATGCAAACGAGGATCTGAGTATTCAGGTACACCCTGATGATTCTTATGCATATACAAACGAAAATGGTTCCTATGGTAAAACAGAATGCTGGTATGTTCTTGATTGCAATGAGAATGCAACACTTATAATAGGTCATAATGCATCTTCAAGACAAGAATTGACTGATATGGTTAAAGGTGGAAAATGGAATGAATTTATCAGGGAGATTCCGGTATCTAAGGGTGATTTTATCCAGATTGATCCCGGTACCGTCCATGCAATCAAGGGCGGAATGCTTATATTGGAAACGCAACAGAACAGTGATATCACATACAGAGTGTATGATTATGATAGATTATCCAATGGAGTTCCCAGACAATTACATATAAAGCAAAGCCTGGATGTAATCTCCGTACCTGCAAAAAAGGCTGAAGAATGTGTGATCCACACAGCATTTACTCAAAAAGAGAATTGTCTGGAGGAATTATATGTCTGCAAATATTATAAAGTATTCAAAGCTAAGGTGAGAGGCGGCTTTTCATTTAAGAAAGAAAATATATTTATGCTTGCAACAGTCATTCATGGAGAAGGGAAAGTAAACGGAAGTGAGATTAAGAAAGGCGATCATTTCCTGATTCCGGCAAAGCTATCCGATATTTGTGTCGAAGGAAATGCGGAAATGATTCTTTCAACTCCATAAAATGAGTAATTTTTTGTAAAAACCTCTGGATTTTTTTCATCAGATATGAGAAAATAGATGTCGAATGATATTATTTTATCAATATGTATTTTGATATTATAGTAACTTACATATTTGAAAGGAGATTTCACATGATTTATTCAAAGGAAGTTGAAGAAATGTGCACAGTCGCTCAGGGTGTGCATCATGGATGTGCGCCTATCCCTGAAGAAGCTAAGTGGGTTCAGGCAAAGAAAGTAGAAGACATTTCCGGTCTTACACATGGTGTGGGCTGGTGTGCTCCCCAGCAGGGCGCTTGTAAGCTGACACTGAATGTTAAGGAAGGAATCATCCAGGAAGCCCTGGTTGAGACCATCGGCTGCTCCGGAATGACTCACTCCGCAGCTATGGCTTCCGAAATTCTTCCCGGACTTACCGTAATGGAAGCTCTGAACACCGACCTTGTATGTGACGCTATCAACACCGCTATGAGAGAGCTGTTCCTTCAGATCGTTTACGGACGTACCCAGAGTGCTTTCTCTGAGGAAGGTCTTCCTATCGGTGCCGGACTTGAAGATCTTGGCAAAGGACTGAGAAGCCAGGTTGGTACCATGTACGGTACTCTCAAGAAGGGTCCCCGTTATCTTGAAATGGCAGAAGGCTATGTGACCGGTATCGCTTTGGACAAGGATGACCAGATTATCGGTTATGAGTTCGTAAGCCTTGGAAAGATGACTGACTTTATCAAGAAGGGTGATGATCCCAACACAGCATATGAGAAGGCAAAGGGTCAGTATGGCCGTGTTGCTGATGCCGTTAAGATCATCGACCCCAGAAAAGAATAAGTAAAGGATAAAGGAGGACAGAAAAAATGGCTTTATTTGAATCATATGAAAGACGTATTGATAAAATCAACGCTGTTCTGAACAGCTACGGTATCTCCTCTATCGAAGAAGCAGAGAAGATTACCAAGGATGCCGGTCTTGATGTTTACGACCAGGTGAAGAAGATTCAGCCCATTTGTTTTGAAAATGCATGTTGGGCTTATACAGTAGGTGCTGCTATCGCAATTAAGAAGGGATGTCGCAAGGCTTCCGAGGCTGCTGCAGCTATCGGTGAGGGACTTCAGGCATTCTGTATTCCCGGCTCCGTTGCTGATACCCGTAAGGTTGGTCTCGGCCATGGTAATCTCGGAAAGATGCTTCTGGAAGAGGAGACTGATTGCTTCTGCTTCCTTGCAGGACATGAGTCTTTTGCAGCTGCTGAAGGTGCTATCGGTATCGCAGAAAAGGCTAACAAGGTTCGCCAGAAGCCTCTTCGTGTTATTCTGAACGGTCTTGGAAAGGATGCAGCAAAGATTATCTCCAGAATCAACGGATTCACTTTTGTTGAGACCGAGTACAATCCTTACACCAATGAAGTTAAGGAAATCGAAAGAATTGCTTACTCTGACGGACTGCGTTCCAAGGTTAACTGCTATGGTTCCAACAGCGTTCCCGAAGGTGTGGCAATCATGTGGAAGGAGAACGTTGATGTATCTATCACCGGTAACTCCACTAACCCTACCAGATTCCAGCATCCGGTAGCAGGTACTTACAAGAAGGAGAGAGTCGAAGCGGGCAAGAAGTACTTTTCAGTAGCTTCCGGCGGTGGTACCGGACGTACACTGCATCCCGATAATATGGCTGCAGGTCCTGCTTCTTACGGCTTTACCGATACTCTTGGCCGTATGCATTCTGATGCACAGTTTGCAGGTTCTTCATCCGTTCCTGCCCATGTTGAAATGATGGGTCTGATTGGTATGGGTAACAACCCTATGGTAGGTGCAACTGTAGCAGTTGCTGTATCCATCGAGGAAGCAGCGAAAGCAGGCAAGTTCTAAATTATGTGTTGTAAAGGGGACATTGAATAAATGTCCCCTTTCTTGTATCAAAATATCTATAAATCAAGTATGTAATTTATTTAATTATGGGGGTTTTTATGAATGAAAAGAATTCTGAAGCGATTCATGACGCGAGACAGCTGGGCATTCCGAAAATGTTGTTGCTTAGTATTCAGCATTTGTTTGCAATGTTCGGTGCCACTATATTAGTACCGATTCTTGTTTCGAATTATTTTGAAGAAGCCTGTGGGGAACCGCTTACCAGAGGACTATCTGTTTCTGTTACTCTGTTTTGTGCCGGAGTTGGCACCTTGATTTTCCATCTGTGCTCGAAATTAAAGGTTCCTGCATTCCTTGGTTCTTCTTTTGCGTTCCTGGGTGGTTTTGAAACCTGTGCCAAGTTAGATACCGGAATTTATGCCGGTATGTCTGTGAATGACAAAGCAGCGTATGCCTGTGGCGGTATTGTAATAGCCGGGGTTCTTTACCTGGTTCTGGCATTGATTATCAGGCTTGTAGGTGTAAAGAGGGTAATGCGTTTCCTTCCTCCGGTTGTAACGGGACCGATCATTATTTGTATCGGTATGTCTCTGGCAGGCACCGCAATAAACAATGCTTCCAAGAATTGGCTTCTTGCAATTATTGCTCTCATAGTTATAATTATCTTCAATATATGGGGAAAAGGAATGTTTAAAATCATTCCTATCCTGATGGGGGTAGTTATTTCCTATATAGCAGCGCTTGTGATGCATTTTGCAGGCATGACCAATCCGGACGGAACTGCAATCTTTAGCTTTGCATCCATATCCGCTTCCGGATGGGTAGGAATTCCTAACTTCCAAATCTGTAAATTTGATATCACTTCAATTCTGGTTATGGCTCCGATTGCAATCGCTTCCATGATGGAGCATATAGGGGATATGTCTGCCATT
>SAMEA3663273__coassemble_317_pt1 | contig 12149 bp, 9 predicted proteins | sample SAMEA3663273__metabat2_low_PE_019 | metagenome-assembled genome bin SAMEA3663273 (sample SAMEA3663273) | pig gut metagenome | biome: pig gut; feature: pig-associated habitat; material: faeces | place: China | collected 2013
GAAGTCTGTTTGTAATAAACATGCTTTTTGCCATGATCATTGTCTTTTTTGAGAGGCGCGCTCCCAAGAGCGTGTGGGCGTGGTTGCTGCTTCTGGTTTTTCTGCCGGGCTTAGGATTTGTTTTTTATCTGTTTCTTGGCGAAGATATGCATAAGAGGAAAATGTTTCGTGACAAGGAGCTGGAAGATGATCTGCATCAGACAATCCGTGACCAGAAGGCGCAATTGAAAAAGAAGAATCCCCGGCTGACTGATGAAGATATTGCCAAATATACCGACCTTATCATGTATAATATGGAGACGGCGGATGCCATACTCTTGGCGGACAATGATATTGATATTTTTACGGACGGCAATGAAAAATTCAACGCGCTGATTGAGGATCTGGAAAAAGCAGAACACTTCATTCATCTTCAGTACTATATTATTCGTAATGATGTCTTATTTCAGAGGATTGTTGAGGTACTGAAGAAAAAAGCGGCAGAGGGTGTGGAGGTTCGTGTCCTCTTTGACGGTATGGGATGCCGGAGTGTCAGCGGGAGCTTTTGGAAGAAGCTGAGAAAGGAAGGGATTCAGACCGCCGAATTTTTCCCGGCCATCCTGGGAAGATTTCACTTGCGAATCAATTACAGAAATCACAGGAAAATTGTGGTCATTGACAATCGCGTTGCCTATGTGGGAGGATTTAACATAGGCAAGGAATATATTGACCTGGACGAGAAGTTTGGACACTGGCGCGATACCCACCTTCGTATCCGGGGGATGGGCGTTATGGGACTTCAGCTTCGTTTTATCCTGGACTGGAATTATGCGGCCAAGGACGAATTGCTGCAGAATGAATTATACTTCCGGGAACCGGAGCAGGGTGTGAGAGATCATTGCGAGGTTCAGATTATCAGCAGCGGACCGGATAATTCCCTGGAACAGATCAGGGATAATTATATCAGGCTGATTTCCGGAGCAAAGAAGCGAATCTGTATACAGACCCCTTATTTTATACCGGATGAGTCGGTTATGAATGCATTATTGATTGCCGTGCGTTCCGGAGTTGAAGTGAATCTCATGATTCCCTGTATGCCGGACCATCCCTTTGTCTATTGGGCTACCTATTCTTATATGGGAGAACTGTTGAGTGCGGGAGCCAACTGCTATACCTATGACAATGGTTTTCTTCACAGTAAAGGAATCATTGTGGATGGGGAGGTATTCTGTTATGGTACGGCGAACATGGATATCCGCAGCTTTGCATTGAATTTTGAGGTAAATGCGATTGTTTACAGCAAGGTGAAAGCGAAGGAGATGGAGGAAATCTTCCGGAGTGATCTGCAATATTGTACACAGATTACCATGGACGATTACGCTGCCCGGAAACTGCTGATCAGATTCAAAGAACAGGTATGTCGGCTGATGTCGCCATTGTTGTAATTGCCAAACGAATTTTATGATGTTATAATGTGCCTATGATTTTAAGGAGGAAGAGATTATGAAAAAGAGATATCAGGCAGGAGCATGCTTATTGGCTGCCGTAATGCTGATGACAGGTTGTAGCGGGAATGGAGCTGCCAATCCGTCCGGTGCGTCCGGCAGTGGAGCCTCGTCATCTTCCGTTGTTGAAGCGTCTTCGGGACAGCAGGACAACAATGTACCGCAGACCCCTGTGGTGCGGGTAGAGGCGCCGGAGATTCCTTTGAATGAAATGAAGGTTGAGGATTATGTGACTCTTGGGGATTACCAGAGCATTGAGGTCACGGTGGATTCGGTGGAAGCCACGGAGGAGAATGTCAGTGCTCTTCTGAATGAGATTTATGTGAGCTATGTGACTGCAGACAATGGCGGTATTAAGGATCGGGCAGTACAGAACGGGGATACGGCTGTTATCGATTTTGTGGGTAAGAAGGACGGTGTGGCTTTTGCAGGAGGTACTGCACAGGGACAGGATCTTGTGATTGGAAGCGGTTCTTATATTGCAGGATTTGAAGAGGGGCTGATTGGTGTTATGCCCGGACAGACTGTGGATTTGAATCTTACTTTTCCGGAGTATTATGACAATGCAGAGCTTGCAGGACAGGCTGTGGTATTTACCGTTACCGTTCAGTTCATCCGTCCTACGGAAGTTAAGCGTGAGGACATGAAGGATGAAATTGCGGCACAGGTTGGGCTCAATGAACTTGGAAATGCAGAGATTAATACCGTAGATGCTTTGGAAGACTATATTGATGTGTATCTGACAGACAGATATGACAATGCGCTTCAGAACAGCATCTCTTTGAAGCTGGTTGAAAGCTGTACCTTTGGTGAACTTCCTCAGGATATGCTGGCATATTACGGTCAGACGATTTCTGATTATATTGGTTTGGATAGCTTTGAGGCAACCTATGGGTTCAGTGCAGATACGTATTTCACTTATTACTACGGTATGACAGCCGAACAGTATATCTCCAGCTCCGCAGAAGCAGCCCTGAAGAGAGATCTGGTATTTCAGGCTATTGCAAATGCTGAGAATCTGAAGGTAGAGGAAGAGGAGCTTCAGACAAAGCTGGAGGAATATGCAGCCACGGGTAACTATGCATCCGTAGAAGAGTTGACCGAAGGAACCTCACGGGAGGACTGGCGCAATAACATCATGACTGAGAAGGTTATGGAGTTCCTTAAGGGAAAAGCTGTGGTTGTTGAGTAAGCTGCTGATTTGGCAAGCAGTTAAAAATAGGATAAAAGGAGTGTTACAGACATGGATTTGACAGATATCAAGGATCTTTACCGGGAGCGTGAAAAATATATCGGAAAGGAAGTAACCGTAGGCGGCTGGGTGAGAAGCAACCGTGATTCCAAGAATTTTGGTTTTCTTGTGATCAATGACGGAACCTTTTTTGAACCTCTGCAGGTAGTATACGACGATCAGCTTTCCAATTTCCAGGAATTGTGCAAAATGAATGTCGGTGCGGCACTGGTGATCACAGGTACCATTGTTGCAACTCCGGATGCGAAGCAGCCCTTTGAGATGCAGGCGAAAGAGGTAGCGGTAGAAGGTCTTTCCACCGCTGATTATCCTCTTCAGAAGAAGCGCCACAGCTTTGAGTATCTGCGCACCATCTCGCATCTGCGCCCCAGAACAAATACCTTTCAGGCAGTTTTCAGAGTGCGTTCTTTGATCGCATATGCAATTCACAGCTTCTTTATGGAGAGAGGCTTTGTATATGTACACACCCCTCTGATTACGGGGAGCGACTGCGAGGGTGCCGGTGAGATGTTCCAGGTCACTACCATGGACCTGAACAATATTCCCAAGACTGAGGACGGCAAGGTTGATTTCAGTCAGGATTTCTTTGGCAAATCAACAAATCTGACTGTGAGCGGACAGCTGAATGTGGAAACCTATGCATTTGCATTTAAGAATGTGTATACCTTCGGACCTACCTTCAGAGCCGAGAATTCCAATACCACCCGTCATGCTGCGGAATTCTGGATGATTGAGCCTGAGATGGCATTCGCAGACCTGAAGGACGATATGATTCTGGCCGAGAGCATGCTGAAATATGTCATTCGCTATGTATTGGAAAACGCACCCGAGGAGATGGCATTCTTCAACCAGTTTGTGGACAAGGGACTGCTGGAAAGACTGGAGCATGTGGCGAATTCCGATTTCGGCCATGTTACCTACACTGAAGCCATTGAGATTCTTGAGAAGCATAACGATGCGTTTGATTATAAGGTATTCTGGGGCTGTGATCTTCAGACGGAACATGAGCGTTATCTGACTGAGGAGGTGTTCAAACGCCCTGTGTTTGTGACAGATTATCCCAAGGAGATTAAAGCGTTCTACATGAAGCTGAACGAGGACGGCAAGACCGTAGCAGCCATGGACTGCCTGGTACCCGGAATCGGAGAGATTATCGGAGGAAGCCAGCGCGAGGACAAGCTGGAGCTTCTGGAGCAGAGAATGGAAGAGCTGGGATTAAAGAAAGAAGATTACGACTTCTATCTGGATCTTCGCCGCTACGGCTCTGTCAGACATGCGGGCTTCGGCCTTGGTTTCGAAAGATGCGTTATGTATCTGACCGGCATGGGCAATATCAGAGACGTGATTCCCTTCCCCAGAACCGTGAATAACTGCGAACTGTAATACCGTACTTTAACAGAATGCAGGAGAGTGTCGCCCGGGCAGCAACGGGACAATATGATAAAACGAAGAAAAGGCATAGTAGGAGGATGTTTTCCCACTATGCCTTTTATCATGAAACACATACTTGACAAATGCACAGATTATGGTAATATTAACATATGAACAGTGGTTCAGATGTTCAAAGAAGAAGGAGAGAATCTATGAAGAAAACGTATAAAATTGAAGTAGATTGCGCAAACTGCGCTCTGAAGATGGAAGAAGCCGCAAAAAAGGTAGAGGGTGTGCTGGAAGCCACAGTCAGCTTTATGACTCAGAAGATGAAGGTGGAGTTTGAGGAAAATGCGGATGTGGATTCTGTGATGAAATCGGTTCTCAAAGCCTGCAGGAAGGTGGAGAGTGACTGCGAGATTTTTCTGGATTAGTAACCCGGACAGGAGATAAGCTTCTATGACAAAGAAACAAAAAAAGGTTCTTTACCGTATCATCCTTGCGGCTGTTTTGATGATTGTGCTGCACTTTGTGCCGGCAGAGGGCTGGGTTAAGTTATGTCTTTATCTTGTTCCCTACCTGGTGATTGGATACGACATTCTGAGAAAGGCTTTTTGGGGGATTATTCACGGTGAAGTATTTGATGAGAATTTCCTTATGGCCATAGCCACGGTAGGTGCCATGATTCTTGCGCTGTATACGGAACTGAACGGCGGAGAGGGAGAGTTTGCGGAAGGTGTTGCGGTAATGCTGTTCTATCAGATCGGCGAATTGTTCCAGTCAGTGGCCGTGGGGCGAAGCCGCAAAAATATCAGTGCGCTTATGGACATCCGGCCGGATTATGCGAACGTGGAGGGAGAAGACGGTAAGCTGGAGCAGGTGGATCCGGAGGAGGTGGAGATCGGTGCTGTTATTGTGGTGCTCCCCGGAGAGAAGATTCCCATTGACGGTATTGTAACGGAGGGAAGCTCTTCCCTGAATACCTCCGCGCTGACGGGGGAGAGTGTGCCAAGAGAGGTGAGTGTCGGGCAGGAGGTCATCAGCGGCTGTGTAAATACCACAGGTCTTTTGAAGATACGGACGACAAAGGAATTCGGAGAATCCACGGTATCAAAAATATTGGATCTGGTAGAGAACTCCGGCATGAAAAAAGCACATACGGAGAATTTTATAACCAGATTTGCGAAGTATTACACGCCCGCAGTCTGTTGCAGTGCATTGGCACTGGCTGTACTTCCTCCGGTGGTGAATTGGCTGGCAGGTAATGATTCAGATTGGAATGTCTGGCTGTTCAGAGCCCTGACCTTTTTGGTCATCAGCTGCCCCTGTGCATTGGTAATCTCCATACCCCTCAGCTTTTTCGGAGGAATCGGCGGGGCTTCTTCCTGTGGAATTCTTGTGAAGGGCTCTAATTATCTGGAAAATCTAGCGAGGACGAAATATGTCGTATTCGACAAGACCGGCACTCTCACCAGGGGAGTGTTTGAAGTGACGGCAATCTGCCCCTCCTCAGGTTTTGATGGAACAGAGGAAGGATTGTTAAAATATGCTGCCTATGCGGAATGTTATTCCAATCATCCCATCAGCAAGAGTCTCAGAGAGGCTTTCGGAGAGGAAATTGACAGGACAAAAGTCACGGATGTGGAAGAGATTGGAGGTCATGGAGTAAAAGCCCTGGTAGACGGCGTGAAGGTGGCTGCAGGAAATGACAGACTGATGCAACAGCTGGGACTGAAATGGGAAGAAAACACCGGAGTGGGTACCGTGGTACACCTGGCGGTCAATGACAGGTATGCCGGCTATATCCTGATTGCGGATGTGATAAAGGAGCAGTCTCAAAAAGCCATTGCAGCCCTGAAAGCAGCCGGAGTACGCAGGACCGTTATGCTCACCGGAGATAACAGAACGATTGCAGAACACGTTGCCGGTCAGTTGGGAGTAGATGAAGTTAAAAGCGAACTGCTTCCCGGAGACAAGGTGACAGCGGTGGAGGCTTTGCTGGAACAGAAAAAGCAGGGGGAAATGCTTGTTTTTGTGGGAGACGGTGTCAATGACGCACCGGTTCTGTCCCGGGCAGATATCGGCGTAGCCATGGGCGCCATGGGCTCTGATGCTGCCATTGAGGCGGCAGATGTGGTACTTATGGATGACGACCCGCTGAAGCTTGCACTTGCTATCGGTATCTCCGGGAAATGTATGCGCATTGTCAGGGAAAATATTGTATTTGCCCTGGCGGTAAAAGCAATCTGTCTCGTTTTGGGAGCAGTGGGAATTGCAAATATGTGGATTGCGATTTTTGCAGATGTGGGAGTCATGGTCATTGCCGTGCTCAATGCGATTCGTTGTCTGAAGGGACCGGCACATTTTTGCGCCGGATGAATAATATGATACAGAGGTGCAGTCAATGAAGGAATATTTAATTTTATTAATCCCCTTTCTGGGGACTTCGCTTGGAGCGGCCATGGTCTTTTTCCTGAAGAAAGAGATGGACTCCCGCCTGGAGAAGCTTTTACTGGGCTTTGCTTCGGGGGTCATGATGGCGGCTTCGGTCTGGTCCCTTTTGATTCCGGCCATTGAGATGGCAGAGGAACAAGGCGGTAGGGTACCGTGGCTCCCTGCCTCAGCAGGATTCTTGCTGGGCATGGGGTTTCTTCTTCTGCTCGATAGTCTGATACCCCACCTCCATATAGACAGCGATAAACCGGAGGGTATGGAGTCCCACCTGAAAAAAACAACAATGATGGTCCTGGCGGTCACCCTTCATAATCTGCCGGAAGGTATGGCCGTAGGTGTGATCTTTGCAGGAGCAATGATGGAAAATACAGGGATTACCATGGCGGGAACCATGGCGCTTGCCATTGGAATTGCCATTCAGAATTTCCCGGAAGGGGCGATTATCTCTATGCCCTTGCGGGGAAACGGATTTTCACGGAAGAAAGCCTTCGGTTACGGAGTTCTCTCCGGAATCGTGGAACCAATCGGCTCTGTCATTACGATACTTATGGCGTCGCAGGTGGTTCTGATTCTGCCTTATCTGCTTTCCTTTGCAGCAGGTGCCATGATATACGTGGTGGTCGAGGAGCTCATTCCCCAGTCCCAGTCGGGAGAGCACAATAACATCAGTACCATTGGGGTAGCTGTAGGTTTTGTGTTGATGATGATACTGGATGTAGCATTGGGATAGTCAGAACAGGAGTCGCACACCTGAGGGTGTGCGATTTCTTTTTTTATTTTTCGGAGAACTTTTTTGTGTTTGATTCGTCTATATTTATGAAATGACTTTTGGTAAAAAGTGGACTATAATATAATGGTCGGCGATCATTGTCGAGAAAGGGAGCATATGGATAAGCATAGGGAAAAATGTAAAAATCTAAAGGACATCAGAAAGAAGATGGCGGATCGGTTGGGAATAGATCTTCATCAGAGAGAATGCACTTATCAAGGCGAGTGCAGCGGCACCTGTCCGAAATGCCGGCAGGAGGAAGAAATACTGAACAAGGCGCTTCTTGGCAAGACTGCGGCTGCTGTTGCAATCACAGCCGGCGTGATGCTGACCGGTTGCGGTCCTATAGAGGAAACCGGGACGCCTTCGGCACCGCCGGTAGCTTCCCACCATGGAGAGAACGTAACCTGGGAGAAGGCAATGGATTCGGTTGCGGGCTTCTTCAAAGGATTGGCACCGGGGCATGGCAATGGTGAACTGTCCGGAGATGTGGAATATAATCCGGATCTGATAGAGGGGGGATTAATCCTTCCGGATGACAAGATTCAGGTATTGCCGGATAACGATATAGCCGGTATGGAACAAGACATCAGGGATATCTATGGGGAGGATGATGAAGATGTCCCGGAGGAGAGTGGGGAGTGAACACCTTTATGGTACAGACCATCAACAGGCACCGGTTTGTTATAGATGGCAAGGGGATTACCACACTGGTTGGACTGTATGGCTGTCCGTTGCAGTGTAAGTATTGTATCAATCGCGATGTTCTTTCCTCGGGTAGATTCCGAGAGCTGACGCCGGAAAAGCTTGCACAGACGCTGATGATAGACTTTTGTTATTTTATTGCCACGGGGGGCGGCGTTACCTTCGGTGGGGGAGAGTCCCTGCTATACGCAGAAGCCATCAGGGAGATCAAGGCATTTTTTCCGCCGGCGGTATGTATCAATGTGGAAACCTCACTTAATGTGCCCACAGAAGTTCTGGAAAGTGTGGTGGATTGTCTGGACAGTCTCATCATTGATGTGAAATCCATGAACCCCGAGATATATCGGCGCTACACCGGCATCAGTCCTGAGAAAACATATCAGAATCTGAAATGGCTTTGTGAGCATAAGCTGCAATCCAAATGCCGAATTCGGATTCCCATGATCCCGGAATTCACGACAGAGCAGGAGGTACAACAGACAAGAGAAGGAATCGAGGCTATGGGTTTTGAAGACATAGATGTATTCCAATATAAAGTTTTCGGCTGAAGCCATATTAGGAAAGCGGGATTCGCGCAGCGGTACATAAGATCCTTCCTTCGCATAGGATAAAGAAAGCGAAGGGAGGATTTTTTATGACCTGTAAAGAGCGAATCTTATCGGATGATTACTTTGATATTATTGTAGATTTTAGCTTAGGCGCGGTGAACACAAGGTATGATCTCTGCGCCGTCAATGTGGAAAACAGGTACAACATCATTTATTGGAACCGGAATCAATTGTCCGATCCCAGTGACTATTTCTATGATTATAGGAGCGTGCCCAAGCTATATGGACTGATGCAGCAGGAATTTGACCCCACAAGCCTGCTGGAGAGCGGCATAATACAGGTGCAGAGAGAACCTCTGGAATTGACGGGAAGAGGCTGTGTGATAGTCTTTATCGATACGGGCATTGATTACACCTCTGCGCTGTTTCGAAATCCCGACGGCAGTAGCCGTATTCTGGCTATCTGGGATCAGACAATTCAGACCGGCACGCCTCCGGAGGGCTTTTTCTACGGAAGTGAGTACAGACGGGAGGAAATCAATCGGGCTCTTGCCTCGGAGACCCCATACGAGATCGTGCCCTCTGTGGATGAAATCGGACATGGCACCGATCTTGCGGCTGTAGCCGCCGGCGGCAGAGGAGCGGTTGGCAGCGGGGCGGAAGCGGAAAGCATAATAACAGGAGACTTTCTTGGGGCAGCCTCTGAGGCTGATATCGTGGTGGTAAAACTGAAGGAAAGCAAACAATATCTGCGGGATTTTTATCTGGTGCCGGAAGGGGTGCCGGCCTATGAGGAGACGGATATCATGCTGGGGGTGCGGTATGGGGACGGTTTTGCCCGGGCATTCCGCAGACCGGTGGTGTTTTGCATCGGTCTTGGAACCGGTTACGGAGACCACGCGGGTAGTTCCGCACTGCCGGAATATCTGAACAGTGTTGCCGTGAAACGCAGTCGGGCGGTGGTAGTATGCGGCGGAAACGAAGGAAATGCGGCACATCATTATCAGGGGAGTCTGAACAATCGTGGGACCGTTGGGGACAACAGGGAGGCGGTTGAGATCCGGGTAGGGCAGAATGCGAAGGGGTTTCTCCTGGAACTCTGGGGGAGCGTCCCTGACGTGTTTGCCATATCAGTGCGTTCTCCCGGTGGAGAGACGATTCCACCCATCCGGCTGGGGCTGGAGGAGGTCAATACCTATGGGTTTATCTACGAACGCACCAGAATCAGCGTGGCGGGAATCCTGGTGGAGCCTGCCTCCGGAGAAGAACTGGTGACGCTTCGGGTGGAAGCACCGACTCCGGGAATATGGACCTTCTATGTGGAAGCTGCAGGCGAGATTCACAACGGGACATTTCATATGTGGTTGCCCATCACACAATTTCTAAACACAGAGGTATATTTTCTGCAACCAACGCCTTATATTACATTAACGGAGCCTGCCATGGCAGCCAATGCCATCAGTGTTTCTACTTACAATGCGGTAAACGACAGCTTCTATATTGCTTCCGGAAGAGGATTCTCCAGAACCGGCGCTATCAAGCCTGATTTTGCGGCTCCGGGAGTGAACGTCAGCGTGCCCGGTGGAAGCCGGACCGGAAGCAGTCTGGCTGCAGCCATCACCGCAGGCGCTGTGGCTCAGTTTATGCAGTGGGCGGTGGTGGATGGCAACAATCCGGTGGTAGAAAGCCTGGAAATCAGGAACTATTTCATCCGAGGAGCCCGGAGAAGCTTTGACATGACATATCCCAACCGGGAATGGGGATACGGAACACTGAATGTGGCAGGAGTATTCGACGCTTTGGTGGGAGTGTGACGTTTCAGCGTGAGCGATGCAGGTTTGAAGTGAAGTATTGGGTATCCTATGCATATATATGAAAAAAAGCGGAGATATTCGTATGAAAACAATCTTTGTGAAAGACCTTGTACCTCAGCTGCTGGAGAAAACCGGAGTGAACTGGAAGAAAGTGATTCCTGCCACCGCCTTCCTGTTAGCTATGTTTTTTCTGGGGAGAGAGGCGGCCATATCCAGCCTGGAATGGGAGATCCCCGGAACAACAGATATACAGGAACGGATATCCGGGGAGTCGATGCCCGGGGAGCCGATGACCGAGGTGATGAGTTCCCATCAGGTACAGGGAGGTCTCAAGGGAAGAATCCTATATGAGAATTACGATTTCTTAAAAAAGGCGGAGAACTGGGGACTGGGATTTGGAAAGAGCGGAGAGAAACCCACCGGGACGGCTACGATAGCGGAAATGCAGACCTACAATGCCTATTATATGTCAGAAACGGAGGATAAGGTGCTGTATCTGACCTTTGACTGTGGATATGAAAACGGAAATACGAAAGCGATACTTGATGCCCTGAAGAAGCACAATGCCCCGGCGACCTTCTTCGTGGTGGGACATTATCTGGAATCAGATCCGGACCTGGTAAAACGTATGGTAAAGGATGGTCATACTGTGGGAAACCATACATATCATCATCCGGACATGTCCAAGATTTCCGACCGGGAATCCTTTCAAAAGGAAGTGGATACGGTTCGGGAGAAATACAGGGAGATAACGGGGGAGGATATGGCTATGTATTATAGGCCGCCTCAGGGAAAGTACAGTGCGGAGAATCTCAGAATGGCGAAAGAGCTGGGATATGCTACGTTTTTCTGGAGTCTGGCTTATGTGGACTGGAATGTGGAAGCGCAACCCACGCACAAGGAAGCGTTTGATAAACTGACCGGTCGCGTGCATCCCGGTGCGGTGGTGCTGCTTCACAATACCTCCAAAACCAATGGTGAGATTCTGGATGAATTACTTACAAAATGGGAAGAAATGGGGTATTCCTACCGTCCCTTGTCCGATTTTACGGAAGGAACTAATTCTCTTCAGCAACAGAACGGGCGGTGATGATCCAGGGAGCGGGCTCCTGCTTGAAGGTGTTGTTGCTGCCCAGCTTGGAGACGGAAATCTGGATGGTGTCGATATCGGTAAAGCCCATGGCTTCCAGAGTGTCTTTCATGGTTGCGGCTACCTTGAAGTCGAGGGTGTAGAGTACCACCTTGATGCCGGGATTCAGGAACTTGAGATAAGACAGTTCCTGATTGGTGCTGGCAGATGCCACAAGGAATACCAGAGAAGGAACGGGACAGTCCTTCATGGTCTCAGCATCGACATGATCGATGATTTTCACATTATGCAGGTCAAAGTGGGCCACGTTATCCTCCAGGGTAACGCGGTCTGCCTGACTGTATTCTACGGCGATGACGGAACCCTCCGGAGCCATGAGAGCCGTCTCGATGGCGATACTCTCCCCACCGATGACACAGATGTCATCCTGGGGGGCAACCATCATTTTATTCAGGATGACGGCACGGATTTCACTGCCTACATAGTGGATGGAGCCACGCTGGAACATCTCATTGCTCAAACCGATTTTGGCTGTGTTGCGGGCATTGGGGTTTAAAATCAGCATACCGGCTGATGCATTGATTCCGCGGTCAATCATTTCTTTTACTTTCTGGTGCAGAATCTCACCGGAAGGGTCGGAACCCTCGTTGTACCATACCTCA
>SAMEA3663273__coassemble_318_pt1 | contig 12132 bp, 11 predicted proteins | sample SAMEA3663273__metabat2_low_PE_019 | metagenome-assembled genome bin SAMEA3663273 (sample SAMEA3663273) | pig gut metagenome | biome: pig gut; feature: pig-associated habitat; material: faeces | place: China | collected 2013
GCCCGTTCCATCATACGTGCCATGGCAGAACTTGCAACAACGGGAATAACCTTGATACCGGCTTCTTTCCAAGCTGCCATATATTTTCCGGGATTGCCTGCACCTGTGGTTACCACTTTGATTCCTTCTTCGATTACCACCTTGGCAATCTCATCCGCCTCAGGATTCATAAGCATGATATTTACACCAAAAGCCTTATCTGTCATCTTCTTCCCGGCACGAATCTCATTGCGGACAAAAGAAGCCGGTGCTCCGCCCGCACCGATCAGTCCCATGCCTCCTGCTTCAGAAACAGAAGCGGCCAGGGTATGCTCTGCTACCCAGGCCATTCCGCCCTGAACAATGGGATATTGAATTTCCAAAAGCTCTGTCAGTCTTGTATTCATTCTTCTACGCCCTTGTCGTTCAGATATTTCATAACATCACCAACGGTTACAAGCTTCTCCAGATCCTCAGAAGGAATCTCGATACCAAACTCATCTTCCAGCGCCATAACAAGCTCAAAGAGATCCAGGGAATCTGCATTCAAATCCTCCTTAAAGCTTGTTTCATCTGTGATTTCCACTCCATCAGCATTCAACTTTTCCTCGATTAATGATTTTACCTTTTCTAACATTGTTTTTCTCCTTTTCTGAATGTTTTACTTCATAGTTATCTAAACTACATGGAATAGTTTGCAAGTCTGTTTCTTTGAGTTTCAAATATTTTGACTATCAAACTATTAGCAATCAAAATATACAAGATTATTTGTATCTTGTCACTAGGAAAATAGTACTATTTATTCATCATCAGTTTTACCATCGCCTGATTCAGTCCGTCAACCGTCAATTTATACATGGGAAACAGTTCTTTGATTGCAGTTTCAGCTTCTCTCCATGGTGCTCTTCCCGGCGCCATCTTTGGATTCAGCCAAACTACCTTCTTATACTTTTTCTTCACAAGCTTTAGCCATTCCCAACCGCATAAACCACCGTTAGGTCCCCGATAATTACCTGTATCAGAATATAATTCTTCAGGTGCCATAGCGGCATCCCCTACAATAATCACTTTATAATCGCTGTCTATGTTGCGAAACATCCACTCCGTATCGATCCAGTCCCCGTTTTCACATTCCGGTGTCTTATACAGCTTGCTGTAGATACAGTTATGAAAATAATAGGTTTTTACATCCTTGTAATGATTGGATTTATGAATTGCCTGAAACAGATCATTCAACATGGAACTGAAGGGAATCATTGTACCGCCGGAATCCATCAGCAGGAGCAGTTTGACGGCATTTTTCCTCGGTTTCTGCATCACGATCTGCAAACAGCCGCCATGATTACAGGTTTTATTTACGGTACCGTCGATATCCAGTTCTGTCTCCGGTATGTCCAGTCGGGAAGAAAACTGTCTCAGCTTTCGAAAAGCAAGCTGAAACTGCCGGTTCTCCAACACCCGGTCATCTCTGAAATCCCTGTATTTTCTGGCGCCAACCACGGAGAATGCAGACTGGTATCCTGTCTGACCTCCGACACGCACACCGCCAACATTACCTCCCATATTACCGAAGGAGGTTTTTCCCATGGTCCCGATCCAAAAGCTTCCACCGTTATGCTCTTCATTCTGATCCTTCAGCCGTTGTTTGAAGGTCTCTTCCACCTGTTCCTTATCAACCTGAATATCCTCCATCTGATTCAGATGTGCCCTTGCCTCTTCATGCGCCAGCTCCAGCATATCAGACTTATCCAGCCAGCGCAGCATTTCTTTCCCCACTTCTGTCTCTTTTTGAGCAGGCTTAAAGCACTCCTCAAATGCCATATCAAATTTGTCAAAATCAGTTTCGCTCTTGACCAGGATCATTCGAGCCACATAGTAAAAATTGGTGAAAGAACTATCACAAAGTCCCTTGTCAAGAGCTTCCTGCAATGTCAGGAACTCTCCCAGAGTGACATGTAATCCCTTTTCCCTCAATGTATAAAAAAACTTGGTGAACATTCTATTTGCCCTCAATCATCAGTCACTATAATATTGTTTCGTGTCTTACCAGTTCCAGATCTTCGTCCTTTTTTACAACAACACCGACAAAAGGCAGCTCTTTCTTGATTCTTTCGGCAGAAATACCGCCGAGCTGCAATGCGTTCACCCAGTCAATCAGTTCAGAAGTACTGGGCTTCTTGCGGATATCCCGGATACTGCGGATCCGGTAGAATACATCCATGGCATTCTTCAACAGATTCTCTTCCACATCAGGATAATGAACCCTGACGATCTCTTCCATCAACGCTTCCTCCGGAAAATCAATATAATGGAAAATACAACGTCTCAGGAAGGCATCCGGCAATTCCTTCTCCGCATTGGATGTAATGATTACAATGGGGCGGTTTTTCGCTTTAACTGTACGCTTTGTCTCATTGATATAGAACTCCATCTGATCCAACTCCCACAAAAGATCATTGGGGAATTCCAGATCAGCCTTGTCGATTTCATCGATCAAAAGCACTACCTGTTCTTCACTGTCAAATGCTTCTCCAAGTTTGCCAAGCTTAATATACTTTGCAATATCGTTTACACCTTCTTCTCCAAACTGGCCGTCATACAGTCTTTGGATCGTGTCATACACATAGAGCCCCTCCTGTGCCTTGGTAGTAGACTTAATATTCCAGATAATCAGTCTTTTCCCCAGTGCTTTGGCAACAGCTTCCGCAAGCATTGTTTTACCTGTTCCCGGTTCTCCTTTGATCAACAGAGGTTTCTTCAAAGCAATGGCAATATTCACGCTTGCCATTAACTCCTGACTTGCTACGTACTCCTGTGTTCCGCTGAAATTTTGATTTTCCATGTTAACTACCTCTCTTTACTCATAATACATGCAACGTCCCGTAATCTCATAATAGGACTCTGCCAGATTACTTAAGGTGACGCACCAATATCGGTTTACATTATCTACCGTGGTAATACATACCGCCATGCCCATCAGATTGCCGTAACCATCCACAACCGCGGAGCCCGACATCCCATGGACCAGGTCAAAACTGACCTCTGTAAACGTTCCGTATTTTTCGAAATGTTCCGGTTTCTTTTCCTTGTTCAACAGGATTCCTTTCCTGTTTTTCCAGATTCCACCGTATTCATCTACGCATTTAAGCCCAACATCTATACCCGATTCATTTGCCATCTCTCTCCAACTGCCCATATTCACATGTATGGTTCTCAGTTCACGAAACAAGTCATCCGGAATATTCTCTCTCTTAACGGAAACTAATGCCACATCATCCTCCGTGGCACTGTTACCTGTTCTGCCCAGGACCACGCCTTCTGCACTGGTTCCGTCATAAAAATAAATATCTATAACCGCATATTCTTTTACTACATGATGATTCGTACAGATAATGACCTCCTCTTCATTCATCTCAAGTACAAATCCACTTCCATAGGAATATCCTCCGCCGGAAATATCCTTCCTCAGACGGACCAGTGAAGTACTTAGTTTTTCCAGCACAGCTTCCACGTTATCATCTTCGTATATTCCGGCATCATAGAGATTATAGGCGCCGATAATCCTCTGATCCAGGCGATTGATTTCATGATGGTTGATCAGACTCTGCAGGTTTTCCGGCTGATACACTTTTACTTCAATCTCTTTTTTGGCGGTCAATCCGTAACTGTCCGTTACCGAAAAGGAAACCACACCTATCCCTTCTTCCGTCATATCTATACCGGATAAATCCGCCTTTATTTTCTCTGTCACATCCCCGTCAACCTCATCAACCGCTGTAATCATTTCCAGAAAATCAGGTGTAGAATCCACTGCCACATAATATTCCGGAAGTTCACCGAATACCGGAGCTGTATCTACAACAACGGTTTTTTTCTTTTTTCTCTCGTTGCCGTTGATATCCGTTGCTTTTATCGTAAGTGTATACTCACCACAGCTGTCAAAAGAGACTTTATCCGAAAATATCTTACCGTCAGTTGAAAGAGAAAGCTTTACCTTTCCGCTCAAATCTCTTGACTTTGAGACAAACATTTTAGCAGTACATTCTGAATTCTTCTCTAAATAGAAATCTTCCTTGTGCAATACCAACGTAGGTGGGATGGTATCCTCTATCACGACACAGCTTGTGAATTTCTGCCATCCATGTTGTATCCTCACCTCATATGTACCCTCTTTACCGCAATCAACATTGCTAACATCAATGCTTGTTCCGTCAACCGCCCATTTTGTACCTTTCACATAAAACGCCGGGTCCGTATTAATCTCATCTCCCAGCTCCAACACATACTCAGGCAGTATTAATTCAATACGATATGTGAAATAGAAGATAACTCCGCAACATACCAAAAATAAAACAATGAATGAAGCTATCGCTATTTTTTTCTTTTTGCTCACTTCACAGTCCTTTCTGCATTTATCCTTCTTTATCCTTCCTTCATTCTTGCAATTCATGATAGGACATGCTAAAATAATCATTAATGTTCAAAAATATGATACAATAAAACCATAATTGTTTCAATGAAAATTATTTATGGTTATCAAGGAGAACCTTTTATGATTCAGAATGTCTTAACCAAGGATAAAACTCTTTCCTTTGAAGTTTTTCCTCCCAAAAAAGACGGTGAGTTTGAAGCCGCTTTTGAAGTATTAAAGTCCCTCAGCCTGCTTTCCCCCGACTATATCAGTGTGACCTACGGAGCCGGCGGCAGCCGTTTTGGCAAAACGGTAGAAATCGCTTCCTATATACAAAATGAGCTCGGTATTGATGCTATGGCTCATATGACCTGTGTTGGGAATAAAAAAGAACAACTGTTGGAAGTCTATGAAGCATTGAAGGCAAATAATGTAAATCATGTTCTTGCGCTTCGCGGTGATCGTCCCAAAGACATGACCGACGAACAGTTTGATTCCAGAGATTTTGCTCATGCCAGTGATATGATTGAATTTCTGAAGGCAAATACCGGTCTCCATATGGCAGGTGCATGTTATCCCGAAAAGCACTATGAGTCTTTCAGTATGGAATCCGATTTGAAAAATCTGAAAACAAAACAGGATGCAGGCGCAGAATTCTTCATCAGCCAGCTTTTCTTTGACAATGATTATTTTTATCAGTTCATGGAAAAAGCAGATAAAAAGGGAATTACCATTCCCATCTGTGCCGGTATTATGCCCATCAAATCGGAACCACCATCACTCTGGCAGGTTCCAGCATCCCCAAGTCACTTGCTGATATCATTGCGGCTTACGGCGATGATCCGGAGGATATGCGCAAGGCCGGGATAGACTATGCCATCCGTCAGATCAGAGATTTACAGGAAAATAAAATCAACCATATCCATCTCTATACAATGAATAAACCTATGATGGCAAAAGAAATCGCAAACAACATTTATCGATAACACCAATTCTACAATCACTGCAAAAACATAAGCCGGCTCTTTCGAGTCGGCTTTTTTCATATCATCTAACCCTTTATTCTTCCGTCCAGGGAAATGCCGGAACTTCTACCTTTTTATCGCGAAGCATCAATTCTTTCACTGCACTGTCTGCACTTTTTCCCTCAAACAGAATAGCATTCACCTGTTCTATGATAGGCAGCTGTACCTGATATTTTTTGGCCAGCTCCATAGCCGCCCTTGCGGAGTATACCCCCTCCACCACCATCTGTACTTCATCCATAGCTTCCTGATATGTCTTACCTTGTCCAATCAGAATACCTGCTCTTCTGTTTCTGGAATGCATACTGGCACAGGTTACAATGAGGTCTCCAATACCGGACAGTCCGCAAAATGTCTCAAATCTTCCCCCCATTGCGATTCCAAGTCTGGAAATCTCTGTGATTCCTCTGGTAATCAGTGCTGCTTTTGCATTATCTCCATATCCAAGTCCGTCAGCAATTCCTGCGGCCAGGGCAACCACATTTTTCAATGCACCGCCCAATTCCATGCCCAGAATATCAGGGCTGATATATACACGGAATATCTCATTCATAAAGAGATTCTGAATATACTCTGCCGTTGCTTTTGTCTTGGCTCCAACAACAATCGTAGTGGGCAAGCCTCTTCCCACCTCCTCTGCGTGGGAAGGACCTGACATAACCGCCACATCCGCCTGTGGGATTTCCTGTTCGATAATCTCTGTCAGTGTCATCAGGGTATGCTCTTCAATCCCCTTTGCAACATTGAGTATTTTTTGTCCCGGAGCAACAAAACTGCTGAATCTGCTTGCTGTTCTTCTGGTAAAAGAACTTGCCACTGCCATAACCAGCAGGTCTCTTCCTTCCACCGCAGTTTTTTCATCCATCGTAAACTCAGTATTCTCAGAAAGCTTGATTCCGGGCAGCATCTTGTGTTCGTGGTTCTTCCGGAGCATATCAATTTCAGTCTCCAAAGCAGACCACACGCAAATCTCATGTCCGTTTTTCTGCAGAAGGACTGCTAACGCAATTCCCCAGCTGCCTCCTCCCAATATTGTGACCCTTGCCATTCTATCTATTCCCTTCGACAGTTGCTGTCGTTCCTTTCCTGATTCGTTGTCCTGAGAGATTATGAATTTCTTTCTTCCTTCTCCGGTTCCTCTACCCTGTTCTTCTTTGACAAATAAGTCTTTCTCTCTGTTCCCCGGATAAGTCTCTTAATATTCTCCCTGTGTTTCCAATATGCCATCACCATAAGGCAGCCAAACAATATGTACATTTCAATCAGTTGTCCCTGTGTCATCTCCGCAAAGAAACCGTTCTGCCCAAAAATAATGAGCTGTATCATCAAAGCGGCATACACAAGAAGCGAACCCAGGGAGACATAATGGGTCACAAAGAACGGAACAAAAAACATAATCAGGCCGGTGATGATAAAATAAGGATGAAAAGACAATACCATGCCTGCTGTAGCAGCAATTCCCTTGCCCCCTTTGAATCCCATATAAAACGGATAATTATGACCCAAAATGGCGCCTGCACCGGCATACAGACACAATAAATAGATGATCTCATGGTATGAATTACCAAAAATCAATCTCACCAGCCAGACCGCAGCCATGCATTTAAGACAATCCCCTGCAAAAACAATCAGCCCTGCCTTGGTTCCAAGTACTCGTAAAGTATTTGTGGTTCCTGCATTTCCACTGCCATGCTGCCTGATATCAATCCCATGTGCCTTTCCATAAAAATATGCAGACTGAAACAAACCGAATAAATAACCGATCAGCAGACAAATAACCCTAACCATTTTCCCTATTGCTCCTTTTCATTTCTTTCTCTGATGATAAATCTCAGAGGAGTACCTCTGAAACCAAAGGTTTCCCTGATCTGATTCTCAATATATCTGGTATATGAGAAATGCATCAGCTCCTTATCATTTACAAAGATAACGAAGGTTGGCGGCTTAACAGATACCTGAGTAATATAATACAAACGAAGTCTCTTTCCCTTATCTGTAGGCGGCTGCTGCATTGCAACCGCTTCTGTCATTATCTCGTTCAAGACGCCCGTTGCTATTCTCATAGCATGATTTTCGCTTACCATATCAATGGTCTCAAAGAGCTTGTTCAGTCTCTGTCCTGTCAAAGCGGAAACAAAAAGAATTTCTGCATAAGGCATGTAAGACAACACATTTCGTACCTTTTCCGTAAAACGATAAATGGTCTTGTCATCCTTTTCTACCGCATCCCACTTATTGACAGCAATAATAACTGCTTTCCCTCTCTCATGGGCAATCCCTGCAATCTTGGCATCCTGCTCGGTAACCCCCTCTTCCGCGTCAATCACAAGAACAACTATATCAGCCCGCTCCACTGCGCTTACTGTGCGGACAATCATGTATTTTTCCAAATCCTCTTTTATCTTGTTTTTGCGTCTCAGCCCGGCAGTATCAATAAATACATACTCCTTACCGTTTCTCTTGATCTCTGTGTCAACGGCATCTCTGGTAGTGCCCGCAATATCCGATACGATCAATCTGTTCTCACCTAACAGCTTATTGATCAAAGAAGACTTACCTACATTGGGTTTACCAACGATTGCTATTCTGGGACGTTCATCTTCTTCATCCCCTTCGCTTTCCTCCGGAAAATACTCTGCTACTGCTTCCAGCATATCACCGATGCCAAGACGATTCACTGCGGAAATAGGATGAGGGTCGCCGATTCCGAGATTATAGAATTCGTAGGTATCCGCAAGGTGTTTCTCAAAATTATCCACCTTATTGACCACAAGTACTACCGGCTTATGACAGCGTCTCAGCATGTCAGCGACCTTGGCATCCGCATCCACAAGCCCCTGCTTCACATCTACCAGAAAGATAATGACATCTGCCGTCTCCATGGCAATCTCTGCCTGAGCTCTCATCTGGGACAGAATGATATCCTTGCTGTCCGGTTCGATTCCTCCGGTGTCTATCAAAGTGAAATTTTTATTAAGCCAACTGACATCTGCATAAAGACGGTCTCTTGTAATACCGGGAGTATCCTTGACAATCGCTATTTTTTGTCCCACTAATGCATTGAACAGTGTGGATTTTCCTACATTGGGTCTTCCGACAACCGCAACTATGGGTTTTCTTCCCTTCATCTTTTATTCCTCATTTCTGCCACAAATTATTCTTTCAATTCACAGTTCGATAAAATCGTTTCTACAAAGTCATATCCGCTTGATTTTACAATATTAACCGGCACTTGTAAAGCATTTTCCAGCTCTCCAAGACGTATATCATCCAGAAATACATCCTCTCCGCTTCGAAGTACATTCTCAGGTAGCAACAATGTACTCCCCAGGTTCTTCCCTGTCAACTGCTGCATTAAATCCTGACCTGTAAGCAGACCCGAAACCGTAATTCTTTCTCCAAAGAAATAGTTGGTGATGGGGTAGACATGAATCCGGACTCCGGGATATGCCTCCATTATCTGCTCTGCCATAGGAAGGATTGTGGAATATGCCAGCAGTCCTGTCGCAAGGGAAATCTCACCTTTTAGTTGGGAGCCCCTCATCTTGTCCTTCCTCTTTCTTTCCTTCAATGCCGCTTCAAACTCATTTTTGAGCAATCTTAACATTCCCACGCCGTTTTCCAATTGCAGATATCCGTCATATCGCTCTTCCTCCGGCAGCTCCATCTCCGCCAAAAGATACCACTCATCACTGGCATGAATAAAGTGAATCCCATATTTTTCATAACATTCTTTCTGGTATTTTTCAATGGTTTGAATCACCCGGATTGCATCCTCTTTTTCAAAAGGTTCCAGGGGATACAAGCCCTCTCTGAATCTGGTCAGTCCGACCGGAACCACTGATACACTCTCCAGATTCGGAATATACTTCATCATTTCCCGAATACTGAATTCTAATTCCGCTCCGTCATTTAAGCCTTTACACAAAACAATCTGACCGTTCATGCAGATGCCTGCTTCCTTCAGGATATCTACTTTTTTCAGAGCCTCTCCGGCGAACCGGTTGTTCAGCATTTTACACCTCAGTTCCGGATTCATGGTCTGGAAGGAAATATTAATCGGTGATAAATGATATTTACAGATTCTTTCGATATCAGATTCCGACATATTGGTCAAGGTTACATAATTGCCCTGAAGGAACGAAAGCCTGGAGTCATCATCCTTAAAATACAGTGTCTCTCGCATTCCGGGAGGCATCTGATCGATAAAACAGAAAACACATTTATTGCAACAATGCCGATATTCGTCCATCAGACCATTTTCAAACTCTATTCCAAGATCCTCATCAGCGTCCTTGTCCACTTCAAGTAGCCATTGTTCTCCATCCGGTTTCTCTATCAAAACTTCTATATATTCATCCTGGGTCAGAAACTGATAATCAAAAATATCCTCCATTTCGTTGCCATTGATTGATATCAGCCTGTCTCCGGTGGTTATTTCCAATTCTTCTGCGATACTGCCGGGCAATACCCTGCTGACCATGTGCAATTTTTTTCCGGTCTTACCCATGTTATTTCTCCCTTCTTTCCACCTTCTGTAATCTATATTACTAGAAAAATCTTGACGTGTCACTAGCATAATGTTATAAAATAAATGTCCTTTAACATACAGACAATGATTCAAGGAGAAAATCAATGCCGAACTTACAGGAACTCGAAAATGCAATGCCGGTGGCACCCTTAAAGGTCGTTGCCCTTCCCTCTGCCGAAAAGCTGGGACGCAGAATCAACGACTACCTGGTAGACTTCCGCAGAAGCATACACAATGATAAAGTAAAGCAAGACCCCGCCTTTCATGGCTATATCGAAAGTAATTATCTCGTTAACGTTTCTATCCCCCGTTTTGGAAGCGGTGAAGCCAAAGCAGTATTCGGTGAGAGCGTTCGTGGTAAGGATTTATTTCTTCTGGTTGATGTATGTAATCACAGTATTACATATCAAATGAACGGTTATACCAATCACATGTCACCCGATGACCACTATCAGGATTTAAAGCGCGTGATTGCCGCCTGTAACGGTAAAGCTCATCGTATCAACGTTATCATGCCCTTCCTTTATGAAGGAAGACAACATAAACGCAATGGTCGAGAATCCCTGGACTGTGCCTATGCATTGAAGGAGCTGAAGGAAATGGGTGTTTCCAATCTGATCACTTTCGACGCCCATGACCCCAGGGTACAGAATTCCACGCCCTTAAACGGATTTGATAACATTACACCTCCTTATCAGTTCATCAAAGCTCTCCTCAGCCAAGAGAAGGATCTTCTGGTTGACAAGGAGCACCTGATTGTCATCAGTCCTGATGAAGGAGCCTTGGATCGCGCTATCTACTTTGCTAATGTTTTGGGTGTAGATACCGGAATGTTCTATAAACGCAGAGATTACAGTACCATTATCAATGGCAAGAATCCCATTGTCGCTCATGAATTCCTGGGTGACAACATTGATGGGAAGGACATCATTATCATAGACGATATGATCTCTTCCGGCGGAAGCATGATTGATACCGCCAGACAGTTGAAAAAAATGAATGCCCGTCGGGTCTTTATCTGTTGTACTTTCGGCTTGTTTACAGATGGTCTGAAGGCTTTTGACGAAGCTTATGAAAAAGGATATTTCGACAAGGTTGTTACTACCGACCTTACTTATCTGCCTCCTGAGCTCTACACAAGACCTTACTTTATCGAGGCGGATATGAGCAAATTTATTGCCTCCCTGATTGATTTTATGAATCATGATGTTTCTTTGGCAAATACACTTGCCACCACCGAGAAGATTCACAGTGTATTGGATGCATATAACAACAGACGCGAAATGGAGATAGAGTAATTACTCTATCTCCATTTTTTTGCACTCCGGGAAGCTCAATGTCACCTTGAACAAATCTCCATCCAGATATATCTCAAATTCTCCGCCCTGTACTCTGGTCAGACTCTGTGCAATAGACAGCCCCAGCCCGCTTCCTTCCGTACTCCTGGCAGAATCTCCTCTGATAAAACGTTCTGTCAGTTCTTCCGGACTGGTATTCATTTGTTGTCTTGAAATATTCTTGATTGAAACATCTATCCTGTCATTCTCTGCCGTAACGTCCACATATACCCTGGTATCCCTCAATGCGTACTTACAGACATTGTTCAGAAGATTTTCCACAACCCTCCACATTCGCCTACTGTCTGCATAAATATATCCGGGTTTGTCTCCTCTCTCAAAAATAACCTCAAGACCGCTCTCCCTAAACTTATCAGAAAATTCTCCGATTCCCTGATTCAGAAGTTCTGTCAGATTCAGTTTCTCTTTATTCAGTATAATATTTCCGGAAGAAATCTTTGACACTTCAACCAGGTCGTCTGTCAGCTGCTTCAATCTCTGCGCTTTTCCATCTAGAATATCAATATAGCTTTTTGCCGGTTCTTCTTTTATCTTCAGACGTTTCAACAAATCCACATAACTTATGATAGAAGTCAGCGGTGTCTTGATATCATGGGAAACATTGGTTATCAGATCCGTCTTCATCTGTTCATCTTTCATGCTGGTCCTGACTGCCTTCTGAATTCCGTCGCCAATATTATTTACACCATCTGCCAGCACTTTGTTTGCTCCGTGAAAGATCCCGGTATCAATCTTGTGCTCTACTTCTCCGTCGTGGATTCTTTCTATGCTTTTTAGAATCTCATTACGTTCTGCATTACTCCGAAACACAAGCACACCGATCACACT
>SAMEA3663273__coassemble_328_pt1 | contig 12027 bp, 13 predicted proteins | sample SAMEA3663273__metabat2_low_PE_019 | metagenome-assembled genome bin SAMEA3663273 (sample SAMEA3663273) | pig gut metagenome | biome: pig gut; feature: pig-associated habitat; material: faeces | place: China | collected 2013
TATCCGAATTGTAATAGAGCTTCGAAAAGATGCAGACCCTGAAAACTTTGTAAATCTGCTCTACAAAAAAACACGTCTTGAAGATACCTTCGGCGTCAATATGCTTGCCATATCAAACGGCAGACCTGAGACCATGGGGCTGAAAGCTATCTTAAAAGCCAATGTTGATTTCCAATATCAGACAGCAACCAGAAAATATACGAATCTGCTTGCAAAGGAACTGGAAAAGAAAGAGATTCAGGAAGGTCTTATCAAGGCCTGCAATGTAATAGATTTGATTATTGAGATTCTAAGAGGCTCCAAAGACAGAGCCATGGCCAAGGCCTGTCTGACCGAAGGTAAAATAGACGGAATCAAGTTTAAATCAAAAGAATCCAAGATTATGGCAACCCAGCTGATGTTTACCGAGAAACAGGCTAATGCTATTCTTGAAATGCGTCTATACAAGCTGATCGGATTAGAAATAGAAGCTTTAATTAATGACCATGAAGAGACCATGGCCAATATCTATCGCTACGAAGATATTCTGGAGCGTAGAGATTCCATGGCTCAGGTTATTATGAATGAGCTTGATGAGATCAAGAAGGAATACGGAAGGAAACGCCGCACTGCTATAGAAAATGCGGAAGAAGCTGTCTATAAAGAGAAAGAGATTGAGGAAGTTGAAGTCATGTTCCTTATGGATCGCTTCGGCTATGCAAAGACAGTGGATTTGTCAACCTACGAGAGGAATAAGGAAGCTGCAGATTTCGAGAACCGGTTTGTATTTCCTTGTAAAAATACCGGAAAAGTATGTTTATTTACCAACACAGGACAGCTGCATACCATCAAAGTCATGGATCTCCCCTTTGGCAAATTCAGGGATAAAGGCATCCCCATTGATAACATCAGCAACTATAACTCCGAAAAGGAAACCATTGTATATATTACAAGTCAGACCGAACTGAATCTGAGACAAGTGGTATTTGTAACTGCGCAGTCCATGATGAAGCTTGTAGATGGTGGAGAATTTGATGTTTCCAAACGTACCGTTGCAGCCACCAAGCTTTCTGAAAATGACGAAGTCATAAGCGTAATGTCACTTTTGGAGCAACGCAACATTGTGCTGCAGACAAGGGATGGTTTTTTCCTCAGGTTCCCTATTGAAGAAATACCCGAAAAGAAGAAGGGTGCAGTTGGTGTCCGTGGAATGAAGCTTTCCGCCAAAGATGCTGTCACAAATGTGTACTATACCCAGAACGGAGTTGAAACCACCATCCAATATAAAGAGAAACCAGTGATATTGAATAATCTGAAACCTGCCAAAAGAGATCAAAAGGGTACGAAAATCAGAGTATAGAAAGAGGTTATCATGAGAGTAATCGCAGGAAGTGCCAGGAGTCTTCCGTTGAAAACACCTGAAGGAATGGATACCCGACCTACAACAGACAGAATCAAAGAAACTTTATTCAATATGCTACAGACAGATGTGCCGGGAGCTGTTTTCATCGATTTATTCAGCGGTAGTGGCGGAATCGGTATAGAAGCATTAAGCAGAGGCGCCGGAAAAGCATATTTTATAGACAATTCGCCCAAGGCTGCCACTTGTATTCAGCAAAATCTATCATTTACGAAATTGGCAAATCGTGCTATATTAATTAAGCAGGATGTACTTAGTGCGCTTGGTGGGATTTCAGAGGAACAGGCAGACATAATTTTTATGGATCCTCCATATGAATCAGACCTTGAAAAGAATGTCCTGGAAAGTCTTAGCAGGATGAGATATGTTACAGACAATACATTGATTATTGTAGAAGCAGCATTAAAAAAGGATTTTTCTTTTGTCGATGAATTGGGCTTTAAGATAGTGAAAGAAAAATGTTACAAAAGCAATAAACATGTGTTTGTCAGGTTAGCGGAATAAATGAAATGAGGCATAAAATGAAAGAGGCTATTTATCCGGGCAGTTTTGATCCGGTGACTTACGGACATCTCGATGTAATACGCAGAGCATCCGAGTTTTTTGATGTCCTTATTGTCAGTGTATTGAATAATAACGCCAAGACACCGTTGTTTTCTGTAGATGAACGTGTTAATATATTAAAAGAAGCCACAAAAGACATTCCGAATGTTCAGGTTGAAAGCTTTAGTGGACTTTTAATAAATTATGCGGCGAAAAAGAATATTCACATTGCGGTCAGAGGCTTGCGTGCAATTACGGATTTTGAATATGAGTTACAGATTGCGCAAACGAATCGTAAGCTCTCAAACGGTCAGCTTGATACCATATTTCTCACCACAAGTCTGGAATATGCATATTTAAGTTCTTCCAGTGTGAAGGAGATAGCAAGTTTTGGCGGAGATATCAGTCAATGTGTTCCTGATTTTGTAGCAAAGAAAATATATGAAAAATATCAAATCAAGAATAAGGAGTAAAACTATGAGTAGCAGAATAGAACAAATCATAGATGAATTGGAAGAGTATATCGAGAACTGCAAACCCAAGTTTTTGTCCAATACTGATATCATTGTCAACCGCGAAGAAATTGACGACCTGATTCGCGAATTGCGTATGAAGACTCCTGATGAGATAAAGCGTTACCAAAAAATCATCAGCAATAAAGAAGCAATTTTAAATGATGCTCGTGAAAAGGCTGAAAGATTAATAAGAGAGGCTACCATTCAGACAAATGAACTAATCAGCGAGCATGAAATTATGCAGCAGGCATATGCTCAGGCTAACGAAGTTGTTACCATGGCTTCCAAACAGGCACAGGATATTTTGGATAAGGCAATCATGGAGGCTAATGAGCTTCGTTTACAGGCCACTCAATATACGGAAGACAGGTTGGCAGAGCTTGAAAATGTTATTGTTGATTCCATTCAGGCGACTTCTGCAAACTACAGTAAACTCCTGAATTCATTGAATCAATACAAAGATGTAATTCAATCAAACAGGCAGGCGCTTCATCCAATCGAAGAATATGACGAAGAACTGGCAATCGCCGAATCAATTCCTGAGAGTGATGAAACCGAAAATAGCTAATTGAAACCATGGAACCGGTTTTCGCAAGGGAGCCGGTTTCTATTTTTGAAAGGATATTGAATGAACAGATTGCAGGATACCGGTGAAAAAATAGTAATTGTCATTGACCCTGGGCATGGTGGCGAGAATCTCGGTACTACAGAAAACGGATTTGAAGAGAAGTCCATGAATATGATAACCGCAAGCGCCATGTATGAGGAATTATGCCAATACGATAACATTGAAGTCTATATGACTCGTACCGACGATGTCGATCTGAGCCTGAAAGAACGAGCAGAATTTGCCGCCGGTGTAGATGCAGATTTCATGATCAGCTTACACTACAACGCTTCAGAATGTCATGAGTTATTTGGAAGTGAAATCTGGGTTCAGATGGATGCACCGAATAATGTTTATGGATATCAATTTGGGAAAATATGGTTGGAAGCTCTTGGTGATAGAGGTCTTTTTGTACGTGGTATAAAAACAAGAGAGGGAAAAAATGGTGACTATTATGGAATCCTCCGCGAAGCAGCTAAGTTAGATGTACCCACTGTAATTATTGAGCACTGTCATGTTGATGAAAGCAGAGATGTCATTTACTGTGATTCTGACGAGGATTTGATCCTTTTTGGCAAAGAGGATGCAACAGCAGTTGCAAAATATTTCGGCTTAAAGAGCAGCACCTTAAATGTTGATTATTCCGACTTTGTATTGGAAAAGGTCAATCCTTCGGTACCGGTCCCCATAACAGTAGAAGACACCAGTGCTCCCGAGGTATGCAGTATAGAATTTTTAAGTGCGGATTACGAAACCGGACAGTTATCCTTTACCGTATCTGCCACTGATTATGATTCCCCTCTCTTTAATTATTCCTACAGTCTGGATGGGGGCTTAACCTTTGGCGAAAGAGCTGTTTGGCCGGGAGTGAATACTCTTACCGGCGAATTTACCGATACCTTTGTCCTGAACTTAACCATTCCTGATGGTGTGCGTCCCGATGTTGTCTTTCGTGCATTTAACATGTTCGGACTGTATACTGACAGTCCGGTTTATTCCAGCCCTCAGACATTCATGAGGCCAGGCAAGGAACAGGAAGAGAACAACGGTGACATCACGCCGGGAACTCCGGATACCACCGGAAGCTCAGAGCTCTCGGATTCCGTTGTGATGGTACCTGCCGATGCTGTAAACGTCGCGGGGAAGAAAGGATTTAGTTTTTTCACTTTCCTGTGTATCAGTTTGATCGTTGTGGTAATTATTTTTGTTATATTACTGATATCTCAATATAAAACCAAAAGAAACAATCGCAGAAGAGATAGATTCTGATTATTTCAGAAAAGTTCCGGGACTTACACAAGACCAAACGAGATAATAAAGACAGGTGATAATCGTTAAAATCACTTTATGAACCACATAGCTTGTAAGAGACAGATCAGTATCACTGATACAGCTGAAGGTTTGTGCAATACAACACAAACCTCCAAATTGTAAAACAACAAAACAGTACAACGGCAAAGCTCCATTTAGCATTGACAGACCTCCGGTAATCTCCAAAAGAGGCGACAATATACTTATTCTTTTCCCAAAAATACGATGAGGAAGTATGTTTAACAGATTGAATAAAATCATATATCCGCCTAGGCTTAATATACTTTTGACGGAAGTACCCACAGAGTCTTCCAGTGCGGCAAAACATTCAGGTTTATTTTGAGAGATTTTTATCGGGTTATGACCGTTTAACTCAGGTCTGTTCAGATCCTTACAGACAGTATATCTTAGGATCAGGCTGTACAGCAGCGGAAGCCCGTACATGCCAAAGAGGTAAGGAAAAAGAAGCTCCCGCTTTAGGAGAGGTACGACAAAGCTACAAAAGTAAACCGGACCTATATTATTACAAAACGCAAGTAAGTATTCGGCTTCTTTCCTTGTGATATCCTGTTTTTCGTACAGTTCAGCGGTTACCTTGGCGCCCATGGGAAACCCGCAGAGGAACCCCATAAACATACAGTATATCACATTATCCCGAACTTTCCATAAGGGATTAACAACGAAAGAAAACACATGAGAGATTCGTTCTGTGAACCTCATACGAACAATGAATCCTGATAGTATCATAAATGGCAGCAATGAAGGAATCATTTTTTCAAACCATAGTTTTAAGCCCAGACTTGAATAATCATAGCTTAAGTCTGAACCGGTTAAAATACAGATTGTCAAACCAAGAAACAGTATTATTAACACGAAATTCCTCAGATAAATCAAATTAGTATAATATATGAAGAGGGAACGATAACCTATGCGTCTTGATAAATATTTATGTGATTTGAATATAGGCAGCAGAAGCCGGGTAAAACAATTCATAAGTCAGGGTCTGGTAACCGTCAACGATGCCATCGTCAAACAATGCGACTTTAAAATTGATGAAAACAATGATAATATCTTTTTTCAAGGAAAACAACTGGGTTATCAGAAATATTATTATTTTATGTTAAATAAACCACAGGGAGTAGTGTCTGCGACGAAAGATAACAAGGATAAAACGGTTCTTGATTTACTGAGCAAAGAAGATTTTCGAAATGATCTTTTTCCGGTAGGGCGTTTAGATAAAGACACGGAAGGTCTTTTACTACTGACAAACAACGGCTCCCTGGCACACGAATTGCTTTCTCCCAGAAAGCATGTTGACAAGACATATCAGGTCATCTTGGAATCCGCGCTTTCTCCCGAAGCCGCCAAACGTCTTGAGGAAGGTGTGGATATCGGTGAAACGGAACCAACCCTGCCGGCAAAGGTTAAATTTATCGAAAACGATAGGATTCTTTTAACAATTCATGAGGGTAGATTTCATCAGGTGAAAAGAATGCTACAGGCAGTGGGAAATAAAGTTATAGGCTTAAAGAGATTATCCTTTGGTAATCTTTGTTTAGACGAAAAACTGGCTCCCGGAGCCTATCGGATTTTGACAGAAAGAGAGGTGGAGCTGCTACATGGAAGACATAGTTAAACCTCAAATCTCCGACAATATAAAAGCAGTTATTTTCGATCTTGATGGAACGATGGTAGATTCCATGTGGATGTGGAGAGCCATAGATATAGAGTATCTTGGACGTTTCAGGATACCACTCCCGGAAGGTTTACAGAGCGAAATCGAAGGAATGAGTTTTCATGATACAGCAGTGTATTTCAAGCAACGTTTTGGAATACAGGATTCCATTGAAAAGATGATGGAAGACTGGAATCAAATGGCCTGGGATAAATATACGTATGAGGTTCCGCTAAAGCCGGGAATCACGGAATTTCTGAAAAAATGCAGAGCAAAAGATATAAAGCTCGGTATAGCTACCAGTAATTCCAGAGAATTGGCGGAAAATATCCTGAAAGTACACCACATTAAGGAGTTCTTTTCCTGTATACTTACCGGAAGTGAGATTACAAACGGAAAACCGGCACCGGACATCTATTTGGCTGCGGCAAAGGAATTAAATGTTGCCCCAAAGGATTGTCTTGTCTTCGAGGATATCATACCCGGAATACAGGCAGGAATAAATGCTGGAATGAAGGTCTGTGCAGTGGAAGATGAGTATTCCTTTGCAAGCAGGAAAGAAAAAATAAAATTGGCTGATTATTACATTGAGAATTATTTGGAAATACTTGATTCTAACTAAAGGAATAGAAATTTGTATGAAAGGAATTTATGTATGAATATTATTATCATTACAGGAGCTTCCTCAGGTATCGGAAAAGAGTTTGCTTTGCAATTAGATCAATATTTTCCGCATACAGATGAGTTCTGGCTGATCTCAAGACGCGAAAACAAATTAAAAGAATTGTCTGAAGCCTTAAATCATAAATCCAGGCTTTTTACGCTGGATATCACAAAGGAAGACAGTCTGGACACTTTGGCACAAGCCTTATATGATTCCAACGCAAGAGTAAGAATGCTGGTCAATTGTGCCGGATTTGGAATGATGGGAGCCTTCATGGAACAATCCAGTGATTGTGCTGCTTCCATGATCAGACTGAATTGTGAAGCTTTGACGACGATTACTCATTGCGTCATTCCTTATATGCAAAGAAACGGCAGAATCATTCAGATGGCTTCCTGTGCATCCTTCCTGCCACAGCCCGACTTCGCTGTCTATGCAGCCACAAAAGCATATGTCTTAAGCTTTTCCAGGGCGCTGAGAGAAGAGTTGAAGCCTATGAACCTCTGGGTAACGGCAGTGTGTCCCGGACCTGTCGACACTCCTTTTTTTGATATTGCTGAGAAATACGGCAGTACCCTTGCCATAAAAAAATATACTATCGTTGATGCCGGAAGAGTAGTGCGTAAGGCTCTGAGGGATTCAGCCAATCGTAAATCACTTTCCGTATGCAGCTTCCCTATCAAAGGAGTTCATTTCTTGTCCAAGGCATTGCCCCATGACTTTATTATGAGCTGTATGAACCTGATGAAAAAGAAAGGACTTTAATATGCAGGTTAAACGTTTGTTTACTAATTACAATGCAAAGGGCAGCGAAAACTACCTAAATACGCAAAAGAAATATGAGTTGATACGCACCATAATCATGTTTACCATTTCTCTATCTCTTTTTGCGGCAGGATTCATACAAACAGGTACCAGAAAAAATCTTCTTACCGTTGTTGCAGCACTTGGCTGTCTTCCTGCCTGCAGAAGCATGGTCAGTACCATAATGTACTTACGTTATCAAAGCGGTTCCCATGAGGTGATCAGTGAGATTAAAAAGCATTCCGAAGGTCTACATGTGATTTATGACTGTGTTTTTACTTCCTATCAGAAGAACTTTATTATCTGTCATATTGCAGTATGCGGCAATACCCTATGTGGCTTTTCCGAGGATAAATGCTTTGATGAAGCTGCCTTTCATAAACATATCGAAAATATTTTAGGTATTGATGGACATAAGGAAGTATCCGTAAAAATATTTAAGGAGCTGTCAAAATACTGTGAACGGTTGGAACAGATGAAGCATCTGGAGCCGGCACCGGCAAAAAGCGAAGCTATCATAAACACCCTGAAAAGTGTAATGCTATAAGGAGACCTTGCATGCAAGTAATTATTGTGAATCCAAATCAGGCGGGACAACGTCTTGATAAATTTTTACATAAATGTCTGCCACAGGCAGGAACAGGTTTTCTATATAAAATGCTTCGCAAGAAAAATATCACCCTAAACGGGAAAAAAGCAGAGGGTTCCGAACAGCTTTCTGTGGGAGATTCCATTAAGTTCTTTTTATCCGATGAAACATTTCAAAAATTCAGCTGTTCTTATGTTGAGACGGATGAATATAGGAAGGTTTATCAGCAGCTTAAAGACACAGAAATCTTATACGAGGATGACAATATTATTCTTGCGTCCAAGGCGGCCGGAGTATTAACACAAAAAGCCAAAGCAGACGATTTCAGTCTGAATGAATGGTTCATAGGATACCTACTGGAAAGCAATAAGATCTCTGCAATGCAATTGTCCACCTTCCGCCCCTCTGTCTGCAATCGGCTGGACCGGAATACAAGCGGGATTGTGTTATGTGGCAAGTCTCTGGCAGGTTCGCAGTATTTGAGCCGTTGCATCAGGGAACGTCGTATCGGTAAATTTTATCATACCGTTTGTGTTGGCAATATTCAAAAGGAAATGACTGTAGAAGGATACTTACATAAAGACGAAGTCAAAAACAAGGTTACCGTAACAGCCTCATCAAACAACGAAGAAGCCGATTATATCAAAACAAGATATATTCCATTGTGCAGTAATGGAGGATACACCTTATTGGAAGTGGAACTGATTACCGGAAAGACCCATCAGATTCGGGCGCATCTTGCAAGCCTTGGGACTCCTGTTATTGGGGATTATAAGTATGGTGACAGAAAAGTTAACGATAGCCTGAAAAGAGAATACCATTTACAGCATCAGCTTCTGCATGCATATAGGATAGAATTTCCGGAAGACAAAGATGAAATCGGACACAAAGTATCTTCCAAATCGATTATTGCTCCCTATCCTAAACAGTTTAACAAGATTGTAAAAGCACTTAACCTTCAATCATAAAGAAAGGATATACAATATGGCCACATGGAATTCCAGAGGCCTTAGAGGCTCCACTCTGGAAGATATGATAAACAGAACAAATGAAAAATATGCCGATGCCGGACTGGCACTGATTCAGAAGGTACCCACGCCAATTACGCCCATTAAAATGGACAAAGAACACAGGCAGATTACGTTGGCTTATTTTGAACAAAAAAGTACGGTTGACTATATTGGTGCTGTACAGGGACTTCCGGTCTGTTTTGATGCAAAAGAATGTGCCACCGACACCTTTTCCCTTCAGAATATTCACGAACATCAGGTTGAGTTTATGAAAAGATTTGAAAAGCAGGGAGGGATTGCCTTTTTTCTTATCTATTATACGCATAAAGATATTATGTATTATTTATCTCTTGATATGCTCCTGTTTTTCTGGGAACGTGCAAAAGGAGGGGGCAGAAAAAGCTTTCGTTACGATGAATTGAATCCTGCCTACATTCTACCCAAGAAGCATGGTATTCTGGTTCCCTATCTGGATATCATGCAACAAGATCTGGCGGATCGCCCAAATGAAACTTAAGAAATTCAAAAATAATATGTTTATATGATATTTTCCTTGACAGTATAGGGTACTTACATTATACTACAAACATATTTTGATTTATTATGCTACCATGTTAGCACACTAAAGCATGAAAGTGGAAGAAAATGATGAACAGACAATTATTACATACTCCTGAAGGAGTAAGAGATATTTACGGAAATGAATACGGAAGGAAACTTGAAATTGAGAGAAGACTGAGACAATGCGCAGGACTATACGGGTATCAGGAAATTCAGACGCCTACCTTTGAATTTTTCGATGTCTTCTCCAAAGAAATCGGAACCACACCCAGCCGTGAATTATATAAATTTTTCGATAAAGAAGGAAATACATTGGTACTTCGCCCTGATTTTACCCCTTCCATTGCCAGATGTGCCGCAATGTATTTTAGTGAGAAGAAGAACTCCATCCGTTTCAGTTACCTTGGAAATACCTTTACAAACACATCCAGTCTTCAAGGAAAACTGAAGGAAGTGACCCAGATGGGCGCAGAGCTTATCGGAGAGGACTCCGTAAAAGCAGATGCTGAGATTATAAGTCTTACCATTGAATCCTTAAAAAAGCTTGGCTTAAAAAGCTTCAGGGTAAGTATTGGTGAAGTGGAATATTTCAAGGGGCTCTGTGAAGAAGCCGGATTGGATGAAGAGACCGAATATTCCCTGAGAAGCTTTATTTCCGGAAAGAATTATTTTGCAGCCCAGGAACTTCTGGACAGCAAAAGGGTACAGGAGCCCTTCCGAAGCAGACTCCTCAAAATCGCAGATATGTTTGGAGACGTCTGTGATTTGACAGAAGCCAAAGCCCAGGCAGGTAATCCAAGATCTCTTGCTGCTGTTACCCGCCTGGAAGAACTCTATCAGATTCTCAAGCTTTACGGAGTGGAAAAATATGTTGCATTTGACCTTGGACTCTTAAGCAAGTATAATTACTACACAGGCGTTGTATTTAAAGTATATACCTTCGGACTGGGAGATGCGGTAGTAAAGGGCGGACGATATGACAAGCTGTTAAGCCAATTCGGAAAATCAGCACCTGCAATCGGTTTCAGTATGGTAGTGGATGATTTGATGGAAGCGCTGGAACATCAGGATGTTGAGTATCAGGTGGAAGAGCCGGTCTGCATTCCTTATGATCCTAATGTGAAAAATTCTTTTGAGGAAGCACTAAAACAGGCAAAAGCCAATCGCGAAAACGGAATTTGTGTGAAATTGATCCCTCTGACGGATGAGAAATAGGAGACAGTAACAGATGAAAGACAGTAGTTATCTCACCTTTGCCCTTGGCAAGGGAAGATTGGCAAATAAAACACTGGAGCTCTTTGAACAAATCGGAATTACCTGCGAAGAAATGAAGGATAAAAGTTCCAGAAAACTTATTTTTGTAAACGAAGAATTGAAATTAAGATTCTTTCTTGCAAAGGGACCTGATGTCCCCACCTATGTAGAATATGGTGCTGCCGATATCGGAGTTGTAGGAAGAGATACCGTACTGGAAGAAAACAGAAATGTCTACGAGGTACTGGATCTTGGGTTCGGCAAATGCAGAATGTGTGTATGTGGTCCGGAATCGGCAAAGGAATTGTTACAGCACCACGAAAGGATCCGTGTAGCCAGCAAGTATCCACGTATTGCAAAGGATTATTTTTACAACAAAAAGCATCAGACCGTCGATATTATAAAGTTAAATGGCTCTGTTGAACTGGGACCTTTGGTTGAGCTTTCCGATGTCATTGTAGATATTGTTGAGACCGGATCAACCCTTCGAGAAAACGGTCTTGAAGTATTGGAAGAGGTTTGTCCGCTCTCTGCGAGAATGATTGTGAATCCCGTGAGTATGCAGATGAATGCAGAACGTATCAAGTCTCTCGTAAACAGAATCAACAGCAAATTGGAAGAACAGAAGAACCAGGAGGTATCAGAATGAGAATCGTAAACTTAACCGGTGAGACCAAAAAGGATATTCTCAATGACTTACTGAAAAGAAGTCCCAATAATTATTCTCAATATGAGAATACTGTGAACGAAATCATTGATTCCGTCAGAAAGAACGGCGACCGGGCTATTTTTGACTATACATTGAAATTTGATAAATATGCTCTTTCCGAAGATAACATAAAGGTTACACGTGAAGAGATTGAAGAAGCATATACCATGCTTGATGCCGGACTTGTGGAAGTGATTCGCAAATCAGCAGAAAACATTCGTGCCTTTCACACAAAACAGCTTCGAAACAGCTGGTTTGATGCCAAGGAAGATGGCACTATTCTCGGCATGAAGATTACACCGATCGCCAGGGCAGGCGTCTATGTACCGGGTGGAAAAGCCGCTTATCCTTCCAGTGTTTTGATGAACGTTATTCCCGCAAAGGTA
>SAMEA3663273__coassemble_330_pt1 | contig 11996 bp, 11 predicted proteins | sample SAMEA3663273__metabat2_low_PE_019 | metagenome-assembled genome bin SAMEA3663273 (sample SAMEA3663273) | pig gut metagenome | biome: pig gut; feature: pig-associated habitat; material: faeces | place: China | collected 2013
GCTTTTTCGTTTACCCCATCATCGATTGTAACCTAAAGAATTTTCCTTATCTAGGAACCCATCTTCTTGCCCTTCGGCAAGAAGCATCCCTCGCTCTTAAGAGCTCGGTCAATTCCAGTTTGTCAAATTCACAAAACATGCATTTCATTCCATTGCTTATTATAGCAAATAAGCTTCAGATGTTCTACTTGAATTTTGAATGAGGACAATATAGACAGACTGCCAAGTGCAATCTGTCTATAGAAATTACCCTGCTTCCAAACTATCAATCTCATTTTTTATCCGCCCTTTCTTGTAATTATAATAAGTATTTCATTCAGTTCACACAGTCTATTCATATTATGCTATAATGAGCATTGTGACGGAGCATACTTGCATGCACCGACATAATGTGAAAACTACATGGAGCCATTAGGCGACATGTTATAATGTGTTATGTGATTTTCTTGCCCTTATTTTTGCCCTTATGAAAACTCACAACACCTTGAAAACGATATAGTACAAGGGACTACATAAGGGAAAGCTCACTTAATGTAACCCTTAAATTATATGATTTGACAATCAGGATTTGTTTTATCAAAAGAGACAGTATAGACAGAATTACCACCTTACTACAAGAAATACTTCAAAGGTGTATTGGAGGGGGGATAACATGATAGATGGTCATATTCATATTGAGCGTGGAGAGTATACGCTGGATTGGATAAATCAATTTGTTAACAGAGCGGTTGAAATGCAGATTGAAGAAATTCGATTACTTGAACATTGTTATCGATTTGAAGAATTTGTCCCTATGTACGATTCTGTGTGTACATATAGCGAATATGTAGATGCATGGTTTCATAGACAGGCCGGTGTATTAAAGCTTGAGGATTATTTAGAACTAATCAAGCGAGTCAGAAATGAGCAGTTTCCTGTTGAGATAAAGTTTGGTCTTGAAATATGTTATTTCAAAGAGTTTGAAGACTTTACCTCAGAACTAACGAAAGACAAAGGCTTTGATTTTTTATTAGGCAGTATTCATTTTGTTGATGATTTTGCCTTTGACCATAAGGCCGAACACTGGACCGGAATTGACGTAGACCAAATATATCGCAGATATTTTGAAGATTCTATTTCACTGGCAAAAAGCAGGATATTTGATGGTATAGGTCATCCGGACGCAATTAAGCTTTTTGGTCATAAACCATCGTATTCACTTACAGAATACTATGAGAGTTTAGCTAAGGAGCTTTCGGAAAGTAATATGTATGCAGATCAAAATAGCGGAGTTGCCAGAAGGTGCCCTAACACAGCTTCACTTGGTATGGATGAAGAGTTGCTTAGAATACTGAAAAAGAATAATGTGAAAATTATTACTTCCTCTGATGCGCATTGTCCCGAAGATGTCGGGTATAAAATTAAGGAACTAAATTGGTGTATATTGAATTGTTAGGAGCAGATTTGATTCAAGTCAGGAACACTTTTCAAAAAAGGGAGTTAATTCATTTGCCGTACACGGATTATAATATGATTAGTAACGGAAAATGATGGGTGCAACCTATAGTTGCCATTTAGTTGGTGGAATGCAACTCTATTTATTTGTATATTGTTGTCATCAACTTAGCGGAGGAAAATGGTATGGAACAGAAACTGATAGGTGAGAATATTGCAAGATTTCGTACCGAGAAAGGCTTGTCACAAGAAAAAGTTGCTGAATACATTGGGGTAAGCAGACAGGCGGTAACAAAATGGGAAGGCAATCTTTCAAAACCAAATTCGGAGAATCTGATCAGACTTGCAGAACTGTTTGGCATAAGTGTTGATGATTTGTTGGGTAATCAACGAATAGATGTTACCACGGACGGCAAGAAATATAAAAACAGTAAAATGCCCTGGCTATTTATTGTTATAACCTTAATCTGCATTGTTGCATATATTTTTATGAGTGCAATGAATGGATTATTTCGTGCCGGAACACTTATATGTATGTTCCTTATGGGGATTCCGGTTCAAATGTTTTTGCATATTTATTTTACAAATGCAATTGATAAGGATTCTATCAGTACAGTTGCAGGTTTCGACAATAACATAGCGTATGACCATTTAGAGGTAAAGCGACTTCTAACACAGCTAGATATTCATATAGGAATTTTGTCCACAGTATATGTATTTTTGCTTTGTACGATTCATTTATTTGATTTGGAACCCGAATGGATAAATGGGGTACTTATTCTCTTCTATGTGCTAAATATCCTATTATGCATCCTGATAAATAACTATAAAGTAATCAATAAAATATATATTTATGAGGCTGATAAAAAAAGAGCATTGAAAGGCATTCCGGTGACAATAACGTATATTTTATTGCTGTTTATTGGAATGGGAGTGACGGTTTTTCTGTTTGAATCAAAGGGAATTGAAAACAATACTATGCCTGCAATGAAACTAGCGGCTTTATTGATATTTGGAGCAGGGCTTGCAACAATTGGATATTTTGTGGAAAGCAATCATCTGAAGAAGTGGGAACCGATGAAGAGCGATTATAAGATAAGCAAATTCAGTTTGATCAGTGCGGCGGCAAGCATAATCTTATTTGGAATCATGTTTGTTTTTACTTGACAAAGCCTCGAGAAACCGCTACACTTAAAAAGCCGTACATCTCGTGGTACAATGATGAAATTCGGTCTTACGCAATGAGAATCCGCGAACCGTGTCAGGTTGGGAACAAAGCAGCACTAAGCGGAACCTTTCATGTGCCGTGAGGCAACCGGGTGGAGTTGTACCCGGGTGTACGGTATTTTATTTCTCCCATTTCGGATTTGTGTTCCCGTCAATTCCTGCGTGTCTGTTACAGACTGTATTGAGCGTCGGTACTTAGGTCCTGTACTGTAGAACCTTATGTACCGCTACGCGAAATTCCAAACGAGAGTGTGTCTGCAACTAGACATGCAGGACTTAGGCGAAGGAACACAATTCCGAAAAAGGAGTTTTATTGTAACAGACAGGAGTGTCATATTATGATTTTCAATCCGGATATTGTACAAAATTATATGTCGGACTGTACCCTATGCCCCAGGAAATGCCATGCTAATCGTCTCGACGGTCAGAAAGGCTACTGTGGTCAGAATGCTGAACTCACAGCTGCACGTGCCGCCCTACACTTCTGGGAAGAGCCCTGCATCTCCGGCACACAGGGCTCAGGGACTGTGTTTTTCTCCGGTTGTAACCTTCGATGCGTTTTTTGTCAAAATCATGACATATCTGTCGGAAATTATGGTTCGAAAATATCAGAGAATCGTCTGGCTGAAATCTTTCTGGAACTGCAAGAGAAAGGAGCTGCCAATATCAACCTGGTAACAGCAGGGCATTTCCTGCCTCAGGTCTGCCTCGCACTACAGGCAGCCAAAGAAGACGGCTTGTCCATCCCCATCGTCTACAACACCGGAAGTTACGAAGAGATCTCCACCCTCAGACTCTTGGAGGGGCTGGCAGATATATATCTTCCTGATTTGAAATACTATTCAACAGAGCTTTCAACCGCCTGCAGTCAGGCTCCGGATTATTTTGCAAAAGCCTCTGCTGCCATCGGGGAAATGCTTCGGCAGACAGGCAGACCTGTCTTTGACAGTGCAACCGGACTGATGAAACGGGGCGTTCTCGTCCGTCATCTGGTATTGCCCGGTCATGTGGGAGATTCCAAAAAAATATTGCGATACCTCCATGAAACCTACAAAAATGACATATATGTCAGCATAATGAACCAATACACCCCCGTCACCTCCTCAGCTCAGCTTCCGGAGCTTAGCCGTCGGGTAGCTGACGATGAATATGCCAGGGTTCTGGACTTTGCGGAGAGAATCGGCATTGAACAGGGATTTCTGCAGGAGAGCAGCAGCGCAGAGGAATGCTTTATTCCGCCCTTCAACGGGGAAGGTCTGTAATCTCCGCGCAGTACAATTTTCGCCCTGTGTAATCTTATTTGTACTATCCTCTTGATACCAATACCCTTGTTCTCTCGTCATCCCGGCTCCTATATCTGCACGCGCATCATATAGTACCCATAATCCCCCTCCTGTGCAGGCTCCTCGGCACACTCAAAGCTTTCAAAGCCAAAGAGGATTGCCACCTGCTTTTCCCTGTCATAATAGTTGCCCGGAACCCCGAGATAATACAGTATTTCCCCCCTCTGTTCCAGCCGCGTCAGAATCAGGTGTCTGTAGTTATAAAATCCATGAAGGAGGAAACTGTTATTTGCACCTCGATAGGAATCTGCTGTAAGCATAACAAAATCTGCCGGTGTGATGGAGAGAAAATCCCTATCATCCTGAAATGGCTGCACATGGGGATAAATTGCAGATATCTGGCGCCATTTATCTTCCAACAGTCTCACTACTGTCTGGGGCTCCTCATTCTCTTTGACTTCCGTTGAGCACTCGCATTCTTTTATCTCATCTGAGTTCTCGTCTACAATTCTCTCCGTTGTACCCTCGTCCTCAATTCTCTCTGTTATGCTTTCATCCTCAATTCTCTTCGCTAAGCCTTCATCCTCAATTCTCTCTGTTATGCCTTCGCACTCCTGCACTTTCAATGCTTTCTCGGAATCTTTTTCCCAAATGCACCTGATTTCCCGACCTTCTCCAAGCACAATCCTAAGGGATAGCAACCTCACGTTTCCATTCTCTTCTTTCGCATCTTTTAATAAATGACACGTATGTCGTATTTCACCTTGTCCATTCTCCAATTGAATCTGTCCAAGCAATTTCTCACCGGAACTACAGTACAACACAACCTTCGGAGAAGACGGCTCCGGGTGACGAAGTCCTCTGACATTCACATAAATCGTCAGTTCATCATTTCTCAGTTCTGTTTTCACAAATCCGACTCCGCAAATCCGTTCACCGTTTTCGCAATAATCCAAGTAGCTTATTTTTTTACCATAAGACATAAAATCACCCCCAAATATACTTATCACAGTATATTCAGGGGTTGTCTCATCTAGTACATACTATTATGTATTTATGACAATTATCATTATATATGTATGGTACCATTAATCGGCAAACCATACTTCTGTCAATACTCCAAATATTTCATATAATTAACTACCATCAAGGCAATTTTGAATGTGAGTGCGTCTTCAAAATTCCTCAGATCCAAGCCGGTACTTTTCTGTAATCTCTCAATTCTATATACCAAAGTATTTCTATGCACAAAAAGTTGTCTGGAAGTCTCGGATACATTCAGATTATTCTCAAAAAACTTATTAATGGTGTTCAATGTCTCTTCATCCAAGTCACTGGGCACCTTATCACCGAAAATCTCTTCAATAAAAATTCTGCACAGGTTCACAGGTAACTGATAAATCAATCGTCCAATCCCCAGTGCGCTGTATGCAACTACATTTTTTTCCGCATAGAATATCTTACCCACATCCAGCGCCATTTTTGCTTCTTTATAGGATTTGGATACATCCTTTAGTTCCTGAACCACGGTGCCAAAGGAAACCTTGACCTTGATCATGGCTTCTGCATTTATCATATCCACAATCGTCTCTGCAATTTCATTCATTGCTTCCGTGCTATAATCAGAATCCAAGGATTTAATCAGAATAATACTGCTTTCATCTACTGCGGTTATGTAATCGCCTGCCTGAGCCGAAAACATCCCCTTCAGCACTTCCTTAACAATTCCATCTTTCTCTACACCTGTTTCCACCAAAAAAACCGCTCTTGGAACTGTTGTTTCAATATGCAGCTTCTTCGCCCTGTTATAGATATCAACCAAAAGAAGATTATCCATAAGCAGACTCTGAAAGAAATTATTCCTGTCTATTCGCTCCTTATAAGCTATGGCAAGATTCTTAATCTGACAAGCTGCAATCTTGCCTACCATATACACCTCGTCTCCGGCTCCCTGGGCTACCAGTATATAGAGCAACTCACCATCGTCAGAAATCTTCAATAGGTGACTGGAACCTATTACTTGACTGTCTGCGGGGGAATTAGAAAATCCCAGCACCATATCTTTCCCAATCTCAAATTGTTCTGTAGTGGAGGCAAGCACTACTCCTGATAGGTCATAAACGCAAAGTTCCACTCTGGTAATTGCCTTCAGCTCATCGATGCTGGTTTGAATGATCTGATTTGAAATCATACTGACGTACCCTTTCTTCCTTGCTAACAAAAGAAGGGGATACCTTTCGGTACCCCCCATTTGAAATTTTGTTCAGATTAGTTGGTAATGATCTGCTCAGTATCCTTATCGAATACGTGAATCTTCTCAACATCGAACGCAAACTTGATGCTGTCACCGGGTCTTGCGTTTGTACGAGAATCAACTCTTGCAGTGATAGGGAATACATCCAAATCAAAGTACAGATAAACTTCTGCACCGAGCAACTCATATACCTTAACGGTAGATTCAAAGGTGCTCTGAGGAGAGGTCTCGATGAACATCTCAGAATCATATACATCCTCAGGACGGATACCAAAGGTAACTTCCTTTCCGTCATAACCACCCTCGATAATCTTCTTGGACTTAGCGGGAGGCAGAGGAATGCTGTGACCTGCGATATCGAGATATGCAACATCACCCTCAACTCTTGCTACAGCATCCAGGAAGTTCATCTGAGGAGATCCCATGAATCCTGCTACGAACAGGTTGCAAGGCTTCTCATACAGATTCTGAGGGGTGTCAACCTGCTGGATAACACCATCCTTCATAACTACGATTCTGGTACCCAGAGTCATAGCCTCGGTCTGGTCATGTGTAACGTAGATGATTGTGGTGCCCAGTCTCTGATGAAGCTTGGCAATCTCAATTCTCATCTGTACACGCAGCTTAGCATCCAGGTTGGAAAGAGGCTCATCCATCAGGAATACCTTAGGATTACGTACGATAGCACGACCCATAGCTACACGCTGTCTCTGACCACCGGACAGAGCCTTGGGCTTACGATCAAGAAGGGGAGTCAGGTCAAGAATCTTAGCTGCTTCCTTAACCATCTTATCGATCTGATCCTTGGGAACCTTTCTCAGCTTCAGACCAAATGCCATGTTATCATAAACGGACATATGAGGATACAGAGCGTAGTTCTGGAATACCATCGCGATATCACGATCCTTAGGCTCTACATCATTAACTACTCTATCACCGATTTTCAATTCACCGGAAGAGATATCCTCCAGACCTGCGATCATACGAAGTGTTGTAGACTTACCGCATCCGGAAGGTCCAACGAAGATGATGAACTCCTGATCTGCAATCTTAAGATTGAAGTTCTTAACAGCCTCAAAGCCGTTAGGGTATACCTTGCATACATTTGTCAAAGTTAAACTTGCCATTATATATAGCTCCTTTCGTTTAATAGCCTTTCCCGACCATCTGTTTCTCTGTCAGCATATTCTGCTCAACTAAAAAACAGTATACAAAAAATCACCGGGCTCTGCCATACCACTATTTCACAAAGTTTTTATTTCATATTGTATGATTTGCTTAGATTTCATATCTTATTTTCATTTTGTGGACATTTTGACCAAGTTTTCAACGAATTCATCGTCATTATACACAATGCACTATGAAGCATCACAGCTATTGAATTATTTGCTCATCACTGAAAATGTGTTCGTCTTCCTCTGCCGCTTCTCCATCTGCCGGCTTATTATTTTCCATAATCTGATCCTCCAGCTTCTGGAAAAATCTGTTATACATCTTGGCTGAGAGCCAGGCAGGTATTGCCAGTCCAAACATAAGCACCAGCGGAATAATCTGAGGAATATAGATAAACAGCAGAACAGGAATTACATACATCACAATCATAGCGATTGTCTTAGGGAACTGTACTGCGCTTACCAGCAAAGCGTTCTTTATTGTCCTGAAAATACTGTTGTCAAACTTCGCCAGTATCGGAAACACGAACATCAGTGCAAATAGTACAAAGATGGAAGAAGCCATGACAAGAATATAGGTCACCGTTCCAACCTGATCTCCCTTTTGGGACATAATATAAAAATCACATCCGAGCACGGCAATAATGACCAAAAAAATCAGCCAGATTATTGTACCTTGTATAAAATTCCGTTTAAAGGAGGTAAAGTAACCCTTTGTAATATAGCATTCCTCATTCCTGACAATCTTCAGTGCCATGTAATTTAACGCTGTCAATGCCGGACCCACGGTTACTATGGGCAGACAGCAAAGAATTGTCAGTATATTCAGCCACATCAAATCTGCCATCTTGGACAACCCCTGCATCAAAGGACTGTCTAAATCAAATAATTTCATATCTGTATTCTCGCCTCCTAAAAAACTTTTTCCATCGGTGTCACCCGAATACCGGAATACTCTTCCTCAGGCCGCACTGCGATAAATCCTATTTTTTTATAGAAATTAACCGCATAAGGCGCTGCTTTCAGTGTCATATATCTTTCACCGGCCTGCACCTTCAGGTAATAACACAATTTTGTCATGATTTCCCGTCCAACACCCTGTCGATGATATTCTTCATCCACAAAAAGCAGCGAAAGATGGTTTCTATCACGCACAGAGCCTGCACCGATGATTCTGTTCCCGTCAAGGGCTACCAGCATAAGGTACTCTCCTCGACGGAATGCCTCGAGCAAATCTTCATCTGTGATAAACTTAAAGAAGTTCCTGATTCCTTCCCGGGTATAATCATTTCCTTCAAATTTTAAAAAGGTCCTCCAGATCATTCTCATGGCAGGCGACCAATCTTCTTCCCTTGCCCATCTGAATTCGTAGGACAGTCTCTTTTCACCGGTTCCCATTTATTTTATCTGTTCCGCCCCCGTTCCGTTCTCTCCACACTCCAGTATTGTGCTTTCCAGCCAGGCACAGATATCATGCATTACCTCATCACGGTTAAGTTCATTGATCAATTCATGTCTGTCGCCTTCGTAAATCTTCATTTGTACATTGACAAGACCTGCTGTTTCCAGACTCTCGTATGTCTTCTGAACACCCTTCCCATAATCTCCCACCGGATCTTCACTGCCGGAAAGTATAAGTACCGGCAATTCTTTCGGAATACGAGCCAGATTATCGGTATCATTCAACCTGCTCAGCAATTCAAACATTGTAGAAAAACCATTGACCGTAAACACAATTCCACAATGAGCATCCGCATTGTAACGCTCTACCCGTTCCTCGTCCCTGGTGAGCCAATCATAAGAGGACTTAGGATTTTCAATCGCCTTGTTATAATTCTTGAATGCAAGATTATGAATCAATTTGCTCACATGCGCAGAACCAAAGAGCACTCTTTGTGAAAGAGCTACCGCTTTACAAAGCATCAGGAAGCCCGGAGTCTGCATACCGGTACCCATTAAAATGGCACCATTGATACCTGTTCCGTAGCGGAACATATAATTTCTTACAAGAAAAGACCCCATACTGTGACCGATAAGCACATACGGAACTTTTGGGTAAAGAGGTTGTGTCATTTTCTTCAGCCTGTGAACATCCCTTACCATCACTGTGGCAGGATCCTGCTCGCAAAAATAGCCGTAACGCCCTCGTTTACCCACAGACCTGCCATGCCCAAGATGGTCTTCACCGGTTACCACAAAGCCCTTTTCCGTCAGGAAACCGGCCAGTTCTTCATATCGTTCAATATACTCGGCCATACCATGTACAATCTGTATCACACCCCTGATTTCCACATTCTCGTCAGGAAGATATCGCACAGCATGCAGCTGACTTTTCCCATCCCTGGAATCGTAAGTAAACTCTTCTTTTACCATAACTCACCTCATTGCTGACCGGAGACAACTCATCAGGTACTTATGCTTAGTATAGCTTATTTCATCTTGTTTTTTAAGTCTTTCCTGCAAGATTTTATAAACATTTTTGATTTAGCAGATTTCCGCTCCCGCAGGCATATCTTTTTCAGGCTTCATCAGTGCCAGATTGCCCTCCGCATCTTCCGCACACAGTAACATTCCTTCGGACACAACGCCGGCCAGAGTCGCAGGCTTTAGGTTCACCAGCACCATTACCTTTTTACCCACCATCTCCTCAGGAGTATAATGTGCCTTGATACCGGAAACAATCTGCTTTACCTGACTTCCGATTTTTACTTTGCTGCACAACAGCTTCTTGGACTTGGGAACAGCTTCACATGCAATGATCTCCCCCACCTGAAACTGCAGCTTGGCAAAGTCATCATAGGTAATCTCAGGCTTAGCCTCGATATCAATCACATTCTCATCCTCTTTTGTTTCTTCTGTTGTATTCGCAGCAATCATGGCATTGCGGATTTCTTCTTCCCTTGCTGCCACTTCCTTCAAATCAATTCTGGCAAACAGGATCTCCGGTGCATCGGTCACCTTGTTTCCGCTCGGGTAAAGTCCAAACTGATTGAGCTCCTCAAAGTCTCTCAGCCCGGTATTCAGCTGTTTCACAATCTTCCCAGCTGTCTCAGGCATAAAAGGCTCCAACAGAGAAGCACCGATTACGATACCTTCCACCAGGTTGTACAATACAGTGGACAATCTGTCTTTTCCTGCTTCGTCCTTCGCGAGAACCCATGGCTCAGTCTCGTCAATGTATTTGTTGCAGCGCTTGAAAATACCGAAAATCTCCGTCAGAGCGTCAGCTACACGAAGGGTGCTCATTTTGCCTTCAACCCTGGCAAGTGTTCCGGTGATTACCTTCTTCAGGTCATCGTCAAGCTCAGGCACGACAACGCCCTTGTCAGCCACAACGCCTCCAAAGTACTTATTGCTCATCGCAATGGTACGGTTCACCAGATTGCCCAGGGTGTTAGCGAGGTCGGAGTTGGTTCTCTCCGCAATCAGCTCCCAGGTAACATTACCGTCATTTTCATAAGGCATCTCATGAAGAACATAGTAGCGAACCGCATCCACGCCAAAGAAATTCACCAAATCATCTGCATAGACTACATTTCCCCTGGATTTACTCATCTTGTCCGTACCGGTTAACAGCCATGGATGTCCAAAGACCTGCTTGGGCAGAGGCTCTCCCAGAGCCATCAGGAAAATAGGCCAGTAAATGGTATGGAAGCGGATGATATCCTTACCAATCAGATGAAGATCTGCCGGCCAGAGCTTCCGATACTGCTCTGTACTGTTGCCGTCTGCATCATAACCGATACCGGTAATATAGTTGGTCAGGGCATCCAGCCATACATACACCACATGTCTGTCATCAAAATCAACGGGAATCCCCCACTTAAAGGAGGTTCTGGACACACACAGATCCTGCAGTCCGGGCAGAAGGAAATTGTTCATCATCTCGTTCTTTCTGGAAACCGGCTGAATGAATTCGGGATGTTCGTTGATATGCTGAATCAGCTTATCCGCATATTTACTCATACGGAAGAAATAAGCTTCTTCCTTGGCAGGCTTTACTTCTCTTCCGCAGTCGGGACACTTGCCGTCCACAAGCTGGCTTTCGGTCCAGAAGGACTCACAGGGAGTACAATACAAGCCTTCATAAGCCCCCTTATAAATATCTCCCTGCTCATACAGGCGCCTGAAAATCTTCTGTACCTGCTTCTCATGGTCCGTATCCGTGGTACGGATAAACTTATCATAAGATACGTTCAGCAGGTCGCACAGACCGCGAATGGTTCCTGCCACATTATCCACAAACTCTTTGGGAGTCACGCCCGCTTCCTGTGCCTTGATCTCAATCTTCTGCCCGTGCTCGTCTGTACCGGTCTGGAAGAAAACATCATATCCTTCCTTTCTCTGAAACCGTGCAATACTGTCTGCCAGTACGATTTCATAATTATTGCCAATATGAGGCTTACCGGAAGTGTAAGCAATGGCTGTTGTCAAATAATAAGGTCCTTTGTTCTGCATCTTTTTCTCTCCTTTCCAACTAAAAAAACCCGTCTTACATGCGTAATATCGCAAGAAGACGAGCTCTGTGCCCGTGGTGCCACTTCTCTTCGTCCGGCTCTCACAAGCCGAACCTTATCGGGTCTATGGCCTGTCAGAGCAGACATTAACCCTATCCGCTATAACAGG
>SAMEA3663273__coassemble_343_pt1 | contig 11798 bp, 7 predicted proteins | sample SAMEA3663273__metabat2_low_PE_019 | metagenome-assembled genome bin SAMEA3663273 (sample SAMEA3663273) | pig gut metagenome | biome: pig gut; feature: pig-associated habitat; material: faeces | place: China | collected 2013
TGTGGAGAATGGTGTGCTTTGCATCAGAACTACCGTCAGCAGCGGAACCTGGAATGCATTAAATGGCGGAAAAGTCAAACTCTATCTACCCCGGGAATATCCATTGGATAAAGCAGAAATAGAGCTGGGTGCCGGAGCCATGCAGCTGAATGATATGGAAGCAAAGGAGTTTCTGATTAATGTAGGCGCAGGTGAGATGAGTATTTCCGGAGTAAAAGCAGACAACATGGAGTTGTCCGTGGGAATGGGCAGTGTTGTGGTAAAGGGTGAGGTCACCGGCAACCTCAAGGCTGAGTGTTCCATGGGAAGTGTGGAAATGCTACTGGAAGGCAGCAGAAAGGACTTCAATTATCAGCTGCAGTGCGCCATGGGCTCCATTGAACTGGAAAATGACAAGTACGAGGGACTTTCCCAGACCAAAGAGATAGAAAACGGAGCAGCGAAAAGATTGGAAGTTGACTGCTCCATGGGGAGTGTAAATATCCGGTTTACAAAATAAAGGGGATAGGCTACAAAAAAGATTGCACCATATGCAATGAGTCATTCGTCATCCGATACATGTTTCCGATATTCCGTCGGCGACATCTGCATGCGTGTTTTGAACTGTCGCATAAAATGCAGATCGCATTTATAGCCGCACATTCCGGCAATCTGAGTGATGGGAAGGTCGGTGGTGGAGAGCAGATATTTGGAATGTTCGATACGACTCCGGATGACATCGTTTATTACACTGATTCCGAAGATTTCTTTATACAAATGTTGAAAATAGGACTTGCTCATGGAAAGCTGATGGGCAAGTCCTTCCACGTTCCAGTCATGGTAGGGCATGTTGTAGATTTTGGAACGAAGAATGGACATCTTATCATAGTAGGAATTGGCGCTCTCATTGCCTGCGGGATGCAGCTTCTCACTGAGCTTGATAAAGAACAGTCTCAGGTAAAGAGAGATGGAATCCTCCCTGTGATGATTGGAGGAATACTTCTCGTAACACATATTCTTGATGATCAGAGACAATCCGTTCAGATCACCGATGGGGATGACGTTGTCAAAGGGGATGTTCAGCTCCTCCAGAAAGCGCAGGTCTTCGCCGGACATATCAAAATGAAACCAATCGTTTGCAAACGATATATCACAGGCCTGATAGAACTGCGGAGTGCCTTTTTTATATAAAATAAAGGAGTTGGGCCTGGCCACGGAGTCTGTGCCCCGGAAGGTGAAAACAGCGGGAGTCTTCAACAGAAGGAGAAGGTAATCACCCGAGCCAGTGGGGCGGCAAATCTTAAAATCTGCATCGTGACAATGATTGTAGCCGATATTATTGATATGCAAAGCAGGTACCTCCCGAGGATATGATAGTATTAATCTATCTGATTCCCGGCTGAAAATCAAGTGCATTTCTTCCCGAAAATACAAAGAATACGAAATAAAAGAATGAGAAATCAATTCCGAAATAAAGAGAATAAAAAGCAGAATATGTCAGTAATCTTGCATGATAAGTCATTGCAAAAAGAAGAACTGCTTCACTATAATCTACTCATAGAACCGTATGAAACCAATTACAGGAGGGTAACTCAGTGAAAGCAGAGATCACTATTTCCAAAAGTAACACAATCAGTAAAATTGACAACCGTATTTTCGGCTCTTTTATCGAGCATCTGGGTCGTGCGGTGTATGGCGGAATCTATGAGCCGGATCATGAGACGGCTGACGATATGGGCTTTCGCACAGATGTGATGAATAGGATCAAAGAGCTCAATGTTCCTATAGTACGTTATCCCGGCGGGAATTTTGTTTCCGGTTATAACTGGGAGGATGGTACCGGTGATAAGTCCAAGCGCCCGAAGAAAATGGAGCTTGCATGGCAGTCTGTGGAGACCAATGAAGTGGGAATCGATGAATTCCAGGAGTGGGCAAAACGTGCAAACAGTGAAATTATGATGGCTGTTAACCTGGGAACAAGAGGCGCCGATGAGGCTCGAAATCTGGTGGAATATTGCAACAGCGAAACAGATACCTACTACGCCCGGATGAGACGTGACAACGGATTTGACAAGCCTTTTGGTATCAAGCTTTGGTGTCTTGGAAACGAGATGGACGGTCCCTGGCAGATCTGCAGCAAGACTCCCTATGAGTATGCACGTATCGCATGTGAGACAGCGAAGCTGATGAAGTGGACCGATCCTTCCATCGAACTGGTAGCCTGCGGAAGTGCTCATTTGAATATGCCTACTTTCATGGAATGGGAGAGAACGGTGCTTCGCGAGTGTTATGACCATATTGATTACATATCCCTGCACAATTACTACGGCAATCCCAACAACGATACCGCTGCCTATCTGGCTTCTTCTGTTGACATGGATAAGTTCATCAAACAGGTTGCAGCAATCTGCGATGAAGTAAAATTCGAAAAAAAGACGGACAAGACAATCAACCTTTCCTTTGACGAGTGGAATATCTGGTTCCACAGCAATGATCAGGACAAGAAGATTGATAAGTGGCAGATTGCACCTCCTCTTCTGGAGGATGTTTATAATCTGGAAGACGCAGTGGTTCTGGGGAGCCTTCTCATCACCCTGTTAAACAACAGTGACAGAGTCAAGATTGCCTGTCTTGCACAGCTGGTAAACGTGATTGCACCTATTATGACCGAAACCGGCGGAAGATGTTGGGCACAGACCATTTTCTATCCCTTTATGTACACCTCCCGCTACGGCAGGGGTACTGCAGTGAAGACCTTCTGCATCTGCGACAGCTATGCTGCCGGAGACAAGAAAAACATTCCTTATGTGGATACCGCAGCAGTTCTTTCCGAGGACGAAAAGGAGCTGACCATCTTTGCGGTAAACCGCTCTCTTGACAACGAGTGTGAACTGTCTCTGGAGATGCTTGGCGGTGATGCTTATCATGCTTATCAGCACATTGCCATGGAAGGAGATGACCTGAAAGCGATCAACACTGCAGACGAACCCGACAAGGTGGTTCCCATAGTGAAAGAATTGGCTGAAAAGATCGTTCTGGCACCTCATTCCTGGAACATGATTAACTTTAAAAAATAATGACAGAGTCTGCAATCAGGGATTGCTTACAAACATTCCGGACTTCTTCAACGCCGGTCTCAGAGCCAGATAGAAGACGGAAGCCGCGATGACTGCTACGACAGCATTCACTGTTGTTGTGATGGCACTGATTTTTGCCAGAGCCTTTGCAAGATCCTGAGGTACACCGAGCAGATAGGTTTTGTAGAAATATCCTACCAGAGGATCCGCGACAATGTTAAAAGCCATACCGCAGATGCAGGAAACGACGGTGGCTGTTGCTACAAATTTTGCACTGTGATCCTTGCTGAGTCTGAAAAGCTTGTGTGCTACAAAGCCTACAATCAGTCCGATCATGAACTTCAGCAGGAAGGTCTTGGGTGCACTGGTCACATAGGCGGTGGTCAGATCTCCGATGGTCATGCCGATGGCGCCTGCCATACCGCCCCAGTAACCGCCCAAAAGCAGGGCTGCCAGAACGCAGAATACATTGCCGAAGTGAAATGCTGTCTTTTCGGTCCCTACCGTAATATCAATCTTCAAAAAGGCAAATCCGATATAGCAGAGTGCTGCCAGCAGACCGGCCATGGCGATGCGCTTCACATCGGGTTTTGCTGCCTTTTCTACGCCGATAACTGCATTTACAAGTCCCTTCAGAGTGAAGAGAATAGCAACGAACAACAGCGCAAGACTATAGGAATAGGGGCGCTCCTGATTCAGCTTCTTCCCGGAAAGTTCTGAGGAACGTGCTTTGAGAGCCGCCAGGTCTCCGGCAGGAACAGCAGTGGTTTCACTGTTTTCGACACCGGATTCTTCGGCGGCTTTCTGAGCCTCTTCGATTTCCTTGATCTGGGCTTTGACGGTACTCAGCTCCTTACCTGTTTCGACGGATTGCTTGTAGCTTGAATTGTGCGTGTAGACTGCCAGGATGATGCCGGCAATCAGCAGCACTGTTCCCACAATCAGCAGACCATAGCGTTTCTCGCGGGATTGCTTTGTTTCTTGTTTTTCTTTCTTCATGTGTTCTCACACCTTTCCATAAATCATTGTATTCATTCGGGGGAGAACCCCAAACTGCTTTTACGCAGTCTATCACAGTACCGGCGTGGTTTATAGTACCAGAATTAATTTTTTTTAGCATACCAGTTTGCGGACTGACAAAGTTAGCAAAAAATGAGAAACAATGCACAAGATTTTAAGAGATAATGGGGGATTTTGGGTCTAAACTGTAATTACAATAAACAATGGTATACTCTGCCCAAAATATGGTTAGGCGGAGAGAATGGAGGGTGGCATGACAGGACCTAAGGCTCCGAAGGATGCGGAGAAAAAGAGAAAAAGCTTTTATGTAATGAGAAATAAGGATGTGGCAGGTTCCGTACAGCCAAACGGAACAGGCACACAGTTTATCTATCTGAACGATTCAAGACTGGTGAGCTTTGCAAAGATTGTTGGCAATATCACCGATGAGGAGATTTTGAATCTTCTGACTACCACCGAAGGATTCCGCAAGCTGGTATACTCCGTAGGTGTGACGGTGGAGATGGAGGATGCAGCCACTGAGGTGAATTTTGCCTTCCAGATGTATGGCAAGAGTGACACTTATGGCTCCGGTACTACCATCAATAGGGCAGTCAGAGCGGACGGCATGGAGCAGGTGATCAAAATGGATGAGGTGGACTGGTCGGAGGACGATGATCTTCCCGGACAGATACGTTTCGAATTTCCCAAGGCCGATATGCGCGCAAAGGTAGCGGTTCGTTTCTATTTACAGGACGGCTTCGACGCTCCGGAACCCGAGGAGGAAAGTGTGGTAGACTTCAACTGTCCGGAATATGGCGAGATGCTGAAGAAGTCGCTGATGAATCTGGGCAATCCCCTGAGACTTAAAAATGCGATTGAGAAGGCGAGAAGAGGCGAGGATGTGACCGTAGCATTTATCGGCGGCTCCATCACGCAGGGAGCAGGCGCTATCCCAATTAATACCGAGTGTTATGCATGGAAGACCTTTGAGCGTTTCTGTAAGCTCTGCGGCAAGGGCACCGAGGAGAATATCCACTATGTGAAGGCCGGCGTCGGCGGTACTTCCTCCGAGCTTGGCATGGTGCGCTATGAGCGCGATGTCTGCAGCGAGGGTGAGATTCAGCCTGACCTGGTCATCGTGGAATATGCGGTAAATGACGAGGGCGATGAGACCAAGGGGCATTGCTATGACAGTCTGGTGAGAAAGATTCTGCTGTCTGAGCAGAAGCCGGCAGTGATTCTGTTGTTTGCGGTATTTGCGTATGACTGGAATCTTCAGGAGCGTCTCTCCCCTGTAGGAACGGCGTACGATCTGCCCATGGTGAGTGTGAAGGACTGCGTGGTAGAGCAGTTTTATAAAAAAGCCGGCGAGGGAAGGGTGCTGTCCAAGAACCAGTTCTTCTATGATATTTTCCATCCCAGCAATTACGGACACACCATTATGGCAGACGCCATTGCTTACCTGATGAAGATAGCAGACGAAGCTGAGGCACCTGCACAGGACACGGATATCACCGGTATCCCCGCTCCCTTCAGCGCAGAATTCGCCACCGTGAAGCTGCTGGACAGAACTCATGCGGAGGCAGCGGCAAACATTGACTTTGGTGACTTTGGAGAGTCTGACAGGGAGCTTCAGGCAGTGGAGAGAAACAGAGACCTGTTCACCACTCCCGAGTTCCCCAACAACTGGATGCATACCAAGGGAGACAAACCCTTTGTTATGGATATCGAGTGCAGCGCACTGCTGATTGTGGCGAAGGATTCCGGCTCACCTGCCGCAGGCTGCATTGACGCCTACATAGACGGAGAAAAGGTACGCACCATCAATCCCAGAGAAGTGGGCTGGACTCATTGCAATGCCCTGATCCTCTTCCGCGGCGGGGAGAAAAAACGGCATCATGTGGAGATCCGCATGGCAGAGGGCGACGGGGAGAAGCAGTTTACCATCCTTGGATTTGCTTATGTTTGTGACTGATCTGCCTGTGACTCATGCGGTGTGAAAACATAACGGAATTAAGAAAACAAAATGATATGGAGAACAATGACGGAGGGAATCGAATGGAATTTCAACTTGTACGGGATGGCAAAGCTACCCCCATCCTTGTGGAAGCGCAGGCCTTTGAGGGTGTGAAAAAGATAGCGGAAGCCGTGGCAGGGGACATCTGTCTGGTAACCGATGTGAAGCCGGAGATCAGGGACGAGAGCTATCTCAGCGAGCCGGCAGCCGGCGTGAGTGGCGGCAGCGAAGCAGGTGCGGCAACCGGCAGTGAAGCGACAGGCAGCACCGTGATTTTCTGCGCTACATTAGGCAAAAGCACTCTGCTGGAGGAGTTGCAGGGCAGGGGACTTTTCTCTGCAGACGAGCTTCGGGGCAAGAGAGAAGTATATAAGATTGCGCTGGTGGAGAAGCCCTGGGAGGGTGTTGACAGTGCTGTTGTGATCTGCGGAAGTGACAAGAGAGGTACCATCTACGGTATGTTTGCCTTGTCCGAGTATCTGGGTGTGACCCCTCTGGTATACCTGGGCGATGCAGCGCCTGCGAAATGCGCTGCCCCCGTAATCAATGAGGAGATTGAGACGGTATCCAAAGAACCCAGTGTGCGATATCGTGGATTTTTCATCAATGACGAGTGGCCCTGCTTCGGCAACTGGGCATGCTCCCACTTCGGTGGCGTCAATGCGGACATGTATCAGCACATCTTTGAATTCCTGTTGAGAATGAAGGGCAACTATCTCTGGCCTGCCATGTGGGCTTCCTCCTTCCCGTTGGACGGACCCGGCAGTGCCAACGAGGAGCTGGCGGATATGTACGGTGTGGTCATGGGATATTCCCACCACGAGCCCTGCCTGCGCGCCAGTGAGGAGTGGGATAAGGTCCGCGGCGAGGGAACCCGTTACGGCAATGAGTGGAATTTTTATACCAACGAACAGGGACTACTCAACTACTGGGAGGACAGCCTTAAGCGCAGCGGCAAATACGAGAACATCATCACCATCGGCATGCGCGGAGAGAGAGACTCTTCCATGCTGGGCGAGGACGCCACGGTGGAGGAGAATGTCAATCTGCTGAAGGATATTATCCGCAAGCAGAGACAGCTGATTCGTGAGAATGTCAATGAGGATCTCTCCCAGGTGCCTCAGATGCTGGCACTTTACAAAGAGGTGGAGGCTTATTTCTACGGAGATGAAAAGGTTGCGGGACTGAAGGATTGGGAGGAGCTGGACGGTGTGATCTGTATGCTCTGTGAGGACAACTTTGGTCACATGCGTACCCTCCCTACCGAGGAAATCAGAAACCACAAGGGCGGCTTCGGCATGTATTACCACTTTGACTATCACGGTGGTCCCATCTCCTATGAGTGGGTGGATTCCACGCCCTTTTCCAAGACATGGGAGCAGATGTGTACCGCATACGAGTACGGCATCCGTGACCTCTGGATCGTCAACGTGGGTGATCTGAAGTTCCACGAAGTGCCTTTGACCTATTTCATGGCGCTTGCCTATGACTTTGATAAATGGGGCAGCAGCAATTCTGACAGCTATCGTGAGTTCACCGCACAGTGGGCACGGAAGTGCTTCCCTCTGGCAGGAGAGGAGCTGCAGGAGAAAGCTGCAACTGTACTGAACGGCTATATTGATATGAATCATATGCGTCGTCCCGAGTCCCTGAATGAAAATATTTATCATCCCTGCCACTATCTGGAGGCAGACAGAATGTTAGCCATGGCAGACGAGGTGGAGAGACTGAATCTGGAGCTCCTTGAGAGTATGCCCGAGGAAGAGAAGCCGGGATATTACAGCATGGTGGGATATTCCGCCGGTGTATCAGCCAATCTGTTGAAGATGCATCTGTATGCCAAAAAGAGCACCTATTATGCCAATCAGGGAAGAACCGCAGGCAATTACTACGGCATGCTCTCTGCCAATCGTGCGGAGCTGGATGCCAAGATGGCAGAGGAGTTCAGAAGCTTCAAGGAAGGGAAGTGGAGCGGCATGGAGCTGGCCTTCCATGTAGGCTTTACCAAGTGGAATGATGACGGACACCGCTATCCCGTGGTCAGCATTCTCCATCCCTGTGGAAAGAACAGACTCTCTGTGTCCAGAAAGGATGAGGAGAGAGTGGCATTCAAGAATTACGGTGCACCTGACAGACTGTTCGTACATGACTTCATGGATGAAGGCGTTACCACAGTGCTTCTCGAGGTGGCCAACGACGGTGGCGATACCGAACATCCCATCACCTATGAAATCAAGGCACAGAACGGAGTCCTCCCTGAGTGGCTGAACGTCTCTCCCATGACCGGTACCCTGACACCGGTGAAGGATTACGGCTGTTCCCACGAGCGCACCCAGATGCAGGAGGTTTTCCTTTCCTGCGACAGAACAAAGCTCCCTGCAGAGCCTGAAAAGGTGGTATTGCTGGTGAGTGACGGAGACACCACCGTGGCTGTGGAGGTCATGGGTGCCAAGGTAACTACCGAGGGACTGGATACCATGACCTTCCTGCCCTGCAGAAACGTCATTACCATGGATGCAAAGCATTATGCGGAGAAGAAGGGTGTTGCCCGGGGAGAATTCCGCCTGATCAAGGATTACGGACAGTACGGCAGCGCCATGAAGGTAGCGCCTTCCACCGCTTTCTTCACTGAGGATGAGGAAAAGCCTGAGCTGACCTACCGCTTCCTGATTCCCGAGAGCGGAGAGTACAAGGTGGAATTCCTTGCAGCTCCCACCAACCCCGCAGTCAACGGACAGGAGATCCGCTTTGAGGTAACCGCAGGTGACCATAAGGAAATCCTGGCTCTGGTGAAAAAGGGCTTCCGTGCCGGCAACAGCAGTGATTATGTATGGTCACAGGGCGTGCTCAACCAGATTCACACTGTTTCCACCGTACTGCACTTTGAAAAGGGTGTGCAGGAGCTGACCGTAGGCGCTCTGGAGGCAGGTACCGTGCTGGAGCGTATCCGCATTATGAAAGCAGACTACAGAATGCCCGTTTCCTATCTGGGACCCGAAGAGTCTGCCTACGTGGATTGAAGCAGGTATGACCGTTTTTGTGATACCGGGAGGTAGAAAGCCTCAAAGCGCAAGAATGCGCAACATTTGACATTAATATAGCACGAAGTGGGTGGAGAAGCCACCGCTTTCGTGCTATTCTTGTCATATAGAATAGGCTCCCAACGGAGTCAATGTACAGAAAGGTTAGGATATTATTATGAGGGACAGAGAGAGTGCGAAGAAAAGAGCCAAAGAACTCGTAGCAAAGATGACTCTGGAAGAAAAGGCAGAACAGCTGAAATACGATGCACCTGCCATTCCGAGACTTGGGGTACCTGCATATAACTGGTGGAATGAGGGTCTGCACGGTGTGGCAAGAGCCGGCGTGGCTACCGTTTTTCCCCAGGCAATCGGTACAGCTGCTGCCTTTGACACGGAGCTGATGGAGAAAATCGGTGATGTCATCGCAGTAGAAGGACGTGCCAAATACAATGCCTACAGCGCAGAGGAAGACAGAGATATTTACAAGGGACTTACCTTCTGGTCACCGAATGTCAATATTTTCAGAGATCCCAGATGGGGCAGAGGACATGAGACCTATGGTGAGGATCCCTATCTGACCGGAGAGCTGGGCAAGGCTTTCGTTGACGGTCTCCAAGGAGACGGGGAAGTGCTCAAGGCAGCAGGCTGCGCAAAGCACTTTGCAGTACATTCCGGTCCTGAGGCACTGCGTCATAAGTTTGATGCCAGGGCTTCCAAGAAGGATATGAGAGAGACCTATCTTCCCGCTTTTGAGAAGCTGGTAAAGGAGGCAAATGTTGAGGCAGTGATGGGCGCTTACAACAGAACCAACGGCGAGCCCTGCTGCGGCAGCAAGACTCTGATGCAGGATATCCTGAGAGATGAGTGGGGCTTTGAGGGACACTATGTATCCGACTGTTGGGCAGTCCGCGACTTTCATACCAACCACATGGTAACGGATACCGCTGAGGAGTCTGCAGCCATGGCACTGAAGGCAGGCTGTGATGTGAACTGCGGTAATACCTATCTTCACATGATGTCTGCTTACGAGCAGGGACTGGTGACAGAGGAAGATATCACCATCGCCGCAGAGAGACTGTTCACCACCAGATTTTTACTGGGACTCTTTGACGAGACTGAATATGATAAGATCGGCTATGACAAGCTGGAGTGCAAGGAGCACGTTGCCCTGGCAAACAGAGCAGCGGCTGAGTCTGTAGTTCTGCTGAAGAACGACGGTATCCTGCCCCTGAAGAAAGAGAGCCTGAAGACTGTGGGCGTGGTAGGACCCAATGCAAACAGCCGTGCAGCATTGATCGGTAATTATCACGGTACCTCTTCCAAGTACATCACCGTACTGGAGGGGATCCAGGAGGTGCTGGGGGATGACGTAAGAGTATACTATTCCGAGGGTTGCCATCTGTTCAAGGACAGAGTAGAGAATCTGGGCTTCCGTCAGGACCGTGTCAGCGAAGCAGTGGCAGTAGCCAAGAACAGCGACCTCGTAATTCTGTGTGTTGGTCTGGATGAGACTCTGGAGGGCGAAGAGGGAGATACCGGTAACAGCTATGCTTCCGGAGACAAGACCGACCTGCTTCTGCCTGAGGTTCAGAGAGAGCTGATTGAGGCTGTGGTAAAGACCGGCAAGCCCGTCATCCTGGTAAATATGACCGGTAGCGCCATGGATCTGCGCTATGCCGAAGAGCATTGCAACGCTGTAGTACAGGCGTGGTATCCCGGCGCAAGAGGCGGTAAGGTCGTAGCAGATATCCTGTTCGGCGCCATCTCTCCTTCCGGTAAGCTGCCTGTTACCTTCTACGAGGATACCGAGGAACTGCCTGCTTTCGAGGATTACTCCATGAAGAACAGGACTTACAGATACTTCACCGGCAAGGTACTCTATCCCTTCGGTTACGGTCTGACCTACGGCAAGGCAGAGTTGAAGAAGGTTAAAGTCAACGGCGCAGTGGCAGCAGACGGCGGTGAAGTGAAGTTCACAGGCGACGCTCTGCAGGTAGAGGCTGAAGTTGCCAACACAGGCAGTGTGGATATTGAGGAAGTGGTACAGGTATACATCAAGGCTGAGTCTCAGGACGCCACCCCCAACGCAAGACTCTGCGGCTTCGCAAGAGTAGCGCTGAAGGCAGGAGAGACCAAGACGGTATCTGTTCCTGTAGACAAGGATGCCCTCATCGTGATCAACGAGGAAGGCGAGAAAGTATCCGGCGGCAGCAGTTATGCTGTCAGCGTAGGCTTTGGTCAGCCTGACGAGAGAACCGCAGAACTTACCGGCGCGAAGGCAGTATCCTTCAAGGCAGTGAGAGCGTAAGAAGACTATATTAACGATGGCAGGGATTGCTTTTGCTTAGGGTTTAGGATGCCCCCGATATCTTTGGTACAACACCATAAGATATTGGGAAGATAGAGGATATGTTTGACATAAAGCCGGTTGAATGTTAGAATGATTATAAAGGTGCTACCGATAGACGGTTAGCCTGATAAAGTTTAGACGAAAAAGACCGCCACGTTTGTCGGACTGGGGCGGTCTTTTTCGTGTTATTTTTTACTCTTGGAGCCAAAGCTATAGCCAAGAGCAAAGCAAGTAATGCAAAGACTCAGAATAGCTATAAATAGCTCTGTTGTAAGCATATTCACGTACCTCCATAATAGATTTCCCCAAAAGGATTTCTATGTAAACGTAAGCTATAACTCTTACGATGG
>SAMEA3663273__coassemble_346_pt1 | contig 11728 bp, 12 predicted proteins | sample SAMEA3663273__metabat2_low_PE_019 | metagenome-assembled genome bin SAMEA3663273 (sample SAMEA3663273) | pig gut metagenome | biome: pig gut; feature: pig-associated habitat; material: faeces | place: China | collected 2013
TGACACTTACTAATCGGTCAAAAGCTTAACCAAGACAGGGAAGATGTTTTTCGATTAAGATGGAAATGCAGTATTCGGTTTTGAAGGTACAAAAGAATATATAGTCTAATTAGTAAGAGAGCAGAATTCCTGCTCTCTTTTTTATAAATAAATTTACAGATAATTGTTTTATTTTTGGTCAAAGTATGATAAACTAAATTATCGGACAGCAATACAAGAAGTGATATTAATCAGTTTACAAAATTATGCAATGAGGTGACATATGGATAGCAAAATTTTATTGGAGACAGGTACAAATGAATTAGAGATACTTGAATTTACCCTGGGAGGAAACTCTTATGGTATCAATGTTGCAAAAATCAGGGAAATAATAAACTATCAGACAGTTACCCCGGTTCCAAATTCGCATCCAAGCGTTGAAGGTATTTTTATGCCTCGTGATATTATGATCACTGCAATTGATTTGAAGAATTGTCTCGGTAGGGGGATATCTGAGCCTAAAGGGCTTTTTATTCTTACAAATTTCAATCAATTGGATTTAGCTTTTCATGTGGATAGTGTTCTTGGAATACATAGAGTGTCTTGGAAGGATATTATTTTACCGGATGCAACTATTTCAACAACAGATAAGAGTGTATCTACAGGAATAGTAAAGATGAATAATAAGCTCATTATTATTCTGGACTTTGAAAAGATTGTAACAGATATTAATCCGGATACAGGATTAAAAATCTCAGAAATTGATGAACTTCAAGACAGAGAAAGAAGTAATGTTCCTATTCTGATAGCAGAAGATTCACCTCTGTTGAATAAATTAATTGTAGATTGTTTAAGAAAAGCAGGGTATAATAACCTGATTCATACAGAGAACGGAAAGAAAGCATATGATGTTATCTGTGAATGTAAGAATGAGGGCACTTTGAAAGAACATGTACGTCTTGTTATTACAGACATTGAAATGCCTGAGATGGATGGACACAGATTGACAAAGCTGATTAAAACAGATGCTGTCACAGCGGATATTCCTGTTATTATATTCTCTTCGTTGGTTAATGATGAAATGAGAAGAAAAGGAGAATCTATTGGTGCGAATGCACAATTGTCTAAACCTGAAATCGGTAATTTGGTAAAAATCGTTGACCGGCTTGTAGAAGAGTATCATTTAAATAATTAAAGAAGTATAGAATAAACAACAACCACGAAAAGAACGATGTTGAGTCATAAGACGAAACATTGTTCTTTTTCTATTTCTAAATCAGCGATACAAAACAAGTATTACCCAAGTATGTCTAAATATTCCGTATCATCTTGAAAAATCTAAATAACACATGTATATTTATGTGTGTATCAATTGGAAATTCCGTATTATCGATATGGAGATAATCTATGAAATTACCATCTTTTTTATACTTTGCCCGTTTTGGCGTAAGTACGTTACTAGCCTGTATTTTGGCGGAGGAACACATGCACTTGCCGCTAATCGTATCAAAAAAAATTGTTGATGCGTTGAACGACCACTTTATCATCACAGAGGGAATTGGATTGGAACTTCATCCCGACAATGTGAATGTGGAAACATTGCAGATATTGAAGGATGCAGGTGTTACAAAAATCAGCATCGGCGTTCAATCATTTTGCGATAAATATCAGAAACAACACAAGGGTGAATCCAAGTGATTTTGAGAAGTTCTTTGGGGGTAACGTTAAAAAAAGTATATGGATTCGAGCTTGGGTTTGCAAAGCGATTGGGGTTCATCAGGGAACAGGATGGTATCTATGAAATGACACTGAAAGGTGCTTTTTACTATCATTACTACGAGAGCTTTTATACATTATCTTATATCGACAAGATGTGGGGCATCATGCGAAAAGAAGCATTTCCTGAAAAGATCAAAATGTGAATGGATAGCGAGTGTAAAATTGCAGATAAGAGAAGATGGATTGGAGTATTCGTATGGAAAAGGAAGAAATACTGAAAAAAATTGATAATGCAGAAATGATATTAGTAGGATTGGGCGAAGATTTTGATGAGAATATAAGACTCCAAAAATCTGATGTATATAAAGAGGGGATGAAAATGTTGAAAGAAGCGGACTGTTTTCATCTCATTCCTGCCTGGAAGGATTATTGTGCTCTCGAACTTCAGGATCTTGTGACTCCTGTTTTGGAGAAGCTTAAAAAAATGATAGAAGGAAAGAATTACTATGTTGTTGCAACAGCAACAAACAGTAAGATTTCAAAGATATCATGGAAGCAGGAAAGAATCGTAATGCCCTGTGGAAATTCTTCCATGAAACAGTGCAGAAATAACTGTGATAAGCAAATATATGCAGTCTCAGAAGAAGAACAGGAAGTTATCAGGAGCTGCTTTAGGAGTATGAAAAGAGGGGAAACACCTTCTGATTTGAGAACCCTGTTGGGGAAATGTTCTAAATGTAATGCTGAGATGGAACTAAATAACATATACGCACATCAATATAATGAAGAAGGATATTTGCCTAAATGGGAAACCTATACCAAGTGGTTGCAGGGGACATTAAATCATAATCTGGTTGTGCTTGAATTGGGTGTAGGATTGCAGTTCCCTTCCGTTATCAGATGGCCGTTTGAAAAAATTGTATATTTTAATAAAAAGGCTGTCATGATAAGAGTTCATGATACGTTGTATCAATTGACCGAAGAATTGAGTGGGAAAGGCTATGGAATCTCACAGAATCCAATTGAATGGCTGACAAATTTATGATAAACTTATAAGATGTAATAAAAGATACAAGAAAGCAGAGGGAAAAACATGTCTTCACAAGAAGATTATCTTGACAGCCTGCTTAGAGGAATGATAGAAGGCACCATCAAACCAAATAATGAGGAGGATACGACAAACCTGGAAACTGAGGTGGAATCCTCTCTATTTGAGGTGTCTGAAAATGAAGCGAATGAGATTCCGGAACATGAGGAAGAGATAGAAGCGGAAGAAATCATACAACCTAAAGAAGTGCTTACAGAGGAAAACCCTGAATTACCTGAGGAAGTAAGTGGGGAAGAGGAAAACCCTGAATTACCTGAGGAAGTAAGTGGGGAAGAGGAAATCCCCGAATTACCCGAGGAAGTAAGTGGGGAAGAGGAAATCCCCGAATTGCCCGAGGAAGTAAGTGGGGAAGAGGAAAACCCTGAATTACCCGAGGAAGTAAGTGGGGAAGAGGAAATCCCCGAATTGCCTGAGGAAGTGTGGGAGGAAGAAGTATCGGAGCAGGAGAAGAACGAAATAGAGGAATTGATTGGTTCAGACGAGAGTGAGAAGATGCCCGGTACCTCTCTGGAAGCATTTTCGGATATGTCAATTGCTGATTTGGAAGCTTTATCCATGATGAATGGCATGGAAGAAGATTTTACAGAAGCAATGGATGAAAATGCTGAAACTGATTTTTATTCAGAGATTGGTGATGATATTGAAGAAAGGATTAATATGGCAGCTGAACTGCCGCCTGTGTCCCAAGAGTTTCCGGAAGATGATGTGTTGGAATTGATAGGGGAAAGCAATGACGCTGATTTGAAGGAAATCGAAGAACTTCTTCAAAAATCTGACAATAACCAGCCTGTGGATCCATCAGTTGAAGCGCTTTGGAACGATTATGAAAACGAAGCGGAACCGGCTGATATTCTTCAAGAAGTTCAAGAAGAGTCCAAAGCAGATAAGAAAAAAGCAAGAAAAGAAGCAAAAGCCAAAGCAAAGGCAGAGAAAAGAGCTGCGGCAGAAGCGAAAAAAGCGGAAGCAGCAGCGAGAAGGGCTGCAAAAAAATCCGAGAGAATACAAAAACAACAGCAGATTTCTGATGCTGAAAATATCACGGTTCATCCGGAGATGGTATCCGGTGAAGCTGCCTTACGAGAAGCTATTCAGTTTGAAGGTGAATCGGATTTTAATTCCGATATTTTAGATTCTATTGTGTCAGCAGCAGATGCAGCTTCCCCGGGGTCGGAATATGATGAGGCAGCGGAGGCTGTTTCGGAGGAAGAAGTTGATTCTGTAGAGGACGATTTCGCAAAGGAGATTCTGGCGGATGTTTTCGATAATAATGAGCATTCGGACGAGAATATAGTTCCTGAATTGTCTGAGATTTCAACTATGGAAGACGGATTTGAACCGGAAGCACTTGAGGCTTCGGAAGCTTTGGATTTGATTCCGGAGAGGTCAAATACAAAGACAAAGAAGAAAGGTGGTTTTTTCTCCAAGATTATAGAGTTTTTTACTGAGGAAGAAGAGGAAACAGAGAACGAAAATATCAGACTTTCAGAAGAAAATCAGAATATCCTGAAAGAACTGGACAATGAACAAGGTAAAAAGAAAAGGAAAAAGAAAAAAGGCTCGAAAAACAGCGGAGATGAATCAGAAGATATTCCTGAAAGAAAATCCGGGAAGAAAGAAAAAAAAGAAGCAAAGAAGAAACCTAAGGTTAAGAAAGAAAAGTCTCGGAAAGAAGAACCGCTGATTCGCGAAAAAAAGTTGACTTTTAAAAAGATGCTGCCTGTCTTTTTAGTGGGTGTTTCGGTAGGTGTTTTACTGTTTGTGTTTGTTAACTCGACAGTGGATTATACTCAAAAGAAAGCAGGGCGTGAAGCCTTTTATGAGGAGGATTATCAGACCTGCTATGAGAATCTGTTTGGCAAAGATTTGGATGAATCAGAGAACATCATGTTTGCTAAATCAAAAAGTATTCTGTATATCAGACTATGGATTCGTGAATATCAGATGTTCGAGGAGGAAGGTGACAGAGTGCGTGCTCTGGACAGCCTGATACAGACGGTTGATGATTATCCTGAGCTTTATGAGTATGCAAAAGAGTGGAATGCGGAGGAAGAAGTTGCTGAGGGTTATGCAGAGATTCTGAATATTTTACAGGAGGAATACGGCATGACGGAAAAGCAGGCACTTACAATTGCAGGAATCCGAAAGGATGAGGAGTATACCAGAGCTGTTGTTGAGGCGGCAGGGGGCAATCTATCCGATTGGATCACAAGCGGCAATAACGCGACGCAAGACAGTAATTCAAATACGGGAGTCCCGGAGGAACTACCGGATTTACTTCCGGAGGAACTGCCGGATTTACTTCCGGAGGAAGAGGAGCTGAAATCCTTGGATTTTTATGACAATCAATGAGTGAGAAGGTAAGAACATGATTGCGATTATTGATTATGATGCAGGAAATATTAAGAGCGTAGAAAAAGCCTTGCAGTATCTTGGGGAAGAAGTAATCATCACCAGGGAGGCAGAGGTCATCCTGAATGCAGATGGTGTGATACTTCCCGGAGTCGGAGCTTTCGGAGATGCTATGGACAAGTTGAATCGCTATGGATTAACAGAGGTGATTCATCAGTATGTGGAGACGGGAAAGCCTTTTCTTGGAATTTGCCTTGGACTTCAGTTGTTGTTTGAGGAAAGTGAAGAATCGCCCGGGGTAAGGGGATTGCACTTGTTGGATGGCAAGATAGTGCGGATTCCGGCAGAAAACGGATTAAAGGTACCGCATATCGGTTGGAACGATCTTAGCTTTCCAAGAGAAGGAAAGCTTTTCCGGGGACTGAAAGAGCATTCCTATGTATATTTTGTGCATTCCTTCTATTTACAGGCAGAGGAAGAACAGGTAGTGACGGCAACTGCGGAATATGGGGTGAATATTCATGCTTCCGTGGAAAAAGGGAATGTGTTTGCCTGTCAGTTCCATCCGGAGAAGAGTTCCGAGGTGGGAATGCAGATTCTTAGGAATTTCATCGAATTAACTAAATCTAAGTAAGAGGAAATAACTATGCATACGAAGAGAGTGATTCCTTGCCTCGACGTCAAAGACGGAAGAGTTGTCAAGGGAATTCAGTTTATGAATCTTAAGGACGCCGGTGATCCTGCTGAAGTGGCGGCCGCTTATGACAAAGAGGGCGCTGATGAAGTGGTTTTTCTTGATATCAATGCTTCAGCGGACAATCGTGCCACACAGCTGGAATGGGTGAGACAGGTGGCATCTAAGGTATTTATTCCTTTTACGGTGGGCGGAGGAATCCGTACGGTGGAAGATTTCAAGGCGATACTGAGAGAAGGTGCTGACAAAATATCGGTGAACTCTGCTGCCATCATGAATCCCAATTTGGTTGCTGAAGCAGCGGATAAATTCGGAAGTCAGTGCGTTGTGGTTGCCATTGATGCAAAAAGAAGACAGGACGGATCCGGCTGGACTGTATACAAAAACGGTGGCAGAGTGGATATGGGACTGGATGCGGTGGAGTGGGCCGCAAAGGTTGAAAAGCTTGGAGCAGGAGAAATCCTTTTGACCAGCATGGATTGTGACGGAACAAAGGCCGGCTATGATCTGGAGTTGACGAAAGCCATTGCGGAAGCGGTAAAGATTCCCGTCATAGCATCGGGAGGAGCCGGTAAGCCGGAACACTTTTATGATGCGCTGACGGAAGCAAAGGCGGAAGCGGTTCTTGCCGCTTCGCTGTTCCATTATAAAGAGCTGGAAATCTGTCAGCTGAAAGAGTATCTGCGTTCCCGCGGCGTCAGCGTCAGACTGTAGGAGGAAGACCTATGTCAATGATTGAAAATGACTGGCTCACTGAATTGGGTCAGGAATTTCATAAACCATATTACAAAAACCTTTATCAATTTGTATTAAAGGAGTATAATACAACCCGGATATTTCCACCGTCAGATGACATTTTTAACGCTTTTCATCTGACGCCGCTAAGCCAGGTAAAGGTGGTTATTATAGGTCAGGATCCTTATCACAATGAGGGGCAGGCTCATGGACTGTGTTTCTCGGTTAAGCCGGGAGTGGATGTTCCGCCGTCACTGGTCAATATTTATAAGGAATTAAAAGACGATCTGGGGTGTTATATTCCCAATAACGGATATCTGGTCAAGTGGGCAAAGCAAGGGGTGTTGATGCTGAATACAGTACTGACTGTCAGAGCTCATATGGCAAATTCCCACAGAGGAAAAGGGTGGGAAGAATTTACGGATGCGGCAATAAGGGCGCTAAACAAACAGGACAGACCTATTGTATATATTTTGTGGGGAAGACCGGCACAAACGAAGGAAAAGATGCTGAATAATCCCAGGCATCTGATATTGAAAGCACCACATCCCAGCCCGTTGTCTGCCTACAATGGATTTTTTGGAAGTAAACCTTTTAGTCAGACCAATCGTTTTTTGGAAGAGAACGGCATACCACCGATTGATTGGCAAATAGAAAATATTTAACCTAAAAGAAAGAAGGAAAGAGAAATGAAAATCAGAGTGGCAATTATGGGTTACGGAAATCTGGGAAGGGGAATTCAGTGTGCACTGCGTCAGAATGACGACATGGAGCTTGTAGCGGTGTTTACCAGAAGAGACCCTTCGACTGTTAAAGTGTTGGAAGAAGTTCCTGTCTATTCCGCAGATAAGCTGATGGAGATGAAGGATGCTATCGATGTTTTGATGTTATGCGGAGGCTCTGCTACAGACTTACCCAAGCAGACGGCAGAGTATGCAAAGTACTTCAATGTCATTGACAGCTTTGATACCCATGCAAGGATTCCCGAACATTTTGCTGCGGTAGATAAAGCAGCTTCAGAAGGCGGTAAGGTTGCCATGATTTCCGTTGGCTGGGATCCCGGAATGTTCTCCTTGAACAGACTTTATGCCAATGCCATCCTTCGCGACGGTAAAGACTATACTTTCTGGGGAAAGGGTGTCAGCCAGGGACATTCTGATGCGATTCGAAGAATTCCCGGAGTTAGGAATGCCAAGCAGTATACCGTACCGGTGGAATCCGCACTGGATGCAGTCAGAAGATGTGAGAATCCTGAGCTTACAACCAGAGAAAAGCATACAAGAGAGTGTTTTGTGGTAGCGGAAGAGGGGGCAGACAAAGCTTGGATTGAAAATGAAATCAAAACTATGCCCAACTACTTTGCTGATTACGATACCACTGTTCATTTTATTACAGAGGAAGAATTACAGAGAGATCATGCAGGGATTCCTCATGGCGGAATGGTAATCAGATCCGGGAAAACAGGCATGAACGGTGAGAATCAGCATGTAATCGAATACAGCCTGAAACTGGATTCCAACCCTGAATTTACAGCATGTGTGCTTACCGCATATGCCAGAGCCGTATATCGTATGTACACTGAGGGTATGAAGGGATGCAAGACGGTATTTGATGTGGCGCCTGCTTATTTGAGCCCTATGACTGCAGAGGAACTGAGAAAATCATTGCTGTAAGAAAGAATACTATACTGATACGGACAGGTGGAGAAGAGATGAAAAAGGAAGCATTTGTTACAAAAGAAATGATTGAGGAGATTACTAAGACTTATCCCACGCCCTTTCATATTTATGATGAAAAAGGTATTCGTGAGAATGCAAAAGCATTGAAGGAGGCTTTTTCCTGGAATCCCGGTTACAAAGAATTTTTTGCTGTCAAGGCAACCCCCAATCCCTTTTTGATCAATATTTTGAGAGACTACGGATGTGGCTGTGACTGCTCTTCCATGACAGAGCTCATGTTAAGTAATGCACTTGGGGTTAAGGGTGAGGATATTATGTTCTCCTCCAATGATACACCCGCGGAAGAGTTTGCATATGCTGCTGAAATCGGAGCCACCATTAATCTGGACGATTTTACCCATATAGAATTTCTGGAAAAAATACTTGGATATCTGCCTAAAACTTTGAGCTGCCGATTCAATCCCGGCGGATATTTCTCTCTGGGAACAGATATAATGGACAATCCCGGAGATGCAAAATATGGGTTTACCAGAGACCAGTTATTTGAAGGTTACAGGATTATGAAGGAAAAGGGTGTGGAGAATTTTGGCCTGCATGCGTTCCTTGCCAGCAATACCGTAACCAACGAGTATTATCCTGTGCTTGCAAAGCAGTTATTCGAGCTGGCAGTGGAATTGAAGGAGAAGACAGGAGCGAATATAACCTTTATTAATCTTTCCGGTGGCGTGGGAATTCCTTACAGGCCGGAGCAGGAGCCAAATGATATTCGCATCATTGGTGAGAGTGTCAGAAAGGTATATGAGGAAGTGCTGGTATCTGCCGGTATGGGAAATATTGCAATTTATACCGAGTTGGGCCGCTTTATGATGGGACCTTACGGTCACCTGGTTACAAAGGTTCTTCACGAGAAGCATACTCACAAAGAATACATTGGTGTCGATGCCTGTGCGGTAAACCTGATGCGTCCTGCAATGTACGGAGCTTATCATCACATCACGGTCCTTGGCAAAGAAAATGAGCCCTGTGATTTTAAATATGATGTTACCGGTTCTCTTTGTGAGAACAATGATAAGTTTGCCATTGACAGAATGCTTCCAAAGGTTGAAATCGGTGATTATCTCGCCATTCATGATACCGGAGCACACGGATTTGCCATGGGCTACAACTATAATGGTAAGTTGAAATCCGCAGAGCTGTTGTTGCATGAGGACGGAAGCGTGCAGCTGATTCGTCGTGCGGAGACTCCGAAGGATTATTTTGCAACCTTCGATTGCTTTGATGTGTATGGCAAAATGTTCACTGATAAATGATAAGATCTGATACAGAATGAGACTGTTTTGAATGATTCCCATTGAAAATGAATGATTACTGGGGATTCGAGGAGAAAGCATAATGAGATATCCGAAAAATCTACCTGACAGTGGAACCATAGGTTTTGTGGCACCTTCCTTTGGATGTGCCACAGAACCATATCGCAGTGCTTTTGACAATGCATTGGACAAATGGCATAAGCTGGGATATAAGACCATACCGGGACCTAACTGTTATGCGGATGAGGGAGTAGGAATCAGTAACCTGCCTGCAAAATGTGCTAAAGAGTTTACGGAAATGTATTGCAGTAATGAATCAGATGTTCTGATTTCCTGTGGTGGCGGGGAATTGATGTGCGAGATTCTTCCCATGGTGGATTTTGAAATATTAAAAAGTGCAGAGCCAAAGTGGTTTATGGGGTACTCGGACAACACGAACCTGACGTTTACCTTGGCGACACTGGCTGACACAGCCTCCATCTACGGTCCCTGTGCTGCCAGTTTTGGAATGGAGCATTGGCATTCATCACTGGAGGATGCAAGGGGGATTCTGAACGGAACGGTACGAAAGGTTTCCGGCTATGGTATGTGGGAAGCAGAGAGCTTAAAGGATGCAGAACATCCGCTGGAGCCGTATCATTTAACGGAAGCATTACAGATACGCTCCTTTGTTGGCATGCAGGAGAAGAGTGCTGAATTATCCGATGAGAATCCATTACAATTCTCTGGAAGATTGTTGGGTGGCTGTCTTGATTGTCTGATAACACTTTGCGGTACCCGTTTTGATAAAGTTGCGGAGTTTGTGAAAAAATATTCGGAAGATGGTATTCTATGGTTTCTGGAAGCCTGCGATCTGAATGTGTTCAGTATGCGAAGGGCCATGTGGCAGTTGGAGCAGGCCGGTTGGTTTGAACATGCAAAAGGTTTTTTGATTGGTCGACCTGCCAATGGACAGCCAATGTTCAACCTGGACGCATATCAGGCAATTCTTGAAGTCGCAGGAAGGAAAGGTATTCCTGTTATCATGGATATAGATCTTGGGCACAGACCCCCTATGATGCCTTTGATCGTGGGAAGCTATGCAGATATATGTGTTACAGGAAATCAAATCACGATTCAAATGGATTGCAGATAAAAAAACAATAAATTGCTCTTGCCAATTTCTTTTTTCTGTGTTAATATAACATCTGTTGCAGGTAGTCCTGTAAATGCCGGCGTGTCGGAATGGCAGACGAGGCAGACTCAAAATCTGTTGTTGGCAACAACGTGCGGGTTCAAGTCCCGCTGCCGGCAGTTATCCCTTGAGGAATCAAGGGATTTTTTTTTGCATTTTCACAGAAACAAAATTTGATTGACAGAGACTAAAAAGCAAAGCATAATGATAGTATGTCTAAAAAATAGGCAAGAGATGAAGGGAGAAGGCAGTAATGGTTCTTAGAGAGTATAAAAAACAGGAAAATTGGATGATTACAGGATGGCAGCTTACATATAAAGTTGGCTGGAAGGGCGCTCTGATGATATCGGAAGCAATGTTTCCGTATCTTGAGAATGGGGAAGTGCTGGTGAGAGATTCAATCGATGGCGCGGACTCTGATGTGACAGAAATGGTAAAGGATAACGAGAAAAGATTTTCTGCTTTGCTGGAGCAGGAAAAGGCTGTTATCACCGTCAGGGGTTTGTCCAGAATTTTGAAATGTCCCATGCAGATGCGTCTGTTTAATCAGACAGAGGTTTGTGAAGTATCTATTCCTGCAACAGTGATTAAAGAAGATGAACCCGAAGAGAAAATCTATGAAAAATTGAGTATTGGCTTAGGACAGTGCCTGAATTCGGCGGAAATCCTGGGACATGTCTTTTTGAGTAAGTAATTTTTGCAAGGTATTTTTGAATACGAGGTATTATAATGAAACATAAGAAGAGCATCGGAATGTTACTGGTCGTGTGCATGATGATGTTTGCCTACGGTTGCGGAAAAAAAGAAGCAGGTACAAATAATGTGAATGCAACTGCACCATCCGAATCAGAGGTGCTTACAGAAGATTTGGGGATCGCCGGGGTATACGGTGAGCTCTATGAAGCAGAGTCTGCCTACAGCGGGCTTGTATATTTGGAAGGAATCTCCGAAGAAGAAACGGTCAGGCTGACAGCAAATGTT
>SAMEA3663273__coassemble_373_pt1 | contig 11276 bp, 8 predicted proteins | sample SAMEA3663273__metabat2_low_PE_019 | metagenome-assembled genome bin SAMEA3663273 (sample SAMEA3663273) | pig gut metagenome | biome: pig gut; feature: pig-associated habitat; material: faeces | place: China | collected 2013
ATGCCGAGGGAATACTGGTGTCAGATAATTTTCGTACCAAGCTTGGCTATGAGATTGGTGACAGTCTGACTTATTCGGTGGGCGGAGAGAGCAGTAGCAAGAAGCAGTCCACTACCGGTAAGATTGTAGGATTTTTCAGCTATTGGCCGGGGTATGCACCTACCGTGACGGAGGTAAGTCCGGACGGTACGGCATCGACACGGGAGAATCTTCTGGTGGTAGCACATTACAATAAGCTCAAACAGGCATTCGGTGTCAGACCATATCAGGTGTGGATCGAACTGAAGGACGGCTGTGATTCCACGGATGCTTACCAATGGTTTCAGGATAACGGTATTCGTCTGACCAAATATGTTGATAAGGCAACAGAACTGAAAAATACTGTGGAAGAGCCGCTGCTTCAGGGAACCAACGGTGTCCTTACCATGGGATTCCTGGTGACCATTCTGCTCTGTGCGGTGGGTTATATGATCTATTGGATCATGTCCATCCGCTCAAGGGAGATGATCTTCGGTGTTTTGCGTGCCTGCGGAATGCATAAGGGGGAGCTGATTCAGATGTTGCTGAACGAGCAGATATTCTGCGGTGTGTTCTCAGTTCTTGCGGGCGTTGGCATAGGAAAGCTTGCCTCCAATATGTTTGTACCCATTCTCCAGCAGGCATACGCAGCAGCGAACCAGGTGCTGCCCATGCGTCTGGTGGTGGAGTCGTCGGATATGTTCAGACTTTACGGTGTGATTGTGGGAGTGATGTTCCTTTGTCTGTTGGTTCTGATTCTGCTGATCTTTAAGATGAATGTGACGAAAGCATTGAAGTTAGGGGAAGAATAATGGCAAATGATTGTTTGATTCAAGTATGTGGAGTTAATCGTATTTTCCCGGTTCCCGGAGGAGAATTTCAGGCATTGAAGGATATCAATGTTGAGATTATGAGGAATACCCTGACTATCCTGAAAGGTCGTTCCGGTTCCGGCAAGACCACACTAATGAATATTATCGGAGCACTTGACAATCCCACCACAGGAACTGTTGCCATTGATGGCAGGGTCGTGGGAAATATGTCTGACCTGGCCCGTGAGAATCTGAGAAGAAAGGATATGGGATTTGTTTTTCAGGCAGTATCCCTGATGCCAACAATGAATGCCTTTCAGAATGTGGAATTCTCCATGCGTCTTGCAGGAATCAAGCCGGGCAGGGAGAGGGATAAGCGGGTGGAGGAATGTCTGAAGCTGGTAGGTCTGGGCAGTCGTATGCATCATATGCCGGCGGAGATGTCCGGCGGTGAGCAGCAGAGAGTTGCCATCGCCCGTGCCATTGCCCACAGACCCAAGCTGATACTGGCAGATGAGCCCACGGCTGAGCTGGACAGCGCCATGGCCGCCAAGGTTACACAGCTGTTTTTGGAGATGACCCGAAAAGAGGGAATCACTATCCTCATGACAACTCACGATGTGGGACTGATGGATGCCGGCGATATGATTATTGAGCTGAACGCCGGAGAACAGGTTCACAGCGAGGCAGAGCCTCAATAGTGTGTTTTGGGTTGCAGGAAGGAGACAGAAATGCCGGAGAATATGATACAGGCAGATGGCCTGGTTAAAATTTACAAGACAAAACAGACAGAGGTATTGGCTCTTCAGGGGCTGGACCTGACGGTGGAGGAGGGAGAGCTGACTGCCATCATCGGAAACAGTGGCAGCGGCAAATCCACTTTCCTGAACATGATCGGCGGTCTTGACCGCCCCAGCGCAGGCTCCCTTTTTGTGGCAGGAAGCAACCTGTTTACCATGAATGAGAAGCAGCTTGTGCATTACAAGAGGGATACGGTTGGATTTGTGTGGCAGAACAATGGACGTAACCTGCTTCCGTATCTGACGGTATTGGAGAATGTTATGCTCCCCATGAACCTGTCAAATACGAAAAACAAGAGGGCTAAGGCATTAGAGCTTTTGGATATGGTGGGCATGAGCTCGAAAAGGCGCAGCCGAATGAATATGCTCTCCGGCGGTGAACAGCAGAGAGTTGCCATTGCCATCGCACTGGCCAATTCGCCCAAGCTTCTTCTGGCAGATGAACCTACAGGAAGCGTGGATGTGAAGACTGCCAATTACATATTTGATGTGTTTTCGGAGCTGAACAAATCGGGGCAGACGATTCTGATTGTAACCCATGACGTGGCACTCTCCAAGAAGGTTAAGAGGGTCGTGGCAATCAGAGATGGCAAGATCAGCAGTGAGCGTGTATTGAAGGAGGCTTATGCGGACAGACTCCAGGAGAATACCATAGACTGGAGACAGGAAGACACACAGGATGAATACGCAATTCTCGATCGCGCAGGACGCGTTCAGATCCCTGCTGAGATTTTGCAGAATCTGAATCTGAAGGGCAATAAGATCAGCATCGGTTATCACGACGGAAAAGTGGTTTTGTCGAATCCCGATGCAGAGTAAAGAGACAAAAAAGAGAGCACCGAAAGGTGCTCTTTCCTGTTACTGATGAAAATTATAGGTTTTATTTTTCTCCCGATACTCGCTGGGGGTACACCCCTTGACCTGTTTGAATACACGATTGAAGGTGGAAATGCTGGGGAAACCGGACTGCAGAGCCACCTCCGTAATTGACAGGTCTATCTGTTCCAGAAGCTCTTCCGCCACCTTGATACGTCTGTGTGAGATATAGGCGCAAAAGGTGTAGTTGGTATACTGCTTGAACAGCCGTGAAAAATGATATTTGCTGAAGCCGATGGAGCTGGCGATATCATCGAGATTCAGGTTGTCCATATAATGGGAATCAATATATTCCATCACAGTGTTGAATTTGTCAACATATTCTTTCTGCTTGTGTCCCCGGATATTGGAGAACATTTCGATATTGTCAATGTGGTTCGTTCCGATTTTGACAAAGAGGTTCAGCAGAAGAGAAAAGATAGTCAGGTCTGCGAATTGATTCCGTGTGAAATACTCGTTCCGTATCTGAACCAGAATCTCATAAGCATCATCGTAGATGCCGGGCTGAGTTGCTCTTGTCAGGTGAATCGGCTGAGTCAGTATTGATTGAATGCTGGCGAAGCCATGTAGTCTGGCACAGGGGGACAAATCGAACAAAAATACAAAACGATTGCCGGATTTCGGCGCTTTCAGGGCATGCAGTTCTCCGGGAGGGATAATCATGATATCTCCCGGGACAAGGTGATATGTAGTCTCTCCAATGACTGTCTCGTACCAGTTCTCCACGGGCATGACAATCTCCAGTGCGGAATGCCAATGAGGAGAATAGTCCACGGGAAGTTCGTTGAACCAGATGCGAATGGAGGTGTCGAGACGATACTGTACAAGCTCCTGCCCCGTACCCGTAAGTACGCGGCTCTGCAGGGTATCGGAATTGGCTTCGTAATACATTTGATGATTCGGTTGAATTCTGGAAGTATCTTTTTTCGCAGCCATATCTTTTTCTCCTCTCGTACTGTTCTTATTGTATCATCTGCCTCTCAAAAAAGCAATGAATGAGCGGACAAAAGCAAAAAATACAAGGAATAAATTTGGAAAATCCAGTATAATAACTTTAAGTAGCTTCAAATAACTTCATAGGGAGGTAACATATGATCAGAAGAAAGGTCAAAGGAGTTCTTGCTGTACTGTTGGCTTCTGCTGTGCTTGCAGGCTGTGGGAAGCAGCCGGGCGGGTCTGAAAGTGCGGTCGGATCCGGAACAGAGGATGCGTCATCCTATGTACAGACCCTGAGTCCCTCGGGAGAGACCACGGAGTCGGCGACGGGTGATACTGCGAAAGGCAGTGATGCTGTGACAGGTAGCGATACAGAGGTTGCCGAGGTGCCTGTGTTAAAGGATGCAGTCATGGATATTATGGGGTGTCGAATAGGCTGCGCCGCTACGGAGATGGAACTGAACGATGAGAAGGTGTGGGAAATCATTACCACCCATTTCAATGCGATCACCTTTGGAAATGAGCTGAAGCCTGATGCCATGGTGGGTTACAGCGTAGGAGTATGCCCCGGAACCGAGGAGGCGGAACTGAACGGGGAGACCATTCTTGTCCCCAGACTGGATTATTCCAGGGCAGAACGTATGCTGGACAAAATCTATGACTGGAATGCAGCGCATCCCGAAGACAAGATTATGGTGAAGGGTCATGTGCTTGTGTGGCACGCCCAGACACCGGAATGGTTCTTCCATGAGGAGTATGACAAGACGAAGCCTTACGTGGACAAGGATACCATGAACAAGCGTCTGGAGTGGTATATCCGTACCATGCTCACTCATTTTACCGGAGAAGACAGCAAGTACAAGGATTTGTTTTATGGATGGGATGTGGTGAACGAAGCCTGCAGTGACAATCCCTCCAGAGTGTATCGCTCGGATGCGGAGAACCCCGGAGAATCCCTCTCGGAGGACCGCCATGGAAGCAATTCCAGCTGGTGGCATGTTTACCAGAGCAATGAGTACATTATCAATGCATTTATTTACGCAAATAAGTATGCACCTGCGGACCTGGAGCTGTACTATAATGATTACAATGAATGTGTGAGCAGTAAGGTCATGCATATTGTGGAGCTTCTGACCGAGATTAAGTCCAGAGAAGGGGAGCCGGGCGTTGGCACCAGAATCACTGCCATGGGTATGCAGGGACATTACAGTATGGAAAGTCCTCAGTTTGTCGATGTGGAGTGGGCCATCAAGCGGTATGCGGAGGTGGTTGGAACCGTCCAGATTTCAGAATTTGACATGAAGGCAAGCCAGAGTTATGACGGCAGTGATGAGGCCAAGGAGAAAGAGTACATAGCTCAGAAGGGGCGTTACAGGATGCTTTATAACACAATGCACAAGCTCAATCAGGAAGAGGATATCAATATCTCAAGTATTACCTTCTGGGGAACCGTGGACCATTATTCCTGGCTCCAGAGCAGCTCCAATGTGGGAGGCGGAAGCACAAGCAATCTGCCTCAGTGTCCCTTGCTCTTCGATGATAAATATCAGGAAAAACCGGCGTTTTACGCATTTACAAGTATCGGTTTTAATTAATTACACAGAAAGGTGGTTATTCATATGACAGTAATTGCAAAAAACCCTATCATGCCGGGATTTTATCCCGACCCTTCCATCTGCGCAGTGGGAGGAGATTATTATCTGATTAATTCAACCTTTGCGTATTTTCCGGGACTTCCCATCATGCACAGCAGAGATCTGGTGCACTGGGAGCAGATCGGAAATGCCATGCACAGACAGGAGCAACTGCCCCTGAAGAATGCAGGGCATTCCGCCGGACTTTTTGCTCCCACCATGCGTTACCATGAGGGAACCTACTATGTTATCTGTACCAATGTTACCTTCGGCGGCAACTATATCGTGACTGCCAAGAATCCCGCAGGTCCCTGGTCAGACCCTTACTATCTGCAGGGTGCAGACGGAATCGATCCCAGCCTGTTCTTTGATGATGACGGCAAGTGCTATTATATCGGTACTCATCCCAATCCCGAGGGCTGCAGATACAACGGAGATTACTTCATCTGGATTCAGGAGCTGGATCTGGATAATATGAAGCTGGTGGGAGAGGTACATAATGTCTGGAACGGTGCCATGAGAGGAGTGCACTGGCCCGAGGGACCACACCTCTACAAGAAGGACGGTTACTACTACATTATGCATGCCGAGGGAGGCACAGGCCCCGAGCACGCAGTTACAGTATGCAGAAGTAAGGAGATTTACGGACCTTATGAGAACAATTTCTGCAATCCTATTTTTACCCACAGACATCTGGGGCAGGATTATCCCATCAAGTATGTGGGACATGCGGACATGATAGAGACTCCCAACGGGGAGTGGTATATGGTGATGCTGGCGGTGCGTCCTCTGGAGTGCTACACCACCATGGGAAGAGAGACCTTCCTGGCAAAGGTGACCTGGGAGAACGGCTGGCCGGTAGTGAATCCCGGTGTGGGAATTCTTACGGACGAGGTAGAGATCGATCTGCCCGAGTGGGATCCGATGGCAGACAAGACCTTTGATACCTCCGCTAACTGCGTGCCCGGAAGCAGCCGCACCTATGAATTTGCGAAGATGCAGAAGCTGGGAGATGAGTTCCTGGTACTGCGCAATCCCGGAGAGAATCTGTACTCCATGGATAACGAGGGTCTGAAGCTTTCCTTCCGCAGCATTACCCTGAAGGAGCAGGACAGCCCTTCCTATGTATGTGTGAGACAGCAACATCACAATTTCGAAGTAGCTGTGGAATTTGCCACAGACAACCTGACAGAGGGAAAACGCGCGGGCATTGCCCTGGTACAGAGCAATGAGTACCATCTGAGAACAGAGGTTAGCCGCGTGGGTGCAGGCATCGCCGCAGAAGTGATTCTGTGCCAGAAGGGACAGGATGAGGTCATCGGCAGAAGCGAAATCAGAGCAGATGAAGCCGCAGGAGTCAGCATCGGTGATGTGAAGCTTGTCATCAGGGTGCAGGGACTCTCAGCAGCCGTGGAAATGGAATATGACCAGAAGGAGAATGCAGACGGAAAGCTGACAAAGGGCTCAAGCCTGTTGAAGGACGGTATTGATGTGCGCAATCTTTCCACAGAGGTGGCAGGCGGCTTCGTGGGATGTACCGTGGGTATGTATGCCGTAGCAGATACAGACAGCAGGGACCAGGCAGCCTGCTTCAAGACTCTGACCTATCAGGCACTGTAATCCGGTGATGAATTGCGAAACGATATAGTGCACGGAACGGGTATTATGGAAAGGAACGGGCGTGCCATGTTTAGAAAGAAAAGATTATTGCATGTCTTGTCTGTGATGACACTGGCATGTGCCATGCTTTGCTCCTGCGGAGGAGGACAGACAGCGGAAAATGAGAATGGAACGGAGGTAAACAGCATGCAGAGCGGTTCCGGGGAACCAAACAGTTCCGGAGAACCAAACAGTGCCGGGGAAGCAAACAGTGCCGGTGTGCCGACAGAAGATTTGGCTGCGTGCTTTAATGGTATGAGTTATACAACAGCTTATAAGAAATTCTCGGATACCAATCCGATTATGACACAACGATTCGGAGCAGACCCTTATGCGATGGTCTACGAAGACAGAGTTTATTTTTATATGACTGCGGATGCTTTTGAGTACAACGACAAGGGAGAAATAGTTGAGAATTCCTACAGTAAAATCCGTAGCCTCAATGTGGTATCCACGGATGACATGATGAATTTTACGGATCCACGGCAGTATCATCGTGGCGGGAGAAGACGGAGCTGCCACATGGGCACACAATTCCTGGGCACCTGCGGCTGCCTGGAAGGAGATAGACGGCAAACCCAGATTTTTCCTTTACTTTGCGGATAACGGCGGAGGAATCGGTGTGCTGGAGGCAGACAGTCCCACAGGACCCTTCAGAGACCCCCTCGGCAAAGCGCTGATTTCCAGAGAGACACCTCACTGTGCCGATGTATTGTGGCTCTTTGACCCGGCGGTGCTGGTGGATGACGATGGAAGAGCGTATCTTTACTTCGGCGGCGGCGTGCCGGCAGGAAAGGTAGCGGATCCCGGCACTGCCAGAGTGGTAGAGCTTGGAGAGGACATGATCAGTATCAAGGGTGAGCCCAAGACAATTGACGTGCCTTATCTCTTTGAGGATTCCGGGATACACAAAGCCGGAAACAAGTATTATTACACCTATTGTACCAACTGGCAGGTGGATGCGGCGGGCACCGAAAAATACGGCATCCACAATGCGGAGATTGCATGTCTGGAGAGCGACAGCCCTATGGGTCCCTTTGTTTTCAAGGAGCGCATTCTGGAAAATCCGGGTACCTTCTGCGGACTTTACGGCAACAATCATCACTGCGTATTCAGCTTTCAGGACAAATGGTATATCGCTTACCATTCCAGAGTACTGGAGAAGGCGATGGGCATAGAGCACGGATATCGCTGTACCAATATCGATGAGTTTACCATGCAGGAGGATGGCACCATCGGAATCATCAGGCAGACGTCCGACGGCAGAACCCAGCTGAAGAAGGTAAATCCCTACGGTGAAAACAGCGCTGTGAACATGGCGATGAATGCCGGACTGGATACGGCGGCTGCGGAGGATGGTAAAGCAGGAAGCATGACACTGACGGGGATCGACACCGGCGACTATCTGAAGGTTCAGGGAGTGGATTTTGGTGAGACTTCACCTCAGGCGCTTGAGGGATGGTTCAAGAAGAATGATTCTTCCGAAGAAACCTGTGCCGTACGTGTCAACATGGATGCTCCCTGGGGGGATGTGGTTGCTTATCTTTCTCCGGAGGGAGAGGGAACCGAGACCGGCGCTGACGGATTTGTAAAGTATCAGACGCAGCTGGTAAAGGAAATCACCGGGGTTCATGACCTCTACTTTGTATTCAGCGGCAGCGGTTATGAGATGAAAGCATGGAGATTTACGGGAGAGGGCAAAGGCACAGAACAACAGGCAGGTGTGACCGATGAGAGCACTACCGCTGAAGATACGACTGAGGCTGCCGATATGTCCAAGGTGACACAGACCACCTGTCCCGACGAAGTAACCCTGAGGAAGGCTGACAGGACCTACGGCACGGTGGAGCATGTGACCTACCATTCCGAGACCACCGGTCTTGACCGGGGCGCAAATATTCTGTTACCGCCCGGTTACAGCAAGGATAAGAAATATCCAGTACTTTATTTCCTTCATGGGATTTTTGGAGATGAGTACTGCCTGATTAATGACGGCAACAACAAGATCCCTGAGATCATCGGCAATCTGTCAGCGGAAGGGAAGGCCAGGGATATGATTGTGGTATTTCCCAATATGTATGCGACTTCCGATCCCAATCAGAAGCCGGCGTTTGATGCGGCAGCAGTTGCTCCTTATGATAACTTTATCAACGACCTGGTGAATGACCTGATTCCCTACATCGAGTCCAATTACTCCGTATCGACGGAGAAGGAGGACAGAGCCATCATCGGCTTCTCCATGGGAGGAAGGGAGTCGTTGTTTATCGGCGTGAACAGACCGGATTTGTTCAGCTGTATCGGCGCCATCTCCCCTGCACCGGGGCTGACCCCGGCCAAGGACTGGGCAATGACGCATCCCGGACAGATGCAGGAATCAGAATTGAAGATTACAGATACTGCAAATCTTCCCAAGCTTCTGATGGTATGCTGTGGCACCAATGACAGTGTGGTGGGCAGGTTCCCCTTGTCCTATCATGAGATCATGGAGAAAAATGAAGTGGTTCATCTCTGGTATGAGGTGCCGGGAGCCGACCATAATGATCAGGCAATCCGCAGCGGATTATATAATTTCATTTTGAGATGGTAATACAATATCAAGGCATAATCAAAGAACCGGGAGGAATCGTCTATCTTAGCTGATTCCTCCCGGTTTTTTATATTAAGAGTTATACGTAGAAATGCAGGCTTCTTTTATTCCGTCACGGACGCCAGAAGCTGGATCAGGGCGGAATTCCAGTAGATGGTAACCTCGTTGGTGGAGTAGCTTCCGGTCATGTCAATCAGGCACTTTGCGGGAGCGGGAGCAGTTTCTTTGGTGAACAGGCTCCTTATGGTCTCATCCGCAAGCCAGTCACAGGGACCGCCGGAGAGCATACCGGGCATGGCCTTGCCCTTGAATCCGGAGGGTCTGTGGTGAGGATGCTTGATGGCATCGGTTCCGCAGCCGGTGACATAGCAGAGCCCCATGGCGTTGCGGCCCAACAGATAATGCAGCTGGGCGGCAGCGGCGTCCAGATATTTCTGCTCGCCCGTGAGCTTCCAGGCATCATAGAGCTGGAGACCGTTGTTTGCCACGGTTAGGTTGCTGCCCCAGTCATACTGCTTTTTGGTCAGTGCAGTGCCGTAGCCGTCGGCTTCAGAGGTTTGTAAGAGCTTGTCGGCAGTAGCAATCATGGAATCGGAGATAGCCTGCTTTAAGGTCTCGTCTACGGGACGACCGGTTCCCAGATATGCCAGATTGCCGTAGCTTCCCATTTCCACCCAGCCGTAGCCGTGGTAGATTTTCTTCCTTGCAAGCTTTTCGAAATCATACCTGTATTCTTCGTTGCCAAAGGTTCTGTAGAGCTCGGCAGCTGCCCAGTAGCGCTCATCAGTGTCACAGGGGTCACCGTATTCGCCGGTGGTGATGCCCTTGGGATTCTTGAAGCCGCCGGGCAGAGTCATGTCCTTCAGCGCAGTATAAGCTTTCTTGGAAACCTGCTCCAATTTCTTGGCATATGCCTTGTCATACTTCTTATAGAAACGGACAGCCATAGCGCATACTGCGGCAAAGTCAGCAGTAGCGGTAACGGACACGGGACTTAGAATCATTTTCCCCTTTTCATCCTCAGGCATGATAAAGGAGCAGAAGCCTGCGCAGGTTGCCTTGTGGTACAGGGCACCGTCCTCCCGCTGCATCTTCATCATCCAATCCAGCTCGTATTTTAATTCCTCCAGATAGTCGTTTAAGACTGAGGTCTGAGGCTCCGGACTCTGATAGCTGTTGCAGAGAGCCTTGTTGCGCTCCAGGGCATAGAGAAGCTGGGCCACAGCCATGGCACCGGGACCTACATAACGGCCGTAATCACCGGCATCGTGCCAGCCGCCGGTAACATCCCTGGATTCTGTTTTGTCGTAAGCATATCCCGTCTGGGTATGGCAGGCAGGATGGGCATATAAGCCTGCGGAAGCTTCGGGAAGCTCATGGCCGCAGCGCTGGAGATAAAAGAAGGCCATAGATTTCTGGAAGACATCGGAAAAGGCGTTCCTGCCGATGGTAAAGGTGTCGGATTCACCCAGACCCTCCGCTGTGATATAGTAGCATCCGGTCTTGGTCAGAGCAGAAAAGTCTCCTACGAAATCGGTCTCTCCGGCAGCGGCATTTTTAATCTTTTTGTCCGCTCTGCCTGTGTAGACGCAGGCACCGTTGCTCTTAAGAACGGCAAAGTTAACCGGTTTATCCGTGCGGAAGGTCACTTGCTTTTGCATTCCGGGTAAATAGCCGCACTGACTTACGAAAATATTCTTATACATATGTTTCCCCCATTTCCGGAAGCCCCCGGCTTCCTTTCTTCAGTATCCCATGATAAACCACCGAAGTCAAGACGATCTTGTGTATGCCTATTCTTTCTCATCGACTTCCGGCGAACCGGGGCGCACGGTGATTCCGTTAACCATGACACCGCCGTCCAGGGCGATGACGATACATTCCCGACCGTTGATATTGCGCGTCTCTATCAGGTCCGTGCGGTCGGGGCTGACCTTGATGACCACATCCGGGG
>SAMEA3663273__coassemble_374_pt1 | contig 11266 bp, 6 predicted proteins | sample SAMEA3663273__metabat2_low_PE_019 | metagenome-assembled genome bin SAMEA3663273 (sample SAMEA3663273) | pig gut metagenome | biome: pig gut; feature: pig-associated habitat; material: faeces | place: China | collected 2013
ATATACCACGTTTATCTTCTTTGAGATCATGTCCTTTACCTCCTATGTGTGGGTGGCGCAGGAGGAAAACAGACCCTCTCTCCGGGCGGCGGGAACCTATCTGGCAGTGGCGGTCATCGGTGGTCTGGTGATGCTTATGGGAATCTTTCTGGTGTATCATATTGCGGAAGGCTGTGGATTATATGTCCCGGGACAACCCCTGTATGTGGAAAAACTGAAGGATTTGTGGGCTACTGTATCCGAACAAAGTGGTAACCCCGGACTATGGCTCAGAATCGCCGGATTCTGTATGTTGTTTGGCTTCGGTGCCAAGGCAGGTGCCTTTCCCGTGCACATCTGGCTTCCCGAAGCGCATCCCGTGGCACCGGCACCGGCGTCTGCCCTGCTGTCCGGTATCCTGACCAAGGCCGGTATCTACGGAACCCTGATTTTGAGCTGTCAGCTCTTCCTGTGGGACAGCGCCTGGGGGAAGGTTATTCTGTTTCTTGGCGTGGTTACCATGCTGCTAGGGGCGGTACTGGCGGTCTTTTCTATCGATTTGAAGCGGACCCTGGCCTGCTCCTCCGTGTCCCAGATTGGATTTATTCTGGTGGGTATCGGCATGCAGGGGCTTCTGGGAGAGGAAAATGCCCTGGCAGTACACGGCACCCTGCTTCATATGGTGAATCATTCGTTGATTAAGCTGGTGCTTTTTCTGGCAGCAGGCGTGGTTTATTGGAATACACATTCCCTGGATCTCAACAGGATTCGTGGCTGGGGAAGAAAAAAGCCGCTCATTATGTCGATTTTCCTCGCCGGTGCGCTGGCAGTAGGCGGAATACCCATGTTTGGCGGCTATGTGTCCAAGACTCTTCTGCACGAGGCAATCGTGGAGTACGGAGGAAACGATTTGTGGAAGGCAGTGGAGTATGTATTTCTCTTTTCCGGTGGTCTCACCGTAGCCTATATGACGAAGCTTTTTGCCGTACTGTTTCTGGAAAAAAACCGGGATGAGGAGCTGCAGAACAAATATGACGGACAGAAGAGATACATGGGTGTTACGGCCGGTCTTGGCTTGACCGTAAGTGCTGTTGTTTTGTTTGTCTGGGGTCTGATACCGGAATTCACGATGAATAAGGCAGCCGCAGTGAGCCAGGCGTTCATGGGACTGGAGGCTTATGGACATGAGGTGAGGTATTTTAGTCTGACGAATTTGCAAGGCGCTCTGATTTCCGTATTGACAGGTGCCGTTGTCTATACCTTCTTCGTTCGAGGCTGTCTGATGAAGAAGGAAGAAGGACATCGGGTTTATGTGGATGTCTGGCCGACATGGCTGAATCTGGAAAATCTTCTGTACAGACCTCTTTTGCTAAAAATACTGCCCACAGTTTGCGGAATACTGTGCCGGATTCCGGACAGTATTGTGGATGGAATTGTGGTTCTGCTTAGAAAGACCGTTTATCGGGACAGTCCTCTGCCCTATGAGAAGCCTGAGGGTAACACCCTGACTGCAGCCATCGGTGGAGCGGCAAACGTATGGGAGGAGCTGGGAAACCGAACCTGGAATAAGAAGAATCCAAGGTCTGTGAATTACAAGCATCTTCTGGCACTTAAGAATGCCGAGTTCAATGAGAACAACAGGATCATTGCAAGGAGCCTTTCCTTTGGACTGTTTCTGGCGGGTATCGGCCTTGGGCTGACACTGATCTACCTGGTATGGTATTAAGATGAAATATATTCAATATGTGGGTAACAAAAGGATTGTAAAGATGCTTTGAAGATGCTAAAATACATTCAAAGCATCTTTTTCTTTTGTGCAGCCGAATTCTGCGCTTTCTAATTATCATCTATCGAATCGATAAAGGAATCCATGCTTGAACAACCAAATAGCGGGAGACCTTGCGAGAGGATAGAGACTGTTTCGCTTTGGTCTCCAAAGAAAGGAGTACTTATGAGCGAAAACAGAGAGTACAAAAGTGATGTGTTTTCCATGCTCATGGAAGACAAACGGTATGCCCTGGAGGTGTACAATGCCCTGAACGGATCTGATTTTTCCGAGCCGGAGCAGGTGGAGATGGTAAGGCTGGACAAAGGTGTATCCTTGTCTGTCCGAAATGATGCGGCATTTATCATTGATATGAACATCAGCTTCTACGAACATCAATCCACCTATAATCCAAACATTCCGTTGCGTGGGATGATCTACTATGCAAACACTATGGAGCGGTGGATTAAGGAGAAGGGGAAGGATCTGTTCAGCCGGCGGATGATTACGATTCCCACACCACATTTTGTGGTATTCTACAACGGACTGGAGAAACGACCGGAGTATGAGGAAATGAAGCTTTCAGATGCCTTCTGCCATTCTTCGGATCAGCCCGGTATAGAGGTCTTATGCAGGGTCTACAACATCAACCCCAGTCAGAATGAGAAACTGAAAGAACGTTGCCATGTGTTGGAGGGATACACCTATTTTGTAGAAAAAGTCCGTGAGTACCACGGACGGGAAGAGACAAGAGAGAATGCAGTAGAGCTCGCAATCAAGGACTGTATAGAACATCAGGTTCTGACAGACTTTTTTCAGAGCAGGAAGGATGAGGTGATAAAAATGACGCATCTTGATTTTACCTGGGAACGGAGAGAGGAACTGATTCGGAAGGAAGAGAGGGAGGAAGGTCGCGAGGAAGGCCGCAGGGAAGCCCGATTGGAAAATCTGCGTAACATGCTGGCCGCCGGGATTGACGACAAGATTCTTCTTGTTGCGGGCTTTAGCGAGGAAGAGATTCAAAGAGAGAAGGCTATCCAGCCATAATGATCTATTCACCAGAATCCATTGTATCAGAAATTGCTCTCAGAAAAAAGTGAGGACCTTCTGAAGCTTGTCAGAAGGTCCTCTTTATATTATGTAACACAATTGCGGTTTGCTTATTTTGCCTCTTTTTTCTTCTTGCCGCCTACCAGGAAGATGCTGACAAGCAGTGAGATGATGTAAAGTACGATGGTGAGATACAGCACAGCCTGATAACCGGTGGGATTGATGGAATAAACATGTCCATCCACAGTGATATCACTGGGAGTACCGATCTTGTTGACAATCAGGGTTGCAACCTGATTACCGGTCAGTCCTGCGATTGCCCAAGCAGAAAGGGTAATACCGTGAATTGCACTGATGTTCTGCATTCCGAAGTGATCGGACAAAAGGGTGGGCACGTTACTGAAGCCGCCGCCGTATCCGGCATTTACAACAAACAACAGAACCAATACCAGGATGGTTAAAGCCATACTGGTGGGGTTGCCATTGATGATATTGGCACCCTGCTTGTCGATACCCTGGGTTACGATTACAAGGGCTGTAGCAATGATGGAAAGAACGAAGATAATCTTGTAAATGGTATTTCTGTCCTTCATGGAATCTGCCCATGCAGAGAAGCCAAGGCGTCCGCCTGCATTGAATACAGCGGTGATGGAGGAGAGAACGCCTGCCATCGCGCCAAGACCGATACACTTGATAATCATCTTTTCCTGGGAAATCAAAGCCAGACCACAGGTGATGTTCAGATAGAACATTATCCAGATACCGATGAATACAACAGGCTTGGTCTTGATAACATCGAAGGCCTTCTGCCCCTTTTCCTGCCTGGCGGGCTCGTGCCAGTCGGCAGGCTTTGCAAGAAGCAGGTGACCTACAAACATCATTACAAAGTAAAAAGCTGCAAGGATTAGGAACATCTGGTAGATACCGCCGTCACCCAGGGAGGTTAACAGCTTCTGCATTATGGGGCTTGCAATTGCTTTTGCGGCACCGAAGCCTGCAACTGCAAGACCGGTAGCCAGACCCTTGCGGTCCTGGAACCAAAGCATCAGTGTCTTAACGGGGGACAGATAACCGGTACCAAGACCGATACCCATGATAAAGCCGTAGCACACATAGATGCCAATCAGGGCAAGAACGCTTCCCTTGCCGGTAGCAAGGAATTGCTTTCCTCCGTACCAGATGAAGAAGCCTGTACCTGCCATACCTGCGGCAAAGCAGATAGCGGCAATCAGGGAAGAACGGTGGATGTCTTTTTCAACAACATTTCCGAGGAAAGCAGCAGACATGCCGAGGAAGAAGATGGCAAAGCTGAAGGCCCACTCGGTAGCACTTTTGGAAAAGCCGATGTAATCAGCGATTTCCTGGCTGAAAATAGACCAGCAGTATACGGTACCGATACTGCAGTGGAGCAGTAGTGCAGGAATGGCTGCACGAATCCATTTGTTTTGAATTTTCATTATTTTGTTTCTCCTCTTCTTATGAAACGTATAAAATCGAATCCATCATACTCTCTTTTGCCACAATTTGCAAGTGTTCCCATGGGGGCAATATGTCAAATTTTATGGGGATATGTACCAAATTGAGCCAAATGGCACAAACAATGGTTTCATAAGTTGACGATGTCGCGCGTATAGATTAGAATATTTATATCTGTTCATATTCCCACAGGGCGGAGCCCGGAAGGAGATTCTATGCATTCACCGTTGGAAATTGCAACAAATTTTGTGGAAATCGGGATACATAAGGTGAAATTGTCTGCCTGGAAAATGCTGATACTTGGCTTTTTTGCGGGCTGTTTTATCGGATTTGCCGGGATTGCTTCCACTACTGCCTCGGCTACAGTGGAAAATGGTTCCCTGGCAAGGCTTCTCAGCGCCTGTGTTTTTCCCGCCGGGATGGCTATGGTGCTGGTAGCGGGCAGTGAGCTTTTTACCGGTAACAACCTTATTATAATCAGTGTGCTGCAGAAGAAAGTACGAGTGATTGATATGCTGAAAAACTGGCTGTTTGTGTTCCTGGGTAATTTTCTGGGTGCAGCCTTTGTGGCAGTGCTGGTGGTCTATGGTCACACGCCGGATCTTTTTGGCGAGGGTCTTGCTGTAAAGATGGTGGGAGCGGCTTCCCTACGGGTGGAGCAGACCTTTTCCGAGGCGTTTATCCGAGGTATTCTCTGTAACATTCTGGTCTGTCTTGCGGTATGGGCGGCCTTTGCGGCCAAGAGAGTCTCGGGAAAGCTTCTGATGAGCTTCTGGCCTGTGATGCTGTTTGTGCTCTGTGGCTTTGAACACAGCATTGCGGATATTTATTTCGGCATTGCCGGTATTCTGACTTCCCTGGAGTACTCCATTGCAGCGGAGGGTCTGAATTTTGGTACCTTCCTGTTGAAGAATCTCCTGCCTGTCACTTTGGGAAATATTATCGGCGGGGCAGGAATTGTTGGTGTGGGATACTGGCTGGTATATCTGCGTCATACGCCTCATTTTGCCATGACCATTGAGGATGAGCAGGAAGAACTGGATATCGCTGAGGAATATTAAAGAACCGGGTGTCGGGTGTCGCCCATTTCGGAATTGTGTTATTTCGACTTAATACGGATCTTGTCGAGGACACCATTCCGGGATGGGATTTTTTATGCGGGTTGCCAACGAAAAAAGAAAAAAACAGGATTGATAATAATTAAGATGTTCAATAAGAATAGATAATATAAATCAATATAGATAAAACAATATAAATCAACAATATGTTTGGCTTGATAGAATGCATCATGCATGCTAAATATAGCAATTACAATTATTATCATTTTCAAAGCAATATATTTTTTTGAAATTACAGATATGAATAATTCAAAGATATAGATTTGCTATATTGAATAAATGATATAATAAATCAATAATAATATTAATTTTAATACTTGAATAATTGGAATATCCGTGCTACTATAGTCCAATCAAGAAGAAAGACAGAAAAAGAGGAACAGTCTATGAACAGTAAGGTAATTAAGGAAAAATACGGCAAGACATATCATATGCCTCCCGAGGTGACATATGATTGGGTGAAGAAGGAATGTATTGAGAAGGCACCGATCTGGTGTAGTGTAGACCTGCGTGACGGTAATCAGGCATTGATTGATCCCATGAGCCTGGAGGATAAGCTGGCGTTCTTTCAAATGCTGGTTGAGATCGGATTTAAGGAGATTGAAGTGGGCTTCCCTGCCTCCTCCGATACAGAGTACAATTTTATCCGTGCATTGATTGAGCGCAATATGATTCCCGAGGATGTCACCATTCAGGTGCTGACCCAGGCCAGAGAGCATATCATTAAGAAGACCTTTGAAGCGCTGAAGGGCGCACCTCATGCGGTGGTGCATCTTTATAATTCTACCTCCGTGGAGCAGCGTGAGCAGGTATTTAAGAAGGATAAGGAAGCGATTAAGAAGCTTGCAGTGGACGGCGCTGCCATGTTAAAGAAGCTGGCTGAGGAGACCGAGGGCAATTTTACCTTCGAGTACAGTCCCGAGAGCTTTTCTCAGACCGAGGTTGATTATGCGTTGGAGGTCTGCAATGCAGTGTTGGATGTGTGGCAGCCTTCCGGGAACAACAAGGCAATCATCAATCTGCCTACCACGGTGCAGGTGGCAATGCCTCATGTATTTGCTTCACAGGTTGAGTACATGCACAAGCATTTAAAATATCGTGAAAACGTCGTATTGAGCGTTCATCCTCACAATGACCGCGGCTGTGGTGTCAGCGATGCCGAGTTCGGTATCCTGGCCGGGGCGGACAGAGTGGAAGGAACCTTGTTCGGCAACGGAGAGCGTACCGGTAATGTAGACATTGTGACTGTGGCATTGAACATGATGTGCCATGGTGTGGACAGCGGTCTTGATTTCTCAAATATCATGAAGATCAGAAAGGCCTATGAAGGCTTTACGGGCATGAAGGTACATGAGAGAACACCTTATGCGGGAGATCTGGTATTTACCGCATTCTCCGGCTCCCATCAGGATGCCATCAGCAAGGGCATGACCTGGCTGAAGGAAGGCAAGAGCGGAAAGCGCTGGGATGTGCCCTATCTGCCCATTGATCCTGCGGATGTGGGAAGAGAGTACGAGTCTGACGTCATCCGTATCAACAGTGTCTCCGGCAAGGGTGGCGTGGCATTTGTATTGAAGCAGCAGTACGGCTTTGCGTTGCCTGCAGCCATGAAAGAGGAGGTAGGCTACCTGATCAAGGGCGTATCCGACAAGCGCCATCAGGAGCTTCAGCCCAAGGAGGTCTATGCCATCTTTGAGGAAAATTATATCAATCCCCGCAGCGTATTCCGGATTCCGGAGTGTCATTTCCGTCAGGAGAAGGGAATTCAGGCAGAGGTGACCATCGAGCAGAACGGCACGTCAAGAGTAGTAAAGACTGCCGGTAATGGTCGTCTGGATGCCGTAAGTAATGCCGTAAAGACCTATTTTGGCATGAGCTATCAGCTGGCAGTTTACGAGGAACATGCCATTTCCAAGGGCTCCAGCTCCAAGGCGGCGGCTTATGTGGGCATCATGCATGACAACAGCTATTACTGGGGCGTGGGTGTGGATGAGGATATCATCAAGGCCTCTATCGCAGCTCTGACCTCCGCAGCCAATAAGCTGGCAGCAGAGCAGCACATCACAGCAGGGAGAGAAGAGCGCATCGTAGAGATCATCAACTGTATCAGAGAGGATTACAAAAATGTGACTCTGGAAAGTCTGTCCGACAAATTCCATCTCTCCAAGCCTTATCTTTCCAAGTACATCAAGGAGAAGGCAGGCATGACCTTCCAGGATGTGGTTAAGAAGGAAAGAATGAAAAAGGCCAGAATCCTGCTCAGGGAAACCAACCAGACGGTGGAAAGCATTGCCGCTGAGGTGGGATATGAGAATGTAGAGCATTTCAACAGACTGTTCAAGAAGAGTTATGATATCACGCCGGTGCAGTACAGAAAGCAGGATAAAATGGCGGATTAAGACAAGATTGCAGATAATGAATAAAACCCTCGGCTCAAATGACCGAGGGTTTTGTGCACTTATATCCCGGATTCCCGGTGGATAAATCAGGTAAATTGATTGTAATTGTCGTTGAAACTGTCATTAAAACCGTCATTAAATCCCTCCATGCCGGGCTGTTTGGGATAGTGATCAACTTTGTTGTAGCGCATATCTAAGAATTCTGCGCGATTCTTGTTGTACATCTTAACCAGTTCGTTTGAGAATCCTACGACTACCCAGGGATACTTCACATTGATTTGATCGAGGATTGCCTGGGCTGTGCCGTTGTCGGGAATGGCGATTGTAAAGTTGCCACCCTTAACATCTGCACGAATAACAATCGCATAGGTGGTGCCGGTTTTGATTCCGTTGGTACGATGGGTCGTGGTGGTCTGGTATGCCCAATGCAGCTTGCTTACGGGGATGGCATGGGGAACAGTACTGTTCAATCCGAAGTAAAAGCAGAGATTACCGAGACGGATATCATTTTTATGAAAGCCGGTGGCATGGTTCATGTCGGATTCTATGGCGGATTCACTGTAGCCGGCCTCCTGAATCCCGTTATTGAAATGTTTCATGTAACTTCCGGTAACAGCCTTGATGAGACGAACGACACCCCAGAGAATGAAGAAACCGCCCACACAGATAAAGATGACAAACAACAGGTCACTTCCGTTTACGGCAGAGGTACCGGAGATGTCGATGTAGTAGGGAAGTGTATACTCTTCAATCTCGCTTTCAGAGAAATCGCTCTCCAGGAAGTATTCTTTGAAATAGCGGTATTCCTCGCTGCTCAGCTTGTGTATGTGTCCCACCATGTGGAAGGGCTCGGAAAAGGTCTCATTGGCAGAGTTTTCTGCGATTTCTTCCATCTGTTTCTCGTATTTTACCGGAACCTTGACAGACATGTACTTATACTCTGTTGCTTCGTCGTCTCCGGTCCAGATGACATAGTAGAGATCTGTGGTAGTTCTCTTGTGGGTCTTGGTATTTTCACTGTATTCTTCCAGATAGGAACCGAAGTTGGCAGTGAGATCAATGGTTACGTTCTGGTTCTTGATTTCTTCCGGTGCAAGGTCTTCAAATTTTTCATAGATAATAAAGCGCGCGCATATTGCAACAATGCCTGCACCTATGATGAGCAGAACGATTGCGGTCACCAGAGCCTTGCGAAATGATTGTTTCTTTAATTCCTCCATCTTTGCCTCCTCATTAAGAAATAAATGTTTTAACATTTTTATCTTATCATAGTAGAATGATGTCTTCTAGTCAATTTTTGCTCTTTTTGTCGAAATAACACACGTCGCTTGCTTTGAATGTGAGAATCATGTACAATGTGAAAATGTAACACAGATATGTAAGCGGAAAAGAGGTAACACAATGAAATTTAAGGACATGCCTTACGAAAGAGTGGATTTCGACCGAGTTAAGAAGGAAATGGACGAGATCATGGAGGAGTTCGATGCTGCGAAAAACGGGGAGGAGCAGTTTGAGGTTCACAAGAAATATTATGCACTGAGCGACCGGGTAAGCACTCTGTATACGATTGCACACATTCGTTACGATATTGATACCTCCGATGAATTTTATGAGAAGGAGCATGAATATTATGACGAGATGCTTCCCATGTTTGAGAGCATGGCTTTGAAGTATGCCAGGAAGCTTTACCAATCCCCGTACAGAGAGTATCTTGAGAAGAAGATCGGATCTGTGGCGTTCAAGAATATTGAACTTCGGGAGAAATCCATGGATGAGAAGCTGATTCCCCTGATGCAGGAGGAAAATGCGCTTACCATGGAATATAACAAGCTGATAGCAAGTGCAAAAATCCGATTTGACGGTAAAGAGCTGAATCTTTCCCTGATGCGTCCCTATCTGGTACACAGGGACAGATCTGTCCGTGCTGCCGCATGGAAGGAGTACGGTGCCTTTTTTGAGGCAAATGCGGAGAAGCTGGATGAGATATACGATAAGCTGGTCAAAAACCGTACCGCCCAGGCAAGAAAGATGGGCTATGAGAATTATGTGGAGCTGGGCTATTACCGCATGGGTCGCAACTGCTACGGCCAGAAGGAAGTGGAGTCATACCGGGAGCAGGTGAAAAGGGATTTTGTGCCCTTTGCCGAGAGGCTGCATGAGCGCAGGAGACGGAGGCTCGGTCTGGATAAGCTGAGCTATATTGATGACGCTGTTTATTTCACTGAGGGCAATCCTGCGCCTGTGGGAACTCCCGGGGAAATCCTTGCCGCAGGGCAGAGGATGTACAGCGAGCTTTCCCCGGAGACCAAAGAGTTCTATGATTTTATGATGGATAATGAGCTTTTTGATGTGCTGGGGCGCAAGACCAAGAAGGCAGGTGGTTATATGACCTATATGCCTCTTTACAATTCTCCCTTTGTATTTGCAAACTTTAACGGTACCAGCGGAGATGTGGATGTGATTACCCATGAGTGCGGGCATGCATTCCAGGGATATCTCTCCGGTATGGATCCTGTCAGAGAGCACGCTGACATCGGTATGGAGACGGCGGAGATTCACTCCATGTCCATGGAATTCTTTACGCAGGAATGGATGCCGCTGTTTTTCGGAGACAGGGCGGAGGACTATATAGAGATGCTCCTGGAGGATTCCGCGGCATTCATCCCTTACGGCTGTATGGTGGATGAATTCCAGCACATTGTATATGCGAATCCCGATATGACGCCGGCTGAGAGGCATGCTGCATGGCTGAAGCTGGAGAAGGAATACAGACCCCACCAGGACTATGGGGATGATGCATTTTTTGGTAAGGGCGGTATCTGGCAGAAACAGCAGCATATCTACAATTCCCCCTTCTATTATATTGATTACTGCCTGGCTCAGACCTGCGCGTTGCAGTATAAGGTAAAAATGGACGATGATTACAAAGCAGCCTGGGAGAGCTATCTGAAGCTGTGTAAGCTCTCTGCCTGTGATTTTTACACTAATATGATAAGGGAAGTGGGACTTGACAGTCCGTTTGAGCCGGGTTGCATGAAAAATATCGTTAAAAAGCTTGAAAAATATGTGAAATAGCTTGCATTCGCATAAAGCCGTGCAGTATAATTGAGCATCGGGTGATTAACCCGGATGCAGTAAGTTTTAGGAAGGAGACATTTTTATCATGTCTAAAAAACCGGAGAATACGGAACAGAAAAAAGAAAAAGTTGTCACAAAATATGATTTGAAAATGCAGAAAAGAGCAGAGGAGAGGAAACAGGCCGAGAGAGAGCGGCAAATGGGCAGGATTATCGGAGTGCTTGCTGTACTTGCGGTATTTTGCTTTGTGATTTCCTTCCCGATTCGCACATACCTGGCATTGAACGGCACCTATATCAAGGTGGGCGGAGAGAAGATAACAAAGGTAGAATTCGATTACAATTATAATATTGTTAAGAATAACTACATTACACAGAATAGTTACTACCTGAGCATGTTTG
>SAMEA3663273__coassemble_409_pt1 | contig 10715 bp, 9 predicted proteins | sample SAMEA3663273__metabat2_low_PE_019 | metagenome-assembled genome bin SAMEA3663273 (sample SAMEA3663273) | pig gut metagenome | biome: pig gut; feature: pig-associated habitat; material: faeces | place: China | collected 2013
AAAAATCTGTTTTCATTCAGATGATGGAATTATACAATTATGATTTTTCAGAGTTTTCCGATGATGATATAAATGAATATGGATACTTTGGTTATCCACGTATTGATGACTATTGGAATGAGGAAGGAAGATATCCGTTCTTTATTAGAGTCGATGGCAAACTTGCAGGATTGGTTTTAGTAAGGTCTTGCAGTGAGCATAATAATTTGTCTAATCCTCACAATATAGCTGAATTTTTCGTGATGAAAAAATACCGACGCAAAGGAGTCGGTAAAGTAGCTTCTATGAAGATTTTTGATATGTTTCCTGGCGGATGGGAAATATCACAGTGGCAAAATAATTTGCCTGCTCAGAACTTTTGGAAACAGATTATTAACGAATATACTAATGGAAAATATGATACATTTACCGCAATAGAGAAAGGTGAGGTTGGATTTACATTTTACAATTCACTTTGATAGTTTTAGAAATGTATGTGTGCTTTGTGCGTCAAATCCCAATTCAAAAAGATACTATGCCTAATGTGTAGTATCTTTTTCTCTGCCAAAAACCCCGAAATACTTCCACAAAATTAATATAAAAATATGAGTTGCTTTTGGGGTGTTATGAGTTATAATTTTTATATCAGCAAAATGGTAATATTACCACTTTTGAAAAGGCGGAGCGAATATTACCAAAAATATTACCACAGATAAAATAAAGTAGTTTAGAAAAAGTGTTAAAAACAATTTTCTGTATAGCCAAAATCTTGTAAAAAGCCTTAAAACACCCCGAAAACAAGCAAAAAAGGCTATACAGAAAAGAAAATGGCGGTGGGGTGTGCTATACAGATTTAAGGTATAATATAGGTGTGTAGAAAAGATATGAGATAGACAGATAACATAAGCGCAAAAGGCAGGAGTAAGAACTCCTGCTTTTTGATTGGAATAATTTCATAATTGATTGGATTGTAAAAAAAATTTGATAATATGGAAAAATTCAAATTCGATTTGAATAATCCAAGAGGCTTTGTTATAATTTTTCTGTAATGGAATTGTGTATATTTGTGGAAATGCAAAGTTCTTGAGTGTCAGCTTGATGACATTATGGATTTGGTTGATGAAGCCGGTGCGTAGCAATAGAAAAAATGAAAGATAGGATAAGGTATGTATACATCAATAGAGTTGTTTGCGGGAGCAGGTGGATTGGCATTAGGAGTTGAAAAGGCAGGGTTTCATACGCTTGGATTAATCGAATATGATAAGGATGCGGCTGATACTTTGAAAAAGAATCGCCCGGAGTGGAATGTTATCCACGATGATATTGCCAATATTTCAGTATTAGACTTAGAAGAATACTTTGGAATTAAATCCGGTGAATTGGATTTGTTATCCGGAGGAGCACCTTGCCAGGCATTTTCTTATGCGGGAAAGAGACTGGGTCTTGAAGATGCAAGGGGAACATTGTTCTATCATTATGCACTATTTTTGGAAAAACTGCAGCCCAAAATGTTTCTTTTTGAAAATGTGAGAGGATTGTTGACTCACGATAGGGGAAAAACATATGCTACAATGCTCGAGATTTTTGCTCAAGCAGGCTATACAATTGTAAAGCGGGTTTTGAATGCTTGGGATTATGGAGCACCGCAGAAAAGAGAACGATTGATTACAATCGGAATTAGAAATGATTTGGTAGATAAGATAGAGTATCAATTCCCGAAGCCGCATGAATATAAACCGGTATTAAGAGATGTTTTATTGGATTGTCCGGAAGGACCAGGCGTTCCATATGGAGAGAAGAAGCGTAAGATTTTTGAACTTGTTCCACCGGGAGGATACTGGCGAGACATTGATCCGGAAGTTGCAAAAGAGTATATGAAGAGTTGTTGGGAGATGGAAGGTGGAAGGACCGGAATTTTGAGAAGAATGAGCTTGGACGAGCCGTCACTGACAGTTCTTACATCACCATCACAGAAGCAAACGGAGAGATGCCATCCGCTTGAAGCAAGACCTTTTACTGTAAGGGAAAATGCCAGATGCCAAATGTTTCCGGATGAGTGGGAGTTTTGTGGAAATGTTTCATCACAGTATAAGCAGGTTGGTAATGCAGTACCGGTGAGTTTGGCATATGATGTAGCCAGAGAAATTCATAATTCACTACAATTACTTGAAAAAAACGAAAGGACTAAAAAGGCTATATGAAATCATGGGGGTTAAGCTTTATTACAGAAGATGATTTTAAAAAGCATGTTGCAGCGACTATACAAAAGTATGGGGAAAAGCTGGAATCCTTTGATATAAAAAGATTTAACAAGAATATTGTTGACCCGATTAAGCTGATTTTTGATAAAACAGTTTACCAGACATCCTGGAAGGAAATGGTAGGTAATGAAATTTTCAGACAAAGAGACAAATCTAACAATAATGACATTGGATACTTTCATCAGAGGATATTTCAGTATATTGATAAATGCCGAGTGCCGGAGAATGGTAAAGAAGGTGGCTGGGATGTGATTTACCAGAATCCGGACGGTATTGTGTTGCCGGATGGAGATGTGGTACATACAGTATATGTGGAAATGAAGAATAAGCATAATACTATGAATTCTGCATCTTCCGGAAAAACATACATTAAGATGCAGAGTCAGTTGCTTGATGACGATGATTGTGCTTGCTTCTTGGTGGAGGCCATTGCACAAAAAAGTCAGAACATTAAATGGGAAACGACCGTAGATCAGAAGAGGGTTTCTCATAGAAGGATTCGTCGAGTTAGTTTAGACCGGTTCTATGCACTGGTTACCGGAGAGCAGGACGCATTTTATCAAATGTGTATGATTCTTCCGGAAGTTATCAGTGATGTGGTAACGAATAGTCAAACTAAGGTGCCGCATGATACTGTTTTAGAAGAATTGAAAAATATAGCAAATTCGATAGATGAAAATGATGAAGATGTTGCGATGGCGATTGCAGTATATCTGCTGGGGTTTAACTCTTATTATGGATTTGCGAAGCTGCTCCAAGGTAAAGATGAGGTTGATGAAAATATGTTGAAGCGGATTTATTCGTATGCTAAAGGGATTTATGGTAATGAAGTTTGATTGTAATGGATATGTTACGATATATATTTGTGTTACCTAAGTTTGAAATAAAAATAAGGATTGGAAAACCATGTATCCTGAGGCTTTTTTGACAAGAATGCAGCAAATGCTTGGAAATGAATATGAGACCTTTCTGAAAGCTTTTGAGGGGGAACGCAGCCAGGCGCTGCGTCTGAATGCGCTGAAGCAGAATGGGGAAGGAAAAACTGCAGGAGAGGTGTATTCACCGGAGAAATATGAGCAGGGCCGGGTGCCCTTTGCGCATTTATCTCCTGTTCCCTGGGCTGAGAACGGATATTATTATGAAGCCTGTGATCAGCCGGGAAAGCATCCCCTGCACGAGGCGGGGGTGTATTATATCCAGGAGCCCAGTGCCATGGCGCCGGTGGAGCTTCTGGAGGTGAAGCCCGGAGAAAGGATTCTGGATCTGTGTGCAGCACCGGGAGGAAAAAGTAGCCAGATTGCCGCAAAAATGCAGGGGCAGGGTTTTCTGCTCTGCAATGAGATACATCCTGCCAGAGCAAAGATTCTGTCGGAAAACGTGGAGCGCATGGGACTTCGGAATGCCTGTGTCACCAATGAGACTCCGGCTCGTCTGGCAGAGCTCTTTCCGTCCTATTTTGATAAAATCCTGGTAGATGCGCCCTGTTCCGGAGAGGGAATGTTTCGGAAAAACGAGGCAGCCTGTGAGGAGTGGAGTCCGGAGAATGTGACTCTTTGCGCAAATCGCCAGGACGAGATTCTGGATTGTGCCGTGAGTATGCTTCGTCCGGGAGGCAGGCTGGTCTATTCTACCTGTACCTTTGCACCTGCGGAGAATGAGGGAAGCATTGCAAGGCTCCTCGGTCGCAACAATCAGCTCAGACTCCTTCCCGTAGAGAAGGTTAGCAGAGGCTTGGAGGGCTGTGACGGCGTCCCCGAATCTGTGGAAGGTGCCGGAGAGGAGCTGACAGGTACATTGCGACTCTGGCCTCACAAAATCAAAGGAGAAGGGCATTTCGCTGCCGTGCTGGAAAAGGCGGGAGAGCGGCAGGCTGTTTATCAGAGTATTCCCGCAGGCGGGCTGGAGAAAGGGCTTTCCCCGAAAGACCCTGCAGTGCAGGAATTCAGGAAATTCTGTGAGGAGACTCTTCGAACTGTTGTAAACACAGAATATGAAACAGATATTAAGAGTATCCATGAACTTACGAATGACGGTATCTTTCTGCGATTTGGAGACAACCTTTACCTTGCGCCGGAGGAGCTTCCTTCGCTCAAGGGTATGAAGGTATTGCGTCCGGGACTTCATCTGGGAGAACTGAAAAAGAATCGCTTTGAGCCTTCGCATGCGCTGGCGCTGGCTCTCTCCCCGGCAGATGTGCAGAGAGTATGTGATTTGAGTTCTGAGGAAATGACGGTATTGTCATATATTAATGGTCAGACCTTCACCGCAGAGGGAGAGAAGGGCTGGTATCTGATATGTGTGGATGGATTTTCCCTGGGCTGGGGAAAGCTGGCTGGTGGCATTATGAAAAACCATTATCCCAAGGGACTGCGGAAATCTTAGATAACGGGTTGGAGGAATATGAAAACACAGATAGTCTACGAAGATAATGACATAGTTGTCATAAATAAACCTGCAGGGCTTGCAACCCAGACCGCAAGGGTGGGACAGCCGGATGTGGTCAGTGAGTTAAAGAACTATCTTCGGTCGCCCTATCTCGGCATTATCCACCGCCTGGATCAGCCGGTGGAAGGACTCCTAGTCTTTGCAAAAAATAAGCGTGCGGCAGCCGCCCTGAGTACACAGCTGCAAAGTACGGAGGGTGTGTTGAACAAACAATACTACGCCGTGTTTTGTGGAAAACCGGCTGCGGAAAAGGGAAGGCTTGTGGATTACCTGAGGAAGGATGCTTCAGGGAAGGCAGCGGTGGTACCGGCAGACACCCCGGGAGCGGGGAAGGCGTTGTTAAGCTACCATGTATTGCAGACACTGACTGTGGGTGACGACGAGATTTCCCTGGCGGATATTCAGATTGACACCGGACGTTTTCACCAGATTCGCGCCCAGATGTCCCACAGCGGAATGGCGCTCCTTGGAGATGTGAAGTACGGGGATGGTGCCACCCTGGAGTGTTCCCGTCGGCTTGGGGTGAAAGCAGTGGCGCTTTGTGCTTATAAGCTGGAGTTTTGCCATCCGGTCACCGGCAAGGATTTGAGCTTCCATATTTGCCCCCATGGCGGCATTTTTTCCCGGTTTTCTCTCTCGTTCAAAGAGTAAGAGACACCTTCGCAAAAATGCCTTTCCGAGAGATTTCTTTTTTCCGATGCATGGATTTTTACAAATGGTTTCATACTAACCCTTAGAAATTAGTTTTGATGTCGGGAGGGGTTGTATGATACGGAAAATAGTAGAGAACAAAATTGTTTTACTGCTTCTGCTGACAGGAGCAGTTTATTTTTTCCTGAGAATTCTCGTACCTCTTTCGGCTCCGGTTCTGATGGCTATGTTGTTTGTCACTATCTTCGGTTCTTTTCTGCAAAAACTGGAAGCAAAGTGCAGGATTCATCGGCAGGTGGGGGCGGTGTTGCTGCTTTTTGTGGCAGTACTGGTATTAGGGCTGTTGGTCTGGGTGCTTTTTTCGTGGATTGTGGGGAGTCTGCCGGAATGGATCAGAGGGCTGGATTCTCTGGAAGAAAATATCATAAGCATTGTGAATCGTGTCTGCGACATTGTCGGCAGTGCGGTACGGATCGATACGGATTATTTGGAAGAAATCCTGCTGATGAATCTGCAGGAGGGAATTGATTGGTTTCAGGACAGACTGGTGCCGAGTGTCCTTTCCCAGTCCATAAGGTATGTCAGGATTCTGATAACCTTCGGTGGATTTTTAATCTGCTTTCTCATTGCAACTGTGCTGCTTGCCAAGGATTATGACAATATCATGAACCGTATGCTGGATAAGGAAGAGTGCCATCTGATTCTGGAAATCATCTGCGGTGTGATTCGGTACATTGCGACTTATATTCGGGCGCAGATGATAATTATGAGTTGTGTCGGTCTGTTGGCGGCAGTGGTTCTCACCCTGTGCGGAATCAGGCAGGGTGTGCTCTGGGGACTGCTTGCCGGGGTGCTGGATGCACTGCCCTTTATCGGTACCGGAATTGTGCTGGTTCCCCTCGGCATACAGCAGTTTTTTGCAGGGCGGTATGTAAAAACGGTATTTTGTCTGCTGTTGTATGTAGGATGCATCTTTGTCCGGGAGCTTCTGGAGCCGAAGCTGATAGGAAAGCGCGTGGGTGTTTCCCCCATTGCAATCCTGCTTTCCATCTATGCGGGAGTTAAGCTGTTCGGTATCTGGGGCATTGTGGGAGGCCCCCTGGGGTTTGTCATGATATATCAGGCGTATCGGAGTATCGAGAGGCGAAACTAAAGAAATCAGTAAAAAATAAGTACAAAATTATAACCACATTCTATAGTCAAAATAGCATCCGGGTGGAAAAATAAATATGTATATGAATATTGATGGCAAACAAATGTTCGACAAAATATTTGAAGTGTGATATACTTATTATACAAGGTGGTGATAGTATAAAGCCGTCAGAGTTGTTTGTTGAGGTAACGAAACAAAGTGGATTATATAATATTCAGGCAATAGATAATGCGTTTCAATATTGATTTTACACTTCACAATCTGCGGCATTCCTGTGCTTCCTATTTAGTGGCAGCCGGGTGGGAGGCTAAAGACATAGCAACCTGGCTTGGTCATAGTTCGTATGAAACCAGTAGTAGATGGTATGTGGTAATTGAGCAGGCATACAAGCAGAAAAAGGCTGTGGAATTGGATGGTAAGCTAAATATTTTGTAGTGGGTGCTGGAAGTTTTGGGAATTTTCATTAGAACACCATTAGAACAGAGTAAATATGAGTGAATTTTAAGTGAAAAACAATGTGCCGATAAAAAGTAAATTCATTGCCTGAATAATGACTAAAGATGGGGTAATGGAAAAGAAAAAAGCCCGGAAAAGTTGAATTTCTGGGCTTTTTCATCGGCGCGACGTGATTCGAACACGCGACCTCTGCGTCCCGAACGCAGCGCTCTACCAAGCTGAGCCACGCGCCGTTTGGTAACATTAAAATAATATATAAAAACCTGCGGCTTGTCAAGTAAAAGAATTGCTTGATTTAGTCAGTGTAAGGGTAGGCAATTTGTGCAACTCGTGCTATGATGTCTACGTAGAATGATTCATGGATGAAATTCCGTAAGGAAAAGAGGAACAGACGGGTTATGCAGGAAAGGCATATGTTCAGCAATGTAGGTGCGGCAGCAAAGCAGCTGTTGCTGGTGGTTTTCAGCATTTCCATGGTGATTACAGGCGTTTGTCTGCTTACCAATGTGCGCCTGCTCAGATTGGTTTTCGGCAAGGTGGAAGCTGATGTTATGGAGGCAGCAGTTACCTATTTCTCCTATACTTCGGTTTCTTTTCCTTTCATTGCTTTGTACAGTGCCGGTGCAGCAATCTACCGGGCCCAGGGCAATTCCCGCAGACCTATGAATGTTTCCATCCTATCGAATTTGATCAATATTGCAGGAAATGCGATTCTGATCTGGGGTATCCGCATGGGAGTGGCAGGTGTGGCCATTGCGGCACAGGCAATGACCGGTATCCTGGAGGGACTGAGTGGCGTTGCTACTTCCGCTGTGGGAACCGGACTGGTAACCGTGGTAGGTCAATGTATGGGAGCCGGAGAGTGCGGCGCTTTGCTTTCAAATGATTTTTTGGATTACTGTTTTCAAGCCGATCGTCTGGGTGGGCAGTTTTACGGTGGTACAGGGTATCAGAGCCGCTGGCGATGTGAAATACATCATGGTGGTGTCCACTGTATCCATGTGGATTTGCCGTGTCAGTCTCTGTATTTTTCTGGCAAGATATTTTGGAATGGGTCCCATGGCGGTGTGGATCGGAATGTTTGTGGACTGGGGAGTGAGAGGTATCTTTTTCTTCGGCAGATTCCACAGCAGAAAATGGCTGAGGCATAAGGTGATTTCATAACGATTCGGGAGGAATAGGGTATGCTGAATACAACGTTGTGTTATATCGAAAAGGATGGAAAATATCTGATGCTTCACCGTATCAGGAAAGAAAATGACATTAGTGCCGGAAAATGGATCGGCGTAGGCGGAAAGTTTGAGCCCGGAGAGACTGCAGAGGAATGTCTGGTTCGGGAGGTACGGGAAGAAACAGGATATAAGCTGACAGAATATAAGCAGATTGGTCTGGTCAAGTTTATTTCCGATGTGGCGGAAGACGAGGATATGTATCTCTTTCAGGGGACTGCCTTCACGGGAGAACAGGTGAAGGAATGTCCGGAGGGACAGCTGGAATGGGTGCCGGCAGAGGAGGTTTTGGGACTTCCCACCTGGGAGGGGGATCGCTATTTCCTTGATGCTCTCCTGCAGGGCAGAACAAATATTGACATTACTGTCAGATATGAAGGGGATAAACTCGTGGAGGTGAAGGATCGTTCCGGGGAACCCGAGGTAGAGATTTCTTCTTTGCTTCAGGCGGCTCATGGATTCTCTACCCGTCCGGGGGGTGTAAGCGAGGGAATCTTCCGAACCATGAATCTGGGCAGAAATCGGGGAGATGTGCCGGAGAGAGTCAATGAAAACTGGCGCCGGTTTTTAGGAAAATGCGGTATCACGGATCGGGCTGTGGTATGGGGAAAACAGGTTCATAAAAACTATGTGCACATTGCAACCGCTGAGGATGCAAGGGCTCTCAACGAGGAAGCTGCTCCTATGGAAGCAGATGGTTATGTGACCAATCAGCCCGGTGTGACTCTGGCCGTGTTTACTGCGGACTGTGTGCCGGTTCTGTTGGAGGATGCAAGGCATGGGGTGATTGGCGCGGTACATTCCGGCTGGCGCAGTACCGTGGCGGATATCGAGGGCGAAGCCGTGAAGAAAATGATTGCACTGGGAGCAACGCCGGAGGATATTCATGTGGCAATCGGTCCGGCCATAGATCAGTGTTGCTTTGAGGTGGGACCGGAGGTGGTTGAGGCGGTGGATTCACTGCTGGGGAGTGGCTGCTCCCGGTTTTATGAACCAAGGGGTGCCCAATATATGCTGGACCTGCGGGGCGTAGTCAGGGAGCGCCTGATTCAGTTGGGAGTTTTGCCGGAAAACATTGAGAAAGTCGGAGGGTGTACCATGTGTCATCCGGACAGATACTGGTCTCACCGCTTTACCAAGGGTGAGAGGGGCAGTATGGCTGCTGTGATTCGAAGGTAGGTGATAACATTGCATTTTGTGGAGGCTAAGGGAATTTTGTCCCCGGAAAACGGAATGAATATCTATCGGGGCTGTACCCATGGGTGTATCTATTGCGACAGTCGCAGCAAATGTTATCAGATGCATCATGATTTTGAGGATATTGAGGTGAAGCAGAACGCGCCGGAGCTTCTGGAGCAGAAGCTTCGTTCCAAGAGAAATAAGTGTATGATTGGTACCGGCGCCATGTGTGACCCCTATATGCACTGTGAGGAGCAGCTACAGCTGACCAGAAAGTGTCTGGAGCTCATCCGCCAATACGAATTCGGTGTGGCCATTCAGACAAAATCGGACAGAATCCTGCGGGATATTCAGCTCATTTCCGAGATTAACAGAACAGCCAAAGCAGTGGTACAGATGACGCTGACAACCTACGATGACGAGCTTTGCCGGATTCTGGAACCGAAGGTGTGCGTTACCGGCAGAAGGTTTGAGGTGCTGAAGCGGATGGAGGAGGAAGGGATTCCTACGGTGGTATGGATGTCGCCTATTTTACCCTTCATCAATGACACAGAGGAAAACATTCGGGGACTTTTGGACTATTGCGTGAAGGCTCATGTGAAGGGAATTATTCTCTGGAACATGGGAGTTACTCTGAGAGAGGGGGACCGGGAATACTTCTATGCCGCCCTGGACAGACATTTCCCCGGTCTGAAACAGAAATATCAGCAGACCTACGGCTATGCCTACGAAATCTGCAGCAGCAGGAATGAGGAGCTGATGAGGATTTTCCGGGAAACCTGTCGCGCCCACAGCATTTTGTACCGCCCCGATGATGTTTTCAGATATCTGAGAGAGTTCCCGGAAAATAAGGGGTATCAGCAATTGAGCCTGTTTTCTTGAATTCAAGATTCAATATGTGATACATTTGTTATGATTATTTACAACCTTATATTTGCAACCATATAAAAAATAAGAAAGCCGGTTAGAGTAAGATGAAAAAGAAGAAACACATAGGACTTATAATTTTTTTGACAATCCTTTTGATATTGTTGATATTTCTTGCTATTGTGGGAATCCGACTGTACAAGGTATGGAAGGATGCAGGATACCTGGAAGAGACCGTAGACCTGCAGCATTTTTCATATGAGGTGGAGCTAAAGCTGGACAAGAAAAAACTGTCTTCATCGCTGACAGGCACATTAGATGCGATTGCTGAGATTACCGGGCTGGAGGAAAAAGATGTTTACCATCTGAAGATTAAGGGTAGTGTTTACGGTGAAGTGATCCATGCAGAGATTTATCCTTACTCCTCCAAGGCGCCAATCACCGATATTTATCTGGGGAAAAACGGTAATGTCATAAATGGTGCAACTATATACA
>SAMEA3663273__coassemble_432_pt1 | contig 10409 bp, 12 predicted proteins | sample SAMEA3663273__metabat2_low_PE_019 | metagenome-assembled genome bin SAMEA3663273 (sample SAMEA3663273) | pig gut metagenome | biome: pig gut; feature: pig-associated habitat; material: faeces | place: China | collected 2013
TTTTTATCATTCAACACGCTTTAGTTTAATAAAGCAAAAGGCTCTGTGGCTCTAAAATGGCTCTATTTTTTTGAGGTATAGAGCCAAAAAGAAAGAGCTACTACCAAAATGACAAAATTTGGTAGTGGCTCTTGGCACTAAAATAAAAAAATACGGAAACAATGCAGGCACTGTCTCCGCGGAAAAAACCAAAGTTTTTTTGTTCGTCAATGAGTATTATACTCTATATGAATCAAAATATGCAAGTACTATTTGCGATATTTGTTGCAGAAATAATTAACAATTTTGTTGGTAAATCTATAGCTTTCACAGATTACATCATTTTTTTCGAAATATTCTTTGTGTTCCGGCATGCGTTCGTTGAAAAGCTGGAGCAAAGAATCAATTCCTCTCTTTTTAAGTCCCTTGCTTTTTATAAGTTTAACATATACAAAGACTAAAATAACAAAATCATGGATTACAGGATTGGTCATCCATTTATCTCGACTTTTTTGAGAGATAGTTTTTATTTTTGAGATTTCGAAAAGAATGTCTTTAGTCTTATGTATTGTTACATGATATGGAGCTTTTAAGCTGTTAATCAAGCAATTATTATGTGCAGCAGCATTACGCAAAAATTTGATGGACCATAAGTAGCTACTGAAATCATTTTCTTTTGATGGATAGATTGAGTAGTATAGCTGGTATAGGTCAATGAATTCTCCAAAGGACATTACTTCAACGATTTCCCATAAAGCATAGTCGTCACCGGAGTCTTTTCTCTTTTGGATTAAATCACTTGCGGCAGATTTACCAATCTTGTCATATAAAGACTTTAAACGATTATAGTCTGCATCCAGGTATTGCTTAACAATATTATATCCATCTTCTGCATCATTTGTGCTTAAGTCAAGAAGGAGTTGTGTTTTTAAGGCATGCTCAATATCTAAAGCCATAGTGATAATCGTTTTTCTAAGAAGCATGTCTAAGGTTGACAATTCTTCTAAGTATGCAAAGTCAAGATTGATGTATTGTCCTTTCTTTGAAGTGGCAAGATATTTATCATAATTTTTCCCATATGATTTGAGCTTGAAGTAATAGTTTTTGTGTTTTAAGAATTCAATCACGCTATCATTGTCATTATACTTAAAAGTGATTCCCTTATTCGTCATATCCTGAATTTGTTCAGGTATAGTCAGTTTAGTCTTTGGCATATTTCTATTCCACCTTTGGTTCTACATTCTGGCCTTTTGGGCACTATCTATTGCATGCTGCATAGCAAGTTCCGGATAATCCGGATGATCTTCCTTGAATTGCTCAATTAGCATACACTTTTTCTCAATCCATGCATCTTTTTCTGTCCTACCCTTATCACCGGGGTATTCTTCAAGCTGAATCATTTCTGAAATATATGCTTCTTCATATGCATGAATCAATTTGGCTTTTTCGCTTTCAGGAGCATTGAGTTTTTCAACATAAGTATAATAATTTCCTCCATTAGCAATTTCCTGACTAATTGCACTGTTGGCTACTTCGGGCGATACCCATCCTTCCATATATTGTTTCCAACTATGGTCTGTTAACATTAAGTCAAAGCGATGTCGCTCGGCATTTTCCATCATCCGAGCAATATATTCTTCCCTCGTTTCATTTTCATCTTCCCATTTCTCTGCCGCTTGCGCTTTCTGTGCCTTTTCCAAACAACGTAGATACATTATAAACCAATCATAATTTTCAAGGGCATCATATTCTTCTGTATTGATTTCAATCAAAAGTTCATTCAGAGGAATCTCTTGGTCTCCATGCTTGATCTTAATATATTTTGCAAGCAGAGGATTTACAGAGAAGATTTTATCGGTATCTCCGGTAGCAAAATTGTATTCTACTTCCTTATTAGCCAATAAAGTTTGGTTATCTAACAACAGGAACAATTGCTGGTAGAAATCACCGGTAAACTGATAATTGGTATGCTGCTTTGGGAAGCCTTCAAAAATCATCCGCGGGAGTTTAAGCGCGTCACACATCTTATCTATAACATCAATCCCGGGAACCATTTTATTAGTTTCGTATTTTCTTATTGATACAGGATGAATTCCTGTAATCTTAGCTAAATCATTTGCGGTAATTCCAAATAGTTCACGTAATCTTTTGATACGATCTGCAATATTCATAATGAAATCCCTTCATGTTCGTATTTGGGAAATAATTGATTTCAATGAATCCTTAATATCCCATAAATATAATGTAACACAAATATAGCGAGCTGACTACAAAAAATTTTAAAAAGGTATTGACAGTAGCGACTTCGCTACATATAATAACATCATAACGAATGTAGCGACAAGACTACAAGGATTAGAATAAAGAAAAGGAGGGCGCGAAAATGGGTGATAAGAAATTATTTTTCACAGCTGTTGAAGTAGCGAAGATTCTCGGAGTATCTAAGGGACATGCCTATAAACTTATCCAGAAGATGAACAATGAGTTGTCAGAGAAGGGATATCTCGTTGTTGCAGGTAAGATACCGGTTAGATACTTTGAAGAACGATATTACGGTTTTATAGCATAAGGTGATGTAAATGCCAGTTTACAAGGATGGCAATTCCGGAACATGGAGAGCGCAGTTTTATTATACGGATTGGACCGGAAAAAAGCATAAGAAAAACAAAAGAGGTTTTAAAACTAAGAAGGAAGCGCAGCAATTTGAAGCGGAGTACATAAGAGTTGCTAAAGCAGACATGGATATGAAGCTTTCGTCTTTTGTTGAAATCTATCTGAAAGATAAAAAGGTGGAACTTAAGCAGAGAACTCTTAGAAATAAGGGATACATGATTGATACACATGTTATTCCATATCTTGGGGATAAGAAGATGAACGAAATAACTCCGGCAGACATTATTGCTTGGCAAAAGGAAATCAAGGAAAAAAATGATTTTTCAGAAAGCTATTTAAGAATGTTACAGAATCAAGTGACCGCTATTTTTATTCATGCTTCAAAGATTTACTGCTTGAAAGATAATCCATGTAAGCGAGTTAAGAAGATGGGGCGTTCTGATGACAGGAGCTTGACTTTCTGGACCTTAGAAGAATATCAGAAGTTCATTGATACCTTTGATAAAGAAAGTATGCATTTCATAATGTTTGAGCTTCTGTTTTGGACAGGAATGAGAGAGGGAGAACTGTTGGCACTGACAAAGGATGATTTTGATTTTGGACAGATGACAGTGAAGATTACGAAAACATATTTCAGAATCAACAGAGAGGATGTAATCACAGCTCCCAAAACTGATAATTCGGTGAGAACGATTGATTTACCTAAGTTCTTGGTAGACGAATTAACAGACTACTGCAACAGACTTTATAAGCATCCGAGCGATGCAAGATTGTTTCCTATAGTGGCAGAAGCATTACAGCATACTATGAGAAGGCATATTGCTAAGGCTGAGGTGAAGAAGATAAGGGTTCACGATCTGAGACATTCGCATTGTGCGTATTTAATAAACCAGGGGGTGCAACCATTAATCATCAAAGAAAGGCTTGGACATAAGGATATCAAGATTACACTCAATACATATGGACATTTATATCCTAGTGAACAGAAGAAGGTAGCAGACTTACTTCACAATCTCAATGGAAATTGAAACGCCCCTGCACATAGCAAGGGCGCTTCAGAGTAGCAAAGCCGGAGCTTTGATCATACTCAATCTCGCAAATTAAGTATATCAGAGCTCCCGACAGTATCACAAGAGAAAAATGAAAAAGGGAGGAACTGTATTTGAGATTAGCATATTCGACAGGAAATGCAATTGTCGATGAAGTATCAGAAATGAATCTTACAGGTAATGTGGTTCCCTTAGCATGGTTCAAAACTATGGTAGGGGATTCCGGTAAACCAATGCTACTTGCAATAGATTTGCTTGCGGACATTGTTTACTGGTACAGGCCAAAAGAAATAAGGGACGAAGGGACAGGGGACTTGATAGGTTTTCAGAAGCGCTTCAAGGCAGATTTGCTTCAAAGAAGCTACAGGCAGATTGAGCATAGGTTTGGGGTGACGAGGAAACAGGCAAGAACAGCACTTGATTTTCTTTGCAAAATTGGAGTGATAAGGAAGCATCTAAGGGATGAAATGACACAGGATGGAATTCCACTGCATAACAATATGTACTTGGAATTGGTACCAGACAAACTTAGAGAACTGACATATCCATATTTAGATGACGATGTGCCCTTGAGGGAACCACCATCTGCCAATGAGGATACTAAGGTGGTTACCTGTAAGTCAGAGGGTGGTGACATAAAAGTTACTACAAGTACAAAGAATACCACCAAAATTAATAACATAGATGACAACAATCATATCTATACGGAACCGGATGTGATGGAGAAGATGCGTATTTATGAGGAAATAATAAAAGGGAATATTGAATATGAATATCTCATCCAGGAAAACAAGGGATTATATCGTAAGAATATCGATGAAATAGTCAGTTTGATGGTTGAGACAGTATCAATACCCAAAAGGCACGTATACATTGGAGGGGATGAATTCCCATACGAAGCAGTAAAAAGCCAGTTCTTGAAACTGAATTATGAACACATCCTATATGTCATCACTTGTATGAAAAACAACACAACAAAGATTAAAAACATTAGAAGTTATCTGTTGACTGCTTTGTATAATGCACCAAATACGATTGACAGTTACTACCAGGCAGAAGTTAATCATGATTTATACGGAGGATTTTAGAAATGGAAGGATTTAATATTAACGGAAAAATTTTAGTAGGAATTGATCATGGATATGGAAACATGAAAACTCGACATACGGTATTTAAGAGTGGGGTTAAGTGTTATCCATCGGAGCCCCCAATTGCTTCTGAGGTACTTGCATATGAAGGCAGGTATTATGTGATTGGAGAAAGCCATAAAGTATTTATAGCAAATAAGAATGAAGATGATGATTATTACATTCTTACTTTAGCTGCAATAGCAAAAGAGTTAGCATTTAGAGGAATAAATACGGCGGACGTGATACTTGCAGTCGGACTCCCGCTCAACTGGATGGCGAATCAGAAGAAGGGGTTTGTGGATTACCTGATGAGGAAAAGGGAAGTGGATTTCAGGTTTTGTAAAGAGAACTATCATATCAGAATCTGTGAAGTAAGTGTATATCCCCAGGGATATGCCGGTATAGCCTCATCACTATCCGGTTATAAAGGGGTTCATATGTTAGCTGATATTGGAAATGGAACCATGAACACCCTTGTAATTACAAACGGAAGACCTTTATCTGACAAGATGTTTACGGATAAGCTTGGTGTTCACCAGTGTGTGAAGAGAATCTATAATGCAGTGCAGGCAGAATGTGGGAAACTTCCGGATGAAAGTCTTATAGAAGACTTCCTCAAAAATGGAACAGTGGACACATCCAATCGTATCCAATCAGTAATGCAGATGGAGGCAGAAAAATATACTGCCGGGATATTCGATAAGCTCAGTGAGTATGAATATGATTCTGAGATGGTCAAGCTTCATATCATTGGTGGTGGCGGATGTTTGATTCAGAATTTTGGAGCATATGATCCTAACAGCGTGGAAATTATTACAGATATCTGTGCTACGGCAAAGGGTTATGAAAGCCTTTATCTTACACAGTCGAAGATGAGAAAGGGGGCGTAAGCTCCCTTCATCTTTGGAGTGAAAAACTATGAACGAGAAAAGAATCAGTCTGAGATTTCAGACAGACCATGAACTGGATATGAAAGCATGGGAACTTCTTGAAAAGGCTGCAAATGAGAAAAAGGCGTCAAAGAATTCCATAATGATAGAACTTATATTGTCATCACTTGGATATGAGAATTCTGATGATGCGCTTGCTGAGCAGATTGCTGAACTGGTTGTAGCAAAACTTGGTGGAGTAACCATTCAGCGCGAAGCAACAGGGGGAGACAACTCTGCAATTGAGAAAGGCACTGATGCAAAGACAGAGTTGGAACCCCAGGCAGACGAACCAGAGGTCTTGGGTGAGGATGCCATCGGTTTTCTCGATATGTTTGGCTAGGCATCAATATGATGCCATAAGCCACATATATATGGTGCCAAAATGGTGCCATCATCGAGAAAAACGACAGGGCGTAGCGAAATGCAGATAGTCGTATCATCTGCATAAGATATGTCCTGCAATCTGCCTACAGATTTTTGTGGGCAGGCTGGCTCTCTGCAAGAGTCCCTCGGAAAGAGCGACTTATCTTTTGATACGCAGTGTCAAAAGTAATAAGGCGTTACTCTTGACAAGAGTAACAGAACCCCGGTGAATACACCGGGAACCCGCTTAGGCGGGGCATAGCAAGAAAAATGATTATAAAGGAGATGAATTGCCTATGGGAAAAACGATATCATTTGTAAAAGGCAAAGGAAGTTTATCACATAATAATAGAGATTTTGTGGCAGATAATGTGGATAGGGATAGGATGGATTGGAATGTATATTACATACAACAGCCGCTTAGGGAAGCTTATGATCAGATATTCGGTCAGGCCATAGAAGAATATAATGCTAAACAAAAACGAAAAGACAGATGGGTGACGGATTATCTGACCGACATCAAAAACTCTGGAAATAATGAAAAGCAGTTTTATGAAATAGTGGTTCAGATTGGAAAGAAAGAAGATACCGGAGTGCTCGGTGCAGAAGGACAACTATCAGTAGATGCACAGGCGGCGAAAGAAATACTGGATGAATATGTCAGGAGCTTCCAAGAACGAAATCCCAATCTGTATTTGTTCAATGCAGTACTTCATATGGATGAGGCAACACCGCACCTGCATTTAGACTATATCCCGGTAGCACACGGGTATAGGACGAAAATGCATACACGAAACAGCCTTACAAAAGCCTTGCAGGAAATGGGAATTGAGCCGGCTACTAGTAAACTGGATAATGAAACAATACATTGGCAGAGGAGAGAACGAGATTTCCTTATGGGTATGTGCAGGGAGAGAGGACTTGACGTTGAGGTTCTTGGGGAGAAACGTGACAACTATACGATTCCGGAATACAAAGCAGCTAGGCAGGCTGCGGATGAACTTACTGCTGAACTTGAAATATTAAACGCTGAAAAGCAGGAGGCAGAGGTTGCAATTGCATATATCAACTCTGAGGCGGAAAGCTCACGTGGAGAAATAGAAGAGAATAAGCAACATTTGGAAGAAATCAATGCAGAAATTGCAGAACGAGAGAAGATGTGTAAGGCGTATGAGAAGAAAATTGATAAAATCCTGAATGCTGGAAAACCAGTAAAAAAAGAACTTGATGTAATACGAAAAAGGACAAAGGTGCTTCCGGCACTTCTTGGCGGAGAAAAATCTATAAAGATATCTGAACAGGATTTTGAACGAGTTATGGATATGGCGCAGGCATCCGGCACTCTTCAAAAACTGAATGAGGCTTACGACATAGATATGGAACGGATGCAGATAAAAATTGAGAAGCTCACAGGCCAAGTGCAAATATTAACAGCCAAGCTTGTCAAGGCGGAAACATTTCTTAAAATGAAAAAACTTTTTGAGGAATTCAAAGAATATCTGAAACCTAAGTCGATAAAAAAATCTTTGCAAGGAAAGAAAAGATCCGTTGAAGAGTATGATAAAGTGCATCTAAGGGATGAGGTAAAAAAAGACAAAGGAATTGCAATATAGCATATCACTTGGTAAAGAACGTATGCAAATGGAAGAGCCGCTATAGTAATTTTATGTTGATGTGTACACTTGTTCATGTTAAAATAATTAGGGATTTTTGCATTGTTTTGGGGATATTGAGATGGTTATAAATAGAGTTAACAACAGAAAGTGCATATTTAGTTCTTAGGAGCACCGAGAGTATAGTTGACGTTCTGGCATCAGTATCCGATGTGGTACTGGTGCTTTTCTTTTGTAGGCAATGGGATGAACAATAATTGGAAGAGTAAAGAAAAGGATTAATTAATCATTATTTTGATTTTTGATTTTTTTGAAACATTATTAAATAACAGAAGCATTGATTTTAATCGTGGATTGAAACCAATGTGGGAAAAGCATTATAGAGATAAATGTTCTTTTGAAGATATGAAGTCTTATGGAGAAGAGCTATTTGAACACTTGCTAAGTATTCATAAAGAAGGGCGAGAATTTGCTTTTGTAAAGGAAGAACTACCATTGTATGCCGAAAAATATGGTGGGGATGTGATTTCTATGACAGCGGAAGAAGAAGCAGATTTTTTGATGAAGTGTAATGATATGGAACTGGTTCCGGGTGTCGTTTCTCTTCTTAATAGCTGTAAAGAAAAGCATATTCCTATGTATGTTCTTTCAAATAGTGGATTTAGCGGCTCGGCACTGATGATAGTACTGAATAGATTTGGAATTGGTAAGTATTTTGATGGTTTGTGGTCTAGTGCAGATTTTGGAAGGGTTAAGCCTTGCAAAGAGTTTTTTGATATGGCTATAGAAGAAGTATTGCGTGATAATCCAGGGGAAAAGAAGGATAATATTCTTTTCGTTGGAGATATGTATGAGACTGATGTAAAGGGTGCAAACAATGCCGGAATTATGGTGGCATGGATTAATAGAAAGAACGAAGTTGACATAGAGCAGATAGCGACATATATCATTCCCGAAATAAATGAACTTCAGGGGATTATCTGTATGTTATAACCAAGAAAGAGACTAAGAATGATTGCTGTTAAGGAAGTAGATAAATCTTATTTTGAACTATATGATAGTGTTTCTATGAATGTGGATGTACATTCTGAATATGTGGTACAACGGATTGATGGAGGACTTGGCGGTTTACTACTGGAAGAGAAGCCTGTGAATCCATATATAAAGGATCTCAGCATATACGAAAAGGCTGTGGAATATGAAAAGCAATTTGATATTACGAATTGGCGTTTTTTTATGGCCTTTGATGGAGATATGCCCATTGGTGCCATGACCATAGCAGGAACAACACCCGGATTAAATATGCTTTCCGGACGAGACGATGCATGCGTATTATTTTGACCCTGCTATAAGAAATGAAGTACAGTTTATTTGGTATTTGGACTTATAGTAGAAATGACGGTTGGACGGAGGGACGATATATTTATAGGAAGGAATCGTAGTAGATGGATTGTTGTTTTACAAATGAAAAGAATTGGTTTAGATACAGAGCAGCAGGAATTGTTGTAGAGGATGGAAAAGTACTTTTTGTAACAGACAAGACACTGGACTATTATTACACAGTAGGTGGCGGAGTTCATATGGGCGAAAAAGCACAGGAATGTGTTTGTAGGGAAATGAAAGAGGAAACAGGAATTGACTATGAAATTGATCACCTTGCTGTGATATGCGAGAATTTTTTTGATGGACATGGTGGAATCATAGATGGATTAGATTGTCACTGTTTAGAACTTTATTTTGTCATGAAGAGTAAGGGTATAACAGATCTTGTATCAGAGTCAATAAATGCTGATGGTAATACGGAAGAGCTTGTTTGGATCCCGACTGATAAAATAGAACAGTATAATATTAAGCCCTCTTTCTTGCGGGAAAGAATCAAAGAAATAATTAACGGGGATTCCGTTTTACATATTGTGACCGATGCAGATAGGCAGTAAGTAGATGACGCAATCACGATGAATAGCACTTTTGTATGTGATGATAGTTTTGCTCAGATTATGGTAGATTGGGAGATAATGATGATAAAAGCTTTTTTTGTGGATTTTTATGGCACACTTGTGCATGAAGATGGGGAAGTAATTAAGAAAATAACAGATATAATTTGCAACACGGGTAAGGTTGAGAATAGAAAAGATATAGACACTTTTTGGTGGAGTGATTTCCAAACTATGTTCACAAATTCATTTGGTGATGGCTTTGAAACACAAAGGGAACTGGAGCGAAAATCATTAGTACATACATTGGAGAAGTTTCAATCACCTCAAAATGCGGATGAATTGAGTAACCTTATGTTTTCGCATTGGGTGCAACCACCTATCTTTGAGGATACTAAGGAGTTTTTTAGAAAAAGCCCTGTGCCTATTTATGTTGTGTCTAATATAGATACATCAGATGTATTGGCAGCTATATCATTTCATGATTTAACACCGGCGGGAGGTTTCACATCTGAAGACGCAAGGGCATACAAGCCCAGAAAGGAATTGTTTGAGTTAGCTCTGAAAGAGACAGGACTCAATGTAGATGAAGTAATACATATAGGTGATTCCATAAGCAGTGATGTTAATGGGGCTGGTGCATTGGGGATTCGAACGCTATGGCTTAATAGATTTGGAAAAGAAGCACCTAAAGGGGTTGATTGTATTGATAATCTTTTACAGGCATTGGAAAAGTTAAATTAATATTTAGAGGAGGCAAGAGCAAGATATATGTTGCCATCAAAAGAAGAGGCAT
>SAMEA3663273__coassemble_442_pt1 | contig 10279 bp, 9 predicted proteins | sample SAMEA3663273__metabat2_low_PE_019 | metagenome-assembled genome bin SAMEA3663273 (sample SAMEA3663273) | pig gut metagenome | biome: pig gut; feature: pig-associated habitat; material: faeces | place: China | collected 2013
CGATTGCAATAGGCAGTACAAACAATACACTTTTCTTAAACTCACGAAACAAATGCGTGATGCAATGAAGCAGCTTATCATAAATGCCCATGGCAACCATCATAGTGCCGCCGCTGACTCCGGGAACGATATTGGCAATACCGATTACCATACCTTTTAGAATACTCTTAATCATGTTAATCTCCTATCTTTTATTAGTGTTCAGCTATATATTGTTTCAGGAATGCAAGCATGCTATCCATCTGTTCCTCTGTACCTATGGTAATTCTAAGGTGATTTGAAATCCTCGGTTTATTCCAATATCTCACGTATATACCCGCTGCTCTGAGTGCCTGAAAAATCTCCTGAGCCGGAATTCTTTCATGTGTAGCAAACAGGAAATTGGTCTTGGAATCCGTAAAGGAAAACCCCAATTCCTTCAGCTCCTTTTTTACGCGTTCTCTAGTCGCAACGATTTTTGATGTTATCTCCTTAAAGTAAGCATCGTCCCGCACTGCCTCCACACCAAGCAGCTGAGAAGGACGGTTCATCGTATAGGAGTTGAACGAAAACTTCACATCATTGAGATATGCAATCAGCTTCTCATTGCCGATACAGTATCCGATTCTCATGCCTGCCATGGCCCTTGACTTGGAAAAGGTCTGTACCACCAGTAAATTATCATATTTTTCAATCAGCGGCAATGCACTGACACCGCCAAAATCTATGTATGCTTCATCCACAATCACCACCACATCCCTGTTTGCGGCAATGATTCTTTCTACCGTCCCGATGCTCTCCAAAACTCCTGTCGGTGCATTGGGGTTGGGGAATATGATACCTCCGTTTGGCTGTTCATAATCCTCCGGGCGAAGCTTCCAATTCTCATCCAGGGCACAGGTTTGATAAGGAATCCTGTACAGATCAGCCCACACATCGTAAAAAGAATACGTCACATCCGGAAAGAGAATCGGTTTGTCACTGTTAAAAAAGGTCATAAATGCCATGGCCAGGACATCATCAGAACCCACTCCCACAAACACCTGACCGGGCTTCACATGATAGTACTCTGCCAAAGCTTCCGCCAAGGGCGTACTGTTGGAATCAGGATAGAGCCTCATGGCATCACAATCCAGTTCCTCTGCCAGCTTCTTCACTCCGGGCGCCGGCGGATAAGGGCATTCATTGGTATTGAGCTTAATGATATTCTTTTCTTTCGGCTGTTCTCCCGCAATATAAGGTACTACTTTTCGAACATTATCTTCCCATTTCATGATTCTACGCTCCCTCTGTCATCCGTTTTCCCAATTCTTCGCGGTATATCTCAACCTGTTGGGGATATCCAAGTATCTCATAGCAACGGATCAATCCTTTCAATGCTTCCGTTCCTCCCGCACAAAGATATAAAATAGGGCTTGTTTCATACACTGCGTTATAAAACCACAGCGCCGCCTCCTCGTAATCTCCCTGACCTTCATAAAAGCATCCCAATTCGTAGCAAATCTCCGAATTGGCCTCTCCGGCCAGAACCTTCGATGTGTATTTCAATAATCTCTTTGTGTCTCCTCTTAGTCTGGCAACATGAGCCAGCACACAACAGGCTTCCGAAATCTCCTCGGCGCTTCTGCCACAGTCAGCCACAGAGGCTTCAAACACTCCTTCTGCCTTGGAAAAGTCCTCTTCATCCCCTGCCATCAGCAATTCCCTGGCATACATATTATGTAGTCTTGCAGGTAACCGATATTCCTCAGTCGCATGACGATAAAAATTATCCAAATCTCTTTTCGCATGGCTTGCTTCAGGCAAGTGTTCGATTACTATGTCACTGTCATATACAACCGGACTCAATCTCACCGTTTCATGAATCGGTGCTTCCCAGACAAATTCTCTCAGCCGCTTGAATAATTTAGGCCGGTATTCCTCATCAAAATTGTAGACTGTATTGAACTTAAGCTGATTCCTGTATTTCATTTGGACCAGTTCTATCTCCGGAAGAAGATTCTCCTTCAGCAAACGAAATCTGTTGCGATTCTCCTCATCCAACACCTCATCGGCATCAGCAGAATAAATATACTCCTTCGTGGCTTTGGAAAATGCATAATTTCTCGCCGCACTGAAATCATCAATCCACTTAAAATCATAGATTGCAGCTCCGTACTCTTCCGCAATCTGCTTCGTGGCATCCTCTGACCCGGTGTCCACTATCACGACCTCATCCACCAGATCCACAATACTGTCCAGACATCTCCTCAGTATTCTCTCTTCGTTTTTTACAATCATGCATAAGGAAACCGTAATCATACAGCCCTCCACTAATAGAAAAACGTATATTTTAACAGATAATATGATACCAAAGCAGCGTACAGAAAGCAAGCGTAATATAAGGCAAAAAAGGGACGGGTACTTTCAAATTCCCGGTTTTTGCAATGTTGTGGCGTCCCCCCTGAATCAGAGCCAGCCACAGAAACGAGACCAACATGTGAAGCAGATATCCTTTCATCCCCCATCCCAGAGAAGTCTCTGCCATTGCGCACACACAAAAAGCATATGTGTCCGCTTTTCCATACATTCCGTAAAACAGACGAAACTGAAGTGACAGAAAAGCAATAAGTGTCATCCACTGCAGCAAAGTCACTTCCGGTTCTCTCAGAATCAGAAGCACTAACGCTGCCATGCCTGAAATCCACCAGATAAAATTGTAAACCTTATGCGTTCTGCAGTCCATTACACAGGCGGCGAGAAAGCAAAGCACAAGAATCCCCCAGCACACTCCCCTCATCGCAATCTTGTCCTCAATTCATCCAGCACACTTCCCGAAACTGCCATTGTACTGATCACCGGATGCTCTTCCAGTTTGCGGTCTCCCTTGTATGCTCTCACAGTCACTTCATAGGATGTATTCTCCGATGTATACAGCGGAATCATAAATTGAATCTCGGACACCTGCCGGTAACATTGCATATCCGAATAGTCAATCACTTGATTCAACGCCGGGTTCAATGATGTCATTTCTTCCGGAAAAATGATTTCCACTCTATCCGCATATCCATAGGTTACAATACTGAGCACTCCGCTTTCTCCGTTTTTAAATACAGGTTCATGAGGTTCCAATAACCTTTCTATTCCGGTCTCCAGAGCAAATTCCGTCAGTTGATATGACATTTCAGTCACATTTCCCACATTATCCCTGGCGTAGCCAATAACCGTAACATCCCCGGTAAACAAAGGTAAATCCTCTGTTATTTCTATCCTTATCTCATTGTTTTCAGAGTCAAACCTCTGTTGCACGAAATTGTCCTGATTCTTCACCTCCAGATAGAACTCTGCCACACCCGACAACTCATCCGCAGCCGAGATTTCCAGCCATATCTGCCCCTCAGTTCTATCTATTACCATCAATTCTTCCAGGCGTTCCATTCCACTGATTACAGGTCCTCTCCCGTCTGCTATGACCGTCAGTGCATTCTTGCAGTCCTCGCTCCATTCGGAAAATATGGTTTTTTCTCCAAAATCGGCTCCCGCCATGGGGGTAATCAGAATTTCCTTACCGTGCATTTCTCCGGAAAGCACAAAGGCACCTTGAAAACTCACGTCCCCGGCTCCATTATTTCTGGACACGGAAATCCAGTTTCCTTCACTTAAAATATTCTCACCGACTGCTTTTTTCAAAAATTGTGAACTATCCAACTCCCCGTTTTGCGTCAAGGGTACCGTGTATGGAAGCATCACTGAATACCTTTGTCTGTCTCCCGTCACAGCCTGTATCTCCAGCAACTGATGATTGATCTGATAGTCCTCCCTGGCTTTTCCAATCATATGAGAATGATACGTCAACAGAAAGGGAGTCTTGCCATCTGCTTTGACATACCATGTTTTCTCCCTATCGGTATCTCTTATACTCTGATAATCTATTCCCGAAATGGTACTGCTAATGCTTAGCGGTGTTGTTTTCAGGCTCCATGGCACGCCTGCTTTCTCCAGGCTGACCGTAACGGTATCTGCCACATTCCCCGCAACATCTACGGCTGCAATATGCACATAGGCCGAATCCGGTCGATACGCCCTGTTTCCATCGTTTCCAACATCATTAGCATCCAATCTGTTGTCTTTCGTGAAACCCAGGGCTTCAGATAAGAACGCTGCATTTTTGTCCTCATAAACATAGTTGTCCCTGCTATTCCAATCTTCATCATTGACAGACTCTGTCTCTTTCCGAACAATGTTTCGCAAATAATCTGCTGACACCTCCCCCTTTCCGTCACAAATGTAATAGTACCCGGCCAGCGCAGAATCCACTCTCTGCGCCAGTAGATTGGTTGTCAGGTTTTTCTTCATTTCCGGACCATCTCTGTAATAGCTCTCTCCAAAGAAATAATAAGTGGTGGCGTTCCCTGCCGGTTCGTCCCAACGCACCACTGCTGTTCCTTCCGAGCTCTCAAAAGTAATATTGGAGATTGCATCCGGTTTCTCAACATCTCTTGCAGGAATTGCAGTAATCAGACCGGATTCCGTATACCCCACCGTAACTGCTTCCACCGACACATATCCATCTCCTTTATGTCTGTTATCATACTCAATATTTCCTACACAATGGGAATCCATAGTATTGATATAAGACAAACCTCCGTAAGAGGGATCCGCACCATCCACCGACTCTCCTTCCTTTTTCGTACATCGCAGGCTCCAGGAAGAAGGGTGCGTATGGGTACTGCTTTCTCCCAAATATGCACCACAGTCATTGCAGGTGTAAGTATATGTCTCCTGTATGTGAGGAGAATTTTTTTTTCCGCATATGCTACAGCTCAGCTGATAATGCCAGCTGTCATCATCCTGACGGCAGCCTTGAGCACACACTCCGTTCACGATTCCCCAATGCCAGTAATGGTGGCAGGATGCTCCCGTCACGTGTCCATAATGCACACCACCCGAGGTCCACCTCCAGCCTGCGCACATATTTGTCACATTCGCAGATTGATTATCATAACTTCCTGACCAGCTCGGGCGTGCGGTATGACTATGTAATATTACATTTCCGGCGACACCGTTATAACATCCTCCGCCGCCCCCTCCGCCGCCTTGCCTGTCCCCGTCACTGTATACGATATCCTTTACCAGCCCATAACCGGAGAGATTATCTTCGTATTCCTGAATCGTATCAGGATCCGCATAACCATCGGAGGCGGCGTAGCCATTTTTTATACTGCTTGCTCCCCCTCCTCCTGCCGCTACCAACAGCTCGGTCGTAATGCCGTTTACATCTGTCAGCAAGACTCTTGTGCCGCTTCCGCCTGCTGCGCCATATTTACCTGATGCACCACCCTCATATCCTCCGGGCGTCCTCGTTTGATTCACTCCCAATCCCCTTTTTCCCGGCATGATAGTGAGAAACTCTCCCTTTCTCAGATATAAGGTCAAGACAACTTCTCCTGCACAGCCCCCCTCATTCTCCCGGTAGTCTCCGCCTTTCCCTCCTGCCGCACGAAGAGTATATAGTCCGTCCGCACAAACATGATAATACTGAGCTTCTGTTCCACCGGTATCCACTGTATAGATGGCACTGTAATCATCCCTGTTTTCCGGGATAACTCCCTTCGTACTGTCAGCCATCTCATACCATATTTCCTGCTTTATGGCAGATGACTGTTTTTCTGATTTCATCCTGTCATATACCTCGCGCAAGGTCTCCGTATTCTGCTCCTTACTCATCCACAGGCGATAATAGTTCCCGGATATCCCTGTTGAACTTATTTTCACATCCACAGCCCCGGTGGCCTGAAACACCGCCGTAGGATCCGATGGAAGACGATAGCTGTTATCTCCCATACCACTCTCTTTTTTTACTCCATAATGAATAGAACCGGCAGTGCGCCAGTCTTGCAGATCTACATCACGAAAATATACATCCTCTGTGACAATGTTCAATTCCGTCCATTCCGCATACAGAATCCTATTCTGATCCGGTACATAAGAATCCCCACCCATACCAACAAAACGGGTACGCTCCAGATCGCTGAACCACCCTCCGAAAGAAAACCCTTCCCGTTCCGGCGTAGGCAATACTACCGGTTCTTCGTGATATATGGCACGGATAACATCTTTATGATTCATTTTTCCCCCAAACCGGTACTGCCCTTCCCGATAGGTCCCCCCGCATGGCTGTAACAGATTCCATCTCACAAAAGAAAACTGATTCCTGATTGGCGGGATTAGATTTCCTCCGTTGCATTCAAAGCTCACCAGATAACCCGGGGGCGGAACCAGAGAATCATTCTCCAGCATATAGTCAGAACCGTATGGTTTTCTGATGTTCTTCTTTTCATTTGAGCCACAATAACTGCCTCCGTTGGGATCAATCTCCAGCTCGGATACTGTCACAACCCACTGTGCATACAGTACAATTTCTCCCATATCTCCGCTTCCATCATAGTTTTCGGAGCACAGATTGAGTATCTCCGCACCATCTTCGAATGCACTTCCACTTCCATCCGGTTTCGTATTCCATCCTGTAAAGGTATATCCCGTCATTTCAAAGCTATTGAGATTCAGACAAGTACTTGGCACAACCGCATTCCCCTCAAACAACGTTTCATTGTTGTACATATGAAAGCTTTCCGGTACATACCCGTTGACCCTCTTCCCCATGAATTCCCCGTTGCCGTCATAGGATACCCTGTATCTGTTGTAGGACACGGCATAGCAATAATGTTTCAGATCACACCCCTGCTCTAAATGATTGCAGGTCGGACATAAATAGTAATGATCCAGACCGGTGTCAATATACCGAACGGAAGCAACCGCCCTTTTACTTCCATAGATTAATCTATTGCTTACCGCCTGATTACAATCCGCACAATATGCTATCCACCCGGAATAATATCCCGACAAACACCACTGTTTTCCATAAGAAATATTATGAAATTCTCTCTTTGCGTCGCTATGTATACATTGGCTGTGAGACCACCTTACGACCCATTTACCGACCGGGACGTCACCGGTCCTGGCAACATTGTAATAGTGCTGTCCGGGCTGCAGGTTTTCCAGACCGGAGGGGATTCCCGTTGATATAGTCTCACCTTCATAATACCAATATTCCGGTCTCCCTGCTCCATTGGAAGGAGGTAATAGCTCACCGAAGGTCCAGGCTCTTCCATCCGGCGAAAAGCTCACATAAGGGCTCTCATATACAGTCCCCTCCGCCGCTTCTGTATTCAGCACCGGAAGCTGCACAAAAAACAATATAAGTATCATCCAAAGGATTCTTTTCAATCTCCTCTTACCCCCTTATCAGCTGTAGGTCTGTCAATTGTTCTATAGGTTTCACTCACAGACTTTTACTACCCTGAGTGTTCCCGAGGAAAGCCTGGCATAAAAATCATCAATATCCGCTTTGTCCAGATATATATTGATTCTCTGTGCCGCTGAGAAAGCATCCTCATTCGATATCTGATTTCCTGCCTGATCAAAGACTGCCTGTACTGTCAGGTTTTCCCAGATCAGCATTACTTCCTGCTCCTCCGTCACATGGAACACATGGATTTTGTCTCCCTTTCGAAGGACACCTCCTGCTACCTGATAGAGGTCATCTGCCTTGAATCCCGCAATGACCGGTGCTTTCATCTCTTTTATTATCCGGTCAGGTTCAACCAGCATTCCTTGTGTCAAAATACTGCCGGCTTCTATCCCATAGGCAACATTTTTCCCATCCAAATCTTCCAACATTTGCACTGCACTTCCCGGTATCAGCTCAACATCCACTTCGCGAACGGCAAAATACTGTTCTGCATCCGACACACTCAGCATTCTCCCCTTGGGAATCTCTGAGACCGCCACAAGAACCGTTCCTTTTTCTCCCTGCTCCAACACGCTTTTCTCCATTTGCAGCATTACAACAAATACTGCCACCGCTGCCAAAAATGCAGCCAGCACACCTCCTCTTTTCATCTTCTCCATGACAGGCTTGTTCCATCTTTTTTCACGAACTCTCATGCTTCCTCCTTCTACTCTGTATGGTATACCTCTACCAGTTTTCCTTTTTTTGCAGTGAAGTGTGTTCCAAACATACCATCGATCCCGCATTCTATCTCACTGTAGATTCCGGTAGCTTCCACCGGCTCGCCGCCAGGGGTGTATATCATCCCAAGCTCGCTTTGCCGCTTCTGAAATGTTCCATCGGTATTCATTTCAAATATTTCCACATTATTTCCTTCTACATTGTAAACGATAAATCGTGCCGTTCGCACCGGTCCTGTAATCAAGGCCTTGTTCGCGCAATAGCCATTGTCATCCAGACCCAGATTGCCCTGCAGAGCCACCCCATACCTGCCATAGGCCTCCTCCGGTGACGCGATACGTACGGTATGAGAAATACCATATTCTTCGATATCGATTACCGCAGCTGCAAGGTTCGAGGCCGCCAGTGCATCCTCCAAATACCGGGCTGTTGCCTTATATACATCTACCTGTAAGCATGTGCTCAGCAGGACTCCCAGAAATAACAACAGCCACAGTCCCATACTCCACCCAATCTGTCCGGATTCAGTACTTAGCTGTGGAAACTCTTTTTTCTTCAAAGTCATACGTCCCCCTCAATCTGCCCCGGATATGTAGTTCTATCGTATTGCCATATCCCACTCTGTGAATTGTTGTTCCTTCCAGGTTCACACTATCCGCGCCTGCATCGCTGAGTTCCCTCAACAATGTTGTTCTATCCTGTTCTGTCAGCATCCCCACCGTTTCCATTTTCAATATGTATTTTCTGGCAATCTGATTAATCTCTGATTTTTCATCCAACAGATGAACCTTATCCATGTAGGAGAGCAATAACACTGACATCATCAGCATACAAATACACGCTGCCATAAACTCTCCCACATTTCCTTCTTCCTGTTTCATCCCGCCACCCCGGTCAGGATGGTCTTTGCCTTCAGGGTCATCGCTTCTACCAGAGTCTCAATAAACGATGTCAAACTATCTTTCATAACGACACAAAGCAACAATGCAATGATACATAATCCCACCGTCACCAGGATGCCGTCGATACCCTCCTCTTTCTTGAGAGCCTTTTGGCGGATTACCGCTGTAATTCCATTGATTCTTTTACAAATAACACTCCACATATGATTCATATCAATTTCCTCCTTTTTGTTGTTTATCCTCAAAAACCGGATGCCGCCCGAAACATATATACTACACACGCATAGAGTGCCACACCCAACACTATGGTTAATACACCCAACTGACAAAATGTAATCTTGCGGTCCAAAGCCGCCTTTCTTTGTTCCAAAACGGCTTCCTCCATATCCTTAATCTGTTCCCCGATATCCTGCAAAAGTTCAATTGCCTGACCGGATTCCAGAGCCTGCAATAAAATGATGCAAAGGGAATCAATATACCTGTTGTCAAATTTTTCCTGTAGTTTTTCCAGGGAATGACTGATGTCCGCTTTCATAACAATATCACTCGCCAGTTCCAACAATGCCTGCCGCAACCTTTTCTCTCTCACACAACCATAACATTCCGCAAGGGCATCGGTCACATAGACACCTGCCCGTGTCTGAATCTCCAAGGCATGATACACCAGCTTCAGTTCCGGAAGCATTCTCACGTTGTCACGTTTATTCAGGTACAAAAGCATCCAAAAGGGAGCCGTCAGCAAACCTGCAAAAAGCACACATCCGCACAAGGTACTGATCTGAGTTCCCACATACATTCCCGATAATCCCAACAAAATACACAATACCAGAAAACGCACGGGTTCTACCCATTTCCCATAGTGAAAAACCGCACCGTTTCTGATCAGCCAGCCCTGAAGACAACGATAAAGATTGCCTTCTTCTTTTGTTTTTTTCAAAAAACCGTTCCACTCCTGATAAGTTCGCAAAACAGCCTTTTCATATCCTGCCGTCTTTCTGATGAGGTTCAAAAAAACCAGCGTCATAACAGAAGCTGTTGCAGCTGATACCTTGAGAAGATTACTGATATTTGTCAGATTCCAATTCATATCCTTCCCCCCGCTAATATTCCACCGATACCTACACCGGTCAGTTTGCTTACCACCAGCAGCATAACCGCGGACATCATTGCCAGTAACACTAAATTGATGATTGCTTCCCGATACATTCCTTTTCGCTCACGGGAGGTATGCAGGTACTCCCTCAGGCTCCTGCGGCTACTGCTGACCAATGCCGAAAAATCAGCACAGTAACGAATACTGATCTCCATATTTCTGGCAAGTTCTTTAAATTTTGGATGTTCCAATTTCTCAGCCATGACGATTAATGCCATGGAGGTATCCCCGGTA
>SAMEA3663273__coassemble_450_pt1 | contig 10173 bp, 7 predicted proteins | sample SAMEA3663273__metabat2_low_PE_019 | metagenome-assembled genome bin SAMEA3663273 (sample SAMEA3663273) | pig gut metagenome | biome: pig gut; feature: pig-associated habitat; material: faeces | place: China | collected 2013
ACCTCGCATGCCTCTGCCACCTCTGCAATTCCGGCGCCCCTATGTTCCCGGATATATTCCTTTACTTCCTGGAACTTTGCCTCCACGGTTTCCCGGCACGAAGGGCATATGGGGGCACCCGTGATATAGTTAAAAATCTTACCGCAGCTTCTGCAATTCCTAATATTCATAATATCCTCCATTCCCGCGTAGTATGCACTAGATTCCCGCGCCACAGGTCAAAGCCGCGAAATAAATCCTTTCGGCTCCTGCCTCTCGCAAAGCCCTTGCAGCTTCATCAATTGTTGCTCCTGTTGTATAGATATCATCAATAACCATAGTTACTTTTAATTTTACATCATTTCTCGTGATATTGAAAGCCTTTTTCAAATTATTTTGTCGTTCAATGGAATTTAATTTTTTCTGAGGGACCGTATTTTTCACACGCTCCAATAGATTGGGATAGACCGGGACGTTCCACTGTCGTCCCAGGGCTTTTGCAAGAAGCTCTGCCTGATTGTAACCTCGCTGTATTTTTCGCTTTTTATGGAGCGGAATCGGAACCAGCGCATCCGGTTTCACATTCTGGTAAAAATCAGCTAAATACTCCGCCCTCTCTGCGCCAAAGAACTCCGCATACTCTCTTCTGCCGCCATATTTGAAACGATAGATGGATTCGGCGGTTCCGGCATACTCATAGAGAGCCCTCCCCCTGTCATAGAGATGCTCCTTTCTGCTGCAGTCCATACAATACTCGGCGTCATCCTCCACTTTTTTCCCACACTTCATACACCATGGCGGTGCCAAAAGCTTTAGCTTACCGAGACACCCGGTACAGATTCTCTCACTCGGGACCGATACGATGTCATCACAGACAGGACAGTGTAACGGATATACTATCCTGACCAGACCGTCCGTGACTCTCCTGATGACATTTTGCTGTTGATTCTCTTTCCCTGCATATATCATATATTTCTTATCCCTGATATTCCTTGTCTCTGATATTTCTTATCCCTGATATTCCTTGTCTCACCGGTAGATTTCCCGGATTCGTTGGGCAAATGCCGTATATCTCCTGTTTTCGCTGGTATTGTCAATCATCTCCCGTACTGTTTCACTGCTTCCCAATATCGTGACACAGCTTTTCGCCCTGGTAATCGCGGTATAGAGCAGATTCCTGTTAAACAGCATTCTGGGACCGCCAAGCAGCGGCAGCAGGACTGCCGGATACTCGCTTCCCTGGGACTTGTGTATGGTGATCGCATAGGAAAGCTCCAGCTCCTCCAGCATGGAAAACGGATAGGTCACTCTGCGATGTTCATCGTATTCTACCACCAGACTGGAGGCTGCCTCATTGATCTCAAGAATCCTTCCCATGTCACCGTTGAACACTCCTGTGCCTCCGTCCACGGGAATTCCGTACTTGCTGACCACTTCCCACTCCAGCTGGTAATTATTCTTAATCTGCATTACCTTGTCGCCCTCGCGATAAATCACGGAGCCACCGGTGTACTCCCGTTTACCCGTATCAGGCGGATTCAGGTACTGCTGCAGAATACCGTTTAACGTCTCGCACCCCAGACTGCCTTTCCTCATAGGAGTCAGAACCTGCACATCAAAAGGTGTCGCATTCACATACTTGGGCAGCTTATCCCGCACCAGTTGAACCATATGCTTGTATATGACATTTACGTCATTTCTCTCCAGCATAAAGAAATCCTTTGATTTGTTATCCATGACAATCTGTTCACCATTATTGATCCGGTGCGCATTAACAATAATATCGCTGGTTTCGGCCTGCCTGAAGATCTTCTTCAGTTCCACCATGGGAAATCTTCCGCTTCCGATGAGATCGCGAAGCACCTGACCGGGTCCGACACTGGGAAGCTGATTCACATCACCCACAAGAATCAGACGGGTTCCGGGCGTAATCGCCTTCAAAAGCGCCTGGAAGAGCTGAATATCCACCATTGACATCTCATCAATGATGACAACATCCGCTTCCAACGGATTCTCTTCGTTTCTTTCAAATCTCACCCTTCTTGCATTCTCATCCGAAAGGGCGCTGTTCAGCTCCAGCATTCTGTGAATGGTTCTGGCTTCAAAGCCGGTTGCCTCCGTCATGCGCTTTGCCGCTCTGCCGGTAGGGGCAGCCAGGAAAATATCAAGACCCTCCGATTCAAAATACCGAATCATCAGATTAATGGTGGTAGTCTTTCCCGTGCCGGGACCACCGGACAGAATAAAGAGACCGTTTTGTATGCTTTTCATCACCGCCTGTACCTGCAGACCTTCCGAATCCATCTCCAGATTTCCCGCCAGCTTCTCCAGCTTCTTTGTGATCGCCATATTCTGAGACGGCAGATTTTCCGTCTCCGTCATGGAAATATCCAGGTCTGCCAGCATTCTTGCACAGTTTAGCTCGGCATAGTAATAAGTGGCGGTAAACACACCCTCCGGCTTAATGACAATCTTTTTGTCCATCATAAGGTTATCTACCTGAGGACGAATGTACTCCTTATCCACTCCCAAAAGCAGGCAGGCTCTGTCCAGCAGCACTTCCATGGGAAGATAACAGTGTCCCTCCCCAATACTCTGCTGGAGTGTATAGAAAATACCGCTTCTGATCCGGTAATCCGAATCCGTGTGAATCCCGATCTTTTCTGCGATCTCATCCGCAAGCTTAAAACCGATTCCCGCAACATCCTCCGCAAGTTTGTAGGGATTCTCCTGCATGACGGAATAAAGACTCATACCGTAGGTATCATAAATCCGGACTGCCAGGGTATTGGATATGCCATATTGCTGAAGATAGATCAACGCATCCCTCAGATCCTTTTTTTCTTCAATCTGCAGAGCTATCTCCTGCGCCTTTCGTTCGCTGATTCCTTTAATCTCTGCCAGACGTTCCGGTTCTTCCTCCATGATTCTCAGGGTATCATCGCCAAACTTTTTCACGATTCTGGCCGCCAGTGCCGCACCCACGCCCTTTACTGCCCCGGAAGCCAGATATCGCTCAATTCCCACACGATCCGTAGGAGCTACGGTTCGATAGGTGCTGAACTTGAATTGCCTGCTGTACACCGGATGCTCAACATAGTCCCCTTGTGCCGAGATATTCTCTCCCTGTGTGAGACCCTTCGCCATACCCACGCAGGTAATCTCCTCGCCCTCGGAAATCAGGCTGAGCACAGTATAACCATTTTCTTTGTTTTGAAAGATGATGTGATCCACATAGTCGTTAATTGTTTCCACATCTGTTCTCCTTTTTGCTTATTAGTTTCATCTGTGTATTGCGTCCCACGCAATTTTGAAAAATGGATAGTAAGTGATTTGAGGAAAAAGAGAGCTGCCCAAAGGCAGCCCGAGAATTCTAATGATTATTTCCCTTCTGCCGGAGAATCGGACGACTCGGCAGAATTGACGGAAGGAGTATCTAAACCATAATTGCGTCTCATTTGTTCATAAAGCATCTGTGCCAGACCAAGACCGCTTTGTTCCGTGGTTTCCTTAGCAATTCCCTGAACCATTTGATCCTTATAGTAGTCCATCATCGTCTCATTAGACGCCGAAGACGCTTCATTCTTGGGAATCGTCTTCAACATGGATTTATACATCTGCTCCACAAAATATGCCTCAAATTCCTTGCAGGCATCCAGAAGCTCCTGATCCGTAGCATTGGAGTAATCCTTGCCGTTGATTTTGTCCTGAAGCTTTTGTGCCGACTGATTGGCTGCCACGGCATATTTATCGCTATACATAGCTGCAATATTACTGATGTCCATAGGTTACCTCTTTCTGCTGCTCACTTACGCAGCCTGTGCTTCACACAAGGCGTATTCGTTATCTGCGGAGATTATTAGCTTGTTGAAGCATTTCATCGGAAGCGGTGATCGCCTTGGAATTGAGTTCATAAGCTCTCTGCGCCACAATCATATTTACCATCTCATCTGCGACCTGCACATTGGAGCCTTCCAGATAACCCTGAAGGATAGAGCTCTTCTGTACATTGGCATTGTTAAATTCGTTGATGGGTTGTCCGCTGGCTGCTGTCTGTGCATACATACTGTCAGCCAGACGTTCCAGACCGTTGGGATTATTGAATTGGAAAAGTCCGATCGTTACGCCAATGGGCTTTGCGTTGTTCTGTTCATCCGGATAACACAGATCACCGGAGGCACTGACCGTAATGCGGCTGATGGTATACTTACTGTCCAGCACAATAGGATTGCCGGCGGTATCCAGTACCGGTCTGCCGTCTGAGTCAGCGAGCATATTGCCGGTGCTGCCGAGAGTGAACCGGAAATTACCGTTTCTTGTATAGTAAGTGTTGCCGTCCTCTGCTTTCACGGCAAAAAAACCTTTTCCATCGATTGCAAATGCCGTATCGCTTTCAGAAGCAAGCATACTGCCCTGTTTAAAAATCGTTGTAATTGCTGAATTTCTGGTTCCCAGACCCACCTGTGCACTGGTCGGCTTCTGCTCGCCGTTGGCTGTGGTGGTTCTGGTCTGAAGGTTCTGATACAACAGGGTCTTAAACTCATTTACCTGAGTTTTGTAACCATTCGTATTTACATTAGCCAGATTATTTGCGATGGTATCAACATTAACCTGCTGAGCCGTCATACCGCTGGCCGCTGTCCATAAACTACGTACCATATCTCTCTACTCTCCTTCGAACCAATCTTTATTCTATATGTATCTGTACACTTCCAAATGCACCTTATACTCTTCCAAGCTGTGTCACTGCTACTTCCAGGGTATTGTCAAAGGTCTGAATCACCTTCTGATTGCTTTCATAGGCACGGGTGATGGAAATCAGATTAACCATCTCCGAAACAATCTGCACATTGGCCATTTCCAAGTATCCGGATTTAATCTCGGTGTCCCTGTTCTGTGTCAGCTCTGCACCTTCCACCGGACGGTAGTATGTCTCACCGTATTTGGAAAGGTAATTGTAATCCGCAAAATCAGCCACCTGAATCTGCGCAATATCCCGTCCGTTCTGGCTGATGATACCTTTGCTGTTGATCGCAGTCTCCTGCAGGGGGTCCAGGCGGATTCTCTTTTGATTCACATCCAGTACATAATCGCCATCCTCATTCACAAGGTCGCCATCCTTATTCAGGGTAAACTGACCTGCGCGCGTGTACATGGTTGATGTCTCGCCCGCCTTGTTTGTAAACTCAATGGCAAAAAATCCATCTCCCGCCAGAGCCAGATCAAAGGTATTGCCCGTTACCCGGAAGGAACCTTGGGAAAAATCAGTATAGTTTTCACCGATTTTAACACCGGGATGATTGATTCCGATGGGCTGTACGTTTTGTAAACCCACGGATCTGTCTTTGATCTTCACTGCGAGAATGCTGTCGAAGGACTGACTGGTGGCACCTTCCTTTTTATAGCCCACGGTAGATACATTGGCCAGATTGTTGGTCATGGTATCCATTCTGTTCTGTTCATTTATCATTCCCGTGTAGGCTGTATATAACCCTTTTATCATGGGATGCCTCCTTCCTGCCGTACTCCGTTCTTCCGTACTCCGTTCTTCCGTGCTCGATCCTGCCGTGCTCAATTCTTCCCTGATCCGGTCTTTCGTACTCCGGTCATCAGGGCTCTCTGTATCCGGATAAAAATTCCACGTATCTTCCCGTACCTACTGCAACCGCAGTCATGGGATCTTCCGCTGTCATTGTATTGATGCCTGTCTTGGAATAAATCAGTTCTTCCAGACCACGTAACAGACTTCCGCCTCCGGTCAGGACAATACCTCTGTCAGCGATATCCGCTGCCAGCTCGGGGGGAGTCTTTTCCAGGACACTGTGAATGGTCTCGACAATCTGGGAAGTCGTCTCCCGAAGCGCCTCCTCCGTCTCTTCAGAGGAAACCTTTACCGTCTTGGGAAGACCCGTTACCAGGTTACGTCCCCTGACATCCATATAGTCCACTTCCGGTCTGGGATAAGCGGACCCAATCTTAATCTTCAGATCCTCGGCTGTTCTTTCACCAATCAGCAGGTTATGTTTTTTACGCATAAATCTTACGATCGCCTCGTCAAAGTCGTCACCTGCGATCTTGATGGATGCACTAACCACAGTGCCACCCAAAGAGATAACTGCAATATCCGAGGTACCGCCGCCGATATCAACGATCATATTGCCGCAAGGCTTGGAAATATCGATGCCGGCTCCGATTGCAGCAGCGATAGGTTCCTCAATAATGGCAACTTCCCTGGCACCTGCCTGATAAGTTGCGTCCTCAACCGCTTTCTTCTCGACCTCCGTTACTCCGCTGGGTACGCAGACCGCAATGCGGGGTCTTCTGAAGCTTCTTCTTCCCAGAGCCTTCTGGATAAAATATTTCATCATCTTCTCAGTCACGGTGTAGTCTGAAATAACACCCTGACGCAGGGGACGCACTGCAACGATGTTGCCGGGAGTTCTTCCCAGCATCAGCCGCGCATCCTCCCCAATTGCCTTAATCTTGTTGGTATCTCTATCAAAAGCCACTACTGAAGGCTCCTTCAGCACGACGCCTTTTCCTCTGATGTATACTAAAATACTGGCAGTACCCAAATCAATTCCGATATCCGTACACTGCATGTCCCAGTTCCCCTTTCTAAATTCTCCCAATTCTAAAGATAGTCATACATAATGCATTATATACCAAATCGGGACATTTTCAAAGGGGTTTAAAAAAATTTATAAAGAATTAAGGAACAAAATACGGACGCCTGATCCGAATGAATCCCTCATTCAAACTTTGCGTCCGTGCATTCAGCTAATTGTTCAATAATTATATCGGTAATCACCTGGGATTTCTTTAGCCCCAAAAACAGCATTTTCAAATCTTTGCTTCAAATATTTATTTTGCCTTCTCCAGCATTTTCTTCACATACAGACCGGTGTAGGATTTCCTGACCTTAATAATCTCTTCAGGAGTACCCTTGGCAATGACGGTACCGCCTCTGTCGCCGCCTTCGGGACCGATGTCGATAATGTAGTCAGCCGTCTTGATGACATCCAGATTGTGCTCTATTACTACCACAGAATTGCCGCCGTCTGCCAGTCTGTGGAGTATCTCCACCAGCTTGTGCACATCTGCAAAATGGAGACCGGTGGTAGGCTCGTCCAGAATGTATATGGTCTTACCGGTGCTGCGCTTTGCCAGCTCTGTTGCCAGCTTAATCCGCTGTGCCTCTCCTCCGGAAAGAGTAGTGGAAGGCTGTCCCAGCTTCACGTAAGACAATCCCACATCGTAAAGGGTCTGAATCTTGTTTTTGATGGAAGGCATATTCTCAAAGAAGGGCAGCGCCTCCTCCACCGTCATATCCAACACGTCAAAGATACTCTTGCCCTTATACTTCACATCCAGGGTCTCACGATTGTAGCGCTTCCCCCCGCAGACCTCGCAGGGCACATAGACATCCGGCAGGAAATGCATTTCTATCTTGATAATACCGTCTCCGCCGCAGGCTTCACATCGTCCGCCCTTAACATTGAAGCTGAAACGGCCCTTGCTATAACCCTTTGCCTTGGCATCTGCGGTGGAGGCAAAGAGATCCCTGATCTGGTCGAAAACGCCGGTGTAGGTCGCCGGATTGGAGCGGGGTGTCCTGCCGATGGGCGACTGATCGATATCAATTACCTTGTCCAGCTGTTCCAGCCCGAGGATTTCCTTGTGTTTTCCCGGAATACAGCGGGCACGGTTCAAATCCCTCGCCAGATGTTTATACAAAATCTCATTGACCAGAGAGCTCTTGCCGGAACCTGACACACCTGTCACACAGGTAAAAACCCCCAGCGGAATGTCCACATCAATATTTTTCAGATTGTTCTCCGCCGCTCCGACTACCTTCAGCCAGCCTGTGGGCTTTCTGCGTACCGCAGGCACCGGGATCTGCACTCTGCCGCTGAGGTACTGACCGGTCACGGACTCCGGAACCTTCATGATCTCTTCCGCCGTACCGCAGGCAATGACCTCACCACCATGAGAACCCGCACCCGGACCGATATCCACAATATAATCAGCAGCCAGCATGGTATCTTCATCATGCTCTACCACAATCAGTGTATTTCCCAGATCACGCAGATTCTTCAAGGTATTCAGAAGCTTATCATTATCCCTCTGGTGCAGACCGATACTGGGCTCATCCAGAATATAGCATACTCCCACCAGTCCGGAGCCGATCTGGGTTGCAAGCCGGATACGCTGTGCCTCTCCTCCGGAAAGGGTGGCTGTGGCCCGGGAAAGAGACAGATACTCCAGCCCCACATCCACCAGAAACCCTACTCTGGCACGGATTTCCTTTAAGATCTGTTTTCCGATCAGTTGCTGTTGTGTCGTAAGTGTCATTCCCTCCAGGAAGGTATAGAGGTCTCTGACAGACATGGAAGTCACCTCAAAGATATTCTTGTCGCACACCGTCACCGCCAGAGATTCCTTCTTCAGTCTCCTGCCTCCGCATTCCTTACAGGGGGTTATCCGCATGAAGGTCTCGTATTCCTGCTTCATGGAATCGGAAAAGGTCTCCTTGTACCGGCGTTCCACATTGGAAATAAGTCCCTCAAAGGCAACGGGATAAACTCCCTTCCCCCGCTGTCCCTCGTAATAGACATCGACGGTCTTCCCTTCTGTTCCATAGAGAATCACCTTCCGGATCTCTTCCGGGTATTCCCCAAAGGGTGTATCCAGATCAAAGTGGTATTCCTTGGCAAGAGCCTGCAGGATGGCATTGGTAAAGCTCTTTTTGTCCATGCAGGACTGCCAGCCGGTGACAGTAATGGCACCCCGGCTGATGCTGAGACTATCATCAGGAATCATGAGCTCCGGCGCAAATTCCATACGATACCCCAGTCCGAAGCACTCCGGACATGCGCCGAAGGGATTGTTGAAGGAAAAGCTTCTGGGCTCAATCTCACTGATACCGATACCGCAGTCAGGGCAGGAGAAGCTCTGGCTGAAGTTCATGGGCTCTCCGCCGATGACATCCACCACCAACAGCCCGTCCGCCAGCTCCAGTACATTTTCCACGGAATCAGCCAGACGACGCTGGATTCCCTCTTTCACCACCAGACGGTCCACGATAATATCAATGTTGTGCTTCAGATTCTTGTCCAGAGTGATCTCCTCTGTCAGCTCATACATACTGCCGTCGATACGCACTCTGACGTAGCCGCTTCTCTTGGCGCGCTCCAGAACCTTCTCATGTCTGCCTTTTCTTCCCCGCACCACCGGCGCAAGGAGCTGCAGCTTGGTTCCCTCCTCCAGTGCCATGATCTGATCCACCATCTGATCCACGGTCTGCTTCGCAATCACCCTGCCGCAATTGGGGCAATGGGGAGTACCGATACGGGCATACAGCAGACGAAAATAGTCATAGATCTCCGTCACAGTACCCACGGTGGACCTGGGATTGCGGTTGGTAGACTTCTGGTCGATGGAAATCGCAGGGGACAGCCCGTCAATTCTCTCCACGTTGGGCTTCTCCATCTGTCCCAGAAACTGTCTTGCATAGGAGGATAAGGATTCCATATACCTCCTCTGTCCCTCTGCATAAATGGTATCAAATGCAAGGGAAGATTTGCCGGAACCTGACAGTCCTGTCAGAACCACCAGCTCATTTCGCGGAATATCCACATCAATATTCTTCAGATTATGTTCATTTGCTCCCCTTATTTTTATATATTCCTGTGCCTGCCTTTTGGGCAGCATCTTCACTGAATCTTCCATTACGGCCTCCTGTTTCCTGCGATTCTCAATTTATGACACTCCTTATGTCTATGTGTATCTATTCATAAAACCATTCAAAAATCGCTGTTTTACAGCTTTCCCTTGTTCATGTGGTTACGTTATAAATTCCCTCTCATGCTCTTTGAAAAATTCGTAAAATACCCTTACATTTCCTAACTCTGTCCACCTCTTTACATCCACCGGCTCCTCGTCAAAATCATATATTTTTGCTCCACGCATGGCGAGCAGAAAAGGAGAATGGGTGGCAATCACAAACTGGCACCCGAAAAATCTTGCGCTATCCTCCAGAAAGCGGCACAGCTCCTGCTGCTTGTCAGGCGACAGGCTGTTTTCCGGCTCGTCCAGAAGATACAGATTATTCTCTCCTATTTTCTCCCGGAAATAAAGCAAGGCACTCTCCCCGTTGGAATGCTCCCTGACATTACCCGCAAGGTTTTCCCG
>SAMEA3663273__coassemble_451_pt1 | contig 10159 bp, 4 predicted proteins | sample SAMEA3663273__metabat2_low_PE_019 | metagenome-assembled genome bin SAMEA3663273 (sample SAMEA3663273) | pig gut metagenome | biome: pig gut; feature: pig-associated habitat; material: faeces | place: China | collected 2013
TAATACTTAGGAAAAATGACCATGTGATAAAGCTAAAGCCCGGGATCAATCTCATCAAGTGTCCCAACTGCAATTCCAATATTGATGTGACTAAGGGCATTTGCGATTATTGCGGTACTGTACCGGGCGGCGTTCAGGCGTGGACAATCGTCCCGGTAATTGACAGACTGACATGATTCGACTTTAATAAAATTATAGTTTAGATTAGTCAGAGGCGGAAATATGTCATATATAGAGCGGTTAATTACACCGAATGAGATGACCTTATCATTGAGGAGGATGGAGTTCTTTATCCGATTGAGATTAAGATGTCCGGAAATCCAAAAGCTAATATGGGCGCAACAAATCCTGTTTTGGACAAGATAAAGGAAAAAACAAGAGGAATGGGTGTGATTCTGATTCAACTGCTGTGTATAATACTTCTGTTTTTCCACATAATAACTCCATATCTTGAAAAATAAGGTAATGGAGGAAAATGCAATCATGAAAGCGACAGGAATCGTTAGAAGAATAGATGACCTGGGAAGAATCGTTATCCCGAAGGAGATTCGCAGAACCCTGCATATCAGGGAGACTGACCCTTTGGAGATTTACACAGACAGGGAAGGTCAGGTCATTTTGAAAAAGTATTCGCCCATAGGGGAGATGACAACCTTTGCCAGGCAGTATGCGGAGAGTCTGTCCCAGGTGTCGGGACATGCAGCACTGATTGCCGATAGGGATCAATTCATTGCGGCAGCAGGCGGATACAAGCAATTGGTTGGGAAAAGCGTCGGGCGTCAGATGGACGAAAAGGTGCACAATCGTGAGGTAGTGATGGCGTCCCGCGGGGAAAGAGCCTTCATCAGCATCTGCGACGAAGGTTCTGAGGAATATCAGCAGGAAGCAATCGCCCCGATTCTGTGTGAGGGTGATATTATCGGCAGTGTGGTGCTGTTACAGAATGACAGTAAGGTGCGCATGGGAGAGGTGGAGCAAAAGCTGTTGCTTTCCGCAGCAACCTTTTTGGGAAGGCAGATGGAGCAGTAGAGGGAATCAGCGCACGATTCGGTTTCTTCCGTTTTCTTTTCCGAAGTATAGTTTATTGTCTGCGATACAGAGAAGCTCAGTGATATTCTGGGTAGTGCCCGCAACAAGACCGAAGGTCATGGTTACCTTGATGCTATGGGAGCCGTATTCATTTTCCATAGCCCGGATATTATTCAGAAGCTCCTCCAAAAGGTTGTAGGACTGTTCCTCATCCATATTCTCAAAAATGAGCAGAAATTCTTCGCCGCCCCAGCGAACTGCAACTCCATGCCCGTGCATGGATTGCTTCAAGACGGCAGCTACATTTTTCAGAACCAGATCACCGCAATCATGACCGTAGGTGTCGTTTACTTTCTTGAAGAAATCGATATCGCCGATGGCTATGCAGAAATTGTTATGATATTTGAAGGAGGAGGTCATAATCTGCTGCAGCTTCTTGTTCCCTGAGCGACGATTGTAGAGAGAGGTCAGGGCATCCTGTTCGATGAGGACATGCAGGGAATGCTGCATATCCAATGCAGAATGTGAAATCTCACCCAGTTCATCGTTGCGCTTCAGGAGTGCAGGAGAGATCGTTGTGTCCAGATTGCCGGTGGCAACCTGACCGAGGAAAGAACGGATCTGCAACAGCTCTGCTACAAATTTCCTGAAATAGAGGGAGATAAAGAGTGAGATTACGAATATCATTATTATGACAGCAACAATCAGAGGCTTTACGGATTTCTGAATGGCGGCATCTACCTCAGCTGTGGTTTTTCCCACGAAAAGCATCCCGACAGTAGAGCCGTCGGAGTTGAACAGCGGGGCATAATAGGAGAAATAAGGGGTGTTATAGATTAAGGCCTTGGAGAAAAAATGGGGCTGTCCTGAATCCAGTACATTGCTGACTACTGCTTCCGGTGCGGCTGAGCCGATAATGCGGGCTCCCTCGGCATTGGTAATGGTGGTAAGGATACGGGTATCCTGATAAAACAGGGTAACCTCCATGCCTGTGTTTGCCTTGACCGCATCAATCAGGGAATATTCACAGGTGATGTCTGCGTCTCCTTTGTAAAGCTGATAACTGCTATCGCCAACCAGCCGGTAATCCCCGGGATAAACGGTATCAATGGTCGTGATGAGGTTTTGGGATACATTCTTGAGCTCGGTTTCCACTTCCTGATTCATGGCGAGGGAAAACCAGTGCGAACCGAATAACAGAATCAAAATACCGAAGATGAACAGCGGAACTATATTGATTGACAGAAGAACGTACAGTATCTTGCCCTTGTTCCTGGTCATACAGAATCTCCTCCCATGTGTAAAAAATATCCTCTCTCTTTCAGTATACAGTTTTTATAACGGGAAAGCAACATGTACTGCGGTAAAAAAAAGTATTTCTTGACAGCAATTTGGCGCAGGGATATAATATCCGCAGAGAAATGCGGTGACGAAGAGAGTAATCGTCTCAGGAAAGTTACAGCGAGCCGGTGTGGGTGTGAGACCGGTACGAGTAGAGAAACGATGAAAATCACTTCCGAGCAGTCAGGACCAAAGGAAAGAAACCGGTGATGCCGGCTTCCGGTACCGGTAGCCCTGAACGGTGTTCCTCCGTTACGGGAAGGCATATGCTCTGCCGTGTTGATATGGTGGAAAGTATGAGTGTAACAGGTGGTTTTTGGAGGTAAAGAAGCCTCGTCCTTTTACGGACGGGGCTATTTTGTTTTCAGGAAAGGGAGAGAAGAATGTACAGACAGGTTGACAACAGCTTGAATTTTGTAGACCGTGAAAAAGCGGTGGAAAAGTTTTGGAAGGACAACGATATCTTCAGAAAGAGTATCGAGACCAGAGAAGGGCATCCGACTTATATGTTTTATGACGGGCCACCCACTGCAAACGGTAAGCCTCATATCGGACATGTGGAAACCCGTGTTATCAAGGATATGATTCCCCGCTACCGTACCATGAAGGGATATATGGTTCCCCGTAAGGCAGGCTGGGATACCCATGGACTGCCGGTGGAGATCGAGGTGGAGAAGCTGCTGAACCTGGACGGTAAGGACCAGATAGAGGCATACGGTCTGGAGCCGTTTATCAAGAAATGTAAGGAAAGCGTCTGGAAGTACAAGGGTATGTGGGAGGATTTCTCCGGTACTGTAGGCTTCTGGGCCGATATGGACAATCCTTACGTTACGTATGACGACAATTTTATCGAGTCCGAGTGGTGGGCGCTCAGAGAAATCTGGGATAAGGGACTGCTTTACAAGGGCTTTAAGATTGTACCCTATTGTCCCCGCTGCGGAACCCCACTGTCCGCACAGGAGGTGGCGCAGGGCTATAAGGATGTGAAGGAACGCTCTGCAGTTGCAAGATTTAAGGTGAAGGATGAGGATGCCTACATTCTGGCATGGACCACCACACCCTGGACCCTGCCCTCCAATGTGGCACTCTGCGTGAACCCCGTGGAGACCTATGCAAAGGTAAAGGCGGCAGACGGCTATACTTATTATATGGCTGAGGCACTGTTGGATACTGTACTTGGCAGACTGGCAGACAGTGAAAACGGTGTAAAAGCTTATGAAGTACTGGAAAAGATGACCGGTAAGGATTTGGAATACAAGGAATACGAGCCCCTCTTTGACTGTGCGGTTGAAATCTGCAGACAGCAGAATAAGAAGGCATATTATGTTACCTGTGATTCTTATGTAACCCTGACCGATGGTACCGGTGTGGTTCATATTGCACCTGCCTTCGGTGAAGATGACGCCAAGGTCGGACGTAATTATGATCTGCCCTTCGTACAGCTGGTGGACGGCAAGGGTGAGCTGACTGCCGAGACGCCTTTTGCAGGTGTTTTTGTAAAGAAAGCTGACCCCATGGTGCTGAAGGCTCTGGAGGAGAAGGGATTGCTGTTTGACGCTCCCAAGTTTGAGCACAGCTATCCTCACTGCTGGCGTTGTGATACTCCTTTGATTTACTATGCAAGAGAATCCTGGTATATCAAGGAGACTGCAGTTAAAGAGGATTTGATCCGCAACAACAATACCATCAACTGGATTCCCGAGTCCATCGGTTCCGGACGTTTCGGCAACTGGCTGGAGAACATTCAGGACTGGGCGATTTCCCGTAACCGTTACTGGGGTACCCCTCTCAATATCTGGGAGTGCGGCTGTGGTTATCGCCATTGTGTGGGAAGCAGGGAAGAGCTTTACAGGATGAGCGGCAATGAAGCAGCTAGGACGGTAGAATTCCACCGTCCTTACATTGATGAGATTACCCTGAACTGCCCTCAGTGCGGAAATCAGATGAAGCGTGTACCGGAAGTGCTTGACTGCTGGTTTGACTCCGGAGCCATGCCTTTTGCACAGCATCACTATCCTTTTGAAAACAAGGAACTCTTTGAACAGCAGTTCCCCGCAAAGTTCATCTCCGAGGCTGTGGATCAGACCCGTGGATGGTTCCATTCCCTGCTGGCGGAATCCACTCTGCTTTTCAATAAGGCACCTTACGAGAATGTAATCGTTCTTGGTCATGTACAGGATGAGAACGGTCAGAAGATGAGTAAGTCCAAGGGCAATGCGGTGGATCCCTTCGATGCCCTGAAGGAGTACGGCGCCGATGCCATCAGATGGTATTTCTATACCAGCTCCGCTCCCTGGCTGCCCAAGCGTTTTTCGGGCAAGGCGGTTGTGGAAGGACAGCGCAAATTCATGGGTAAGCTGTGGAATACTTACGCGTTCTTTGTCCTGTATGCCAATATCGACAATTTTGATGCCACAAAATATACATTGGAATATGACAGGCTCAGTGTGATGGATAAGTGGCTCCTGTCCAGAATGAACACGGTTGTGGGACAGGTGGACGAGAACCTTGACAAGTACCGTATCCCCGAAGCAGCCAAGGCACTTCAGGACTTTGTGGAGGACATGAGCAACTGGTATGTCCGCCGCAGCCGCGAACGTTTCTGGGCAAAGGGAATGGAACAGGATAAGATCAATGCTTATATGACTCTGTATACTGCACTGGTAACCATCTGTAAGGCAGCAGCTCCCATGGTTCCCTTCATGACAGAGGATATTTATCAGAATCTGGTAAGAAGCAATGATGCTTCCGCACCTGAAAGTATCCATCTCTGTGATTATCCTGTGGTAGAGACCTCTCAGATCGACAAGAAGCTGGAGCAGGATATGGAGGAAGTTCTTTCCGCGGTTAACATGGGTCATGCCTGTCGAGAGGATGCAGGGGTGAAGAACCGTCAGCCTCTGAATCGTATGTATATCAAGGTAAACACCGCAGAAGACGGCGGGAAGGCTTCCGGACTGGACGCTTTCTATACCGCCATCATTGCAGATGAGCTGAATGTGAAGGAGGTTGTATTTACAGAGGATGTGAGAGACTTCACTTCTTACAGCTTCAAGCCTCAGCTGCGCACCGTGGGTCCCAAATACGGCAAGCTGCTGGGCGGTATTCAGAAGGCTCTTGCAGGTCTGGATGGCAATGCTGCAATGGATGAATTGAATGCCAACGGCAGGATTGTATTTGAGGTGAATGACACGACTGTTGAACTGACCAGGGAAGATTTGCTCATTGAGATTGCACAGAAGCCCGGATATATGTCTCAGGAAGACAATACCATGACTGTGGTTCTGGACACCAATCTGACGGAGGAGCTGATCGAAGAAGGCTTTGTTCTGGAGCTGATCAGCAAGATTCAGACCATGAGAAAGGATGCCGACTTTGAGGTGATGGATCATATCCGCGTCTCCATCAATGGTAACGATAAGCTGGCAGCCCTGGCCGAGAAGAACAGCGCAGCCATCTGTGGCAAGGTATTGGCTGATGAGCTGACCGAAGGTAAGGAATTTAATATAACCAAAGAGTGGTCTGTCAACGGAGAGAAAGTCAACATTTCCCTGGAGAGAATCTGACCAAGGATACTTACATCGTTAAGTGTAATTGTATATTGATACCGGCTATGTTATAATAACCGGGAGTAAAACGGATACCGGAGTCAGTAGGGAAGCTCAGGGACTTTGGTTCGAAAATGCAAGGGCTTCGGTCCGGGTTAAAAAGGAGAAAGAGCATGAAGAATTCAACACAAAAGAATGCACCTTCCAAGAAAGAGAACACCAAAGCTGAAAGCAGCAAGGGAGAAAGCAGATTGAAGTTTGACAAGGATCTGTTTAAGCGCAGCGTAGTATACAACATCAAGACGACCTACCGTAAGGACCTGGAGGAGGCTACTCCCCAGCAGATTTTCCAGGCAGTGGGGTATGCTCTCAAGGATCAGATCATGGACAACTGGATTGAGACCCAGAAGGTCTATGAAAAAGAAGATCCCAAGATGGTATACTACATGTCCATGGAGTTTTTGATGGGGCGTGCCCTGGGCAATAACATAATCAATCTGCAGGCTACCGCACCCGTCAAGGAGGCTCTGGAAGAGCTTGGGCTGGATCTGAACATGGTTGAGGATCAGGAGCCCGATGCAGCACTGGGTAACGGTGGCCTGGGAAGACTTGCAGCCTGTTTCCTGGATTCGCTGGCAACTCTCGGCTATCCTGCCTATGGCTGTGGCATCCGCTACCGTTACGGTATGTTCAAACAGCAGATTAAGGACGGTTATCAGGTAGAAGTACCCGACAACTGGCTGGAGAACGGCAATCCCTTTGAGCTTCGTCGTCCGGAGTATGCCAAGGTGGTGAAGTTCGGCGGACATGTATCCATGTACTGTGATGAGTACGGCAGAAGCCATTTTACACAGGAGGATTATCAGGCGGTAAGAGCGGTGCCCTTTGATCTTCCCATTGTTGGCTATGGCAACGGAATCGTGAACACCCTTCGTATCTGGGATGCGGAACCCATGGAAGTATTCAAGCTCGACTCTTTTGACAAGGGCGATTATCACAAGGCGGTAGAGCAGGAGAATCTGGCAAGAAACATCGTAGAGGTACTCTACCCTAACGACAATCATTATGCAGGTAAGGAGCTGCGTCTCAAGCAGCAGTATTTCTTCATCTCCGCTTCCGTGCAGGAGGCTGTGGAGAAGTTCATGAGAAAGCATAACGATATTCATCAGTTCCCTGAAAAGGTCACCTTCCAGCTCAATGATACCCATCCTACCGTGGCAGTACCTGAGCTCATGCGTATCCTGTTGGATGACTATAACCTTGGCTGGGATGAGGCATGGGACATCACTACCCGCACCTGTGCGTACACCAACCATACCATCATGGCAGAAGCATTGGAGAAGTGGCCCATCGACCTGTTCCAGAGACTGCTTCCCAGAATTTATCAGATTGTCGAAGAAATCAATCGTCGTTTTGTAATGCAGATTGAGGAGAAATACAGAAGCGTATTTGGTGTTGATGTTCAGGAAAAGATTCGTAAGATGGCGATTCTCTATGATGGACAGGTGAAGATGGCTCATATGGCTATTGTTGCCGGTTATTCCGTAAACGGCGTTGCAAGACTGCACACTGAGATCCTGAAAAAGCAGGAATTGAGAGACTTCTATGAGATGTTCCCTGAGCGCTTCAACAACAAGACAAACGGTATCACCCAGAGACGCTTCCTGCTCCACGGCAATCCGCTTCTGGCTGACTGGGTAACCGCCAAGGCAGGGGAAGCATGGATTACCGACCTGCCGCAGATCGGCAAGATTAAGGACCTGGCAGACAATAAGAAGGCACAGAAGGAGTTCATGGATATCAAATATCAGAATAAGCTTCGTCTGGCAAAATATATCAAAGAGCATAACGGCGTTGATGTGGATCCCAATTCCATCTTCGACGTACAGGTAAAACGTCTGCATGAATACAAGAGACAGCTCTTGAATATTCTGCATGTGATGTATCTCTATAATCAGCTGAAGGCGAACCCCGGAATGGACTTCTATCCCAGAACCTTCATCTTCGGTGCAAAGGCTGCAGCAGGCTACCGCAATGCCAAGCTGACCATCAAGCTGATTAACTCCGTAGCTGATGTTGTGAACAAGGATGCTTCCATCGGCGGCAAGCTGAAGGTTGTGTTTATTGAGAACTACAACGTATCCAACGCAGAGATTATCTTTGCGGCGGCAGATGTATCAGAGCAGATTTCCACCGCGTCAAAGGAGGCTTCCGGAACCGGCAACATGAAGTTCATGCTGAACGGCGCCCTGACCCTTGGAACCATGGATGGTGCAAACGTAGAAATCGTGGAGGAAGTGGGAGAAGAGAATGCCTTTATCTTCGGACTTTCTTCTGATGAAGTTATCAATTACGAGAATCACGGCGGATACAATCCCATGGATATCTACAACAGTGATATGGATATCAAGAAGGTATTGGATCAGCTGGTTGACGGTACCTACAACTCCGACAAGGAGCTCTTCAGACCGCTGTACAATTCCCTGTTGAACACCCTGAGCACCTCTAAGGCAGACACCTATTTCATCCTCGAGGATTTCAGATCCTATGCGGAGGCGCAGAAGAAGGTGGAGGCTGCTTACCGCAACACAGAGGGCTGGGCAAAGAGTGCCATTCTGAATGTGGCCTGCTCCGGTAAGTTTACTTCCGACAGAACCATCCAGCAGTATGTGGATGAAATCTGGCACCTTGACAAGGTTGTTTTGAAATAATGCAGGACTGAATGCGCACAGCTGCAACAGAGCGATTACAGTTGATGGAACGATTTGAAAAGAGAGGAAAATAGAATGATTAAACTTATGAACGGCGGTGCTTATCTGGTGAATGGCACTGAGATCGTTGAAGATGCACCGGAAGCTGCTGCTCAGATAAAGCAGATGACCGGTAAAGAGGTATCCCGGGCTGAGGCAGCAAAGGAAACAATTGCTTACGGTATTTTAGCAGAGCACAATACCTCCGGGAATATGGAGAAATTAAAGATTCGTTTTGATAAGCTGACCAGCCATGACATTACCTTTGTAGGTATCATTCAGACGGCCAGAGCTTCGGGACTGACCAGGTTCCCTATGCCTTATGTACTCACCAACTGTCACAATTCCCTTTGTGCAGTGGGAGGTACCATCAATGAGGATGACCACATGTTTGGTCTAAGCTGTGCGAAAAAGTACGGCGGAATCTATGTTCCTCCTCATCAGGCAGTTATTCATCAGTTCGCAAGAGAGATGCTTGCCGGCGGTGGAAGGATGATTCTCGGTTCTGATTCCCACACCCGTTACGGTGCCCTGGGTACCATGGCTATGGGAGAAGGCGGCCCTGAGCTGGTGAAGCAGCTGTTGAACCAGACCTATGACATCAATATGCCCGGTGTCGTAGGGGTGTATCTGAAGGGTGCTCCGGTGAAGGGAGTCGGTCCTCAGGACGTAGCACTTGCCATCATCGGTGCCGTATTCAAGAACGGATATGTGAAGAATAAAGTAATGGAATTCGTGGGTCCCGGAGTAGAGAAGCTGTCTGCAGACTTCCGTATCGGTATAGATGTAATGACCACCGAAACTACCTGCCTTTCTTCCATCTGGAAGACGGATAAGGAGATTGAAGAGTTCTATGAGATACACGGAAGGAAAGAGGAATATAAGGAGCTGGCTCCCGGTGAGACCGCTTATTATGACGGCATGATTGTGATTGACCTTGACAAGATACGTCCCATGATTGCCATGCCTTTCCATCCCAGCAATACCTACACCATCGATGAGCTGAATGCCAACCTCATGGATATTCTGGATGAAACGGAGAAGCGTGCCCTGGTAAGCCTGGACGGCGCTGTGGAATTCAGCCTCAAGGATAAGGTGAAGAATGGTAAATTCCGGGTGGATCAGGGTATTATCGCAGGCTGTGCCGGCGGCGGCTTTGAGAATATCTGCGCAGCGGCTGATATCCTGAAGGGAAGATATATCGGCAATGACGAATTTACCCTGAGTGTATATCCGGCTTCCATGCCTGTGTACATGGAATTGATAAAGAATGGCTGTGCAGCAACCATTCTGGAGACAGGCGCTGTCATGAAGACAGCATTCTGCGGTCCCTGCTTCGGCGCCGGAGATACCCCTGCAAATAATGCCTTCAGTATCAGACATTCTACCAGAAACTTCCCCAACCGTGAGGGAAGCAAGCTGCAGAACGGTCAGATTTCTTCCGTAGCGCTGATGGATGCCCGTTCCATCGCAGCGACTGCGGCAAACAAG
>SAMEA3663273__coassemble_513_pt1 | contig 9619 bp, 7 predicted proteins | sample SAMEA3663273__metabat2_low_PE_019 | metagenome-assembled genome bin SAMEA3663273 (sample SAMEA3663273) | pig gut metagenome | biome: pig gut; feature: pig-associated habitat; material: faeces | place: China | collected 2013
CCATCTGGATAAAGTCCTTGATATTGATATCGGTAAAATGCCTGATATTTCCATTTGCATCGGGCGTTTTTTTCAGTTCTTCACTCATGTGATTACCTCATTTATTCTGGTGTATCTACCGGCTGTTGCCGCTCATGGTTCTCTTCCTTCTCTGCCTTATTGCGTTCTCTGAGTTCTGTAAAGAAGGTCTTAAGCAGGGCACTGCATTCTTCGCCCAGAACACCTCTGCTTACAGTGGCCTGATGGTTGAACCGGGGCATTTCAAGCACATTTAAAACAGAGCCGCCGCAGCCGGCCTTGGGATTCATGGCGCCCATCACCACCTCGGGAATCCTTGCCTGGATAATGGCGCCGGCACACATCTGGCAGGGTTCTAAGGTGACATACAGGGTACAGCCCTCCAGACGCCAGTCGCCGATGTATTTGCTGGCTTTGTTGATAGCAGTGATTTCCGCATGGGCAAGAGTGTTCTTGTCTGTGTTTCTGCGATTGTAGCCTCTGCCGATGATTCTGCCTTCATAGACAATGACGCAGCCGATGGGAACCTCTCCCAGAGCCAGTGCTTTCTTTGCCTGTTTTATGGCTTCCTTCATATATTTTTCCTGAATGTTCTGTATGACAGCCATGGTATTCTCCGTGTTTCATCTGTCGTATGCCGGGAAGAGTTCCACAGGAATACGGCTTATGATTCAATCTGATTTCAGTATAAGTGGAAAATGGTTTCGCGTCAAGTAACCACTCCTGAAGTTGGGGTACAGTTGACTTTTGGTATAACGGGCTGTATAGTAGAATAATAGATATTATGCTGGAATAAAGGCTCATTGGCTGTTTAGAACGAAGGGAATCAAACAGCACTGTAATCAGGATAAAACGGGAGGACAGAAATATGAAGCTGGAACTGGAGCAGGAATTGAGTAAGCTGACCAAGAAGGCATACAGGAAAGAGATTGGAGAATGCACGGACGCACAGATTTATCAGTGTGTTCTTCAGCTTGTCAAAAACCGGATGGAAGACAGACCAATCACCCGGGGAAAGAAAAAGGTTTATTATATTTCCATGGAGTTTTTGATTGGAAAGCTTCTTTCCAATAACCTTATCAATCTTGGAATCTACGATGAGGTGAAGGAGCTGCTGGAGAAAAACGGCAAGAGCATTACTGCGATCGAGGAGGCAGAGCCGGAGCCCTCTCTGGGCAACGGAGGCTTGGGAAGACTGGCAGCCTGTTTCCTGGATTCCATGGCGACTCTGGAGCTTCCCGGCGACGGAATTGGTTTGAATTACCACTTTGGACTTTTCAAACAGGTATTCAAGGAGCACTTGCAGAAGGCAGAGAAGAATAAATGGATTGAGAAAAAGTCCTGGCTGGAGACCACGGGAAAGAGATTTGAGGTGGCTTTTGGCGACAGGAAGGTGACTTCCGTACTTTATGACATTGATGTCATCGGATATGAAAGGGGTCATAACAAATTACACCTTTTTGACGTGGAATCTCTGGATGAGAAGCTGGTGAAAAAGGGGATTGACTTCGACAAGACCGCAATCGAGAAGAACCTTACCTTATTCCTGTACCCTGATGATTCCGACGAGGCGGGTAATCTGCTGCGCATTTATCAGGAGTATTTCATGGTCAGCAGCGGAGCCCAGTATATCATTCAGGAGTTAAAGGAGCAGGGCTGTGATTTGCACCATATGGACCAGTATGCTGCCATCCAGATCAATGATACCCATCCTACCCTGGTGATTCCGGAGCTGATCCGTATTCTGACCTGGGACGAGGGCTTCACCATTGATGACGCTGTAAAGGTAGTCAGTAAGACCTGCGCTTATACCAATCATACTATTCTGGCCGAAGCGCTGGAGACCTGGCCTCTGGCTTATATCGAGAAGGTAGTGCCTCAGCTGGTGCCCATCATCAAGGAGCTTAGCGCCAGAGTGGCCAAGAAATACAAGAATCCCAAGGTACAGATTATCGACGCCGATAAGCGTGTCCATATGGCACATATTGATATCCATTACGGCTACAGCATAAACGGTGTTGCAGCGATTCATACGGACATCCTGAAGAATACGGAGCTGAATCATTTTTATCGAATTTACCCTGAAAAATTCAACAACAAGACCAATGGAATTACCTTCAGAAGATGGCTGCTTTCCTGCAACAGGGAGCTGGCAGCACTGTTGACCGAGACCATCGGGGATGGCTATAAACAGAATGCAGAGGAGCTGGAGAAGCTCCTGGCGCAAAAAGAGAATGGGAAAGTATTGAATGCCATTGACGATATCAAGCAGCAGAAAAAGAAAGAACTGGCGGCTTATATTCAGGAGAAGGAAGGCATATCACTGGATACAGATTCTATTTTTGATATACAGATTAAGAGACTTCACGAGTACAAGCGTCAGCAGATGAATGCATTATATATTATTCACAAATATCTGGAAATCAAGGGTGGAAAGAAGCCTTCTACCCCTATGACATTTATCTTTGGCGCGAAGGCGGCACCTGCCTATGTGATTGCACAGGACATCATTCATCTGTTGCTGGTGCTCTCTGAGATCGTCAATAACGATCCGGAGGTCAGCCCTTACATGAAGGTGGTCATGGTAGAGAACTATAATGTCAGCTATGCGGAGAAGCTGATTCCGGCCTGCGATATTTCCGAGCAGATATCCCTGGCCTCCAAGGAAGCTTCCGGAACCGGTAACATGAAGTTCATGTTGAACGGAGCTGTTACTCTCGGCACCATGGACGGAGCGAATGTGGAGATTCGGGAGCTGGTGGGAGATGACAACATCTACGTCTTTGGTAAGGACAGCGAGACAGTCATTGAGCATTATGCCAAGGCAGATTATGTATCTGCGGATTATTATAAAAAGAGTCCCGTGATCAAAGAAGCAGTGGATTTCATTGTCAGCGAGCAGGCTCTGGCGGTGGGGCATAAGAAGAATCTGGAGCGCCTGTACAAGGAATTGTTGAACAAGGACTGGTTCATGACTTTGCTGGATCTGGAGGATTACATTAAGGTCAAGGATAAGGCATTTAAGGATTATGAGAATCGCAAGAAATGGAAGAAGATGATGCTGGTAAATATTGCAAAAGCAGGCTTCTTCTCCTCCGACAGAACGATTGCGGAGTATAACAGAGATATTTGGAAGTTGAAATAGTGTGCATGTGAGTTAAGAGATTGAGGTAAAAAAGTGAGAGCCAGCGGAATTTTATTGCCGGTATCGTCGCTGCCTTCGGCATACGGCATCGGTTGTTTTTCAAAGGAAGCATATGAGTTTGTGGACAGATTGGCTGAGGCGGGGCAGTCCTATTGGCAGATACTGCCCATGGGACCTACAGGCTACGGAGATTCTCCGTATCAGTCCTTTTCCACCTTTGCGGGGAATCCTTACTTCATCGATCTGGAGGATTTGATTGCCAGAGGATGGCTGAAGCAGGAGGACTGCGAAGTGCTGAGCTTTGGAGATAACCCTGAGTATGTGGACTATGAGACTTTATATCATTCCAGATTTCAGGTGCTGAGGAAGGCATGGGAGAATAGTAAGATTGGTACAGATCCCGAATTTCAGGAATTTGTCGGGGAGAATGCGGACTGGCTGAAGGACTATGGTCTGTATATGGCGGTGAAGGCCTCTTTTGACAATATCAGCTGGCTGGAGTGGGAGGACGATATCCGCACCAGAAAGCCGGAGACATTGAAGAAATATCGAAAGAAGTTTGCCAAAGAAGTGGAATTCTATGAGTTCCAGCAATATATGTTCCGAAAACAGTGGTACAGGCTGAAAGAGTATGCAAATCAAAAGGGAATCAGGATCATCGGGGATATTCCCATATATGTGGCACTGGACAGTGCAGATGCCTGGGCAAATCCGGAGCTCTTTCAGTTCGATGAGGATCGCAGGCCTACAGCAGTGGCAGGGTGTCCGCCGGATGCTTTTGCGGCTACAGGTCAGCTCTGGGGCAATCCTCTTTACAATTGGGAGGTTCACAAGGAAAAGGGATTCACATGGTGGCTGAGCCGGCTTGAGGCATGCTTTTGTCTGTACGATGTAGTGAGAATCGATCATTTCAGAGCCTTTGATGCCTATTATTCCATTCCGGCGGGACGGAAAACTGCAGAGGTAGGAACCTGGGAGCCGGGTCCCGGCTATGCGTTGTTCCGGGCGATGAAGCAGAAGCTTGGAAACAGAGAGGTCATTGCGGAGGACTTGGGCTTCCTCACACCCTCTGTGCTAAAGCTGGTAAAAAAGACCGGCTATCCCGGCATGAAGGTGTTGCAGTTTGGCTTTGATTCTGACACGGAATGTCCTTATCTGCCGCATAATTACTCTCAAAACAGTGTGGTGTATACGGGGACTCATGACAATGATACCACATTGGGCTGGTATCAGAAACTGAGCAGAAAGAGCAAGAGATTCTGTAAGCAATATGCAGACATAAAAACACGCAATCCTCAGAAAGTGAAATGGACATTTATCCGGATGGCTTTTGCAAGTGTTGCGGATACGGCAATCATTCCCATGCAGGATATCCTGGGACTGGGATCAGAGGCTCGCATCAACACGCCTTCTACTTTGGGAGACAATTGGAAGTGGCGCATGAAGAAGGAGGCGTTTACAGAGGAACTGGCAGGGGAACTCTGTGAGATGACGAAGCTTTATGGGCGCATGCGAAAGCGTGATAAGTAACCGGATGAGGGAGAGGAATGTTATAGATGGAGATTCACGGTCTGAATAAGACGACACTGTTAGATTATCCTGAACATGTGGCAGCCACCGTTTTTACCGGTGGCTGTAATTTTCGCTGTCCTTTTTGCCATAACAGCGAACTGGTTCTTGCACCGGGAGGACAGCCGGCCTTTTCAGAGGAAGAGGTACTCGCCTTTTTGAAGAAGCGGAGGGGTCTGCTGGAGGGAGTGTGCATCACCGGAGGCGAGCCTACATTGCAACCGGATTTGGAGGAGTTTATCGGGAAAGTGAAGGAGCTTGGTTATCTGGTAAAGCTTGACACCAACGGCTACCGCCCTGAGGTGCTTGAGAGACTGCTGAAGGCGGGAATGCTGGATTATGTTGCCATGGATGTGAAGGCTTCACCGGAGAATTACAGTAAGGTGGCAGGTCTGCAGGGGATGGATGTGGAGCGTGTTGGGCGTAGTGTGGAGCTGCTAAAGGAGAGCGGGATTGATTACGAATACCGTACCACTGTGGTAAAAGGCTTGCACAGTATAGAAGAGTTTGAGAAGATTGGAAGATGGCTTTCGGGGGCGAGGGCATACTATCTGCAGGCATATCGAGAGAATGAAAATGTTCTCTGCCCGGGGTATGAGGCTTTTTCCGGGGAGGATATGGAGGCTATGGCAGCATTTGCGCACAGGTATATTGACAGAGTGATGCTGCGTGGTGTAGAGTAGTGCTTTCAGGGATATTGTTTTTGTTCGGTTATTTAGAAAACATGTACCGAGAATGAAAAGGGAAGTAAGATATGGCAGCTGTAAAGAAATTAGTAGGAACGAAGGAATTTTACAAAGAAGTGCTGACGGTGGCGGTACCGATTATGATTCAGAACGGCATTACCAACTTTGTGGGTCTTCTGGACAATATTATGGTGGGGCGCATCGGTACGGAGCAGATGTCCGGTATCGCCATCGTAAATCAGCTTCTGCTGGTGTTTAATCTGGCAATCTTCGGTGCCATCTCCGGTGCCGGTATTTTTGGCGCCCAGTATTATGGGTGCAGGGACAACAAAGGAGTGCAGCACACCTTCCGTTACAAGCTGTATATTTGTCTGTTGTTGGTAACGGTTGGTATTCTGTTGTTCCTGTCCGCCGGAGAGAACCTGATTATGCTGTATCTCCACGGGGAAGGAAACGATGCGGCCTTGACATCGACCCTGAAATATGGAAAAGAATATCTGTTGGTAATGCTTTTCGGTCTGTTGCCCTTTGGGTTGGAGTCGGCATATTCCGGTACCCTGAGGGAGTGCGGGGAGACCATGGTGCCTATGAAGGCCGGTGTGGCTGCCGTGTTTGTGAATCTGGTGCTGAATTATCTGTTGATTTTCGGTAAATTCGGGTGTCCTGAGCTGGGCGTAACAGGTGCCGCGATTGCCACGGTAATTTCCAGATATGTGCAGGTGGCTATTGTCATTGCGTGGACACATACTCATGGAAATCGAATGGCTTTCATTGAGGGAGTATATAAGGAATGGAAGATTCCCTCGAATCTCGTAGCAAAAATTACAATTAAGGGCACACCACTTATGATCAATGAGATTCTGTGGGCAGCAGGAATGGCTACTATGATGCAGTGTTATTCCATTCGGGGTATTGAGGTTGTGGCGGGCTTGAACATCTCGTCCACTATCACGAATCTGTTCAATGTGGTATTTATGTCCATGGGAAATGCGGTGGCTATCATCGTTGGGCAGCTTCTTGGAGCCGGTAAAACCGAGGAGGCAAAGGAAACGGATGCGCAACTCATTGCCTTTTCCGTGGCAAGCTGTTTGGTGCTGGGAGCAATTCTGATTGTTCTTGCTCCCCTTTTCCCTAAAATGTATAATACCTCTGCAGAGGCAAAGCGTCTTGCAACCGAGTTTATCAGGGTGGGCGCGGGGTGCATGCCCTTGTACGCCTTTCTTCATGCGGCCTATTTTACCCTGCGTTCCGGGGGAAAAACGATTATTACCTTTCTTTTTGACAGCGTTTATCTCTGGTGTCTGAGTATACCACTGGCCTTTGTCCTGAGCCGCTTTACCGGCATGAATATTGTGCCTTTGTATCTCTGTTGCCAGCTCATCGATATAGTTAAATGTATCATTGGATTTGTCCTGGTAAAAAAAGGTGTATGGATTAATAACATTGTAGAGGATTGATTTTGGGATACTTTCCTTGAATGGGACAATGAAGAAAAACCTCTGTAATATACCATGCTTAGGTGTGTTACAGAGGTTTCGTTTTTTGTATGTTATCCTTCGTATTGTGCCAATTTTTGTCTTAGTTTTTGCAGTTCGTCTTCCTTTTTTGCTAACATGCTGGTCTGTGATTCGATTATTTCATCCTTCTTCTGCATGTCTTGCTCGAGGCTTTCAATCATTTCCTCTTTCTTCTGAAGCCTGTGCAGGTATGTATCAATCGTCAGATCTCTCTCCTGTATCCTGTGTTCCAGGGTATTGATGTCCAGCCGGTGCATGATTCTCGATTCACAGGCTTCCTGCACGCTTCTGTCTACCGACAGCCGGCTTGCCGTGTTTACAAGGGACTCCATTCTCTCATTGTTCTTCGCAATCATCCGCAGCTCCTCCCACGTCTTTGCTTTAAAAAGCTTTGCCCAGTAATACACACTTCCATAGTCTTCCTTCTGCTCCCTGGAGGCATTCTCCATGTTACCCAGCATCAGAGCCTTGATTACAAAATTGTCCGTAAAGCCGTGATGGGTCTTTGTGTTCAGGATTCTGTAATCGCTGTAAAATTCTTTCGTTCTGTCGGCGCTACCCTGCTCATATAGTGCAAAATCCAGAATTCCGATATGCACACAGGCCTTTACCCTGTCATAGTTATCCCCTTCACGCAGGTTGTCAAACATCTTACTCATGTAGGTGACCGAACGGTTTGCCCAGAATTCCTGAAAATTGCTCTGAATCTCGATATTTACCAGCTTCCCGTGATTCAGTTCAAGCTTGATGTCAAGGATACAGTCCTTGTCCCTGATCACCCCGGATGGCTCCGTGGGATTCATGATCTGGATATCCGTGATGCTGTCAAGGGGAAGCTCCAGTAATGCCGCCAGCAGCCCTTTGAGCGCAAACAAATCCTTCTGCAGCCCATACTTTGCCAGGAAATCATTCATCAGGGTATATCTCATCTTCCCTGTAACAGATTCCTCCAGCTGCTTTCTCAGTGCCGGATCCGTGATGTACGGTGTGTCAATATTTTGTGCCATGATAACCTCCTTCGCAGGAGAAGCGGTCACAAACATGACATACGGGCATGTGGTACATATCCGCACTCACATCCGAATGATCGTCTCCTGCTTTTTCTTTCATAGAATTATTTGGTTAGAAGTAAAAGCAAGATACGATTCAGACTTTAGTTTTCATTCAGATTTGAAAAAGATATGTCTTAGGTAATGTGCTCTGCTTTTGAAATATGATATAACAACATCGCAAATAATGCAAGAGCATTTTTGGAAATTATAAACCGAGTTTATTGGGGAAAAAATCTCTTGACTCGAAAGTCTATTTACGATAGACTACAAATGGAGTCTATCATAAGCAGACCCCAACGGCACAGCTTTTTATTTAAAGGGGGAATAAATGTGAAGAAAATCATGATAAAAATTATGACATTGTTGCTTGCCTGTACTTTATTGTGCGGATGCGGAGCGAGGAATTCCGATGAAAATCAGAATGCCCGCGGTGCGGTGATTCTTACTACGGCCAATCCTGATGATACGCGGGAGGTGGTTACCCTTGGAGTATGGCAGGGCAGTACGGATTTGATGTTAAAGGTGAATGGCTTTAACGAGACCAATGAGAAATACAGGATTGAGGTAATCGCCTATCCCTCCATGGAGTATGAGGATTATTATACCAGCCATGCTATGAGAATCCTGTCCAGAAGAGGTGAGGATTTACTGTTTGGGGACATGCGTATGCAGACCTATATTGACAAGGGAGTACTGGTGAATCTGCTTCCCTATATGGAAAGGGACCTGAAGAAAGAAGATTATATCGAGGAAATCCTGTATGCTTACGAAGTGAAGGGCGGAATATACGGTATCTGTCCGAGCTTTGGAATCTCTGTAATGTTGGGGGGAAAAGAGTATATGGGGGATGGAAAAATAAGATTTGAAGATTTGTCCGGTCTCATGAAGGAGACCGGAGCGACTACCCTGATGGCCAGAATTCCCATGGAGACCCTTTGGTATCTGTACAGCTACTTCTCAATGGATCTGACTGACAGGCAGGAGCTGAAAGAAGGAATTCTTCTGGCTGAAGCCTATGGACATTCCGGAGAAGAAGGAAGAGCTGTTGATTTAAGACTGGGCAGGGATGCCCTTTTCCTGGAACTGTCAATGAATCGTCCCAGTGATGTCATCAGAGCGGAAATGGCGTATGGTTCTTTTGGGGTAGAAACCGAGGTAATGCCGGGAGCTCTATTGTATGGCGGCTCCATCTGCATCAATAATGCTTCGGAGAAGAAGGAGGGAGCGTGGGAGTTCATCCGTTTTCTTCTGAGTGAGGAATATCAGGCAAAGCTTAACGGAGATTCTTTTATTCACTTCATTTAGAGCAGGATGCGGATCTATCTGAGTGAAAAAGAGTAAGTTTGGGATTACTATTTTGGTACCATAGCTAGTGCAAGATGGAATAGAAATGCAGTACCAATCAATAAAGAGACAGATTGCATATCTGTCTCATAACGCAGTATAATGGTGAAGAAATCAATGCAACCCGATACATGAAATCCCTATTTCTCTTTGGACGGAGGCGGATAGGATATTTTCGGTTGTACCTGACAGGTGTCAGACACTTTTGCATGTCACCGAAGTGATGCTTAACTGAATGGCATTGCTGGATTAAAACGGAAGTACATAAGGTTAATGGGGGCTGATACC
>SAMEA3663273__coassemble_514_pt1 | contig 9609 bp, 7 predicted proteins | sample SAMEA3663273__metabat2_low_PE_019 | metagenome-assembled genome bin SAMEA3663273 (sample SAMEA3663273) | pig gut metagenome | biome: pig gut; feature: pig-associated habitat; material: faeces | place: China | collected 2013
GACTATAAAATATAGTCCGGTAATGGTAGACATGAATGATAAAGGAGTGTGACAAAATTGAAAAAAATTGAACTGGGTGAAGTACAAACAAAATTTGCAGAGATTGTCTGGGAGAAGGAACCGATTCAGTCCGGAGAATTAGTAAAAATATGTGATGCTGAACTGAACTGGAAGAAATCTACGACTTACACAGTTTTGCACAAGCTGTGTGAGAAGGGTATTTTACAAAATAATAACGGTATTGTCACTTCAAAAATGTCCCGTGAGGAGTATTATCAGGCAAAAGGGAAGCAAATGGTTCATGAATATTTTGATGGTTCGATTCCTGCCTTTCTGGCTGCTTTTACACGACAGAAGGCGCTGACAGTAAAGGATGTCAATGAAATCCAGGCTCTCATTGACAAATACAGGGAGGATAACAATCTATGAGTCATGTTTTTCTGAGGGTTGTGGATTTAAGCCTGAATGCGGGTCTGCTTATACTGGCAGTGCTTCTACTTCGACTTTTGATGAAGCGGGTTTCCAGGAATTATTTCGTCATCCTATGGGTGCTGGTTATGCTGAGGTTTCTGTGTACATTGCCTGTTTCCGGTCGTTTTCAGATACCTTTGGAAGAAACGATTCCCGAAGCCTTAAGTTCCCTGGAGGTATATTCGTCGGAAGCCATTGACAATATGATAGAGCAGACGAATTTGTCTCAGTACAGAGCATACACCGAGACCGGGATACCATTGGCACAGGTGATCAGACCTGTTCTGAAGGAGCTTCTGGCATACCTGTGGCTGGTGGGTGCGGTGATTTTTCTGCTGAATACCTGCATCAAGACGATCAGGTTGAGAATCAACGTCAAAGGAGCTGTCAACCTTCGGGATAATGTTTACATCTGTTCCGGCATAAGACAGTCCTTCGTGCTTGGTATCGTTAAGCCGAAGATATACATTCCTGCCGCTCTTGGGGAGGAACGGACGGAGTTTGTTCTGGAACATGAGAAGGAACATATCAGACACGGGGATCACATCTTTAAGCTTCTGTTTTACATGATTCTTACGGTGCACTGGTTCAATCCCTTGTGCCATGTCGCATATAAGCTTTTCAGCGAAGATCTGGAAATCGCATGTGATGAAAGAACCATCAGGTCGAAGAACATGGAATATAGGGCGAACTATTTGCAGACACTGTTGGACTGCACCGCCTATGAATCCAATCTGACTTTGGGACTGTTGTCCTTCAGTGATGTTGGTATCAAGGGACGGATTAAGAGGATTATGGCTTACAGGAAGTCCGGGATTGTTGAGCTTGCAATCTGGGGAATGGCGTGTCTGATTCCGGTCTTTTACCTGATGACCAATGATTTCGTGTCCCTGGCGAAGGCAGAGGAGAGTAGTACTTACAGCGCGGATTATAAGGTGGTCACACCAGGCAAATCCGAAACCGTAAGCGCACCTTTTCACTGGATTCCCGGTACCAATGTGCCTTGTGATAACACCGGTCGTATCCTGGTGGATGCGGAGCTTCTGTGCGAATTCACCGGGGAGCATGGATATAGCTGTAAGGTTACCAATCAGGTATGGAGCCACAAGATGTACTGCACCTCCTGCAAGGCATACCTGGGGATAGGGCAACCTTATTCTTGCACGGAGATACATACCTGCGGAAGCTATGTTAAGGATTGCACCCCTTTAAGTAAGGTGAGAAATTTGGAGGAATTAAATGAGTATTTTGAAAATGAAATATACAAGTAGGTTAATTCTGTCTTTATTTTTAATTTGCACCCTACTGTGCGGCTGCGGCAGCATGAAGAATCCCGATGAAACCCGGGACACAGACCAGGGGGAGGTTATTGTTACGACTGCAGATCCCAATGATAAGAGAGAGGTTGTTACTCTTGGAATGATCGATGCAATACCCCTGGTGATGCGGGAGGTAAATGCCTTTAATGAGACAAATGAGAAATACCGGATTGAGGTAATCACCCATCCCTCCATGGAGTACGAGGACTATCATACCAACCGTGCCATGAAGGTAATGACCGGGCGGGGCGAGGACTTATTATATTTAGGTGGCGATAAACGTATCAAAGACTATATTGAAAAGGGAGCGCTGGTGGATCTGTATCCCTTTATTCAACGGGATTTGGAGGAAGAGGATTATTTTCAGGAGGTGTTGTATGCCTATAGTAAGGGGGACGGAGTCTATGCGGTCAGCCCCTACTTTACGATGCAGCCCCTCTGGGGACGGAAGGAAGAGCTGGGGAATGGAGAGATAAGCTTTGAGGATCTGGCGGGCATTATGGAGAAATCCCAAGCTGTATCCCTGATGGGCAGAGATTCCATGTATACTCTGTGGTATCTGTACAGCTATTTCGGAATGGAGCTGACGGACAGACAGCAGCTGAAGGAAGGAATTTTACTTGCTGAGAAATACAGGTACAGACCGGAACTGTCTGACACGGATAATAGTAAGGCTTATTTTGGAAAGGACTTTCTGGTGCTGGAATGTTGTACGGATGACCCGGATACGATTTTGAGTCAGGAAGAAGCTTACGGAGTCCTTGGAGAGACCATGCAGGTTGTTACGGGAGTACCCATGAAATGTGCTCCCTACGGTATTAGCGGAGCCTCCGAGAAGAAGGAGGGAGCATGGGAGTTTATCCGTTTCCTTCTGAGTGAGGAACGACAGGCGGAACGGATGAATCGAAATTCCTATGGTTTTCCTATATTGAAAAAGGCCTTTGACGAGAGAACGGAAGCAGCATTTGGGCGGATACAAAATGACCCCGTCTATGAGGTGCTGAGGACTCCTCTGAACAAGGAACGGTACATGGAAATCATGGGGACCTGGCTGCGGGGGAGCAAGCCCCTGGAAATGGGGATTGACTATGACGCATGGAAGATAGTAAGCGAAGAGGCGGAGGCTTATTACAGCAGACAGAAGCCGCTGGACACGGTGCTGGACACCATAGAGAGCAGGATGCGACTGTATCTGAGTGAATAAAAATATTTCAGGGACGTTTCTTTTTTCAAAGGAGCGTCCCTGTTCAGGTCTCTGCAAGTTTTACCGCATCTTCATAGGACATAGGGTGTCCCCAGACATACCCCTGGATAAAGTCACAGCCCATTTCCGACAGGAGCTGCTGCTGTTGTGTAGTCTCTACACCCTCGGAAATTACCTCACAGTCGTTAATGTGACCGATGGAGATGACGGCCTGTACAAAATTGCGATCTCTTACGTCTGTGGTGATGGTGTCCACAAAGGATTTATCTATTTTCAGCAGATCGATATGTAACCTGTTCAGGTTGGACAGGGAAGCATAACCGGTTCCGAAATCGTCCAGTGCAACGTGTACGCCCAGATTCTTGAGACCATTAATATTCTTGGTGGCATTCTCAATTGAATGAGCCATACAGTATTCTGTGATTTCAACTTCCAGACATTTAGGCGGAAATTGTTCCTTTTCAAGAATCTGTCGAATCATTTCAAGGAATCCGAAGCGGCAGATATTTCTGGCCGACACATTGACGGAGAGAATCAGACTCTCATTATGCTTTATCACAGAAGAAAATTCATGCATGGCTCGGTTCAGAACGTATTCGTCAATCTGGAAAATCAAGTCAGAGTTCTCAGCCACAGCAATAAATTCACCGGGAGAAATGAACTCTCCGTTTACCGGTGACATTCTGATTAAGGTTTCGAAGCCACGAAGCTTCTTCGTACCTGCGGTGAATTGAGGCTGGTACACAAGAAAGAAATTATCATCTCTCAGAGCCTCTGTTATGACCTTTTCCAGCCTGGCTTTTCGTGTGATCTGGCGCTCGCTTTCCTGGTCGAAAAGGTAACAGCTGCCATGCCCCAGATGCTTTGCCTGATACATGGCTATATCTGCATACTGAATCAGGGTTTTGACATCGGAAGCGTCCTCGGGATACCGTACGATGCCGATACTGCCGGAGATGGTCATCTGGGATGGATAGTCGGGTATTTGTCTCACCAATAACGGATTGCCGATGCGTTCCTGTATGCTTTGCGCTGTTTCGCTCCAGTCAATGGATCCGGGAAATAAAAACATAAATTCGTCACCGCCGATTCTGGCAATGAAATTATGTTTGTGAAACTTCCGGATCAGGCTGTGCCCCACAATCTGGAGAAGCCGGTCTCCGACATTGTGTCCAAGCGTATCGTTGACCATCTTGAAGTCGTCCAAATCCATATAAAACAGATAAAAGGGGGTATGGTCGGCTATTCTGTCCTGCAGCTCTCGGATGAGCCCGGCGCGGTTATTGAGTCCGGTCAGGGTGTCCGTCACCAGATCGTGTTCCCGTCTGGTAATCTGTCTGCAGATGAATTCGATGGATAACAGACATAACAGGGTATTGGCAAGCCCGGGAAGAGGTCCCAGGTGCCCGCTTAGCAGGATGGAGATTATCATCGTTAGCATGGAAAGACAAAGGAGGCATTCCGAGAGACGCCTCCCTTTTTTGGGATTTGTACATGCCATTACAATGCAGATCACGTTTGCCAGTACGGTCAGGAGACCGTTAATACTGTAAAAAGGGATGGAGCTGTTGCTAACTCGAATCTCAGCCGCTCCTGCCTGATGAAGACGACTCGTAAAAAGACAGAGCCAGATAAAGATCAGGGCACCCAGAATACGCCCCAGATTCCCAAGCTTTCTTGAGTGTCCGGAGTTGCTGCCGTTTTGCGATGTATAGGTTAATTCATTGGTTGATTGGTTCGTTGACTCTCTGATATCCATATGCAGCTCCGTAATTTAATGCTATGCTGAATTCATATACACTATATTAGTATAAAAAAAAGTCGGATACAATCTTTTTTTGCTTTGGAGATGTTTTCGGGACAAAAGGACATCCCCGATACTATGTCAATTATGAGATATCACACGTCGTTTTGGCTGGGATTGCCGGCTTCGAAGTCCATGGCGTTTTGAAGGGTGGTTTCAGCGATGGCACTGAGGGCCTCCCTGGTGAAAAATCCCTGGTGGGAGGTAATCATAACATTGGGGAAGGATAGGAGTCTTGCTGTGGTGGAGTGCTCCAGAATCTCATCGGAGCGATCCTCAAATACATTGTTGGTCTCCTCTTCGTATACATCCAGACCTACCCCTGCAAACTTGTGCAAACGGATGCCTTCAATGAGGTCATCGGTTTTTACCAGTGCGCCTCTGGAGGTGTTGACCAAAATGACACCATCTTTCATCTGACGGATGGTATCAATGTTAATCATGTGATAGGTGGAGTCCATCAGGGGACAATGAAGGGAAATGACATCGCTCTCTTCCAACAGTCTGTCCAGAGAAACATATTCCACGAAATCCTTCAGGGAAGGATTCTCGTATACATCATAGGCGATGACTCTCATGCCAAATCCGTGACAGATGCGGCACATGGCTGCACCGATTTTGCCGGTGCCGATGATGCCGGCAGTTTTCTGATAGAAATTGAAACCCATGAGACCGCTGAGGCTGAAGTCGTTTTCTCTTACCTTATTATATGCTTTATATAATCTGCGGTTTGCGGCAAGAGCCAGTGCCATGGCATGCTCTGCCACGGCTTCCGGGGAATAGCCGGGCACACGCATCACACGGATACCATGTTTCCTGGCGGTTTCCATGTCTACATTGTTAAAGCCGGCGCACCGCATAAGCACCAGACGCACTCCCTTGGCATGAAGAATGTCCAATGTCTTCGTACCAACATCTGAGCTGACGAAGGCGCATACGGCATCGAAGCCCTCGGCCAGAGCGGCGGTTCTGGGATCAAGATCGGACTTTGTGAATTCCATTGTAATGTTTGGGAAATCCTTTAATGTGTCTGTAAAGGAAGCCTGGTCATAGGTCTTAGTGTCATAAAACAAAATATTCATTGATGTATTCTCCTTATATTGTAATTTCTCGCGTTGATGGCAGATAGTAAGTTCCTGGGATTTAGTATCCCGCGAAGCAAGAAAAACATGCGAGAGAAATGTGTTAAATGTATTTTACATCATGCCGGAGAAGAATTCTATACATTGTGCTCTTTTTTCGAACATTTTCATAAGAAAATCCTAAGATTTTGCAGTATTGACAAAGGAAAGCAATCGCAGTACGATAAAAGTTGCGTTGACCCGAATTGTAATAAAAATGTAACATTTTTAAATTTGTTAGTGAGATTTGGATGAGGAATGATTCATGGAAAATACAAATAAAGTATCAAAAGAAGGTTTATTTCATAAAAAGAAACTGATTCGTTCGGCGGTTCCCTTTTTGGCGTTGTATTTTATGTTTTTTATCTATCTGCCCAGTGACAGCTTTATCAATAACTCCATAGACTTCCATTTTGCATATCAGTATTTTATTGGGTATGGAGTCCTTTTCTTTTTGGGGTTTACGGTGGTGTCCATATTGGTTGCCATGCTGTTACCGGGGAGGGTTCACAGAATTTTTATGGCTCTGGTGACGGGACTGGATATTTGCGTTTATATACAGTATGTTTTCTTGAACCAGAATTTGATACTGCTGGACGGAGAGACCGTTGCATGGGAAAAGCACAAGACTTTTGCAACAGTCACTCTGATCGTGTGGATTGCAATCTTGTTTTTGTTCCCGGTATTGCAGATAAAATTTGCAAAAGGGTATGAGAAGATTCGGGTTAAGTTGCCGTTTTTTCTGTTTGCAATGCAGTTTGTTTCCTTAATTATCATGATTATTCTGGCAGGAAGCGAGATATTTAAGGTTAAGGCCGATTTTATGAGCGGACAGGAACAGTTTGTTGTTTCGTCCAGGAAGAATGTAATAGTATTTATGCTGGATGCGGTGGACAATATTTATTTTGAAAAAATCTTAGCCGAGAATCCTGAAGAATTCCAGGGGTATGAAGACTTCACGCTTTACAATAATACCTGCAGTGTGTTTGATTCCACACCGACCTCCACGACGCAGATGTTTACCGGAATGGATTTCCATGTAGAACTGCCGGGAACGGAGTGGTATGAGCAGGCATGGAGCAGCGATAAGGCCAACGAGTTTTTTGACAGATTTCATCGGGCGGGCTATACAATAAACGGTTATTCCATTGAAACAGATTCCCAGAGCCACTATATCGGCAAGTTCGATAACTGTCAGGAATATACCAGTATGGATGACATGAATGTAGATGCCCTTGCGATGTCTTATGAGTTCAATAAGCTGGCATTGTACCGGGCACTGCCCTTTGTATTCAAGAAATATGTTGCCATGGAGAATGTGAACTTCAACGCACATTTCAGTTTGAAGAATAAGGTTTGTTATGACAACCAGGATTTTGCAAAACAAATGAAGTTAAGCTTAAGTGAGAGTGACAATAACTACCTGATTGTTCAACATCTCAATGGTACCCATTTCCCGTGTTCCGATCAGATTGGAGAGACGAAGTACCTGCTGGAGATGATCAGAGGATATATGGAACAGATGAAGGAGCTTGGAGTCTATGACGAGGCGTGCATTATCATAACCTCGGATCATGGAGAACACAATGATTCCCATCCTGAATTCGGCGCCACGCCGATTATGATGATTAAGAGAGGCAACAGCTCCTCGGAGGAGATGACGATCTCGAGTGCGCCGGTATATCACAAAGACTTCCAGGCGACTCTGCTGGAGTGTGCGGGGCTTTATGACAAGGCAGCAGATGAGAGCGTTTTTGGCCGTTCCATGTTTGATATTGCGGAGGATGAATTGCGGGAACGCACCTGGTACGACAGGGGAAAGGATTCTGACTTTGAAAAAGTGCAAAGTTTGTCTTCCACCTCTTGGGCCTGGTCGGGCTGCAATGTGTATTTCAGTTATACTTATACCGGCGATGCAAGAGATCTCAGGAAAATGGTTGCGGAGCGCAACATAACGAAAATATATCAAATGACTGACAATAAGGGTTAGAAAGGTTAGGTACAAAAATGAACAACTTAGAAACAGCTGTAAATGTATATCTCTATATCGATCCTGCCACCACCAGCTATATTATTCAGATCATAGCCGGTGTGGTGATTGCCTGTGGCGCGGGTCTCGGCGTTTTTTGGAACAAGCTTTCCAGATATTTTCGCAAGAAGAAGGCTGATAAGCTCAATCCCATTGAACAGACGGACATCAATACAAGCTCTGAATTCGGTGAGAAAGAGGTTGTCACAGCAGATGATCTCCTGGCAGATGATGAAAAGTAAATCGCAGATGATGGTGAGGATATAGATAACCATGGGTGTAGTTATTGAGTTTCTGAGCAGTACCTTAAGTGTGATTCTGAAGGCATGTTATCAACTTACCGGTAACTATGGTATCAGTATCATAATTTTTACTTTGATTACCAAGTTCATACTTTTCCCGGTGAATATTTTCATACAGAAAAATTCCATTAAAATGGTAAAAATGCAGCCTCAACTGGACGCTCTGAAGATCAAGTACATCGACGATAAGGATAAGTTGATTGATGAGCAGCAGGCACTGTATAAGAAGAATCACTATCATTCCTCAGTAAGCATTATCCCTTTGATTTTTCAGCTCGCGCTGGTTATGGGGCTTTTGGATGTCATCTACAAACCCCTGACGTATCTGTTGAAGGTCGGCGCTGCTGACATTGCATCACTCAGTATGTGGACTCAGGGACTTCTGGGAGTGGAGGATCTGGGGAAAACAGCGCAGATTCAGGTGATTCGTCAGATCCAGAGTGGGCAGACATTGCCGGCAGGACTTACGGAAGGACTGGCATCTGTGATCAATTCCTTTGATATGAAATTTCTGGGGTTGGACTTAGGCGTAACGCCTTCCCCGGAAAGCGGAGCAGTTTATCTGTTAATTCCTGTATTTGCGGCGCTCAGTGCCCTGTTCATGTGCGTAGTGCAGAATAAAATCAACATTCTGCAGGTGACAGCGGGCAAATGGAATCGGTATGGTATGACGCTGTTCATGATGGCGTTTTCGGCATATTTTTCCTGCCTGGTACCTGCGGGTGTGGGAATCTACTGGATCTTCGGTAATCTCTTTGCGGTTCCCAGCATTCTTGTGCTGAATGCCGTGATCCCTCCGAGGAAATACATTGATATAGAGCATCTCAAACGGGTGCAGCAACAGAAGATTATCCAGGAAGAAAAATATCAGAAATATCACAAAAAGGAAAAAGAAGACTATAAGAGATTTTTCCGGGTGCGTGATATGCAGCTGATGTTTTACTCTGAATCACAGGGATTTTATAAGTATTTTGCAGGCATGATAGATTATATCTGCGAGAATTCGGATATTCAGATTCATTATGTCACCAGTGACCCGGAGGATAAGATTCTTGCGGATAAACGTGAGCAGCTGCATTCTTATTATGTATCCAGGGATAAATATCTGATTCCTCTGTTTATGAAGCTGGATTGTGACATTTGTGTCATGACTGTGCCGGATCTTGAAAAATATCATATCAAGCGTTCGCGCGTGAGAAATGATATTGAATATATCTATATTTCCCACGGTATGGGAAGTAATAATCTGACCCTGAGGAAGGGAGCCCTGGACTGGTACGACACCATTTATTGCGTGGGACCTCATGCGGTAAGTGAGAATCGTGAGACAGAGGAACTGTATCACCTGAAGAAAAAGAG
>SAMEA3663273__coassemble_516_pt1 | contig 9600 bp, 13 predicted proteins | sample SAMEA3663273__metabat2_low_PE_019 | metagenome-assembled genome bin SAMEA3663273 (sample SAMEA3663273) | pig gut metagenome | biome: pig gut; feature: pig-associated habitat; material: faeces | place: China | collected 2013
AGAATGAAATTTAAGAAGTGAATTTGTTGGGTTAATTTGTTGGGCTTATTTTTTTGACGCACATTTGTGATAGAAAGGAAACAGAAAAATGAATGAAGTAAAAAAACCAAAAAAACCCCTAATATACTATTATTTTATAGCGCTTTTGATTATTATGTTGTTTAATCTGTTGTTAATGCCGAAAATGCTAGAACGGCAGATCCGGGAAACGGATTATGGTACATTTATGACTATGACCGAGGAAAAAAATATCGGGCGCGTTCAGATACAGGATAATCAGATTATTTTTACAGATAAAGAGGAACGGACTATTTATAAGACAGGATTGATGAATGATCCGGGATTAGTAGAGAGATTGAAAGAATCAGGAGCTGTTTTTTCCAGTGAGATTATTGAGGAAACTTCTCCCTTACTTTCTATTTTGTTAACCTGGATTATGCCGATGGTCATTTTTATCGCTCTCGGACAATTTCTTTCCAAGAAACTGATGGATAGAGCAGGCGGTTCCAATTCCATGATGTTTAATATGGGAAAGAGCGATGCCAAAGTCTATGTTAAATCAGCGGATGGAATTAAATTTGCTGATGTTGCCGGTGAAGATGAGGCAAAGGAAAATCTGACAGAAATTGTGGATTATCTGCATAATCCTGATAAATATAAAGAAATCGGAGCATCTATGCCAAAAGGAATTCTATTAGTAGGACCACCCGGTACTGGTAAAACCATGCTTGCAAAAGCAATTGCAGGAGAAGCCAATGTTCCTTTTTTCTCCATGTCCGGTTCGGAGTTTGTGGAAATGTTTGTAGGTATGGGTGCATCTAAAGTCAGAGATCTGTTTAAGCAGGCAAAAGAAAAAGCCCCTTGTATCGTATTTATTGACGAAATTGATGCCATTGGACAGAAACGAAACAGCGGAGCGATGGGTGGTAATGATGAACGTGAGCAGACCTTAAACCAGCTTTTGACGGAAATGGATGGTTTTGAAGGTAACAATGGAGTGATTATTTTGGCTGCCACCAATCGTCCCGAGTCACTGGATGCGGCATTAACCCGTCCCGGAAGATTTGACCGCAGAGTTCCTGTGGAACTGCCTGATTTAAAGGGACGTGAAGAAATTCTTAAAGTGCATGCCAAAAAAATTAAGGTTTCGGAAGATGTGGATTATTCAAAAATTGCCCGTATGGCATCCGGAGCATCCGGAGCGGAACTGGCAAATATTGTCAATGAAGCTGCACTCCGCGCTGTTCGGGATAACAGAAAGTTTGCAACCCAGGCTGATCTGGAGGAATCTATAGAAGTGGTTATTGCAGGCTATCAGAAAAAGAATGCGATTTTAACCGATCATGAAAAATTAGTTGTGTCTTACCATGAGATAGGTCACGCATTGGTAGCTGCCAAGCAGACGAATTCAGCACCGGTACAGAAAATTACAATTGTTCCACGTACTTCAGGGGCGCTTGGTTATACCATGCAGGTTGAAGAAGGAAATCATTATCTGATGACCAAAGAGGAACTGGAAAACAAAATTGCAACTTATACTGGTGGAAGGGCAGCAGAGGAAATTGTATTTCAGTCCATCAGTACCGGTGCATCCAATGATATTGAGCAGGCAACCAAAATTGCCCGTTCCATGCTTACCAGATACGGAATGAGTGAGGACTTTGATATGGTGGCACTGGAAACCGTATCCAATCAATACCTTGGCGGAGATGCCTCTCTTGCCTGTTCCGCTCAGATGCAGGCAAAAATCGATGATCAGGTCATTGAGTTAGTTAAAAAGCAACATGAGAAAGCAAAACAGATTTTAATTGAAAATCGGGAAAAACTGGATGAACTGGCGAAATTTCTCTATGAAAAAGAGACGATTACCGGTGATGAATTCATGAGCATTTTAAATAGCTAACTCATTATGTTGGGATATGATAAGATAGGCGTCTAATGCAAAGGTTCAAGAGACCGGAAAACACAAAAGAAATAAAAGAACAATTGGAAATTGTTCCTGTGGAAGAAATTAAGGATGTATTAAAACTCACGGGAATTATAGATGAAGAACGTAAGGAGATGATTTGAGTGTATCAGAATCTTATCTTGGATTTCTCGGGTGCTCATTCATATCTAAAAGAGGGAGTGAAAACCGAGAAAATAGCGTATATTGATTGTACGGATATTACCGAAGCGAATATGTACTGTTCCGAAACTGCTGAACGAGATATTAAACGTAAAATTGCAAAATATGGTTATAGAGGGATTCATTTTCTTGACTCAGGTAACTACCACTATGTGACCAAATTTTTTTGGAACAGATAAAAGAACCCTTTTCGCTGGTTTTGTTTGATTATCATGATGATATGAGACACAAGGCATTGTACGAATTTTCAGACTGTGGGAGCTGGGCCAGAGATATTCTTCTGAATCATCCGTATTTGCAACAAATGATTATTATTGGCCCGGAACAAAAACAGGCAGATGCGTTAAGTAATATAGAAGAAAGACTGGTCTGTATAAGCATTCAGGAATTAGAGAATGAAAAAGCAGAAAAAAAGTTAGAAAAGATTAAAAAGAATATTCCAGTATACATATCGATTGACAAAGATGTGTTATCAAATTCATATGCAGTGACAAATTGGAATCAGAGAAGAATGTCATTAGAAATGCTGGAAAATGTTTTAACCTTGTTTTTATTAAACGATAATGTCATGGGTGTAGATATCTGTGGAGAATATTCGCTCACAGATGGTACTTTTCGGGATTATATGAATGCTGAAAAGGTTAATAAGTATGCAAATAAAGAGTTGTTTTACTATATCCGTTCATTTATTCAATGATGGATATGTCAAGGCGGAAAAGGAGATTAGATTATGAATAAGCAGGAGATTACATTAAATCAGAAAGGAAAAAGCTTGGAAATATACCCTTATGAGCATCATGCAAAGTATTATGAAACAGATCAGATGGGGATTATTCACCATTCCAACTATATCAAATGGATGGAAGAAGCCAGAATGAATCTGATGGAACAGATTGGCTTTGGTTACAAGCAGATGGAAGCACTGGAGATTATCAGTCCGGTGGTTTCAATCAGTGTAGATTATGTCAGCATGGTCCGTTTCGATGATACAGTAGTGATTGAAACACGTATTACAAAATACAACGGTGTAAAAATGGAATTGGAATATGTGATGTATGATAAAACATCTGGGGATAAAAGAGCTACGGCAAAGAGTAGCCACTGCTTCCTGAACCGAAGCGGAACTCCGATATCCTTAAAGAGAATGTATCCGGAACTGGATACTAAGTTTTTTGAACTTAGGGGAGATGCTTATTAAAATATGTATCCGGAACCAGATACTAATTTTTTGAATTGCGAGGTAATTCCGCATAGAAGGACAGGGTTGTTACAATATTAGTGTGGCAACCCTGTCTGATTAATTGGACTATTTTTTGTTCAATAAAGATAAGAACTTTTTTAGGATAGGATTGTTTCCAGTATCTTTATAGAAAACACCGTAAGAAATAGTGTTAGTACTCTTTAGCATAGAGGATAATCAAGCCGAGCAGGTGAGAGGCCTGTGATTGGGTGGCAAAGCACCATAACGAAACCAGTTTTCGGACATTATGGAGAAATCTTTGATGCAAAGGTTTCTCTTTTTCGTTAAAGAAAATAATTTAGGACGTATTTACTTTCGTGCTAATATGTAATACAATATTAGTACGAAAGGAAGTAATGGCATGACACAGAGTGAACAAATTGAAAAACTGATTACAGCCAATGGTGGAATGATTCAGACATCACAGATTACAGATGTGGGGATTTCAAAAACGGCACTTTACCAATATGTAAAAGCAAATGATATGGAGCAAATTTCACATGGCGTTTATGCCACAAAGAACACATGGACGGATGTGATGTATTTGGTGCATCTTCGATGCAAGCAGGCAGTATTTTCTCATGAAACAGCACTCTTTTTACATGATTTGACAGATAGAGAACCACTGGAGTATGAGATTACCGTAAAGACCGGGTACAATCCGTCAAAGCTAAAAGACGATGGTATTAAGGTATATACAATTAAAAAGGAACTGCATAGAGAAGGGATTATTACAATGCAGACATCTTTTGGACATTTGGTACCTGTCTATAATATGGAGAGAACTATCTGTGATATCATCAGAAATCGGAATAATACGGAGATACAGACATTCCAAACTGCATTGAAGCAGTATGCAAAGCGAAAAGACAAAAATCTGCGATTGCTTATGCAGTATGCGGCAGAATTCCATGTAGATAAAATCTTGAGGCAATACTTTGAGGTACTGTTATGATAAAAACGGCTAAACAGTTAAAAGACTTAATTTGAAACCTGTCAAAAAAGAAATCCGCAGATGCACAGATTTTGATGAGAAATTATATGATGGAACGTTTCCTGGAGCGGATTTCCCTTTCACAATATCAGGATAAATTTATCTTGAAGGGTGGTATGCTGGTGGCAGCGATGGTTGGATTGGATGCTCGCGCTACTATGGGAACTTATATATGCTTTGACTTCTTGCTCGAAATGCCTTGGTATAGTTTTTTCATGCTTGAATATAATATATTATTGACATTGGTTCGGTTAACCGATATATTATAGTAAAAGGAGGGAAAGCTGATGATTGTAAATGACTTACTTGAAAAAGAAAATATGTCAAGATATCGCTTAAGCAAGGAAAGCGGCGTAGCAATGACTACTATTACAGATATCTGTAGTGGAAAAGCTGATCTTGATAAATGCGCAGCTGGAACTTTATATAAGATTGCTAAGGTTCTTGGTGTGACAGTTGATTCTATACTAGAGAATAATGTGATAGAAAAGGTGGATTATAGATGTTCTTTTGAAACCTTTAAGAGTAATACATGCCATCATGTAAAAGATATGGGAGACATTGACTTCATCATTGAAACACTTGAGGCAGATGAGATACGTAAATTATATGAACGTAGTTGGTATAGAGAAGCCTTATATTTGTTGGCGATGATTGATTATCTGTCCAGAATGAATAATCTTCCTCTTTGCACGAATTATAATGATATTCGTTCCAAAAAACTTGAGAAGCCATATTTCCCTGCAGGTGTTGTAGTATCATATGCAGCAACAGGGGATGAAAGCATAAAAGAAAAGGCATTGGCGAACGCTATACCTGAATTTCTACGATTTAATATCGTAGAAAGCGAGGTGCGAAATGTCTGCTGATAAGCCTTTTACAAAAGAAAATCTGGATAGCTATCTAAAGGAATTGGCGAAGGAGTTTCGTAAAAAGAATGGTACTAGAATGCCTGCTGAGATTATACTTATTGGAGGGGCATCCATTCTTATCAATTATGGTTTCAGAGAAATGACTTATGATATGGATGCAATTATCAAGTCATCAGGGGCAATAAAGGAAGCGATTAACATAGTTGGAGACAGATTGGGACTTCCGGTTGGATGGTTAAACACAGACTTTGTTAATACGAATTCATATACACCGAGATTGGCGGAACATTCAAAGTACTATAAGACCTTTTCGAATATACTGCAGATAAGAACAGTATCTGCTGAGTATCTGGTAGCCATGAAACTTATGGCAGGTCGCCAATATAAGAATGATTTATCAGATATAATAGGTGTATTGATTGAGCAAGAGGAACGAGATGAGCCACTGAACTTTGAAAAAATTCAGCAGGCTGTAGTCGATTTATATGATTCATATGACAAGATACCAGAAGCTTCCCGAACCTTTATAGAAGCTGTTTACAAGAAAGAAGACTTGCATGAATTTTACAAGCAGTGCAGAGAACTTGAACAGGAAAATAAAGATGTTCTAGTTGGATTTCAGGAGGATTATCCAGGTGTACTTAATGGCGACAATCTTGCTGATATCTTGAAAGCTGCAAAGGCTAAAAAGAAACAATAAATAAGATGCATTTTGATATATTTCGGAATGGTGACAAATCAGATATGAAATGAGAATTCACTACAAGGATTGTGAAGAGATAGAGGCTATACGAAGATTTCGATTGCAAATAAGCTTGGGATGGATAAAAGTGAACTTGAGACTATTCTTGATGGAGTCGTTATTGACCAAGAGCTATTTGAGAGTGATATTATACAAATACTTGGTTTGCCTTATTGATCGTGTTAAAAGATTTAATATTGTAAGGAGCAGTTGGTACAACTTAGATTTGCAGGTAACAATAGATTATTTGCATACTTTATGAAGCTGAATGAATTTGCAGCATAGTGATTGATTTTTGAGGGAGAGTGGCCGCTTAGCTTGCTCTCCCCTTTTCATAGGAGATGACAGATATGATTTATATAACAGGAGACTGCCACGCTGATTTTAGCCGCCTTAGTACAGATAATTTTCCCGAGCAAAAAGAAATGACAAAGGATGATTATGTGATTATTTGCGGTGATTTTGGTGGTGTGTGGAATAAAGATACAGAAAGTCCCAGGGAAAAATGGGATATGGAGTGGCTTGATAGCAAGCCTTTTACGACATTGTTTGTCGATGGTAATCATGAGAATTTTGACAGACTTTATACCTATCCGGTTGAGGAATGGCATGGCGGCAAGGTTCATAAGATTCGCGATTCTGTGATTCATCTGATGCGCGGCCAAGTATTCGAAATTGATGGTAAATCCTTTTTCACGTTTGGTGGAGCAAGTAGCCATGATATTCAGGGAGGCATTCTTGAACCGGATGCGCCTGATTTTAAGTCACAGAAAAAGAAACTGGATATGGGATGGCAACCTTACCGCATTAACCATATCAGCTGGTGGGAGAGAGAACTTCCAACGAAGGCGGAAATGGCAGAGGGACTTGAGAATCTTGAAAAGTATGGCAATGAAGTTGATTTTATCGTCACACATTGTTGCTCATCATCGACACAGGCTTTATACAGTGGCGGTATGTTTAAGCCAGATATTCTGACAGATTATCTGGAGACGGTTCGACAAATCGCGACATTCAAAAAGTGGTTTTTTGGACATTACCATGACAATAGAAACATTAATGCAGAAGAGATTCTTCTGTATGAACAGATAATAAGAATCTCTTAGGAAGAGGAAAATGAAGAAAAGGATTAATTCAGTTATATATACTAAAGGTAAATTTGGAAAAGGATGGAGAGAAACGTGTGATACGGACAATCCATTTTTGTATTCACATGGTAGATATCCTACGAAGATAACAGTTGAGGATCTTCCCGAGGACTATCTTAAAATTCATAGCCGCGTTATTTGGTATATGCAAGGCTATCTTAAAACTTCAGGAATTGTCGATATGAAATATACCTGGATGAAAGAAAATCATCTGTTTAAGGACGATTATATCTATATATCATATAAGGAACCGTTACAGGCAGAGAAAAACTCGTGGGGACATATTAAATATACGAATTACGATGTATGTGTTTGCGGAAACGATATTGTCGATATAGTACTTGCAGCTGAAAAGTATTCGGGATTTGATACTACAGAGGTACGCACTGAGATAGAAAAGAAGCGAGTATGGCTTAGGGATAATGAGCCGGAAGAGTATGCCCGTGCAGTAGGCGAAGATGAAGATATTTTTACTTTGTGGAAAAAGAAAGGTTACGTTTAGGAGGGTTTATTATGCGCTATTATATTTCGGACCTTCATTTCTACCACGCCAATATGAACACTAGAATGGATAAGCGTGGTTTTGAGTCAGTTGAGGCGATGAATGAGTACATGATTTCTCAGTGGAATAAAAAAGTTCGAAAGAATGATGAAGTAGTAATTCTTGGAGACTTTTCTATAGATAAAGGCGAGAAGACGAATGAACTTCTTCGCAGACTCAATGGCAGAAAGTATCTTATTATAGGTAATCATGACAGGTTTCTGAATGATAAGGATTTTGACAGGAGCCTGTTTAAGTGGATTGAGCCGTACAAGGAACTCAATGATAACAAGCGAAAGATAATTTTGTTACACTACCCGGTATTCTGTTATGACGGGCAATATCGCGTGAATGAACAAGGAGAACCCAAGGCTTATATGCTGTACGGCCATGTTCATAATACATATGATGAAATTTTGGTAAATCATTTTATAAATGAAACAAGAGAGCAGAAGCGTCTTGTGTATCGAGCGAGTGAAGCACGTCCAATTCCTTGTAATATGATTAACTGTTTTTGCATGTTTTCAGATTACATGCCACTTACGCTTGATGAGTGGATTGAACTTGATAGGAAGCGAAGGACAACCATTCCGGAGCCAAGCGAATATCAGGATAACTGGATGGAAGATTTGGATGAAAATCCGTAAAAAGTATAAAATCGGTATATTTTCGGTATAAAATCGGTATATTTCGAGTATTTTTTTCCTGAAATTCATGTGTTATATTTATAATGCACCGAGAAATGAGCCAAACACAAACGGCCACCTTCTCCGGTGCATTTTCTTTTGCAAAAGAATACGGGTAAATGAAGCGTCAGCTTGTGACTTAATGGTCATGAGTCTGGCGCTTTTCTTATGTCTGTAAATGCCGGGTGACGATCCGGCAGACACAACTAATTTGATAAAAGAAAGAAGAGGTACTTGAAAATGGATTTTGAAGATTTCAAAGAAAAGTTCGTTGAGGATGTTAAGGAATCTCTCTACGGACGTGGTGCTGAAGATGTGAATATCAGTACTACAAAGGTTTTTTAAGAGAATAAAATATTACCATTGACAGATAATAAGATAAAGCATATTATATATTCAGGTGGGATATCCCACCTAAATGCGCCGATGGAGGTATTGATTATGACAGCTGTAAAAGACTATACAGTTCACATTGATAGCAAAAAGAGAGTTACCCTTAGAGGTGCTTTATATCAGTACTATAACGTGAAAGAATACGATAACGGTTGCATTATGTTGGAACCTAGAGAACTTACAGTTCCGGAAAGTATTTCAGCTGCTACATTAAGAGATATGGACAAAGCTATTAGCAATTTTAGAATTGGTGAGGTATCTCAACCCATTGACTTATCTGATTTTTAGAAGGAGCAGTTGAATGTTTAACATAAGAATGGGTATTCCTGAAATGGGGAAGTGCATTGAAGAAATTATCAGCTGATCCCATGTATCCGAGTCTTCATACACATGAGATTGAACCATTATCCGGAAGATGCAAAGAATGGAGCATATGACAGAATTAACCTGTCTGAGCTTCCATAATTGAATATTGGAACCAGGCATAAGACCGAGCATTGAAGCAATTCAGTGATACAAGGAAGGCTGAGCACTTCTTCAAAGAGCGTGGCATTACAGGTAACTCACAATGTCATTAACGGTACGAGAATTATTATGGAATTTGGTAATACTTTATGAATTCCTTGTATTGCTTTGCCTTTTGCTTTTGTTTACCGCTTTTCTTTCAGGATGCAGCGACGACGGACCGCCCGCTGCGGACACACCGGAGCCTCCCGCTCATAACGGCGTTTTTGGCTCCGAGGTAGGTACCCTGACCTTTAATGGGGACGGTGAAAGTGTTACTGTCTGCTTTGAAGACGGCTTTGCCACCGAAGCGGGTTTTCCGCTCGGTAAATGTGAAGGTACATATGTTTTT
>SAMEA3663273__coassemble_532_pt1 | contig 9407 bp, 7 predicted proteins | sample SAMEA3663273__metabat2_low_PE_019 | metagenome-assembled genome bin SAMEA3663273 (sample SAMEA3663273) | pig gut metagenome | biome: pig gut; feature: pig-associated habitat; material: faeces | place: China | collected 2013
CATTCCGCTTTATAAGCCGGATAAAACCCTGTTTAAGCTGCTGGATAGTCTGAATCATCAGACCAGACCGGTTCAGAAAATTATTCTGATGAATACGGGTAAGGTGTATTTTGAAGAGCTGATACAGGGGATGGATTTTAGCGATAAATATCCGAATGTTGAGATTTATCATCTTGAGAAAAATGAGTTTAATCACGGTGGAACAAGACATGAGGGAGTGCTCCGTTCCGATGGAGATATCTTCCTCATGATGACGCAGGATGCCATACCGGCGGATGAGTATCTCGTTGAGAAGCTCACCGCCAATCTCCGTGGGAATGTGGCTGTGGCTTACGGCAGACAGCTTCCGGCAGAGGACAGTACTTTGGAAGAAAGAATTTCCAGGCTGTTTAATTATCCGGAACAGTCCAGGATCAAAACAAAAGCTGATCTGGAGACACTCGGCATTAAGACTTTGTTCCAACGTATGTGCAGCATACCGACGGGAAATCTACGATGCATTAAAGGGATTTACCCGTCATACTCTGTTTAATGAGGATATGATTTACGCGGCGGGAGCCGTGAAGAAGGGGTATGGAATTGCCTATGAATCGGATGCGCGAGTGATACATTCCCATAACTTTACCAACATGCAACAGTTGCGCAGGAATTTTGACCTGGGTGTTTCCCAGGCACAGCATCCGGAAGTGTTCTCCGGAATACCTTCGGAGTCGGAAGGAAAAAAGCTTGTCAAGGTTACCTGCAGACAGCTGTGTAAGGAAGGAAAATGGTATAGGATTCCCGGTTTTTTCATTCAATGCTGTTTTAAGTATATGGGATATCTGTTGGGAAAACATTATAAGAAATTGCCCGGGAGATGGATTTTATATCTGACATCTGACAAAGAATACTGGAAGGAAAGGGATTAATTATGTGCGGTATTGTAGGATATATCGGTAATCAGCAGGCTGCGCCGATCATTCTGGATGGATTGGAAAAACTGGAATACAGAGGTTATGATTCTGCCGGTGTCGCAGTGTATGATGGGGAGAAGATTCAGGCACAGAAGGCCACCGGTCGTCTGAAGGTACTGGAGAATCTGACCAGGGGTGGAGAGACATTACCCGGAACAGCAGGTATCGGACATACACGATGGGCAACCCATGGTGCGCCCAGTGATGTGAATGCACATCCTCATCTGAATACGGCAGGTACCATTGCTGTGGTACACAATGGGATTATTGAGAACTATATCCCCCTGAAAAAGAAAATGATGGATAAGGGATATGTATTTCAATCAGAGACAGATACAGAGGTGCTGGCTCACCTGCTGGATTATTATTACAAGGGCAATCCTTTAGAGGCTGTCACAAAGGTGCTTCACAGAGTGGAGGGCTCCTATGCCCTTGGAATCGTATTTGCGGATCATCCCGATGAGCTCTTTGCGGCAAGAAAGGACAGTCCTTTGATCGTGGGTAAGAATGACAGCGGCTGCTTTATCGCTTCCGATGTGCCTGCCATTTTGAAGTATACCAGAACCGTGTACTACATGGAGAATCAGGAAGTAGCGGTGCTGGGCAAGGATGACCTTAAGTTCTATTCCGTAGATGAAGAAGAGCTTACCAAGGAGTCCGTGAGGATTGATTGGGATGCGGATGCAGCGGAAAAGGGCGGTTATGAGCACTTCATGCTGAAGGAAATGTACGAGCAGCCCAAGACCATTGCAGATACCATATCGCCCAGAATCCATGAGAATGATATCGTTATTGATGAGCTCAACATGAGTGATGATGAGCTCAAGGCAGTGAAAAAGATACATATTGTTGCCTGTGGTTCCGCTTATCATACCGGTGTGACCGCGAAATATGTACTGGAGAACCTGGCTCGTATTCCCGTGGAGGTGGATGTTGCCAGTGAATTCCGTTATCGTGACCCCATCCTGGAAGAAGGCAGTATGGTAATCGTCATCAGCCAGTCCGGTGAGACCGCAGATACCCTGGCAGCCCTCAGAGAGTCCAAAGCAAGAGGCTTCAAGGTGCTGGGGATTGTGAATGTGGTGGGAAGCTCCATTGCCAGAGAAGCAGACGCCTGTCTGTATACCTGGGCAGGACCGGAGATCGCGGTGGCAACCACCAAGGCCTACAGTGCACAGCTGGTGGCACTGTATATGCTGGCAATGAAGATGGCAAAGGTTCGCGGAACCATCGATGACAATAGATTTGGGAAGCTTCTGGCTGACCTCAGATGTCTGCCGGATCAGATTGAACTCCTGCTCGGTCAGAAGGGTAAGATTCAACACTTTGCCAACCGTTATCTGGGAGCCAGGGATATTTTCTTCATCGGCAGAGGTATTGACTATGCAATTTCTCTGGAGGGCTCACTGAAGCTGAAGGAAATCTCCTATATTCATTCTGAGGCATATGCGGCGGGTGAACTGAAGCACGGAACCATTTCCCTGATTGAAGACGGTACTCTGGTTGTGGCACTGTCTACACAGCCTTCTCTTTACCAGAAGACCATCAGCAATGTGGTTGAGGTAAAGGCGAGAGGAGCCTTTGTTATGGCTGTAACCAATGAGGAAAATAAGGCGATGGAGAAGGCTTCCGATTATGTGATTTACATTCCGGAGACGGATCCCTGCTTTGCCAATTCTCTGGCAATTATTCCTCTGCAGCTTTTTGCGTATTATGTGGCTGTGGGCAGGGGCTGTGATGTCGACAAGCCCAGAAATCTGGCAAAATCCGTTACCGTGGAATAATGCCCGGATAGTATTTTATAACAGATTTTTCATAAGGAAAACACATTTCCGTCACAAATGGAGTCTATACTCGGTTACATAAGATAAGAAAGAGAGGTAATCCATATGTACGAAAATGAAAAAAATACTGCCGGCAATGCAGAAAACACTGCTAACAATATAAATCCTTATTATGATTATAATGCTGCTTCCGCCTATGAAAACAAACAGGACAAACGTAAGGCAAAGAAGGAAAAGAAGAAAGAACGCAGGTCCGGAATGGGTGTCGTGAGAAAAGTGATTTTATGTGCATCCCTGGGACTGTGCTTCGGTGTCTTTTCGGCAGCCGGATTTTACGGAGTGCGCTATGCCGCAGACCGCTGGCTTCCCAGGCAGGAAGTACCTGTGGAAGCCGGAGACAGTAAGGTTGACAGCGTGATTCTTCCTTTTGACGGTGAATACACTACCAATCAGATCACCTATGTACAGGATGACATTACAGGTACCGTAAACAGTGTGATGCCTGCCATGGTCTCCATCATCAACAATTATACGGATATGAGTATAAATATGTGGGGACAGACATATACCAGAACGAGCGTTTCCAGCGGTTCCGGTATCATTGTCGGGGAGACCGAGGAAGAGCTGTTAATTGCAACCAATAATCATGTGGTGGCTTCTGCCGACAAACTGGAGATTACATTTATTGACGGAAGTACAGCAGAAGCCGTGATCAAAGGAACGGATGAGGATATGGATCTCGCAGTGATTGCGGTTCCCGTGTCAAAACTGTCCGATGAGACCAAGGCAGCGATTGCCGTTGCGGTTCTGGGGGACAGTGACAATCTGCAGCTCGGTGAGCCTGTCATTGCCATTGGAAATGCACTGGGATATGGACAGTCTGTTACGGATGGTATCATCAGTGCACTGAATCGTGAGATCGAGACGGAAAACGGCGCTACAGGGACCTTTATCCAGACCAATGCAGCAATCAATCCCGGTAATTCCGGTGGTGCGCTGCTGAATATCCGGGGGGAAGTCATCGGTATCAATTCCAATAAAATCGGCGGCTCCGTCATCGAGGGTATGGGATATGCGATTCCCATCAGTGCGGCCAGACCGATTCTTGCAGAGCTCATGGAGCGTGAGACACGAACAGAGAAGCTGGATGAGGATGAGATCGGGTATATCGGTATTACCATGCAGACCATCAGCAGCGATATCGCTTCAGTCTACGGCTGGCCCAAGGGCGTATGCGTCATTGAGATTGCAGAAGGAAGTCCTGCGGATAAGTCAGATCTGCTGAAGGGTGATATCATTGTGAAGTTTAACGGACAGAGGATTTCTCTTGCTACTGATTTACAGTCTGTCCTTCAATATTACAGAGCCGGCGAGACGGTAACGCTTACCGTGAAGCGTCTGATCAACGGAGAGTACGAGGATGTAGATGTGGAGCTCACTCTGGGGGAGCGTCCCAAGGAGCTTGGAAAATAAGAAACAAAATGTTGTCAAGTGATACAACGTAAATTTTTAATAGGGGGCATGGCCGCAGGCTGTGCCCCTTTACTTGAAATCAGCACCTGGATATGCTATGATAAATAAGTTCTATGTGATTCATAAATTGCATTTTGCAGCATTAGTCGGCAGGATGAAGAAACGAGGAATTATGTCGGATTATAAGGATTTTGAAGATATGAAACAGGAAGAAGAATGGAAGAACCGGGACAGTTCGGAACAGAATGATTCGGAGAAAGATTCTTCCGAGAAGAATGAAGTGAAGGAGAATGAGAAAGGGCAGGATACCGACAAGAACGAATACGAGGATGTCTGCTTTATCTGCCGCCGCCCGGAGAGCAAGGCGGGCAGGATGTTCAAGCTCCCCAACAGTATCTGTGTCTGCGATGACTGTATGCACAAGACCATGGAGACGGTCAGTCAGTTTGATTATCAGGGAATGCTGAACAATCCTCAGCTGAACAAAGAGATGGAAGAGCTGACAAGACAGGGGGGATTTCCCAATATCAGATTTGTGAATCTTGCAGACCTGCAGGGTACCGGCGGGATTCCAAACAAACAGAAACTGAAAAAGAAAAAGGTCGGAGAACAGTCTGCTCCCGTCATCAATATCAAGGATATCCCGGCACCCCACAAGATTAAGGCGAGCCTGGACGAATATATCGTGGGTCAGGAACACGCCAAAAAGGTAATCTCCGTGGCAGTGTACAATCACTATAAGCGTGTGGCTACAGGCACCATGGACGAGATTGAGATAGAGAAGTCCAACATGCTGATGATTGGACCTACCGGGTGCGGTAAGACTTATCTGGTAAAGACGTTGGCCAGGCTCTTGGATGTGCCTTTGGCAATTGCGGATGCCACATCGCTGACAGAGGCGGGATATATCGGTGATGACATTGAATCAGTGGTTTCCAAGCTCCTTGCGGCTGCCGGCAACGATATCGAGAAAGCGGAGAGAGGCATCATCTTCATCGATGAGATTGACAAGATTGCCAAGAAGAAAAATACCACCACAAGGGATGTCAGCGGCGAGAGTGTACAGCAGGGGATGCTGAAGCTCCTGGAGGGAGCTGAGGTGGAAGTACCCGTAGGCGCCAACAGCAAGAATGCCATGGTGCCCCTTGCTACCGTGAATACCAGGAATATTCTGTTTATCTGTGGTGGTGCCTTCCCGGATCTGGAGGAGATTATCAAGGAGCGTCTGTCCAAGTCTGCATCCATCGGGTTCAATTCTGAATTGAAGGACAAGTATGACAAGGACAAGAATATTTTGTCCAAGGTGACAGTGGAGGATATCAGAAAGTTTGGTATGATCCCTGAGTTCATCGGACGTCTTCCCGTGATCTACACCCTGGAGGGTCTGACCAAGGATATGATGGTAAAGATCCTGAAGGAGCCCAAGAATGCAATTCTCAAGCAGTATCAGAAGCTGCTGGAGCTGGACGAGGTAAAGCTGGAATTCACTGATGATGCGCTGGAAGCCATCGCAGAGAAGGCCATGCAGAGAGATACCGGAGCCAGAGCCCTGCGTTCCATTATTGAGGAGTTCATGCTGGATATCATGTATGAGATTCCCAAGGACGACAATATCGGAAGGGTTACCATTACCAGAGAGTATATCGAAGGAACGGGGGGACCCGTGATTGATATCCGGGGAAATCAGCTTTTGGAAGGACCCGTAGAGAAAAAAGAATGAATACGATTCAACGAATGGGAAAGGGATTGACACAATGAAGGAGAAATGCACAGCCGTTGTAATATCTCAGGTGCAGCTTGCACCTGGCATATATGATATGTGGTTGGAAACAAAGCTGGCCGGCAGCGCCGTGCCGGGACAGTTTATCGGCGTATATACAAAGGACAAGAGCAGATTGCTTCCGCGTCCCATCAGTATCTGTGAGGTCAGAGAAGACAAAAAGGCATTGAGAATCGTTTATCGTGTTGCAGGTGCGGGAACAGAGGAATTCGCCGGATACAAAGCAGGTGATGCCGTGGAAGTGCTGGGGACACTCGGAAACGGTTTCCCCTTGGAAGAGGCAGAGGGAAAGAAAGTATTCCTCATGGGTGGCGGTATCGGCGTTCCGCCCATCCTGGAGCTTGCAAAGCGCATGAATGCAGAGAAGCAGATTATTATGGGCTATCGTGACAGTCAGACTTTCCTGAGAGAAGATTTTGAGAAGTATGGCAAGGTATATATCGCCACAGAGGATGGCAGTGTGGGCACCCGCGGGAATGTCATGCACGCCATTGCAGAGAATGCTCTGGAGGCAGACGTGATTTTTGCCTGCGGTCCCATGCCCATGCTCCGGGCAATCAAGACCTATGCCGCAGAACACGGCATCAAGGCATACATTTCCCTGGAGGAGCATATGGCCTGTGGTGTTGGAGCGTGTCTGGGCTGTGTGGTAAAAACAAAAGAAAAGGATCATCATTCCCACGTTAATAATGCGCGCATTTGTACGGATGGACCCGTCTTTGAAGCAGGGGAGGTAGAAATATGAATACAGAAGTTACCTTAGCGGGAGTGACTTTTAAGAACCCGGTCATGACAGCCTCCGGTACCTTTGGCTCCGGCATGGAATATTCGGAGTTTGTAGACCTGAATAAATTAGGTGCAGTGGTGACCAAGGGCGTTGCCAATGTGCCCTGGCCCGGCAATCCTACCCCGAGAGTTGCAGAAGTCTACGGTGGAATGCTGAATGCCATCGGACTTCAGAATCCCGGCATTGATGTTTTTATGGAGAGGGATATTCCCTTCCTGAAACAGTACGACACCAGGATTATTGTAAATGTCTGCGGTAAGTCGGTGGAGGATTATCTGGATGTGGTTGAGCGGCTGGGAGAAGAAGCGGCGGTAGCCATGCTGGAGATCAACGTATCCTGTCCCAATGTCAAGGAAGGAGCTATCGCTTTCGGACAGAAGGCGGATGCCCTGTTCAACATTACAAAGGAGATCAAAAAGCACGCAAAGCAGCCCGTGATTATGAAGCTGAGTCCCAATGTCCCGGACATCACCGAGATGGCGAAGGCCGAGGCAGCCGGCGCCGATGCCCTGTCCCTGATCAACACCATCACCGGTATGAAGATTGATATACACAGGAGGCGTTTTGCACTGGCGAACAAGACCGGCGGTATGAGCGGACCTGCAATTAAGCCGGTGGCAGTTCGTATGGTATATCAGGCTGCGCATGCAGTGAAGATTCCCATCATCGGCATGGGCGGTATCGCCACAGCCGAGGACGCCATAGAATTCCTGCTGGCAGGTGCCAGCGCCGTCAGCATCGGTGCCATGAACTTCGTTAATCCTTATGCCACAAGCGAGGTGGTAGATGGAATCGAAGCATATATGAAGCAGTACAATATTGAGAAGCTGACTGATCTGATTGGTGCTGTACAGGAATAAACTGTTTACAACCTCCATATATATGCTTATACCAGTATATATACGGAGGTATTTTTGTGGAACTGATTAAAAGAAATATACATATGGACCGCATGAAAACAGAGGCTGTGACACAGTTTGCACTGGAAGATGATGTGAATCTTCCCGAAAACAAACCGGATATTCACACCCTGAACCTGGAGAAGGGTGAAGTGGTTATTGAGGAGATAAAGCCGGGAACAGATGTGGTTCATGTTAAGGGATACCTGGCTTATTCCGTGTTATATCACACGGAGGAGAGCGGTTGTAATCTTGCTGTGCTGGAGGGTCGTCTGCCTTTTGAGGAAAAAATCAATATGAACGGTGCCACACCGGCAGAGCATGTTATGGTGGAGGGGGAGGTTGAGGACCTTACGGTAGGCCTGATCAATTCCAGAAAACTCAATCTGCAGACACTGATTACGCTGACTTCCGGAATCCGTGAAATCTATGATGAAGAGGTTCCCGTAGCAGTTCATGGTGAGGAACGGGTAGAGTATCGAAAAGTATCGTTAGAGCCGGTGCAGGTAGCAATCTGTAAAAATGATATTTTTCGGCTGAAGGAAGAAGTGACATTGCCTGCCAATTATCCGAATATCTTTCAGATCTTATGGAGTACGGTTTCTCTCGGTGATATGAATTTCAAACCTATGGAAGAAAAAATCTCCGTATCAGGGGACATTCATATTTTTTTCCTGTATGAGGGAGAGGGGGAGGAACATCCGGTAAGAAGTTTTGAAACGGTACTTCCCTTCAGCGGCACCATGGAATGCCACGGCTGCAGTGAGGGTATGATACCGGATGTCAGATGGAAAATCGGGCAGAAGGAGTTGACGGTTCGTCCTGACCTTGACGGGGAGGAACGAAGTGTAGGCTTGGAGCTTGTGCTTGATTGCGCTGTACGAATGTACGAGGAAGAAGCATTGGATATCATTACTGATATTTACGGAGTGACCAGTGAAGTGGATACGATAATGCATGAGGCAGAGATGCGCAAGCTGCTGTCCAGAGTTACGGGCAAGACAAAGGTTGCCGACCGGGTACAGATCAAGACCGGAAAAGTGTTGCAGCTGCTGCACAGTGAGGGAACGGTTTCTCCGGATCATCAGGAAATCTCAGAAAACGGTATCATGTTACAGGGAACTATGAACCTAAGGACAATGTATATCACAGGGGAAGATGAAGATCCTTATGGTTGTACGGAATTTCAGATCCCTTATCAGTATATGTTGGAGGTGCCGGGAATCACTGAGGGAGGTTTCGAGATTGCGAGGCCGGAGATTGAACAGCTTCAGATGACCATGTTGGACAGTGAGGAGATGGATGTCAAGGCGGTGTTGTCTTTTAATGCAGTGGTATTTCAAAAGATTCCAATGAGCCTGATAAGTCAGGTGATGGTTGCACCCTTGGATACCGCAAAAAAGATGAGCCTTCCCGGTATGGTGATCTACAGCGTGAAGGAGGGGGATAACCTGTGGAATATCGGACGGAAATATTATGTGTCTGTGGATAAACTGAGAGAGTTGAATCACCTGGAAAGTGATGAACTTACAAAGGGTCAGAAGCTTTTGATTGTGAAGGGGAGCTGAAAAGCGGGAAACAAGCGGAGTCGAATTGGAAGAACCCTCGGCCTGTGACAGTGGCAGGTCAAGGGTTCTTGTATGTTGGTGGTAATTCAGTTCGACTTATTTCGTGATTTCTTCGGAGGCTTTTACCGCAGCGGCCATCTCATCGAAGCCTTTCATGACTGCG
>SAMEA3663273__coassemble_535_pt1 | contig 9384 bp, 9 predicted proteins | sample SAMEA3663273__metabat2_low_PE_019 | metagenome-assembled genome bin SAMEA3663273 (sample SAMEA3663273) | pig gut metagenome | biome: pig gut; feature: pig-associated habitat; material: faeces | place: China | collected 2013
GATGGCGCTCTGGTCAATCAAAACCACCTGATCTTCATATTGTTTTGCAAACACATCCCTGATCAAAGAGGATTTGCCGCTGCCTGCCACGCCAGTCACCACCGTCAGGATTCCCAATGGAATATCCACATCCACATTTTTAAGATTATGCAGCTTTGCTCCCCTGACCTCCAGATAATCCTTGGGAACCCGTACCTGATCCTTAACCTTGACTTCCGTACGCATGGCATTTCCTGTTTTGGTTCCACTGAGCAGCAATTCCTCATAGCTCCCCTGAAACAGTATTTCACCGCCGTTTTTCCCTGCCAGGGGACCGATATCAATGACATGATCCGCGATACTGATGATATCCTTGTCATGCTCCACCACCAGCACCGTATTCCCTTTATCACGAAGACTCCTTAACAGTCTGGTCATCCTGTGGACGTCCCTGGGATGCATTCCCGTGCTTGGCTCATCAAAAATATAGATCATGCCGCACAGGGAGCTTCCCATATATCTGACCAGCTTCAGCCTCTGTGCCTCTCCTCCGGACAGTGTGGAGCTCTCCCTGTTCATGGACAGATAGGGAAGCCCGATGTCAATCATACGATCCAGGGAATCGGTTAGCTGCTTCACAATGGATACCGCTCTGGCATCCTCGATTTTGGCCAGCTCCTCGCGAAGAGCCGAGAACTCCATCTCGCACATCTCCGCGATATTATATCCGTTGATTTTACAGGAAAGCGTCTGTTCATTCAGGCGCTTCCCCTTACAATCGGGACACTCACACTCATACATGAACTGCGCTATTTTCTTCATGGTATTGTCGGTCTGCTCTTCCGGTCCCTTTAGAAGCACCAATCTCTTAAACTGATTGTAGACACCTTCCACCTTCTTATCGATTCTCTCGCCCCCGGGAACATAGCTGCCATACAGCAAGACATTCTGCTCCCTTTCCGTCAAATCCTTCCAGGGCACATCTGTACGAAAATACTCCGGATGTCGATAGACCTTCCAATAATACTTGTCCGGTCCGAAGGCAGGGAGTAAAAAACAGCCCTCATCATAAGTCTTTTCCTCGTCAATCAGCTTGTGTATATCAAAATCCATCACCTTTCCGATACCGGCACAGGTCTTGCACATTCCGTTGGGATTATTGAAGGAAAAGTAAGATGCCGGACCAATCGCAGGACTTCCTATTCGGGAAAACAAAAGCCGCAGTGCCGAATACATATCACTGATGGTGCCTACCGTGGATCTTGCATTGCCTCCCAGTCTGCTCTGGTCAATAATCACCGAAGGGTTCAGATTGTCAATGAACTCCACGTTTGGTTTTTCGTATTTCGGCAGTCGTCCTCTGACCCATGCCGAATAGGTTTCATTCATCTGCCGCTGGCTTTCCGCCGCAACCGTATCGAATACGATACTGGACTTTCCCGAACCGGAGACCCCGGTAAAAACGACGATTTTATTTTTGGGAATCTCCAATGAGATATTTTTCAGATTGTTCTGCTTCAGACCTCTGATTCTAATCGGTTCCATTGAATACAACACCTCCACAACCTTCTCCTACAGCTTTCGTACCGGTCTTAACACCTGATATCCCAGTTTCTCCGGATAGTGCCTCTGGTAATCCGGACAGCTTTCCTCATTCCACTCATATCCCATTTCCTTTGGGTCAAAATTCCGGGCCAGATCTTCCACTGCCGTCAGGACATCCACATTTTCCGTCATGTAATCAAAGGCCGGATAAGAGAATACCAGGTAATCGCTCTCCGGAATCTCCCGGATCTCAAAACCATCCGGAACAGGTCCCCGATACTCCATGTCCACACCTATTCCGTAAAAATAGATTCTCTTTCCATCTGTCAGCTTCCAGCCGGCAGTATGTGCCGTCACAATGGGATGCGCCATTTTATCCATGCTGGTCACAAATCCGCAGACCTCATCGCAATCGTGATACTTCCAGAAGTCGCAGTAATTATCTGCCCGTTCCTCCCAGATGCCCAGGTATCTGTGGGCGGGAATATGTTCTACTCTCACTGCCAATCTTGATTTTTCCATTGTCTTAATCCTCTCTTCCTCATATTCAGGAAACAGCACAACCTTGGGAATGCGAAACGGAATCGGTACAGGGTGCTTACGGTAGGCAGCGGGAGTACATCCAAACTGTTCCTTGAATGCTCTGGATAATGCCTCCTGGGAGGAATACCCATACTTTATGGCGATGTCCAGAATTCTGCCCTCCGTATCCCTGATTTCTTCGGTTGCCATGGGAAAGCTTCTCCAAAATCTTTGTCTTGTCCACATTTGCTTCAATCCAGTCAATCATATGCTGAACCACTTCCGTCCATTCTCTCATTGCTTCCACCTCCTGTGAGAACAGCATATCAAAATGAAGCAGCTTATTTTTGATATATCTTGGGAAGATTCATAAGACGCAACAAATCAGGCTTCTACACCATCGGTCTTAAATATGCAAACTGCTCCATATTTCTCATCACGGCAAATACGATTGCACTGATTGCAAGAATTAGGGTAACAATCGTTTCTATTTTACCGATCGGCGCAACACCTTTACGAATATAGATGTAGGATTTCCGGATAAAATGAATCAGTAAAATGGGAGAAATCACAAATAAAAACCGATTGCTCAGAAACGCTGTACGAAAGTCGAGATGCAAAAGTGCTGCACACATACGTGAGATTCCACAGCCGGGGCAATACTTTCCAAAAAGCGCATATATGGGACATGGCAATCCCACTTTAAAAATCCGAGTCAGCAGATAATACGCCAGTCCAACACTCAGTATCTCGATCACATTCAAAAAAACATGGCGAAAACGTCTCTTCATTTCCGCCTTGGGGGTAGTCTCCTTCTGCTCCATACAGGTATCTCCTAAAATAAATGTTCAGAAAGCGAAAAGACGGCACGGAGAGAAACTCCATGCCGCTTTAATTCTTTAGAGTTTATGATACACCTCAAGATTCAGATTCATAAGTGAACTTATTGAATATGTGTATGCTTGCAGATCCAATGGTACAATCTGGGAGTAACCCAAAAGCTGTAAATACCGCAGGTAATAACCGTCAGCAGGAACCACTTGATCCAGTTGCCGAACAGCTGGGCACCTGTACCGTCAAAGCTCAATCTTCTTCCATCAATCAGTGCATGGCTGATAATGAAGTTCCACAGGTAGCATACTGCCCAAGGAGTAGCGATACCGCAGGTAAAGGTGATCATAAGGCTGGCTACGATACCCGCAACAAAGGTCTCCAATACACCGCCGTCCCATTTGGAGGCACCGTCAGTGCTCCAGAAGGAAGGATCCTCAGACTGGGACATCATGTTATTGAAATTACCTTTCAAGTTGTTTACGGCTCCGCCAAACCCTGCACCAAAACCGCCTGCTCCTGCATTTGCGTCAGCTCCGCCGGTACCGGCGCCACAGTTCGGGCAGAATGTGAGATCGTCACTCAGGGACGTTCCACAGTTTTTACAAAATTTACTCATTGGTAAATCCTCCTCATAAAAAGTATTTCGCTATTTATTTTAACAGATTTCGCCAAAAAAGTCTATATTTACACTATTATTTTTACCATTTTCGAAAATGTCATAATCATGCTTACAAACTACCCGAACAACCTCTTTGCCGTTTCTTCCAGAGCTCTGCGTTCCTCAATATCATCAAAAGAAGCATTTTTGTCATCAATCCCCTTTTTGATGTCCAGCGAAAACAAACCATCCCGATTACAGTAGAATATTAGCCGCTTCACACCACTCATTTTAAATCTTGCCTCTGCAACTCCTTCCGGATACAGCTTTACCACCTGTACACGATCCGAAGAAAGAGCCGCAACAAAAGAGATATAGTGAGCTTTCGTCATTTCATGGTCCACTTGCACGAAATACTCGTCCTCAATTCCCTCCACGAAAATCATATGCTTCTCATCTGTTTCCTCTGCCTGTGCAGGAGTGAGCTGGACGCCATGACAATGGACGACCGCCTCGCCCATTGTATGAATGATATTCCCGCAGACAGGGCACACATAGAAGTTCGAGCGCAGCATATTTGCCGACACATTGACATTACTTACTGCATTTCCGGAAATCAGCTCCGTAATCGACACTCCAAACACTTTTGCGATGGGTTCCAGAAGTGAAATATCCGGATAGCCTTTTCCCGTCTCCCACTTCGAGACTGTTTTATCGGAAACACACAGCCGTCCGGCCAACTCTGCCTGGGTCAACTGCTTCTTTTCCCGTAGTTGCTTTATTATCGTTCCGGTTACATATTGATTCATCTTATTCCCCTTTCCGGGAACGATTTCGTCCCTCTGTGTAACCATCATAATCGCAAAAACATAGGTTTACTACCTACGCAAAGTAGAGGACATACATAAAAGAGGTGGCATTTTCGTACGCCCTCCTAATCCTTCACCGGATTTCAAGTATATTTCTCTCCATACTTTCCAACAAATCATGAGAATCATCTTCGATATGGGACAGGTAAGTAATCATAATCCCCCGCTTGGGCAGACAGTAGCATTTCTGCTTCCATTTTCCATTGATGCTAAAGCCCTCACGGTATTTCCAGATATAGTAACCATATCCCCCCTCCCGATTCATCTGCTGAACAGAGGTTGCCATTTGTACATACTCTTCCGAAACAATTCTCTTTCCGTTATAAATACCCTGATTACACAGGAGCAATCCCACCTGACTCAGCTCATGTACCGTCAGTTTCATCTGGGACGCACCATAAAAATACCCTTCCGGACATCTTCCATACTCGTATTTTGTGATTCCAAGCGGCTTCAGAATCTGTTCCTCAATGACCTTGCCCAGATCCTCCCGAAACACCTCTGTCAAGGCCACCCCTACAAGATATACACAGATATTGGAATAATTAAAGACCTTTTCCTCCGGATGTTTCACAACACAGGACAGCGCATAGTCCAGATAACTGTCGCCTTCCGGTCGAAAAGGGAAGTCCCCGACGGACATGGTGAGCAGCCGGTGTATCGTTATCTTCTCAAAAGCTTCCCTCTGGGAACACGACATTTTTTTCACTCTCTGGGCAGGCAAATACCTCAAAACAGATTCATTCAACTGAATGAGTCCCCGGTCATAAGCTATGCCAAAAGCGATAGACAAAATCGTTTTCGTAGCCGAATAGATATCATATATGTTGTCGGTTGTATCTCCGTAGCTGTGGACTAATTCTCCCTTTTCATACACCTCGACTCCGTGAACCTTCCATTGATTCTTAACAATATCATCTACAAAGGCATCAAATCTCATCTACCGGCTCCCACCCTTTCTTCACCCCAAAAACGTATTTTCTGTATTCTACAGCCATATGGCTTCGCTTATGACATGCTGCACCTTTACATCCTCCACACAAACCATCCTGGCAAGCAGCCATGCCCGTTCCTCTTCTGTCATATCTTTCATATTATATTCTTTTTCCATATTTTCAAAGCGGTTTTCAATGGCTTTTATGGCTTCCATTTTGTGCTCCGCAAGCATCATTTGTTCCTTCCATGCAGTATGTTTCTTTTTTAGCATTTGCAGGAAGTCCGTCGAATCCATGCCCACCTTGATGATGACCTTAATTTCCTTCAGGGTAAAACCCATAGCTTTGAGTTCAATTACGGCATTGAGTTGTTTTATCTGGTCAGCCGAATAATAGCGGTATCCTGTTTCATCATCAATATACGCCGGTTGCAGAAGCTCCATTTTCTCGTAAATTCGAAGCGCCTTTTGTGAAACATCAAAAAAATCCGCAAATTCACCGATTCTCATATACATTTGTTTGTCATCCATTGCCATTCTCCATTCAAAAAACATTTCTTAACCTTTTTCAGCTGCTTTCCGGGTTATGCCTTTATTCTGCTAGAAAACAATAACTTCATTCTTTGTAAACCTGCCATATTCATACGGATTTGAATATAACTGCGTATTCCCATAAACAGTCCCATCAGAATACCGCTTCGCAATTGGGAAACAGCTGTAAATTCTCCAAATTGCATGCTGCCGGCGGTAATTGCTTCGGATACATACAACAGTAGCGCCAGATAACCAAGAAAACTAAAAAGCGGCATAATTCCGTTGCCAAAAGCATTTCGAAGTGTCATTCGCATTTTCAGCCGCATCACCTCTCCGCTCGCCCGTTTATAGTTTTTAAGGAGCATTGAACCCGCATCATAAAGGACTGCTGTATCCGACATGGTTATCATAGCAGAAAGAATGGTGTTCAATTCCCCTTTTGCCAGCTGAACCTGACTCTGTAGCCTTGTCATAGGTCTTGCAACTATATACCTGCTCAACAACAGATGCGGAATTACAAAGCCCATTACAATCATAAATATTCTCACATTCAGTCCGAGCAGCATAATCGATGTGCAGACAACATGAAATACCGCAATGATGAAATGAGGAATATTAAGTGCGCCTCCCAGAATTTGAACTGTCATGTCTGCGTCCAGATTCAGCCGCATCATATAATCTCCTGAAGTCCCCTCTTCAACCTGCAAAAGCGAAAGGCTCACAATACTGTCAGTAGCAGCTATCCTGATTTTACCCGCAACCTGTATATACATCACGGCAAAAAGTCTCCATATAATGCTATTATAAGTAAACAAAAGAACACTTGCAAGCGCATATGAAACGCAGGCGCGATATAATTCAGCCTGACTTCCGCCTTCTATGGCACAAAACGCATCTCTAAGAAAGAATACCCTTGACAGATTCAAAAGGAAATCAAATGGCATCCTAAGTATCAGTAAAACAAGATATTTTCTTCTCTGCCCGACAACTCCCAGAATATCCCATAAGCTTCTCACATTCATCCCCCCTGCAGATTTTACCTGTCACAATACAGTACATTGATTATCGCTAATCGCAGATATGTACCGGGAATATCCTTCCTGCTTCCATTTTGTAAATGCGATCACAGTTTTGCAGCACCTTTTTTCTATGAGACACATGAATCACAGTTTTCCCGATGATGAGCCGGTTCAGGGCTTCCATCAGAGAGCCTTCCGTCGTCTCATCCAGTGCCGAAGTGACCTCATCCAACAGTACAACAGAGGCATCCTTCACCAGCGCACGTGCTATGGCAATTCTTTGTGCCTGTCCTCCCGATACCCTGCTTCCCCTTTCACCGACATAGGTATCCAGCCCATCTTCCAGACTGTGAAGCCATTCTGTCAACTGAGCGGCTCTACACGCTTTCATGAGCTTTTCCTCCTCCACCTGGTGCCCACAGGTAATATTATCCCTGATAGAGGTCGGAAACAGATATCCCGTTTGCATCACCATCGCAACGTTTTTTCTTATCTCAGCAGGTTCACTTTCCCCGGCCACCTTCAGAATACCGGTTTGTTTCTCATAAAGACCGGATATCAATTTCAACAAAGTAGTTTTCCCGCATCCGCTCTCCCCGATAATTCCGATATTTTCTCCTTTCTTAACCTGCATACTTACCTTTGAAAGTATCACATGCTCTCCATAGGAAAAGGTAATATCCTCCAGATAAACTCCCATTTTCTTTCCCTCATATTGCTTTCATTGACTTAATGTTGCTCAAAAAGCGGCGAAACGTACCTATGTTACCCGGCATATTCATAAAGAAGCCGGTAACATTTGCAGACATATTGATAAACAGATACAGAGTACCCAGTTTCATTTCTCCGTTTATTATCTGGATTCCTCCCACCAACATCAGCATCAGTGTCGGAAGACAGGACAAAATCGCAGACAAAGACATTAGCAGGGAACGCCTTCTCTCTTCTTTTGAAGCTACCTCGGCCCACTTGTTTGTCATCTGCGTATAACTATTCAGCATCACACCTTCTGCTGCATACAGCTTCATCACCGGAAACAACTCCAAAATGGTATCTGCGATACCATTCGTCTTCTGTCGTGCCCTTTGACTCTGCAGCGCCAGTGTTCCCAATATCCTGCTTGCCAAAAAAGAGTATATCAACACGATAAATACAGGTAGCATGGTGATCAGTATCACTGTTGCATTTAAGGTAGTCAGCCAGATAAAGGTAATAACACATTTGATAAAATCTGCTATCAAGGGAAACATATTTTCCGTGATAGCGTCTGCAATTTCCTCCACCTCGTTCAGGAGCTTTGACAATTGTCCGCCCACACTCATTCCGGTCAATTCCGAACTTTTTTTACTCTGAATTTCACACGCAAATGCATCTCTCAATTCCTCACTTATCTTCTCACCTGTTAATCCTGAGACAAAAGTGAATGCTGCTTCTGTCAGGGCAACAAGAAGAATCAACAAACACATTTTCCATACCATTGTTATGGTTGCCTGATGCCCCTCACAGACAAAATCTATCAGGTCAGCAAGCCTTCTGTTCCACGCAAAGGAAACAGTCACTGCCAGAATACTGATGCTGATGGTTAATAGTACCAGCTCTGTCTTTGATTTCATAAGATGACACAAATCTTTCACAGGACTTCCCTTCCTTTCTCACATCAAAGCACTTGTATCACGACTCTTGCATCGTAACCTTCATCTCAACTTCTAATAGATAGCATAAGCCTTGCCCCAAGGGCAAAGTCAATAGCACAGAAAATAAACAGACACAAAAAACAGGCATTCCATAAAAAAACCTGCATGGAAACTGCCTGTTCCATGCAGGAATTGTAATCCTCTACTTCAATTCTATCCTCTGTTTTAATTCTATCTTCCAATTACTTCATTTACAGGAACGTGAATCGGTCAAACTCCGCAATCGCACCGGTCTCCTCCGAAAGGAACTCAAAATAGACTGCATGCTTTCCGATTACCGCAGAAGTCAGCTCAGCAGTTTTTTCCTGTTCCTTCTCGGAAAACTCCATGACAGTTACAATGCGTCCCTGATAAGAGTCTATTCTGACATTGACCTTCAGCTTCCTATGTGACCCAAGTACCACCTGCACCTGTTTGGGCGAATTATTGCCAAACTGCAGATACCGGAAGCCCACAGTGGTTCCCGAAGAGAGATTCACCACCGGTGTGGAAATATCATCCCGTTTCTCGTATCCCGGTCGGATATATGCCCTGGTACTGCTGCCATGGATATGGCAGGCATAGCCTGCTGAAATCCACTGATAAGCATCCAGCCCATTAATATGCGGTCCCTGGGAGGTCATCTCCACAGGTCCGGAGGACACCGGCTCCCCATTTAGGAATCTGACATTGCCGATGTAGAGCAGTCCATCCTTCCCCAGGGCAACATCGATGGGCTCCAGCATAGCCTGTCTGGAATACTCATTCACTCCGGTCTGACGATGATAAAAGACATACCACTTTCCGTTGATTTCCATGATAGAACCATGATTATTGCCCCACTGGTAGGTCATAGTCCCACAGCCCGCAGCATCCT
>SAMEA3663273__coassemble_567_pt1 | contig 9188 bp, 10 predicted proteins | sample SAMEA3663273__metabat2_low_PE_019 | metagenome-assembled genome bin SAMEA3663273 (sample SAMEA3663273) | pig gut metagenome | biome: pig gut; feature: pig-associated habitat; material: faeces | place: China | collected 2013
CCATCCGGCCATTACCACGGACGTGATTGTGGGATTTCCCGGGGAGACCGATGAGGAATTCCGGGAGACAAAGGCATTTCTTGAGAAAATCGGCTTCTACGAAATGCACATTTTCAAGTATTCCAGACGTGCAGGAACCGCGGCAGACAGAATGCCGGATCAGATTCCCGATTCCGTCAAAACCATCAGGAGCAATGAACTTCTGGCGATGGAAAAGAGACAGTCCGAGGCTTTTCGCAGGACTTATATCGGCAGGGAAGCAGAGGTGCTTCTGGAGGATATCGAGGAAATCGACGGCAGACAGTGGCGTATCGGTCACACACCGGACTATGTCCGGGTGGCTGTGAATCCGGAAGGAACAGCGGAAAATACCATTGTCAGGGTACCCGTCAAAGGACTTCTCACGGAAGAAATACTGGTGTCCCTTGAATTTTGAGTAAAAATATAGTATGATAAAAGATAAGGTTAAGATTTCGGAGAAGAGGGGAGTGCGAAACATATGCAGGATTTGGGAAACACACAATATTTTAAAGTTGAGACAGAGCCTGAAACAGGCGCAAAGCTGGTGCTTGCTACTGTATATGAAGCACTGTCGGAAAAAGGATACAATCCGGTGAATCAGATTGTGGGATACATTATGAGCGGGGATCCGACCTATATTACCAGCCACAAGAATGCAAGAAGCCTGATTATGAAGGTGGAGAGAGATGAACTGGTGGAAGAACTGCTGACAGAGTATATACGCGCGAGAAACTGGAAATAGGAGGCTGCCCATGCGCATTATGGGATTGGATTTCGGCTCAAAAACAGTGGGAGTGGCTGTAAGTGACAGCCTGCTTTTGACTGCACAGGGTGTAGAGATTATCAGACGTAAGGAAGAGAATAAGCTGCGGCAGACACTGGCACGGATTGAAGAGCTGATTGTGGAATATGAGGTACAGGAAATCGTACTCGGACTGCCCAGGAATATGAATGCCACGGAAGGAGAGCGTGTGCAGCTCACCATGGAATTCAAGGAGAAGCTGGAACGCAGGACAGGGCTTCCGGTACATATGTGGGATGAACGATTGACTACCGTTGCGGCAGATAACGCAATGATGGAAGCCGGAATCCGTCGTGAAAATCGCAAAGAATATGTGGATATGATCGCAGCTTCCCTTATTTTGCAGGGATATCTTGACAGACTGGCTATGCAGAGGAAGGACGAGATTAATAAAGTATGAGCAAGCTTGAAAAGATTACATTTAACCCCGAAGGGGAAGAGCCTGTTGAGTTTTATGTTCTGGAACAGACCAGAATCGGAGGAACCAACTATATTCTTGTTACCGATTTTGAGGAAGGTGACGGGGAAGCTTTGATTATGAAAGATATTTCCAAGGACGGAGAGCCTGAGAGCGTATTTGCCATCGTATCTGATGAGCAGGAGCTTTCTGCAGTGGCCGGTGTCTTCGAAAATATGTTGGATGACGTAACCTTTGTACAGGAAGAGGAATAGGTTACGCAGAAATAACATTGATACAATACGGCTGGAAATAATTTTATGTTTACGGACAGAATCGTTTGCGTCGGTTTTGCAGGTTGTGAGAGGGGCGTTCTCCCGACTGAAACCCGGATTTACTATCGTCATGGATTCCGGTCTGTGGACAGAAGATTGGTTTCAACGACCGTTTTAGGCGTACAGAGAGGGTTTGTGATCGGGGGAGGGATCCCTCTTGCGCTGACAGAATATTAATTGGAGGAGATTTGATTGAAGAAAAAAGAAAACAGCAGTTGTTCCGGTCTGAAGGTGATTCCTTTAGGCGGACTGGAGCAGATTGGCATGAACATTACTGCCTTCGAATATGAGGACAGTATTATTGTGGTTGACTGTGGTCTGTCCTTCCCGGCGGATGATATGCTGGGGATTGACCTTGTGATACCCGATGTAACTTACCTGAAGGATAATATTGATAAAGTTAAGGGCTTTATGATCACTCACGGACACGAGGATCATATCGGGGCTCTGCCTTATGTACTGAAAGAGATAAATGTTCCCGTCTATGCCACAAGGCTTACCATGGGAATCATTGAAAATAAGCTGAAAGAGCATAATCTGATGAAGACCACCAAGCGCAAGGTGGTAAAGTTCGGACAGTCCATCAATCTTGGGCAGTTCCGGATTGAATTTATCAGAACCAACCACAGTATCGTGGATGCGGCAGCGCTTGCGATTTATTCGCCTGCAGGTGTGGTGGTGCATACCGGAGACTTCAAGGTGGATTATACACCGGTCTTCGGAGACGCCATTGATTTGCAGCGGTTTGCTGAGCTTGGCAAAAAGGGCGTGCTTGCCCTGATGTGTGATTCCACGAATGCGGAGCGCCCCGGTTTCACCCATTCCGAGAAGACTGTGGGAAGGACCTTTGACAATCTGTTTGAGGAGCACAAGAACAGCAGGATCTTTGTGGCTACTTTTGCATCCAATGTGGATCGTGTACAGCAGATCATCAATACTGCATATAAATTCGGCAAAAAGGTATGTGTGGAAGGCCGCAGTATGGTCAGCATCATTGAGACCGCCAGAAACTTAGGCTGCCTCAGCATTCCTGAGAATACCCTGATTGAGATAGATCAGATGAAGAATTATCCTGCGGAACAGCAGGTTATCATCACTACCGGAAGCCAGGGTGAGAACATGGCCGCCTTGAGCAGAATGGCAAGCGGCATGCACCGCAAGATTACCATTGGTCCCGGGGATACCGTTATTTTCTCATCCAACCCCATTCCCGGAAATGAGAAATCCGTGACGAAGGTTATCAATGATTTGTTGCGAAAGGGAGCGGATGTTATCAATCAGGATGCGCATGTGTCCGGTCACGCATGTCAGGAAGAAATCAAGCTGATCTATACCTTGATCCGTCCCAAATACGCAATCCCGGTTCATGGAGAGTATAAACATCTGAAGGCTCAGGCCAAGATTGCCCAGAGTCTGGGAATAGACAAGGAAAATATATTTATCCTTTCTTCCGGCGATGTGCTTGAACTCAGGGAAGAGTCTGCAAAAGTCACGGGAAAAGTGCCTACAGGCGGTATCCTGGTGGATGGACTGGGAGTGGGTGATGTTGGAAATGTAGTGCTTCGTGACCGTCAGCATCTGGCTGAAGACGGTATCATGATCGTAGTTATGAGCCTGGATAAATATGACAATCAGCTTCTGGCCGGCCCGGATATTGTGTCCAGAGGATTCGTATATGTGAAGGAATCAGATGAACTGATTGAGGAGGCACGCCAGACGGTGGAAGACGCCATCATGAGATGTCTTGACAAAGGCGTCACCGATTGGGGCAAGCTCAAGAACGTTACCAAGGATGCCTTGAGTGACTATGTTTGGAAAAAGACAAAGCGTCGCCCCATGATTCTTCCCATTATCATGGAGATCTCATAGGCGGCAGCGGAAAGGGCACAAAGTGGATTCTTTACAGCAGGTAACCAAGAGCTTAACAGATGAAATATTGAAGAGCGAGGTCTATCAGACCTATCAGACGGAGCTGGAGAAGGTGAAGCAGTATCCGGAGCTGAAGGCGCAGATTGATGAGTTCCGCAGAAACAATTATCTGTTACAGTTCAGGACAGACATTGATTTTGACAAGCTGGATCATTTTGAAAAAGAGTATGAAAACTTCAGGCAGCAGCCGCTGGTGGCTGATTTCCTGGCAGCAGAGCTGGCTCTGTGCAGAATGATGCAGGATATATTCGGCGACATCACGGAAGCGCTGGATTTTGAATGACAGGAAGGGCATAATTGTGAGAGGAAAAATTCTAGGTGCTGTGGTGACGGTCTTGGGCATAGCAATAAAGATTGCGCTGGTTGTTCTGGCTGTCGCCTATATCTATAAAGGAGCAATGGTCTGCTATGATTATGGTTATCGTATCTTTACGGAACCACCCGTAGACTCCGGGGAGGGTGTGACCATAACGGTGGCAGTGACGGAGGACATGTCTCCCAAGGAAATCGGCCAGCTCTTTGAAAACAAGGGACTTGTGAGGGATGGCAGATTGTTTATGTTCCAATACTACCTGTCAGAGTACAAAAAAGAAGTTAAACCCGGTATTTTTAACCTTAGTACATCCATGACTGCGGAAGAAATGATGGCAGTGATGGCTGCAAAGGACGAGGAATCCGAAGAAGCGGAAAAAGGAAAATAGGAACATGATTATTGCTGAGAGAATGGCGGCCTTTATCGATTCATTGGATCAAGGCAACACACCGTGGTTGGATGAAATAGAGAGAGAAGCCCTGGAAGCGCAGGTTCCCATCATACGTAAACCCATGCAGAGCCTGCTGAAATTCCTGCTGGCTTATGCTAAGCCGAAGCAGATCCTGGAGGTCGGGACTGCTGTCGGCTTTTCTGCGTTATTGATGAGTGAATACGGTCCCGCGGACTGCCATATTACGACCATAGAAAAATATGAGAAAAGAATCCCTGTTGCCAGGGAGAATTTTAAGATGGCAGGGGCAGAGGACAGGATTACCCTTATGGAGGGGGACGCAGCCGATATTCTGAGAGAGCTGGAAGGTCCTTACGATATGATTTTTATGGACGCCGCCAAGGGCCAGTACCTCCATTTTATGGAGGACGCCATGAGGCTTCTGGCTCCCGGGGGATTGCTGATCAGCGACAATGTCCTGCAGGACGGGGATATCGTGGAGTCACGGTTTGCTGTTACACGCCGAAATCGCACGATTCATGCCCGCATGCGGGAGTATCTGTATGAATTGAAACACAATCCCGCCCTGGAGACCGTGATTCTTCCTGTGGGGGACGGTGTGACCCTGTCGTTGAAAAAGGAACGGTGAGGACAGTGCTGCCCTGTCACTGAGGTAATAACGGTGAAATCCTGCGGCAGACGGAGATAGATAGCTTTATGGATGAAGAGGGAACCTATATGACATTGAGAAAGAAACCGGAACTCCTGATTCCCGCCAGCAGCCTTGAGGTGCTGAAGACGGCGGTAATTTTCGGAGTTGATGCGGTATATATCGGCGGCGAGGCTTTCGGACTTCGCGCAAAGGCGAAGAATTTTTCCAAAGAAGAGATGGCAGAGGGTATCGCTTTTGCTCATGCACATGGTGTGAAGGTCTATGTGACTGCCAATATTCTGGCGCATAACTATGATCTGGAGGGCGCGGCGGGATACTTCCGGGAGCTGCGGGACATGCAGCCGGAGCAGTGTGATGCGCTGATAATATCGGATCCGGGCATGTTTACCATTGCGAAAGAAATATGGCCGGAGGTGGAAATCCATATCTCCACCCAGGCAAACAATACCAATTATCAGACCTATCTGTTCTGGTGGAGGCTGGGGGCGAAGAGAGTGGTATCAGCCAGAGAGCTTTCCCTGAAGGAGATCCGCGGAATTCGTGATAAAATACCGGAGGAGATGGAGATTGAGAGCTTTGTCCACGGGGCTATGTGTATCTCCTATTCCGGTCGATGCCTGCTCAGCAATTATTTTACGGGAAGGGATGCCAATCACGGAGCCTGCACTCACCCCTGCCGTTGGAAGTACGCGGTGGTGGAGGAGACACGCCCCGGTGAGTACCTGCCGGTCTATGAGAATGAGAGGGGAACCTATATCTTCAATTCCAAGGATTTGTGTATGATAGAGCATATACCGGAGCTGGTGGAGGCGGGAATTGACAGCCTGAAAATAGAAGGTCGCATGAAGACAGCGCTCTATGTGGCCACGGTTGCAAGAACCTACCGCAAGGCCATTGATGATTATTTTGCGTCGGAAGAAACATATCGAAACAATATGGACTGGTACAAGGCAGAGATTTCCAAGTGTACCTACCGGCAGTTTACGACAGGATTTTATTTCGGCAAACCGGACGAAAACACGCAGATCTATGACAATAATACCTATGTGAACGAATATATTTATCTGGGGATTGTGGAGGAGACGGGAGACTCCTTCGAGGCAGCAGACGGAAACAGGATTTTCGGTTCTTGGGTGCGGATTGAACAGCGCAATAAGTTCTCCGTGGGTGATATCATTGAGATCATGAAGCCGGACGGAAGTAATCTGCCCGTGCAGGTGGAAGCCATGTACAATGAAGCCGGCGAGGCTGTGGAAAACTGTCCTCATCCCAAGCAGCTTCTGTGGATAAAGTTATCTTCCGGGGCAGAACAGTACGACCTTCTCAGAGTAAAAAATGAGAACGGTGGGGGAGAACAGGGATGAAGAGACAACAGAAAGCTTCGAGATTCGTAATTCACGGAATGATTCTGCTGTATACCGTTGCATGTCTGTGGCTTTTTTATCACCAGTCCGTAGCTGACCTCTCTGTGGAGGGTGAGATTCCGTATCAGTCGGATCTGCCTCTTCACATCAGTATGATCATTGAGAACGGCTGGTATTATAGCTTTACGGCTTATGCCTACAAGCTGCTGTATGTGCTGTTTCGGGAAAGTACCTTCGGAATCAGCCTGTTCCTGGCGTTGACGGCGGGTGCTACGGTTTATGCAACAGAGAGGCTGGTCTGCCATTTTGGCAGATTCAGGGAGGCCACCTGGTATACCCTGTTGCTGGCGCTGAGCCTGAATTTTGTGATGCCCTGCTATGTGAATATGGTAGGGGAATTCCGGTATGTGAGCTATCAGTCCGGTAATATCTGGCACAATTCCACCTACCTCTGTATGCGTCTGGTGGCGGTGCTTACCCTGCTTTGCTATTGGAAGCTGGAACCCAAGTACCGTGAGGGTCTGACCCTGAGGGAATGGTGCGGCTTTGCCCTGTTAAATATTGTCTGCACGGGAATCAAACCCAGCTTTTTGCTTGTGTTCTCCCCGATTATGGGGTTGTTTCTATTGGTGGATCTGATTCGGAAGGTACCCTTGACGAGGATTCTGGTCTTTGGCTCTGCCCTGTTGCCCAGTGGTCTGGTGCTCCTCTGGCAGAATGCCGTTTTATTCGGCGAAGACACGGGAAACGGCATCGGTATCCGCCCCTGGTACAGCTTTTCGCTCCATACTGAGATTCCCAAGCTGGCGGTGGTCTGTTCCCTGCTTTTCTGCGGGGCGGTCCTGCTGGTGTACATCAAAGACCTATGGAAGGACAAGGAAACTCTTTTCCCGGTGCTGATGTCTGTCCTCGGATTTCTGGAGGCTCTTTGCCTGGTGGAGAGCGGAAGCCGTGGCGTGGACGGCAATTTTCTCTGGGGCTACAGCTTCTGCCTGTTTGTTTTGTTTACCCTGTGTGCCGTAAAATGGGTCCGCACGGACGGTAAAACATGGCAGCAGAAAGCCCTTAGAATAGGTCTTGGTATCCTTTATGGCTGGCATCTCTACTGCGGACTGTATTTCTTCCTGCGACTGGTATGCGGCGAAGGCTATTGGATGCGCTGATTACAAATATCTGTTGACCCACTACGACACATATTGTAAAATGTGACATAATATTACAGGAAATCAAAAGTTAGAAAGGGACATAGATTATGAGCGAAGTAGTAAATGTGGAAGAACTCTTTGCCAGCAAGGTGTTTACCCTGGGTAAGATGAGAGAATGCCTTCCCAAAGGCACTTACAAGGAAGTCAAGAGAGTTATCGATCAGGGTGGCGAGCTCTCTCCTGCTGCGGCGGATGTGGTGGCGAAAGCAATGAAGGACTGGGCTGTGGAGAACGGTGCAACACATTATACTCACTGGTTCCAGCCATTGACCGGTATCACTGCGGAGAAGCACGATGCCTTTGTGACCCATCCCGACGAAGAAGGCAGGATGATTATGGAGTTTTCCGGAAAAGAATTGATTAAGGGTGAACCGGATGCCTCTTCCTTCCCCTCCGGCGGACTTCGTGCGACCTTCGAGGCAAGAGGCTACACTGCCTGGGATATCACCTCTCCCGCCTTCATTAAGGAGACAGCCACAGGTCCAACCCTTTGCATACCTACGGCATTCTGTTCTTATACGGGCGAGGCACTGGATAAGAAGACTCCCCTGCTTCGTTCCATGGAAGCATTGAATAAGCAGGCTCTCCGTATCGTGAGACTGTTCGGCAATACCGAGGCAACCAAGGTGACTCCCTCTGTGGGTGCGGAGCAGGAGTATTTCCTGGTAGATGCGGCAAAGGCACTGAAGAGAGAGGATATCATTTTCGCCGGCAGAACCCTGTTTGGCGCTCCTGCACCCAAGGGACAGGAGATGGACGATCATTACTTCGGCGTGATCAGAGAGCGCATCGGTGCTTTCATGCACGATGTCAATATTGAGCTGTGGAAGCTTGGCGTTACCTCCAAGACCCAGCACAATGAGGCAGCCCCTGCACAGCACGAGGTGGCTCCCATCTATGAATCCGCCAATGTGGCAGTTGACCACAACCAACTGGTGATGGAGACCCTGAAGAGAATCGCCGGCAAGCACGGACTTCGCTGCATGCTCCATGAGAAGCCCTTTGCAGGAGTGAACGGTTCCGGAAAGCACAACAACTGGTCCATCACCACAGATAACGGTGTGAACCTGTTGGAGCCCGGTCAGACTCCCAACGAGAATATACAATTCCTTCTGGTGCTGGCCTGCATCATGAAGGCAGTGGATACCCATGCGGATCTGCTGCGCCAGAGTGCGGCCAATGTAGGAAATGACCAGCGCCTGGGCGGTTATGAAGCACCTCCTGCCATCATCTCCATTTTCCTGGGAGAGCAGCTGGAGGATGTGGTAAAGCAACTGGTGGAGACCGGAGAAGCGGCACATCTGATTGAAGGCGGCAAGCTGGAGACCGGCGTTTCCACCCTTCCCGATTTTGAGAAGGATGCCACAGATCGCAACAGAACCTCACCCTTTGCGTTTACAGGTAATAAATTCGAGTTCCGAAGCGTGGGAAGCTCCGATTCCATCGGCAGTCCCAATACCACGCTGAATGCCATCGTGGCAGAAGCCTTCTGCCAGGCGGCGGATATTCTGGAAAAAGCGGATAACTTTGAGATGGCGGTGCATGATCTGATTAAGGAATACATGACCAAACACCAGAGAATCATCTTCAACGGCAACGGCTATGCCCGGGAATGGGTGGAGGAGGCTGCCAGAAGAGGTCTTCCCAACATTCCTTCCATGGTGGAAGCTACAGAAGCGCTGACCACTCCCAAGTCCATCGCTTTATTCGAGAAATTCGGCATCTTTACGGAGGCAGAGCTCCATTCCAGAGCGGAGG
>SAMEA3663273__coassemble_586_pt1 | contig 9074 bp, 4 predicted proteins | sample SAMEA3663273__metabat2_low_PE_019 | metagenome-assembled genome bin SAMEA3663273 (sample SAMEA3663273) | pig gut metagenome | biome: pig gut; feature: pig-associated habitat; material: faeces | place: China | collected 2013
GGGCTTCCGTGAGTCAGATGTCCGCCGTGGTCCAGATTCATACCCATAATGGTATCACCGGGCTTGCAGACAGCGAACTGTACTGCCATGTTTGCCTGTGCACCGGAGTGCGGCTGAACATTGGCATATTCACAGCCAAAAAGCTCCTTTGCTCTCTCAATAGCAAGATTCTCCACTACATCAACGCAATCACATCCGCCGTAATATCTCTTTCCGGGATACCCCTCTGCATATTTGTTTGTCAGAGGGCTTCCCATAGCAGCCATAACTGCTTTGCTGACCCAGTTCTCAGAAGCAATCAATTCGATGTGACTGTTCTGTCTCTCCTGCTCGTCCACAATGGCCTGCGCAATCTCGGGATCCACATTTTTTACTTCCTCCAAAGAATACATCTTTAATCCTCCTGCTTTTCTTTTTATTTACTAATTACATCCTAAACTTACCAACAATAGATTTAATCTTCTCTGTATTATCCTGGTTTGCAGCAAGCAGCTCGTTGATTTCCGATGCCATGTTGTTTGTAACCTCGGCCTTACTTGCAATATTCTCAATACCGGTTTCGTTCTCAGCAGATGCACCAGCCACATTCTGAACCTGTGTGCGAATCACGGAGACGGAACCAACCACACCGTCGGAGGCATGTTCGATCTCATTTACAGCCAGTTTTAATTCTTCCACTTCCTTATGGCACTGATTGGAGGTGTCAAGGAAATTCTTAAAGTATGTTGTTACATCCTTCTCAATAAATCCGATTACTTCACTGAAGCAGCCGGCAATATTCTTAATACTTTCATTGGTCTGATTACAGATCTTCTGAATCTCACTGACCGCATTGGAGGAATCCTCTGCCAGCTTTCCAATCTCACCCGCCACGACACCAAAGCCTCTGCCTGCCTCTCCGGCTCTGGCTGCTTCAATCGAAGCATTCAGGGAAAGCAGATTGGTCTGACTGGTAATCTCCAGTATACTGTCAGCCATCTCGTTGATTCTGGACAGAGATTCCAGTTCACGCATGGCCTGTTCAACCTTCGCCTTGGTAATCTTGACCTGTTCATTGGTCATATTCAGAGTTCTGCCTGCATCCTCTGCCATAAGCCCTGTAGAAGATAAGAGTTCATCACTCTTTTTGCTGCTGGCAAGGACTTTCCGGTTCACCTGTTCCACAAGACCGGTTATTGTATTAATCTCCGAATCCACCTGCTGGATGGATTCGTTCACATTGGAAATGCTTGCAAGCAGTTCCTCCGTGGTGGCCATGTTGTCGGTTGCGCAATCAACCAGAGAATTAGAGGTTGTCCTCATAACTCCGACACCATCCAGAAGAGAGTGGGCACACTCATTCATGGTGGCAACAGCTTCTCCCAAGCCGTCGGTCAGCTGTTCCACCGCACTGGCGATCTGGCCTACTTCACTCTTTTTACCCACATAGCCCTGAATTGCTTCATGGTGTTCCAAGGAGAAATCTCCCAGCTTAACCACAGCAGCCTGCACATTCTGCAAAGGCTTTGACACAATCTTGGATACTATGTACACACCGGTTACCAGAACGATACAAGCGACGACACAGAGCAGAATCATATTCATCTGCATACTCTTGCTGCTTGCAAAAACCTCGTCAACACTATCCTCCATAATCAATACCAGATTGTATTGAGGAACGGAACGATAGGTTACAATCGTGTCTCCGTATCGCTTGTTGCCGGATTCCTTTCCTTCCGCAACCATGGCAAGGACATCCAGCATATTCTCATCTTCTACAGTCTGTGCAATCAATTCTTCGTTTCCACAAAGTACGTACAGACTGTTGGCACTGTCGAGGATTGTATAGTGGGCATTTTCAAAGCCGGATACCTTATAATTATCCAAAATCTTGCCCAGTCCGCTGACGAAGGGACCGCCGCCCACCAGGCCAAGGGGAGTCTTGCCATCCTTGTCATAGATTGCCATACGCAGATTCAGAATTATCTGCTTGGAGGCTGGGGACACAAATACGCCACCGTTGTAGAAACCGCCGGGCTGGCTTGTCATGGTAGCCTGATAAGGCGGAAGCGCATCTCCTGTACGGGTAGTCATTCCCACCGCACCCGGACTGGAATGAGCAAGCACCGTGGTATTCCAGTTACTTACGTACACACCTTCCCACATATCCAGATTTGCAAAAAACTTTTCCGTATACTCCTGAGCTGCCTTTACATAAGCCGCATTGTCGGGATACTTCACCACATTGTAAATCTCATCCGCCGTGGCATATTCCTTCATAAATCCCTCTGAAAGATTTACATACTGCTGCAGGATTTCACCTTGTCCGTCCAGTGCCGTCATCATGTTATTGATAGCAGCCTCCTCCATAAACGAAGCTGTCTTGGAGCTGATGCTCATGCCCATGATAATCATACACAACATGGTCAGAAGCGATATCCACAACGCAATAGTCACAGACATTTTCTGATTCTTCATCTTCTGTCATCCTCCTTTGTCCATTCTCTGTATCACAGATTTTCAAATCACATCATAAATATTATATCAGATAAGGAATAATTTTTCCACATTTCTTTGCATGTAACTTCATAATTTGTAAAAACTTTCTATTTCAATTCAAAGGATTTCAGCATTGCATTTCCCTGCCCCCGGAAGGTCAGATACAGGGAATGTACCCCGTCCTCCATCTCCATATCCGCAGTATATTCCTTCCATACATTTGTGTAATCTACGGGAATCTCCGCCAGCACTTTTCCGTCCCATTCCGTCTTCACCTCAAATACGCCCTTTGCATATCCTCTCACAGTAATGGTAATCGAGCGGATATCCTTACAATCCAGATATTTGAAGCCGGCTGTTGCGGAATCCTGAATATTTCCCACATAACCCTCCAATTCATCTCCGTCCCGTCCATCCTGCATCACCTTGGGGAAACGGTCTCCCCCTACATATGCGCTGGGTTCCCTGGTAAAGAGATGGCAGGCGATATAAGCGGGATAATACTTTTTCCCCTCCAACGGTCCGCCATTTAATCCGCAGGATGTGATCTCTGCCTGAGGAATGCTTCCGTCAGGAAGAATTGTCAGTTTCTCAGCACATCCCTGTCTGCTGTACCAGCTGCCGTTGGTCTGTCTGTGATAGAAAATATACCAGTCATCGTTAATCTGTACCATACTGCCGTGATTGTTTGCACCATAAGCCATGGGAAGCGTGGCAGGCTTGTAGGTGTCAATGTGCATGTCACAGTTGCTTACAAGCACACCGCCATACCGAAAATCACCCAGAGGATTCTTGCTTGTGGCATAGCAGAGTTCATGCATCACCTCGGAGGAATAAATGAAATAATAGGTATCTCCCTTTTTCCGGATGGAAGGAGCCTCAAAGAAAGCATGACCCTCATACTGAGTCCCTGCGCTGTACTCACAGCCGGGAACGATGGTTTCGGGATTCCTGATAATGGTCAGCATATCTTTGTCCAGAACCTGTACTCTTGCACCGGTTCTGGATTTGTCTCCGCGCCCACAGAATCCGGTGTAGAGATAAGTCTTATCTCCTTCGGTCAATACACCCGGATCAAACTGGGGTTCATCTCCTTCTTTTTCTCCCAATCTGGTACCGTCTGCATAATGCACATAACCGTAGAACTCGTATCTGCCCGCAGGCTTATCACATACGGCAACTGATACAAACGGTACCTTATCAAGCACATAGTACAGATAATATCTGCCGTCCGGTCCCACGGTGACGTCCGGTGCATAGAGACACATCTCTCCCGCTTTGTTTACCGGATCCTCATTCCGGGGATAAATCACTCCCTCATATCTCCAGTCTCCCAAATCATCTACGGGTGCAGACCAGCATACATAGTCTCCCATACAGAAGACATAACCGTTGTAAAAATCATGAGAACCATAGACATAAACCCTTCCGTCAAATACATAGGGTTCTCCGTCCGGGATATATTCCCAGGAAGGTAAATAGGGATTCAATGCCTGCTTTTTCATAATCGTTCTTCTCCTTTAACAAATGATATACGACACTGTCCGGAAGCATATCCGGATATCAATATTTCTTTTCAATTATTTCACACACACATTCTCTGCCATCCGCATCCGTCAGCTTATGTGCTGCCTCAGACCAGTGATATTCTGTCAGAGTATACTCACCCTTCTCATAGCCATAGCCGTCTCCGCTGTCGTTATAATACCTCAACACCGCATCTCTGCCGGCATAAACTCTAAACACCACGGGCAGTCCCGCCACGCAGTCTGCAGAAAGCATCTCCGCAGTGTCGATGTTCTTCACCAGCGGCAATACGGAACCTTCTCTGACAAACACGGGAATTCTTTCCAGAGGCGCCTCTGCTTCAATCCACTGACCTCCGGGATAATAGTTTCCCGTCCAAAAATCATACCAGCCCTCATTTCCCGGCAGATAAACCCGGCGCGAATACTGTTCCCTTGCTATCGGTACGGAGCCCACTCCGAAATACATGGGCTCAGTCACAGGACAGATCATCAGGGACTCACCAAGCATGTACTGATCCTTTCTGTCCGTAACCACCCTATCCTCCGGAAAATCAAAAGCCAGAAGCCGTATCATGGATCCGTCCTCCAGCCAGCATCTTCCGGCCAGAGAGTATAGGTAGGGCAGCAGGGTGTATCTCATTCGATTTGCCATGCACAGAGCCTCATAGAAACGATTGCCTGCCTCTCCCGCATTGCACTCCTCCCCTGAAAATCTCCACAGCTCCCTGTAGCAGTCTGTTCCATGTCCGCGGAACACCGGAAGAAATGCGCCCCATTGAAACCACCTGACAAACAGTTCACGATAGCCCGCATCCGCAAGGGTATCGTCATAATCTCCCTTCCAATACCAGGCTTCCCCTCTTTTCACAAAGAAGGCACCGATGTCCACAGTCCAGAACGGGAGACCGGAAGCGCTGAAATTCAAACCTGCCGCAATCTGCTTTTTCAAGGTGTCCCAGCTCGCCGCCGTGTCACCGGACCAGAGAATGGTGCCGTATCTCTGCTGTCCCGTCCAGGCGCTTCTTGTCAGATTGACAACACGCTTGTCCTGAGCTCCCAAAATCCTGCTTCCCCTCTGTCCCTCGTAAAGAGCCTGTGCATGATACAGCGCATAGGAGTTGGACTCACCTGAAGGCAACAGATCCGCCGTGGTTTTGCAATATTCGCAGTACATAACAGATGGTTCCTGTCTCACCATATGATTCCATTCCGGTGTCGCCGGTTCACTGTTATCGCACCACCAGCCGTCTATCCCATGCCGGAACAGCCCCTCCTCAGCCTGCTTCCAATACAGCTTTCTCGCTTCTTCCGAAAAGGCATTGTAAATATTGCTGCCGGGCAACAGATTTCCCGTCTCCTTCATTTCACGATAGTTTTCACAGTTTTCATCCATATTGGGCCAGACGGAGATCATGAAATGCACCTTGTTTTCATGCAGTGTGTCTATCATGCGACCGGGTGCCGGGAAGCGTTTGGGATCAAGCGTTTTCTGCCCCCATTTTCCATCCTCCCAGGAACACCAGTCCAAAACAATTCCATCCAGACCGATGCCCCTTTTTCGGTATTCCCCGATTACGGCAAGAATCTCTTCAGCCGTTTCGTATCTTTCCTGTGACTGTAAGTAACCAAAGGTCCATCGGGGCAACAGGGCAGCCTTACCTGTCAGAGTTCTGTATTCCCTGACCACGCCGTCCATATTTCCTCCATACAAAAAGAAATAGTCCTGCTCCTCATCTGCCTCTGTGTATATATAAGAACCATCTTCCGTATCACTGAAAATCAAGGTGGAATCTGTATTTACCAACACACCATATCCCAAGCCGGAAATCAGCATGGGGATTGCAATCTTCCTGTTGGCCTGATGCAGATACACCTTATGCCCTCTGAGATTCAGAATCCCCTCCTCATGTTGTCCGAGTCCGTAGAGAGCCTCTCCCTCCTGCCAGGAAAGATTCAGTCTGGTATGGTACATAAGTCTGTCAGCTTCTCTGACCGCCTCACGTACAATGCTTTTCTCCCCATCCGCAGTCTGTATCCGCTCTGTCTTCAAGTCCTCGCCTTCCACGACCTTATAGGTCTGAAATTCCTCTAGGCTGCGGCATGCCTCCTCCCGTTCCCTAAGGAGCAATCGGCCATCCGCATCCAGATAGGTACAGCTTCCTCTCTGAAGACTGACTACAACAGTCACTTCTCCGGATAACAGCAGAATCTTCCCTTCTTTTTCCTCGTATTCCCAATCTTTATAGGGCTTTTGTGCTACAATTCCGGGGTTTTTTCTATTAGAAAATCTATCCCGCTCCGTATAGGTAACTCTGACGCAACGCTTGTTCACGGGACAAAGTCTGAGAATCCCACGCTCACTGTACAGATACAGTCCGTCTTCCTTTTTCTCAGTTTTTGTTATTTTGCTGCTTTTCTCATGGAATACCTGAAGCATATTCCCTCCCTTTCCGTCCTTTCCAGACCTTTTCACTTCAAAGACATATCATCTCAAAAACTCATTTACAGATATTCTCCCGTTCATAAATCCACGCTTTCGCACTGAAATCCCTATCTGCCCTGCCATATTCATCCACAATCCGACACCCTTCGGGCAATCTCGGGGGTTCCTCTGCTGATTCCGCAAAACGATGATAAACAGCCAGTCCTCTGTTTCCCCATTCCCGCAGCACCAGCTGTTGACCCTTCGGGTCATTATATCCACCGGCCGTGTACTCATGTACAACCGTGGTGCCGTTTTTAATGATGTCAGCAGCTTTTCGATAGAATCGCATGCCTTCTTCCACCAGCTCCCACTGTCTCTCGGCCAGGTCATAGATTTCGCCGCTGAGACACATGCGCCCCAAAAACGTAGCCGCCAGAGAATAGTATATTCTTTCTTCACTGTCTCCTGCCCTCAATACTGCCCAGATCTGGCTTTGTTCCGGTCTGATGACCCGGTGCATATTTGCAGCAATCAAAGGTATAGACGTAATCTCATGTGCATCGGAAAAGCTTGCCTGACTCACAAGTTCCATCATGGAGGGTTCAAGTCTGTGTCCGCCGCTGGAACAGTTTTCTATCACAATGCCCGGAATCTCCTCGCGGATCTTCTCAAAAAAACGCTTTGTGCCGTTCACCTTTCGCCGCAGACCTTCCCCCGGACTCTCCGCTCCGTCGCATCCCATACCGATGGTATCGTTGTAGTCCACCTTCAGATAGCCGAAGCCGCATTCCTTGAGCAGGCGAATCACCTTCTCGCTGAGATACTCCACCACCCGGGAATCCTCCATATCCCAAAAACGCTTCCCCCCTACCGTCAAAGGGACTCCGTCTTTTTTTACCAGGTGCTCACAGTCATTGTAATGTAGGCTCTTGGGCGCAAGAGATTCCAGTTCAAACCACAGTCCGGGAATCATTCCTTTAGAACGTATGTAATCCGCAATCGGCTTCATACCGCCCGGGAACCGGTTCTCATTCACATCCCAGTCCCCAATGCTTTCCCACCAGTAATCGGAATGCCCGTACCAGCCGGAATCTATCACTAAAAATTTAATTCCTTTTCCCTCTATTTTGTCGCAGATTCTCTTGAGATTATCAAAAGTGGGATTCCCCCATGTAGTACAATACTCGTTATAAAGTATGTCCATATCGGAATCCATGGGCGAGATTAAGGGGTGTTGTGCCTTGACCAGTTTGTCACAGACCTCATACAGGGAATTCCCCTCTGCAATCACTGCCTCCGGTGACTCAAATTCCTCTCCCGGAGCCAGATTTTTCATCCATTGACCAAAATCTCTATCAGGCAGTCCTCCCGCCACTGTCAGCCAATCATCCTCCCTGCATCGTATCTCTATCTGCCAGGAAGAGGCACAGTACAGCTGAATTCCCAGGAATTTCCCTGTCCTGCTGTCCTCCAGTGCCAAAAAGGGGAAATACTTTCTCACCGGCATGGAACCTACATTGCCGAATTTTTCGATGCGCATCCCACAACGATTCCAGGAAGGTTCCAGATGAAGCTCCTCTATGGTCTCCGTCCTGAGCTTTCCCTCAGCACTCCAGAAGGACTGGAGTCTGTGGATTTTGTCTGCTTTTACTTCTCTTAGAGCAAAGGAGCTTAGCATCTCCAGGGTGACTTGATCCGTCCCCTCGTTGCGCACCACAGTCTTCAACCGCAGTGCTTCCCCGTCCTGCTTACCCTGAAGCTTCATACAGATACCACGGTCATCTCTATAAACTTTGTATTCCTGTGTATCTTCCACCTTGGTGAACCGCTCCATGGTTTCACTGCCGCTCATGGTCATCCCGCAACAAAATCCACCGGCATAACCGTCCCCAAGCAATTTCATTTCAGCAAATAATTCCATATCTGCCCCCTCTTACTCCGCCAGCATTTCCATAATACGGCAGATCATAAATTTCTGATACTCCGTTTCACTGTCTGTGATTACTTCTGCACCCTGCCCACCGAAAACCATTTCCGTATGATGGGCATCGTTATAAGAATCCCAGTAAGGCATTTCACTTCCGTCCGCATCCTTTCCGTTTGGATTGCCGCACCTGATAAAGTTTGCCCAGTAATTGCACATCTGCCTGGACAGGTCATAATGCCTTCCCACAAAAGGACGCCAGCACTTTGCCAGGGTCTCAAAAAAGAACCACAGATCCACGGAATGAAAGGTTCCCGGATTGTCCCACCCCGGAATGTCCGGTACAAATTTGTAATAGTACAGAGGTTGTTTTCCCTGCTGACTGCCGTATAGTGCCTCTCCCTTTACCGTTGCCTCGATTCCGTTGACGATGGCATAATGATTTCCGGATTTCACAAAGGTCTCCGGGCAGGCCAGCAGCTCCTCCGCTCTGTCTCCGAAGATTTCGTGTATTTTGTTTTTCAGCTCCTCCTCGCTCTCCGCTTCCAGAAAGCTTGGGAATTCATCCCCGGTATTGCCTGCCATAATGGGAACGTCAATTGTCCTGCCGGCAGCCAACAGCTTCAGGGGATCCCCCAGGCTGAAAATCCCATCCTCCACATTCCCCATCATAGAATGAGTTCCGATGAATTCGTAATATTTATCCCGAATGTTTGCT
>SAMEA3663273__coassemble_599_pt1 | contig 8942 bp, 8 predicted proteins | sample SAMEA3663273__metabat2_low_PE_019 | metagenome-assembled genome bin SAMEA3663273 (sample SAMEA3663273) | pig gut metagenome | biome: pig gut; feature: pig-associated habitat; material: faeces | place: China | collected 2013
GGCACTGGGGCTGATCGGTCTGATCTGCTCTGTTACGGCTCAGTTTTTTGCGGCGAAGGCAGCCGTGGGATTTTCGACCAAGCTTCGTCAGGCTTTGTTTGATCATATTCAGGGGCTGAATTTTACCAATATTGACAAAGCCGGTACCTCCACCATGATCACCCGGATGACCAGCGACATCAATCAGGTACAGTCCGGGGTTAATATGGTACTGAGATTGTTCCTCAGATCCCCCATTATCGTATTTGGTGCCATGATTATGGCATTTACCATTGATGTCAAAAGTGCGATGATTTTTGTGGTGGCGATTCCGCTGCTGGCAGTGGTAGTCTTTGGCATCATGATGTGGACCATGCCTTTGTATAAAAAGGTACAGTCGAATCTGGATAAGGTACTGGGCATCACCAGAGAGAATCTCACCGGTGTGCGTGTGATTCGTGCCTTTCATAAGGAAGAGGAGGAAGAGAAGCGCTTCTGTGATTATACGGAAGCCCTGGCGGACAGTCAGACCTTTGTGGGCAAAATCAGCGCTATCATGAATCCTGTGACCTATATTGTGGTAAACGGCGCAATCATTGCCTTGATCTATTGCGGAGCCATCCAGGTAAATCTGGGCAATCTGTCCCAGGGTGAGGTCATCGCCATTGTTAACTACATGTCGCAGATTCTGGTGGAACTGGTAAAGCTGGCGAACCTGATCGTTACCATCACAAAAGCACTTGCCTGTGCCGATCGGATTGCAGGTGTGTTTGAGATAGAGAACGGATCTGTCCTCAGAGAGAGTGAGGAAGGTTCCGCAGATCATAAGATGCAGGGTGGGGAAATTCCATTCCTTGTGTTTGATCATGTATCCCTGACCTATGCGGGGGCCGGTGCGGAAACCTTACATGATATGAATTTCGAAGTGAGAAAGGGAGAGACTGTTGGTATCATCGGTGGAACAGGCTCCGGCAAGTCTTCTCTGGTGAATCTGATCCCTGGCTTCTATCCTGTGACCGGGGGCGCGATTCGTCTGAATGGAACGGATATCAGGAATATGTCCGAAAATGAGCTTCGGAACCGTGTGGGCATGGTACCTCAGAAGGCAGTGCTGTTCAAGGGAACCATCCGCAGCAATCTGCAGTGGGGTAAGGAGGATGCCACGGAGGAAGAGATGTGGCAGGCAATTGATACCGCCCAGGCAAGAGAAGTGGTAGAGGGAAAGATTGGCAAGCTGGATGCCGAGGTGGCACAGAACGGCAAGAATCTCTCCGGCGGTCAGAGACAGAGACTCACCATTGCCAGAGCCCTGGTGAAAAAGCCTGAGATACTGATTCTGGATGACAGCGCCTCAGCCCTTGATTATGCAACGGATGCGAAGCTCCGCGCAGCCCTTCGGGAACTGGAAGGGAACACCACAACCTTTATTGTCTCCCAGAGAGCTTCCACCATTCGCCATGCTGACAAGATTATCGTGTTGGATGACGGCGAGATGGCCGGTCTCGGAACCCATGATGAGCTGATGAAGAATTGTGATGTCTATCGTGAGATATACTTCTCACAGTATCCCGAGGAACGGTTGAAGGTAGCAAAGGAAGGAGGCAGGTAAGATGGCTCATTCAACAGAAAAGAAGAATACAAGCCAAATGACAACATTAAAAACGGTTTTGCAATATATCAGAAAGTATTGGCTCCTTGTGGGACTGTCACTGATACTGGCAGCGGTTACCGTGGTGCTTACCCTGTACATTCCTATTCTGACCGGTAACGCGGTGGACCTCCTGTTGGGAAAGGATGCGGTAAAGTTTGACGGCGTTTTTGCCATTTTAAAGAAAATAGGCATTGCCATGCTGCTGACAGCGGCGGCGCAGTGGGTCATGAACACCTGCAACAACCACATAACCTATCATGTGGTAAAGGATATCAGGGAACGGGCGTTTCACAGGCTGGAAGAATTACCTCTGAAATATCTGGATTCCCGGTCCTATGGTGATATTGTGAGCAGAGTCATTGCAGATGTGGATACCTTTGCCGACGGTTTGCTGATGGGATTCACCCAGCTGTTTACCGGGGTTCTGACGATTCTGGGCACCCTGCTTTTCATGCTGGTGACCAATGTCCCCATCACTTTGGTGGTAGTGTGTATAACACCTGTTTCCTTCCTGGTGGCAAAGTTTATTGCCTCCAGAACCTATTCCATGTTCAAGCTGCAGTCCGAGACCAGAGGAGAGCAGACCTCGCTGATCGAGGAGATGATTGGAAATCAGAAGGTGGTGAAAATATTTGCCAGGGAAGAAAAGGTAAAGGAGCAGTTTGCAGAGATTAACGGCAGGCTGGAAAAATGCTCCCTGAAGGCAATTTTCTTCTCCTCCCTGACCAATCCCTGTACCCGTTTTGTCAATAGTCTGGTGTATGCCGGCGTTGGAATCTTCGGAGCACTGTTAGCCATCCGTGGCGGTATCAGTGTGGGACGCCTTTCCTGTTTCCTGAGCTATGCGAACCAGTACACCAAGCCCTTCAATGAGATATCAGGGGTGATTACGGAATTGCAGAATGCTTTGGCCTGTGCGGCACGTATCTTTGAGCTGATTGATGAGGAGCCCCAGGTACCGGAGGTTCCGGATGCTTATGTTTTGGAAAATGTGAGAGGGAATGTGAAGCTGGAGAACGTGTCCTTCAGCTATGTCCCTGAGAAGAAGTTGATTGAGAACTTCAATCTGGAGGTAAAGCCCGGTCAGCGTGTGGCCATCGTGGGACCTACCGGCTGCGGCAAGACTACACTGATCAATCTGCTCATGCGGTTTTACGATGTCAACAGCGGCAGGATACTGGTGGAGGGTAAGGATATCCGGGAGATGACCAGAGGCAGTCTGAGAACCTCGTACGGTATGGTGCTGCAGGAGACCTGGCTGAGATCCGGAACCATTCGCGATAATATCTGTATGGGCAGGCCGGAGGCTACGGAAGACGAAGTCATAGCTGCAGCCAAGGCTGCGCATGCCCACAGCTTTATCAAACGTCTGCCGGAGGGGTATGACACCGTGATTACGGAGGACGGCGGAAGCCTTTCCCAGGGGCAGAAGCAGCTGCTCTGCATTGCAAGGGTGATGCTGTGTCTTCCGCCCATGCTGATCCTGGATGAGGCGACCTCCTCCATTGATACCAGAACCGAGCTGAGGATCCAGAATGCCTTTGCCACCATGATGGAGGGCAGGACCAGCTTTATTGTGGCTCATCGTCTGTCCACCATCCAGGAAGCGGATATTATTCTGGTGATGAAGGATGGTAATATCATTGAGCAGGGAAATCACGAAACGCTACTGGCCGCCGGCGGTTTCTATGCGAATCTATACAATGCGCAGTTTGCGGGTTGAGTCTATTGACATTTTGCCTGATTTATGAAAAAAGTTTCCGGAAATGCCCATGAAATCAAGGTTGCAACTGTCGGTTGACAAATTGAAAAGTCGAATTGATAGCCTGCAACCGCCTTTTCTGATAAGGTGATGACATCAACGAAGGGGCGGAAAGCCGGAAAGGAAAAAATTATGATTTTAGCAGACAAGATAATGAACGAAAGAAAAAAGAACGGTTGGTCACAGGAGGAGCTGGCGGAGAAATTATCCGTATCCAGACAATCCGTGTCCAAGTGGGAAGGGGCACAGGCGGTGCCGGATCTGCAGAAGATCATTGCCATGTCAGAGGTCTTCGGCGTGAGCATCGATTACCTGTTAAAGGATGAGGTGGAGGTCCAGGAGCCTCAGGCGACTGCGGAGATTACGCTGGAGGATTCCAGGCATGAGCCTCCCCTTCGCAAGGTATCCATGGAGGAAACCAATGAATATTTACATACGGTAAAGAAGACCACACCGGCCTTGGCCAACGCTGTGATGCTTTGCATCTATGCTCCCATTATACTGATTGTGCTTGCCGGTCTCTCCGAAGGCGGATTCTTCGGCATCTCGGAGGAGGCTGCAGCGGGAATCGGACTGCTGGCATTGTTTGGCTGCATAGCCTTTGCGGTGTATCAGTTTATTATTACCGGCTCCAAGCTGGATAAATATAAATTCCTGGAGTATGAAAACATCGACACCGGTTACGGCGTATCCGGTATGGTAAAGCAGAAGAAAGAAGAGTATCAGGATAAATATATCCGCTTCATGGCGCTTGGTGTGATCCTGTGTGTCATCAGTGTTGTCCCGCTGATTGTGGGTGCCTGCATGATGAAACTGCCGGAGAATACGGAGGATGCAGTGATGACTGCGCTGGTAGGACTTCTGCTGTTAATGGTCGGTGCAGGCGTTAATATGATCATCAGAGTATCCAGTATCATGGAAAGCTACAAAAAACTGTTGGAGGAAGGGGATTTCGATAAATCCAACAAGAGACATGAAAAGAAGAGACAGCGTGTCCACACTATCTACTGGAGCCTTGTGACCGCCATCTATCTTGCTGTCAGTTTTTATAACATGCAATGGGATGTCAGCTGGATTGTCTGGCCCGTGGCAGCTGTTTTATTTCCTGTTTGTTCGGGGATTGCAGAGCTGATCTGGAAAGAAAACTGATTTGAGGCAAAACATACACGAATGGGATTCCTCCCGCATAGCTTATAAAAAAGCTATGTGGGAGTTTTTTTATGGCACTTGTTGTAATCGATTCCGGCCATGGAGGGGCAAACCCGGGAGCCTCGTACCGGGGGCGGCAGGAAAAGGACGATGCCCTGGCGCTGGCTCTTGCGGTGGGAGATATTCTTGAGAGAAACGGGATAGAGGTATACTATACCAGAACCACGGATGTCTATGAGTCCCCTTTTCAGAAGGCCATGGAGGGAAATGCCGTAGGCGCGGACTATTTTGTTTCCATTCATCGCAATTCCAGTCCATACCCGAATCAGTATACCGGGGTGGAGACACTTGTGTACAACCGATACGGTGAGGCGGCAAGGCTGGCAGCAAACATAAATGAGCAGTTAGAGATGGTGGGATTTGTGAATCAGGGGGTGAATGAGCGTCCCAACCTGGTAGTGCTGAACCGGACGAACATGCCGGCAGTGCTGGTGGAGGTGGGCTTTATCAATACAGACGCGGACAATCAGCTTCTGGATGATCGCTTTTATGATGTGGCACAGGCAATCGCGGATGGCATCATCGAAACCCTGCGTACAAGATGACTTTACTTTTATTTTACGAATTTATTACTCCGGTATGATATTTTCCTTTTGCACTATCGCGTATGATTGGATGTGTAAGAAAGAAATCAAGACGGGATAATCCCGCAGGAATGGAGGAAAATTATGAAAACAATCGGTAAGAGTAGTAAGAAGCTGAAGGCGTTGCTTGGTGCCTGCCTGGTAGGTGTGTTGTGTATGACGGGCTGTGGTGCGGCTGCCGGTGCAGGCAGTTCAGGAAATGATGCAGGTAACGGAACCGGTACGGGAGCAGGCGGCAGTAATACCACAGTGAATACAGAGCTGTCCGGTTCCATTCAGCTGGTAGGCAGCACATCCATGGAGAAGCTGTCCAATGCACTGGCAGAAAGCTTTATGGATAAGTATCCGGATGTGGAGGTGACTGCAGAATTCGTGGGCTCCGGTGCAGGAATTGAGGCCGTGACCACAGGAACTGCTGACATCGGCAATTCTTCCCGTAATCTGAGGGATACGGAAAAAGCAGCCGGCGCAGTGGAAAATGTAGTGGCTATCGACGGAATCGCGGTATGCACCCACAAGGATAACACGGTTACGAATCTGACGGTTCAGCAGCTGAAGGATATTTATACCGGTAAGGTGACAAACTGGTCCGAGCTTGGCGGCAAGGATGCACCCATCATCGTTGTGGGACGAGAGGCCGGAAGCGGAACCAGAGGAGCCTTTGAGGAGCTTTTAAAGATTGAGAATGAATGCGCTTATGCCAATGAGCTGGATACCACCGGCGCTGTCATGGCGAAGGTCGGTTCTACTCCCGGTGCCATCGGGTATGTCTCTCTGGATGTCATAGACGACAGTGTTCTCGCCCTGTCGCTGGAAGGGGTTGAGCCTACCGCAGAGAACATCAAGGCGGGCAGCTATTGCCTGAGCAGACCCTTTATCATGGCAACCAAGGGGGAGATTACCGCACAGAATGAGCTGGTACAGGCATGGTTTGCCTATGTGATGAGCGATGAGGGGCAGGAAGTGGCGAAAAAGGTCGGACTGATTCCGGTGAAATAAGTGTCTGCTCTTCTGCAGAAAGGCATAAAAATGACGATAATCTCGAATAAAAGGAATAAGGCATTGGTGGAGAGAACAGCGCAGATGATTTTTACTGTCTGCGCCTCCTTTGCCATTCTTGCCGTAGCTTCCATAACCTTGTATATGATGATCAGCGGTACGCCTGCCATATTTAAGGTGGGCTTGAAGGATATCCTGTTTGAAACTGCCTGGGAGCCTACCGGGGCAGAACCGAAATACGGAATTCTGTATGTGATTCTCACTTCCGTGGTGGGAACCTTTCTGGCGATTCTGATTGGCGTACCCATAGGACTTATGACCGCAGTTTTTCTGGCGGAAATCTCCGGAAAATATACGGCGGCCATTGTGAAGCCGGCGGTGGAACTGCTGGCCGGTATTCCCTCGGTGATCTATGGACTGTTGGGTATTTATCTGTTGAATCCCCTGATGTACCGACTGGAACTGGTTCTTTCAGGGATTCCAAGACGCATCAGTTTACCGGAGGTTCCAATCTGTTATCCGCAGTATTGGTGCTGGCGATTATGATTCTGCCCACAGTGATCAATATCAGTCAGACAGCCATCGAATCCGTGCGGAAGGATATCAGGGCAGCCTCCCTGGCGCTGGGAGCTTCTAAGGTGCAGACCATTTTCCGCGCAGTACTTCCCGCTGCAAAATCGGGCATTGTAACGGCAGTGGTACTGGGCGTGGGAAGGGCGGTGGGAGAAGCCATGGCCGTGACTCTTGTCTCCGGCAGCAGTGTTAATCTTCCGTTGCCCTTTAACTCGGTTCGTTTTCTGACCACTGCCATTGTGTCCGAGATGGGGTATTCCCAGGGAACCCACAGGCAGATGCTGTTTACCATAGGATTGGTATTGTTTGTGTTTATTATGCTGATTAATGTGGTGCTCAATAGAATCCTGAAAGGTGGAGGGGAGGAAAAATGAAAGAACCTACATTGTATATTAAGCGAAAGCGCCCCCTGGAAGCCTTTGTGATGGGAATCATTTATGGAGCTTCTGCAGTTTCGGTGCTTCTGCTTGCAGGCATCATTGGCTATGTATTCTATCACGGAATCTCAGTGCTGAGACCTTCTTTCTTTACCTCTGTGACAAGTGAACTGAAGGGAACCGTAGGAATCGCGGGCAACCTGATAAATACAGTATACATAATCGTCATCACGCTTCTGATTGCCACACCTGTCGGTGTGGGGGGAGCAATCTATCTGAACGAATATGCGAAGCCCGGGCGGCTGGTGAGGATGATTGAGTTCACAACAGAGACCTTGTCCGGTATTCCTTCCGTCATCTTCGGACTCTTTGGTATGGTGTTTTTCGGTGCTACGCTGGAGCTGGATTATTCCATTTTAAACGGATGTCTGACCTTAAGTCTTATGATTCTTCCGCTGATTGTGAGGAATACCCAGGAGGCTCTGCGCACGGTTCCGGACAGCTATCGAAGCGCTGCGCTTGGAATGGGTGCGGCTAAGTGGTACATGATACGGACGGTTCTCCTGCCGTCTGCGGTTCCGGGGATTCTCACCGGTGTGATTCTTGCCGTGGGGCGGATTGTGGGGGAATCCGCAGCTCTGCTTTTTACAGCGGGAAGTGCAAGAGCGCTGCCGAGGCTGGGGGGCGGACTGCTGAAAAATCTGGAACGCTTGTGGCAAAAGGCAGGAAAGCCGGGCGGTTCGCTGACGATAGAATTGTATCTGCAGATGCAGAACGGAGAGTATGAGACAGCCTTTGGAATCGGCTGTGTACTGATTGTCATAGTGCTTGTGATCAATGGTCTGCTGAAGCTGGTAACCGGGAAAATGACGAAGCAGTAAGCCGGGAGGCAGGAAGGCTGTAACCGGACAGCAAGCGGTCAGCCGAATGGAGGAATGAAAGGAAATGATGGAAGATAAAAACATTCTTGAAATCACGGATTTAAATCTGTTTTTTCATGATTTTCAGGCACTGAAGCATATAGACATGAAGATTCCGAGAGGAAAGGTGACTGCACTGATCGGTCCCAGCGGATGTGGAAAATCTACTTTTTTGAAATGTCTGAACCGGATGAACGATCTGGTGGACGGCGTCAGGATAGAGGGAAGGGTCCTGCTGGACGGAGAAGATATCTATGACAGCCGGGTGGATACTACACTGCTGCGAAAAAAAGTCGGAATGGTGTTTCAGCAGCCCAACCCCTTTCCCATGAGTATTTATGACAATATCGCCTATGGTCCCAGACTGCATGGTCTGAAGGACAGGCAGAAGCTCAATGACATCGTAGAGAAATCACTTAAGGACGCGGCTATTTTTGAGGAGGTAAAGGACAGACTTCACAAATCAGCCCTGGGACTCTCCGGCGGACAGCAGCAAAGGCTCTGTATCGCCAGGGCGCTGGCGGTGGAGCCGGAGGTGCTTTTGATGGATGAGCCGACCTCGGCGCTGGATCCTATTTCCACCCTGAAGATCGAGGAACTGATGGAAGAGCTGAAGAAAAAATATACTGTTGTCATTGTGACACACAATATGCAGCAGGCGGCCAGAGTGTCTGACAATACGGCATTCTTCCTGGTGGGGGAACTGGTAGAGTACGGTGCCACGAGAACCGTGTTCTCCAGACCTGTCGACAAGAGGACGGAGGATTATATCACCGGAAGATTCGGGTGAGAAGGACGGGAAAATTGCGATTGAGGGCAGGTTCAGATGAGGGAGAAGGAGGAAGGTTATGACACAGAGGATTGGATTCGAGAGGGAACTGACACAGC
>SAMEA3663273__coassemble_626_pt1 | contig 8815 bp, 10 predicted proteins | sample SAMEA3663273__metabat2_low_PE_019 | metagenome-assembled genome bin SAMEA3663273 (sample SAMEA3663273) | pig gut metagenome | biome: pig gut; feature: pig-associated habitat; material: faeces | place: China | collected 2013
AATAAAGGGGTTCTTTCTGCCAACTCTACATAATATAGAACTTTTCATAAGATGAGTTATGTAAAGCTTTACATAATTCATCGGCATGAATGATGTGATAATCATAGATTTTTTCGTGAAGTCTGTCGTAAAGCAAAGACAGATATAAGTCGGCACTCTTGATAACCCAGTTAGCCATGGTATTAGTGGCAAGATTGATGCCGTTGCATTTGAAAGCTTTAGACTGGCGCTCTAAAGGTAGCGCATTTGCATACTTACCATTAAGGATAGATGCAACCAGAGAAGGGGTAGCAATGCTGTTGCGGAATAAATCAGTTCCTCTGGGAGCCTTTATGATAGAGCCGTCGTTATCCTTTGCGGCATATACGTGGACATGATGCTCATCCACAATGAAGGTTTCCGGAATGATGTGAAGTCTTCTGTAGATTTCAGGTGGAAGTTCTTTGTATCCGTTAGGAAATTTTTCGGACAACTCTTCACTGGAGAGAGTATGTTCAATAATACGGGCGGGAAGAGCATCAAGATCTTCATCCCGTTTGCCTACGGTTTTCTTTCTGCGGTAGGAGGCAATGATAACTTCAGAAATCTCGGGTTCTTTAACGGTAGAATCCATGGTTCCTTCTGCTTCGTTGAAGGAGTCAAAGAGAGTCATCTGCCCTTCTATTAGATTGCTTTCAGACTGGTGACCGAAACGTTTCTGATTCATGATGCGGACCTGCTCGGTAAGGAGTTCAATCTGACGATTGGTATCGGATAACTGTGCATTGGCAGTATCCAGTTGGGCACGCATGGTTTCTAACTGATCCTGCAGTGAAGCAACGATAATAACAAGAGCATCTTTGTTTAAGTTATTCAGTTGTTCTTCAGACAGAATCATCATAGATATGCACCTCCACAGGAATGATTATAGCAGAAAAGCCATGAAAAAGCGGATTGGAGAAAAATAAGATGTCGTGAAAATGACAATAGCTGGAAGGGCGTATATGCCAAGTGGAGAGATAAAAAAAATGAGACGAGTGTAAAAAGAAAAGTGCCGTGCAGAGCTTTGAAGGTTGCCTAAAAGCAGCTAGGGAAGCCTTCGAAAGCTGTGCATAGCACCATGAAAATGGGGTAAAAACAGGGAAATAAAATCTCTGTTTTGCACAAAGAAAAAGTGAAGCCTTAAGCAGAATATTTCGGCTGAACATCGTGAATGATGGGGTCAATCGAGAAGCCTTGCATGAGCCAGTGAAACTGCTGTGGAGACATGGAACGAAGTTCCGAAGAATTTCTGGGCCAGGTGAAATGACCGCAGTCGACGCGCTTGTAGAGAAGCAGGAAGCCATCGCCTTCCCAAAGAAGCCCCTTAATCTTATTAGCAGCATGCCCACAGAAAAGGAAAAGGGTGTTGGGAACGAACAGAGAGCCTCTGTATTTTCGTTCGATAATAGCAGCCAGGGAATCGATACCGTATCGTAAATCAGTGTACCCGCAGACGATATAGATTCCGGCAAAGTAATTGGGGTCAGCATCCTTAAGCATGTCGCACCGCCTTAATTAACGCAGACAAAAAAGCTTCTGAAGCATAGTCATCGACTTCAATAGAAATGTCACCCAGGGTGAGCCTGGCGGTAGAGCGAATCGAGCGATTCGAGTTGACTGATGATGGCGTTTGAGACTCGACTTCTGAAACAGTGGGAACAGTAGGAAAAGAGAGCGGAACGATGTCCGGAAGCAGTTGATCCACAGCATCCTGTTTTAAGAGATGTTTCCAGTAATTGTAGGTGTGGATGGAAATGTTGTTTTGTTGGCACCATACTTTGACTGGGAGTCCGCTAGCTTTTTGGTCAGCACAGCGAACAGCCCATTCATTCAGTTTAAACTGGTGAAGTTTCTGCTTTGCATTCATGAGATAAATCCTCCTAATAGAAAATCTAACGAATCGCGCAATTCGCGCAAATCGAGTGATTGGTAAACAGGGTAATTATCTCAAAAATATGGTATGATGGTAAGGTACTCGTGGTTGAGTGCTTACTAATGTTTTGTCTAAGCCATAGACTTCGCGCATAGATATATCATGTGCTTCATCTATACTTGTGATGTTAATCCTGTAGCTGTCATGTGCGATGCGATCGATGATTGCATCCGCGAGAGGGCTTGCATCACCACCGAGTTGGTCGTACCACTCCTCGAATTCATACTGGGAACAGAAAATCGTAGTTGATTTCTTACGCCTACGATGAAGCAATTCGAAGATATCCCTTTGCTCTGACGCTGTGGGTTTTAACAAGAGCCATTCGTCAAGGATTAGTACCAGCGGATTCGCATACTTGGCCATAACCTTCTTGTAGTTGCCGTCTGTTCGTGCCATCTCCAAATCGATAAGCAGATCTGGAAGGCGAACATACTTGGTATTGAAATACTGCTTGCACGCTTCCATGCCAAAAGCACAAGCCATGTAAGTCTTTCCACAGCCTGTTGCACCGGTAATAAAAAGATTCCGGTGTTCAGATATATATTCGCAAGTAGCAAGTCTTTGAATAAGCTCCTTGTTAAGCTTGCGCCCGGAAGTATAGTTGATATCCATAATACTTGCTTCCGGCTGATCGAATCCAGCACTCTTTATCAGTCTTTTTAAGCGATTGTTTTTACGGCTGCTATATTCGATATCCACAAGTATTCCAAACTGATCTTCAAAGGCTAATTCCTTATACTTGGGATCTGTTAACTGGGTACGAAATGCATCCGCCATAGCAGTAAGACGCATTTCAATTAATTTATCAATTGTACTCTGATTTGTCATATTCATTTACCTCCGGTAATAATCAGCACCTCTTGTAATGCCGTGAGTTTTTGGTGTTTCATTGATGTTTGGATTTTCAGAACCTAGCCTAACAGCACCGGTTACAAGGATGTTTTTAATGCTCTTGTAACTGGGTGAAGCAGTATAGGAAAGCGCTCTTTTACATGCAGCCTCAAGCATTGTGTCTGAGTATTTCTCAGCCAGCTTAAGGAGTCCCATACAACTCCTGTATGTCTGTTGCTCCACACCTTTGGAGGTCAGTATTGAATTAACAACTGTGTATGTATTGATTCCAATCCGCTCAGCCCATTTACGGAAACGGTCACCGTTCCATTCCAGATATTTCTGATGGTCTTCCGGCATATGTTCTGTAATGGTGCTGTATTGTCCAGGACGTCCTTTCAGGCGTCTGTGAGAGGCAATGCGGTTGTGGTTATAGAAAATTTCAATAGTTGTATCTGTTACCCTTACATCAACTTTCTTTTTGATGTATTCAAATGGAACCGAGTATAGCATTCCGTCTATGGATATGTGATAATTAAACTGAACCGTGGCTGTTTTCCAGTCGCTCAGTTCAAATCGGGTAGCAGGTAATGGTGCCAGCAATGGTTTTTCTTCCCCAAGAAATAAGCTTCGCCGACTACCTTCTTTCTTCTGAAAGAGCCTTTGGTTGAACAGTTCAAGCTTATCTCTGATTGCACGATTTAATTCTGCAAGGGAGAAGAACTGTTCATCCCGAAGTGCTGCAGTAATCCAGGTAGATATATTTCCTACCGTTCCTTCAGCATTCGGCTTATCTTTGGGAGCTCTGACACGTGCTGGTATGACGGCTGTGCCATAGTGTTCCGCCATTTCCTGATAAGTTTCATTAATCAGCTGGTCGTTCCAACTATTGTTATGAACAACTGCAGTTTTGCAGTTATCCGGTACGAGAATCTTGGCAACACCGCCGAAATATTCGTACATATGGACATGAGCAGTAATCCATGATTTCTGCTTCATATCCAGAAATGCTTCAACATATGCATACTGGCTGTAAGTCATTACACCGACGAATATGTAGGCCTTAATGATTTCACCGGTGTCAGGATCAACGATGGTTGCAGGATTTCCTGCCCAGTCTACCTCGACTTGCTCGCCGGGTTTTCGCTTGATATGCATTGTTGCGCGATGCTTCTGCTCGTCCTGTTGGATGTGCCAGCAGAACTGAGAATACATGAGTGGTTCCTCACCGTTAGCACGGCAGTCTTCCATGTATTCAGTCCACAGAAGTTTCTTACTTACACCGTTGTGAAGAAGTTCTCTTCGGATGTAAGCAAAGTCAGGCATCCTCTTATTAGCAGATACCTTGCTCTCATGCGGGAACATGAGCTTTTGAAGATTGGTGTCAGTCATTGATTCATCAAGAGGCCAGGTTAAACTTAGTTCCTTGGCCCGTTTCTGAACTTTGACGACAGTCTTTTGCGCGATACCACAGCTTGCCATGATGTCGCGTTGTGAGAACCCTAGACTGGTAAGTCTAATGATTTCTCTGTACTTGGTCATAGTCGTGACCTCCTTATAATGTATTTACACCGTTTGGTGCATGTTTCCATTATAAGGAATTTATAGATAAAGCGATTTCTTTATTGTCGGAATCGCGATTTCCATTAAAACGGATTTTTGATTTCCAAGTGCCGGACAGGTGATGGATTTCGATCCGGATTATTCATAAAGCTTTCCTCACCAAACTAATGTGGCTGCCAGGGCTATGACAATTTTCATTAAGCGCAAATGAATATTGGATAAGCAGAAATAAGTCGGTCCTGGTATCCAGAATGTCGGTTTAATGAGAAAAGAATATTCAATATTCATATATATAAAAAACTCTTGCAATTTAAAAATTTATGTGATAAAATTTTTTAGATTTATTTTTAACGGACAAGAGTATACAAATTTTAAACATGATTTAAAAATGAGTTTTTTATTAATATATTTAAATGGAATCAAGGATAGAAGAAAGGTTGGATATTATTATGAAAAAATTAAAAGTCGGAATACTTGGTGCAACGGGTATGGTTGGACAGAGATTTATTCAGTTATTAGAAAATCACCCTTGGTTTGAGGTGGCAGCAGTTGCAGCTAGCCCTAGAAGTTCTGGAAAGACGTACACAGAAGCATTGGGTGATAGATGGAAGATGGATACTCCTATTCCCAAAACTGTAAAAAATATGATAATTTCTAACGTTGATGATATTGAGGCAGTAGCATCCAAGGTTGATTTTGTTTTTAGTGCTTATGAGGGTATAAGCATAGAGGATATAAAAAAAGCTGAAGAGGCGTATGCTAAGGCTGAAGTCCCCGTGGTTTCCAATAACAGCGCACATCGATGGACTCCCGATGTTCCCATGATCGTTCCGGAGCTTAATCCCGAACATGTAGAGATTATAGAATACCAGAAGAAGAGACTCGGAACCAAGAAGGGCTTTGTTGCTGTTAAACCCAATTGCTCCATTCAGAGCTATACACCTGCACTTTTTGCACTTTCCGAGTTTGAACCAGAGACTGTTGTAGCTACAACCTATCAGGCAATCTCCGGTGCCGGCAAGAACTTTAAGGATTGGCCCGAGATGATAGACAACGTAATACCTTACATCGGCGGCGAGGAAGAAAAATCCGAGCAGGAGCCTTTAAGAATCTGGGGACATATCGAGAACGGACAGATTGTTAAGGCAGCAAGCCCCGTTATCACCACACAGTGCATACGTGTGCCCGTAACAAACGGACATATGGCAGCAGTATTTGTTAACTTCAAGAAGAAACCTACCAAAGAGAAGATTTTGGAAAAGTGGGCAAACTTCAAGGGCGTTCCTCAGGAGCTAAAGCTTCCTTCGGCACCCAAGCAGTTCATCCACTACTTTGAAGAGGATAACCGTCCTCAGACAAAACTTGACCGCGACACCGAAGGCGGAATGGCAGTATGCATGGGCAGACTCCGTGAAGATAAGCTTTACCAGTACAAATTTGTGGGACTTTCACATAACACCTTAAGAGGCGCCGCAGGCGGAGCTGTACTTATGGCTGAACTCTTAAAGGTTAAAGGATATATTTATTAATTCCAATGGTTATAATTACATAATAAAAAATTTATTAAATATTTGGACATATATTGGATAATCAAATTTTTTGAGGGTTTGCCAAAGTTTGTGAGGGGCAGTCGTGAGGGGCTGCCCTTTAAACTGCTCCCCTTGTCAAGGACACAAGCCCAAAGTCAAGAAACCTTGTTTTTGGACACATTTGTATTTTGCAAGCTCATGCTTAGAGCATTGTCTGGGCATGAGCTTGTCTTTATTATAGTGGATAGATGCCAGTGATACAGTACTGGTAGAATTCGGCTGGGGCAAGTTTTGCCAAGTCCCATTGATATCGTTCTTTGTTATAATAATCCATCCAATCATCAATACATTCCTTTGCATCCTGGAAGGATTCCCAGTTTGTAATATATGGTTTGAGTTCATCTTTCATATGTCCGAAAAAACTCTCTTGTGGAGCATTGTCCCAACAGTTTCCTCTTCTTGACATAGATTGCCTTAATCCTGTATCAGTTATAAGTTGACGAAATTGGATACTGGTATAATGACAACCCTGATCAGAATGTATAATGGTGTCTGCTGAAAGCAAGTCACCGTGTTTTTGAATCATTAAATTAACTGTTTGCAAAACGAAATCAATTTCTAAGGATTCACTTAGAACATAGGACAGAACTTCCTTTGTGTAGGCATCAATTATTACAGATAGGTAAACAAACTTATCATTTAGTCGTATATAGGTAATATCGGTTAATAGAATGGAGCGAGGACCATGTTCTTCGAATTCCCTGTTAACAAGATTTCCTGATATAGAATTAGTTTTCATTGCACGTATCATCTGACGGTAAGGATTCTGTTTCCTGATTGGACATGAAAGATTGTATTTATGCATTAATCGACGAATCTTCTTTTGATTCATAGTAATGCCCATGTGCTGTAGGCGCATATATATACCGCGAACTCCTTTGTCATAACCGCGATGTTTAAATGCATCTAAGATAAGGGAAAAATCCTGTTCATCATTATAATCTCGTTCTATACGATTGGGTTCAGCTTTGATCCAAGCATAGTATCCGGATCTGGAAACGCCCGCTATTTTACATAATTCCTTAGTATTTAATACATTGTCTTCTGAGGAAATGATATCGTGAATGATTTGGTATTTTGAACTAGAATCATTCATTATTAGTTTCCTCACTTTTTGTTCATCACAGAAATAATTTTTTTAAAAACTCAACCTCTTGCCGGAGATATGTTATTTCATGCTGCATAGCTTCGAATGCTTGAATCGGTGGCATTGAACCATAATCATGCTTTGCGCCTGAATCAGCCGCCGATAAATGGGTTTGTTGTGTCTGCTTCTGATAACGGTAAGTTCTTTGAAGTCTATTGAAATAATTAACAATGCGTTTACTCCCAAGGACGTTAAGATCATATCCACAATCTCTAAAAATGGCAGAAGGGCCAACGCCTTGAGAATGGCGTTTGATAAATAGTTCACTGAATTCGTCGGTAAATTTAATCATCCATTCACTTACTGTACGGGTATAGGGGTTTTTGAGAAGTTTCATTTGTTCTTCGGGAGTGAACCCATTAATAACTTTACGCATATAACCTCCAATAGTGGTATTGATAATGTAATAATGATAAGCCGGCAATCAAAGTACGACAACTGTATGTGTCTAAAAATATGGTTTACTGACTTTCAAAGCCCTATAGATTGTGTCCACTATATGGGGAGTATTATACTTATTTTAGTGGTAAAATGTACCCATTAAACTGGACAAAATTTAAGGGTAAATCGTATACGGTAAACCATGGGTACCTCGCCAACTCCGTACAAGTCTGAGATAATACTCCGGAAAACTAATAGTTTTTTGGAGGAGGTACTATCATGGATAAAATCACACACCAGTTGCGTCTGGAACAGTGGACGCAGATCATTAAAGAATGCACGGCCAGCGGTATGCCAAAGAAACTCTGGCTCGTTGAGAATGGTATCAACGAGAAGCAGTATTACTACTGGCAGCGAATTGTGCGAAAAGAAGTATTCGCGCTGATGCAACCTGCACCGAAGGCAGACCTTGTTGAAGTAATACCTACGATTTCCCCGATTGCTACTGTCCCTGAACTATCGTCACCGACACTGTTGGTCATTCGTTTCGGTGATGTCGCAGTTGAAGTTCCCGATGGTGCTTCTGCGGATACCCTCAAAATGGTTGTTGAGGTATTCCGTCATGCTTAAAGAATCCTACAGCCAGTTTCAAAAGATATATCTGGTTTGCGGATACACCGATCTCCGAAAAGGAATTGATGGACTGGCAACCTTAATTCAAACCCGGCTTGAACTTGATCCGTTTCAGAGGGATATCCTCTTTCTGTTCTGTGGGCACAGTTCCAAGAAAATCAAAGGACTTCTCTGGGAAGGTGACGGATTTCTGCTCTTATATAAGCGTATTGAAGCAGGCAGCCTTACCTGGCCCAGGACATCAGCCGAAGCCATGCAGCTTACAGAAGAACAGTTCCAGCTTCTTATGGGTGGCTTCAGCATTGTTGCCAAACGACCGATTCGAGATGTCAATGCCACTGTTGTGTGCTAGTTTTGTGCAAAACAGAGAAAATAAAAATCCCTATATCACGGCATTCTCAAGCAAAACGGAAGGATATCCACATATTCATCTCATCGAAGATAGATACGTTGATACAATTCACATTTGGCAATCATGTGTGGATAAAACTCTAAAAAACTATGAGTTTTTCAAGTTTTTCAGAGTAAGATGCTATGGTAATAATGACGAATCCCCTTTCATGGGTGAATATTCCTGTGCGATGAAATCGCACTTCCGGTAAACTGGAAATCAGCTGTCCGGAAGCGGAAATCACCATTACTGTTATGCGAGTTTACTCGCGTAATGTTTTGTCTAAGCCATAGACTTCGCGCATAGATATATCATGTGCTTCATCT